>JAESFK010000949.1_pt1 | contig 10582 bp, 9 predicted proteins | sample 9269391 | NCBI WGS metagenome assembly JAESFK01 (sample SAMN14506231, study PRJNA617097) | algae metagenome | isolation source: Drouetiella hepatica UHER 2000/2452 and co-occurring heterotrophs from... | place: Slovakia: Slovak Paradise National Park, Hrabusice, Kosice Region | collected 2000-01-01
AGTCGGACGAGGTGGTGCAGGCCTATGACGCCGGCCGCTGCGACGCCTTCACGACCGACGCCTCGGGCCTCTATGCCGAGCGCCTGAAGCTGACGGCGCCGGACGACCACATCGTGCTGCCCGAGATCATCTCCAAGGAGCCGCTCGGCCCCTCGGTCCGCAACAACGATCCGCAGTGGTTCAACCTGGTGAAGTGGGTCCACTTCGCCATGCTGAACGCCGAGGAACTCGGCGTGACCAAGGCCAATGTCGACGAGATGATGAAGTCGCCCAATCCCGAGATCAAGCGTCTGCTCGGCACCGAGGGCAAGTTCGGCGAGACCGTCGGCCTGACCACCGACTGGGTCTACCGGATCATCAAGCATGTCGGCAACTACGGCGAATCCTTCGAGAAGAACGTCGGCACCGGCTCGCTTCTGAAGATCGCTCGCGGCCAGAACGCGCTCTGGACCAAGGGCGGGCTGCAATACGCCCCGCCGGTTCGCTAAGGCTTTTCGACGGGCGCCGCAGCAAGTGGCGCCCGTCACTTTTTCGAGACAATCCAGGGCCACGACACGGCCAAAAGGAGGATGAGCCAGGCGGTGAGCTTGGTCCGGGACTTGCAAGGTGACCGAGAACGGGCAGGAACCCGTTCCGCCAACAGGGGAACAAGGCATGAAGAACATTTTCGCAGCGGCGCTGGTCGCTGCCGCTACAACCATATGCGTCGGCGGCGCACAGGCCCAGACCGGGCTTCTGGCCCAGATCAAGACCAAGGGCGTCCTCACCTGCGGCGTCGGCCCGGGTCTCGCGGGCTTCGGCATCCCTGACGCCCAGGGCGCCTGGAGCGGGCTCGACGTCGATCTCTGCAAGGCCATTTCGGCTGCGATCTTCAACGATCCAAACAAGGTCAAGTACATCCCGCTCTCGTCCAAGGACCGCTTCACGGCGCTCCAGTCGGGCGAGGTCGATCTTCTTTCCCGCAACACGACCTGGACGATGTCGCGCGACACCTCGCTCGGCCTCAACTTCGCGGGCATCAACTACTATGACGGCCAGGGCTTCCTGGTTCGCAAGAAGCTCGGAGTCGATTCGGCGCTCAAGCTCGCCGGCGCCTCCGTCTGCACCCAGCAAGGCACCACGACCGAGCTGAACCTCGCCGACTTCTTCCGCGCCAACAAGTTGAAGTACGAGGTCGTGGCCTTCGCTTCAGCGGACGAGACGATCAAGGCCTATGAATCGGGTCGCTGCGACGCCTTCACCACCGACGCCTCGGGCCTCTATGCCGAGCGCCTGAAGCTCTCGGTGCCGGCCGACCATATCGTGCTGCCCGAGATCATCTCGAAGGAGCCGCTCGGCCCCGTCGTGCGCCATGGCGACGACAACTGGCTCGACGTGGTCAAGTGGACCCACTTCGCCATGCTGAACGCCGAGGAACTCGGCGTGACCAAGGCCAATGTCGACGAGATGCTGAAATCCGAGAACCCGGAGATCAAGCGCCTGGTCGGGACCGAGGGCAAGTTCGGCGAGGCCATCGGCCTGCCCAACGACTGGGTCTACCGGATCGTGAAGCATGTCGGCAATTACGGCGAATCCTTCGAGAAGAACGTCGGTGCGGGCTCGCTGCTGAAGATCGCCCGCGGCCAGAACGCGCTCTGGACCAAGGGCGGGCTGCAATACGCCCCGCCGATCCGCTGATCGGATGGCGCGACGCCTCAGGCGTCGCGCCATTCCCATAACGGCACGGACAACAGCACGACCGGCGGCGGTTCACCGACCGTCGTCGGATCGCCGGCCGCAACGAGCGACGAAGAGGGCGTAACAGGTGGCGACCATTCCTACCGAGACTGTTCAACCGGGCAGGGCCTCGCTGTTCTATGATCCGAAGATCAGAGGGTATGTCTATCAGATCGCCCTGATCGCGGTCGTCGGCTTCCTGATCTGGTCGGCGGCTTCCAATGCGCTCGAGAACCTGCGGGCGCAGAAGATCGCCTCGGGCTTCGGCTTCTGGCACAACGCCGCCGGCTTCGACGTCAACCAGAAGCTGATCCCGTTCAGCGCTGCGGGCTCGACCTATGGCCAGGCCTTCTGGGTCGGCCTGCTCAACACGCTGCTGGTGGCCTCGATCGGCATCGTGCTCGCGACCTTCCTCGGCTTCTTCGTCGGCGTCGCGCGGCTGTCCAGCAACTGGGTGCTGGCGAAGCTGGCGATGGTCTATGTCGAGGTCATCCGCAATCTGCCGCTGCTGCTGCAACTGTTCTTCTGGTACAACGCGGTACTGAAGCCGCTGCCGGATGCGCGCAATTCGATCGCCCTGCCGGGCTCGATCTTTCTGAACAATCGCGGCCTGATCCTGCCGAACCCGCAATTCGCGCCGGCTTTTCAGGCCGTGGTAATTGCCTTCCTGCTCGCAGTCGTCGCGGCGCTCGTCTTCTACCGCTGGTCGAAGAAGCAGCAGGAGCGCACCGGTACGCAGTATCCGAACGGCCTGATCTCGCTCGGCCTGATCCTCGGCGTGCCGCTGCTGGTCTATTTCGCCGTTGGCCAGCCGCTCTCCTTCGAACTGCCGCAGCAGGGCCGGTTCAACCTCACCGGCGGCCTGCAGATCTTCCCGGAATTCGTCGCGCTGCTGATCGGCCTGACGACCTATACCGCCGGCTTCATCGCCGAGGTGGTTCGCGCCGGCATCCTTGCCGTGTCGAAGGGCCAGACCGAAGCCGCCAATGCGCTTGGCTTGCGCGCCGGCCCGACACTGAAGCTCGTCGTCATCCCGCAGGCGATGCGCGTGATCATCCCGCCGTTGACCTCGAACTATCTCAACCTGACCAAGAACTCCTCGCTGGCGGTCGCGATCGGCTATCCCGATCTCGTCCAGGTTTTCACGGGGACGGTGCTGAACCAGACCGGGCAAGCCGTCGAGGTCGTCGCCATCACGATGGCGGTCTATCTGACCATCTCGCTCGTGACCTCGCTGTTCATGAACATCTACAACAAGCGCATGGCGCTGGTGGAACGGTGAGGGCGCGGACATGACTGACGCAACGCTCGAAAACGCCCCCTATGCCTTCGTCCGCAAGGAGACCCTGGAGCAGGAGGCTGCGCCGCTCTCGGTCGCGGGGCCTGTCGCCTGGGTCCGGAACAACCTGTTCTCCGGGCCGGTGAACTCGCTGATGACGCTGGTCTGCCTCTATATCGTGGTGACCAGCGTGCCGGACCTCGTCCGGTTCTATTTCATCGATGCGGTCTGGAGCGGGACCAACCGCGATGCCTGCCTGGCGGAAAAGGTCGGCCGGCCGGTCGGCGCCTGCTGGGCCTATGTCGCCGATCGCTTCCAGTACTTCATCTATGGTTCCTATCCGGTGCCGCAGCGCTGGCGCGTCAACATCGTCTTCGCGATGTTCGCGCTCGGCGTGGTCTGGATGCTGTGGGACCGGGCGCCGCTGAAGAAGGTCGGCGCATTCTTCTTCTTCGTGATGCTGCCGATCAGCGCCTATCTGCTGCTTCTGGGCGGCAACGGTGCCGAGACCTTCCTGCGCTTCCTGATCCTGCTGACCTTCGCGCTGGCGGTGCTCTATCTCGTGCTGTCCTTCGTGCCGAGCCTCGCCCGGTTCTGGGTCGGACCGGCCCTGCTGGCGGTTGAGGAGGCGGCGCCGCCCTGGCACCGCTTCTACCGGCCCAAGCGCCTGATCCTGATGGCCATGGTCGTCTTCGGCCTGATCGCGGTTCTGGCCAATTCGATTGGCCTGCCGCGGGTCGATACCGGCCTGTGGGGCGGCATGATGGTGACCTTCCTGATCGCGGCGGTCGGCATTGTGTTCTCGCTGCCGCTGGGCGTGATCCTGGCGCTGGGACGCCGCTCGAGGCTGCCGATCATCCAGTTGCTCTCGGTGATCTTCATCGAGTTCGTGCGCGGCGTACCGCTGATCACGGTGCTGTTCATGGCCAACACCATGCTGCCGCTGTTCGTGCCGCAGGAGTATTCGCCCGACCGCTTGCTGCGCCCGCTGATCGGCGTCGCTCTGTTCGCGGCCGCCTACATGGCGGAGGTGATCCGCGGCGGCCTGCAGGCGATCCCGAAGGGCCAGTACGAGGGGGCGATGTCGCTCGGCCTCGGCTACTGGCAGATGATGCGGCTGATCATCCTGCCGCAGGCGTTGCGCATCGTGATCCCGGGCATCGTCAACACCTTCATCGGGCTGTTCAAGGATACCACGCTGGTCACCATCGTCGGCATCTTCGACTTCCTGCGCACCATCGAGGCGACCCTGGTCGATCCGACCTGGGCGACGCCGACCACCCGCGCGACTGGCTATGCCTTCGCCGCGATCTTCTATTTCCTGTGCTGCTGGGGCATGTCGCGCTACTCGATCGCGGTCGAGAGACGCCTCGCCGCCGGCCAGAGACGCTGAGAGGGACCACGATCATGGCAATGGCTACTGTGAAGACGACGGATACCCGTCCCGCGGCGCTGAAGGCGACCTCATTGAACACGGAGACGGCGGTCGAGATGATCGGCGTCAACAAGTGGTACGGTGAGTTCCATGTGCTGCGCGACATCAACATCAAGGTCTCGCGCGGCGAGAAACTGGTGATCTGCGGCCCGTCGGGGTCGGGCAAGTCGACGATGATCCGCTGCATCAACCGGCTGGAGGAGCACCAGAAGGGCCAGATCATCGTCGACGGGACGGAACTCACCAACGATCTCAAGAAGATCGACGAGATTCGCCGCGACGTCGGTATGGTGTTCCAGCATTTCAACCTGTTCCCGCATCTGACGATCCTCGAGAACCTGACGCTGGCGCCGATCTGGGTTCGCAAGATGCCCAAGAAGGATGCCGAGGAAATCGGCATGCACTATCTCAAGCGGGTCAAGATCCCCGAGCAGGCCCTGAAATATCCGGGCCAACTCTCGGGCGGCCAGCAGCAGCGCGTGGCGATCGCGCGCTCGCTCTGCATGAGCCCGAAGATCATGCTGTTCGACGAGCCGACCTCGGCGCTTGATCCCGAGATGGTCAAGGAGGTGCTCGACACCATGGTCTCGCTCGCCGACGAGGGCATGACCATGCTCTGCGTCACCCACGAGATGGGCTTCGCCCGCCAGGTCGCCGACCGCGTCATCTTCATGGATGCCGGCCAGATCGTTGAATCGAACGAGCCCAACGAGTTCTTCAAGAACCCGCAGCACGAGCGGACCAAGCTCTTCCTCAGCCAGATCCTGCACTGAGGCCGCAATCGACGACAAGAACACCAGATGGCCCGCCGGAGCGATCCGGCGGGCCATTCCCTTGAAAACAATGATTTTCTAGGCGGCCGACCCTACCTTTTCCTGGACCCTTTCGGGATCGACGCGGAACAATGATGGCCGGCGACGGTTTTTCTCCCAACTCGGAGGAAACATCATGAAGCCCTTCATTCCCGCCCTATTGGCTGCCCTCATCACGACGGGCGGCGCCTATGCCCAGTCGATCAGCGTCGGTCCCGGTGGCGTCGAGGTCGATCCGCGCTCGCCGCGCGAGCGCGCTGTCGATCGCGAAATCCGCCGTGAGGACCGTTCCCGCGACCGCGAGCGCTATTACCGTGCCCGTGACCGCGGCGACTGCCGCACGATCACGACGGTTCGCGAGACGCCCCGCGGCGAGGTCCGACGCACGGAACGCGTCTGCGACTGACCGTTTCGCATGACCATACAAGAAGCCCGCCTTGCTCTTCGCAAGGCGGGCTTCTTTTGACGGTCGCGGCCCGCGGCGACCTTATTTGCCGTCGCGCGCCTTCACGGCGGTGTCGGGGAAGTCGGAGAAGAGACCGTCGATGCCGAGCGCCAGGAAGGCCTTGTATTCGGCGGCGGGGTCGCCGTTGAAATTGGAAGCCAAGCGCTTCGGCTCGCTGCGGAACGTCCAGCTATGGACCAGAAGCCCAACGGCATGGGCGTTCTTCACCACATCGGTCGCCGGCAGGAGGACGCGGTCGCGCTCGTCGATGGCGCCGTCCTTGTTGAGGTCCTGCGGCTTGCCGTCGGCGCCGATGACCTGCTTGCCCGCCATCAGATAGGGCTTCCACGGTGCGACGCCATCGGCATAGGTCGCGATCTCCTTCAGGCCTTCGGCCGTCACGAGATCCTTGAAGCTGCGCTTGTCGCCGGTGACGACGAAATCATAGGGCTTGTCGAAGGGGGCGGCGAGGACGATGCCGCCATCCTTGTCGACATCATCCGCATCGACGAGTTGGAACAGCCGTACCTGCGTCTTGCCGCGCAGATATTTGAGGTTGGCCGTCTCGAAGCTCTGGATGATGACGGGCGACGACTTTTCGGTCCAACCGGCGGCCTTGAGGGCGTCGAGCAGCCGGTCCTCGAGCGGCAGACCGATCGCGGCATGGAAGATCGGGTGCTTGGTCTCGGGGTAGATGCCGATGGTGCGACCGAGGCGGGCGCTCTCCGACTTGGCGAGGTCGATGATCTCCTGGAAGGTCGGGATCTCGTATTTGCCGTTATGCGACTGGTCGCGATCGGCGAAGGCCTGCTTGGCGCGCAGCGTCTTGATCTCGGCCAGGGTGAAATCGCCGGCGAACCAGTCCGTGGTCTCGACGCCATCGACCTTGCGGGTGGTCTTGCGGCTGGCGAATTCCGGGCGGCTGGCGACATCGGTCGTGCCGCCCATGATCGGCTCGTGCCGCGCGATCAGGACGCCGTCCTTGGTGGCGACGAGGTCGGGCTCGATGAAGTCGGCGCCCTGTTCGATCGCGAGCTTGTAGGCTTCCAGCGTATGCTCGGGGCGATAGCCGCTGGCGCCGCGATGGCCGACGATCAGCGGCTTCTGGCCGGACAGCGTCGGCGTGGCCGCGGGTTGGGCCAGGCTTGCCTGAGGCGCGAGCACCGCGAGGCCGAGAACGGTCGCAAGGCCGGTGGACAGCAGGGTCTTGTTCATCATGGCATCGATCCTTGGAGCGTCGTTTCGAGCGCGACCTTGGTCGGATGATGTGACAGGCGGTTGAAAGCCTGACGATCCTCCCCGCAGCCGGTGCAGCGGGGAGGTGACGAGTCTCAGCGGCGCGGGCCGCTCTCGAGCGTGGTCTTTGCGTCGAGGCGCTTGGCGGGCGGCGGGGTCAGGTCCGGCGGTGGCGTCGCGGCGCAGGCGGCAAGCGCGAGCGCAATCAGGGAAGCGAGAGCAAGATGGCCGGCGCGCTGCATCGATCAGGACCTTTTGTTGCAAGAGGCAGTTGCCTCGTGTTTCAGCCTGTGGAAGGACCGCGTCAAGAGTATGTCGCCGGGCGCGCTATGGCTGTGCGTCATGTTTGAAATCGTCCAATCTCGATATTGGTCCGCACAATGGCCGGCGCATTGACGAGCGTCCGGTCCCGGAATTTGCCGCCATGACTAGTTCACCGACATGACGCCTGCCGCCCGCATCAGCGCCGCCATCGAGGTGCTGGACGATATCATCCAGCGCCGCCGCCCGGCCTCCGACGCACTCAAGGACTGGGGCCTGTCGCGCCGCTTCGCCGGCTCGAAGGACCGCGCCGCGATCGCGTCGCTGGTCTATGACGCGCTGCGCCGGAAGGCGTCGAGCAGCTTCGTCATGGGCGCCGAGACGCCTCGTGCGCTGGTGCTGGGCATGCTGGCGCGCCTGCGCGGCCTCGGGCTGGAGGAGATTGCCTCGCTCTGCTCTGGCGAAAGCCACGCACCAGTGCCGCTGGACGGCGAGGAAGTGGACCGGCTCGTCGCATTGTCGCTTGATGGAGCTCCGGACTGGGGCTCCGCCGATGTTCCCGAATGGCTCTGGCCGGCCTTCACCTCGGCCTTCGGGGCCGATGCGGTGGCGGAGGGCGAGGCTCTTGCCGGCCGTGCTCCGATCGACATTCGCGCAAACCGATTGAAGACCACGCGCGAGACGCTGATGGCCGAGCTCACCCATGCGAGCCCGGAGGCGGGAGTGTGGTCCCCGGATGCGCTGCGCTTCCAGCCCGGCCCTGACGGGCGCGGCCCCTCGCTCCAGGCCGAGCCCGCCTTCTTCGCCGGTGGCTTCGAAATCCAGGACGAAGGTTCGCAGCTCGTCACGCTGCTGGCCGGAGCCAGCCCCGGACAAACCGTCATCGACCTGTGCGCCGGGGCAGGGGGCAAGACGCTGGCTCTGGCGGCGCTGATGAACAATCAGGGGCGGCTGTTCGCGACCGATCTCGACAGCCGCCGCCTCGCCCCGCTGCATGAACGGTTGGCGCGCTCGGGCGCAGCAAACGTCGAGATCCGGATTCCACGCTCGCGCGGCCATGAGCCGCTGGCCGATGTCGAGGGACAGGCTGACCTCGTGCTTGTCGATGCACCCTGCACCGGCTCGGGCACGTGGCGGCGCAATCCGGATGCGAAATGGCGGGTGCGGCCGGGTGCTCTCGCCGAGCGCATCAAGGACCAGGCCGAGGTGCTGGCGCGCGCCGGCCGGTTGGTGAAACCGGGTGGTCGCATCGCCTATGTCACCTGTTCGGTCCTGCCCGACGAGAACGACGCGGCGGTCTCGGCCTTCCTCGCACGGCATGGTGGCTTTGCCCCTGTTCCGCTGGCGCAGGTGCTGTCGTCCGCGGACGGAGATTTCGGCCTGCTGGCGCGCTTTGCGACGGTGCATGGCCTGCAGTTCTCGCCGCGGCGAACCGGAACCGACGGCTTCTATCTGGCTTGCCTGACGCAGAAGGGCTGACGGCGCTTCTGCTGGCGCAGGCTCCCGCATCGACAGATCGTCGTATCTTTGCGAAGCTGTGAGCTGTCGGGCAGATGCGCTGGCGTCGATGGTCTGCCGCAAGGGGGCGAGACATGTCCGATGACAAGCCCGCAATCGTTCTGGTCCACGGTTTCTGGGGCGGAGCTGCCCACTGGTCCAGGGTCATCCTCGAGCTTGCCAGGCGGGGCTACGCCGATCTCCACGCCGTCGAGAACCCGCTGACCTCGCTGGCAGACGATGCCGAACGCACGCGCAAGATGGTGCGGCAGATTGGCGGATCGGTCGTGCTCGTCGGCCACTCCTATGGCGGCAAGGTGATCACCGAGATGGGCGATCTGCCAAACGTCAAGGCGCTGGTCTACGTCGCGGCTTTCGCGCCGGATGCCGGCGAAAGCGCGGGCGGCCTCAGCCAGGCGCACCCGCCCGAAGCGTTTCCGAACATCGTGCCGGACAGCGACGGCTATCTCTGGATCAAGCGCGACACGTTCCATGAGAGCTTCTGCCAGGACCTCTCGGCCGACGAAGCACTGGTGATGGCGGTGGCGCAGAAGGCGCCGATCGGCAGCACCTTCGGTGACGTCATTACGGCGCCGGCCTGGAAGACGAAGCCGAGCTGGTACCAGATTTCCTCCGCTGACCGAATGATCGCGCCCGAAAACCAGCGGATGATGGCGCAGCGCATGCGTCCGCGGAAAATCGTGACACTTGATGCCAGCCACGCGTCGCTCGCTTCGCACCCGGTCGAGATTTCGACCTTGATCGAAGAAGCCGCCAAGTCCTAGAGGCGGGGAGGCCATGCGTTCGGGCGCAGCGGCCGTTGCGTACGCCCGCGCGATCCATTAACGGGACGCGATGACGAGCGCTCAGCCCCATCACGACTCCATCCTCATCATCGATTTCGGCTCGCAGGTGACACAGCTCATCGCGCGGCGAATCCGCGAGATCGGCGTCTATTGCGAGATCGCGCCGTTCCAGTCGGCGTCCGAGGCGTTCCAGCGGCTGAAGCCGAAGGGCGTGATCTTCTCGGGCGGGCCGGCCTCGGTGCCCGATGACGGCTCGCCGCGCGCGCCGCAGGAGGTGTTCTCGGCCGGGCTTCCGGTGCTCGGCATCTGCTACGGTCAGCAGACCATGGCGCATCAGCTCGGTGGCAAGGTCGAGAGCGGCCATGCCGCCGAGTTCGGCCGGGCCGATGTCGAGATCGTCACGCCGTCGGCGCTGTTCGAGGGCGTTTGGGAGGAGGGCGGTCGCTATCCCGTCTGGATGAGCCATGGCGACCGCGTCACGCAGTTGCCGGCCGGCTTCACCGTCAAGGCGACCTCCGAGAACGCGCCCTATGCGGTGGCGAGCGACGAGGCGCGGCGGTTCTACTCGACGATGTTCCACCCCGAGGTGGTGCATACGCCCGACGGCGGCAAGCTGCTGCGCAACTTCGTCGTGAACATTTGCGGCTGCATGCCCGATTGGAGCATGTCGGCCTATCGCGCCGAGATGCAGAAGAAGATCCGCGAGCAGGTCGGCACCGGCCGCGTCATCTGCGGGCTGTCCGGCGGCGTTGATTCCGCCGTCGCAGCCGTGCTGATCCATGAGGCGATTGGCGACCAGCTCACCTGCGTCTTCGTCGATCACGGGCTGATGCGGATGAACGAGGCGGAAGAGGTCGTGCGCCTGTTCCGCGATCACTACAACATCCCGCTCGTGCATGTTGAAGCTGAAGAGCTTTTCCTGTCGGAGCTCGCCAAATGCGGCTCCGATCCGGAGGCCAAGCGCAAGACCATCGGCCGGCTCTTCATCGAGGTCTTCGACGCGGAAGCCGCCAAGATCGGCGGCGCCGATTTCCTGGCTCAGGGCACGCTTTATCCCGACGTGATCGAGAGCGCTTCGTTCTCCGGGGGCCCCTC
>JAESFK010000950.1_pt1 | contig 10573 bp, 8 predicted proteins | sample 9269391 | NCBI WGS metagenome assembly JAESFK01 (sample SAMN14506231, study PRJNA617097) | algae metagenome | isolation source: Drouetiella hepatica UHER 2000/2452 and co-occurring heterotrophs from... | place: Slovakia: Slovak Paradise National Park, Hrabusice, Kosice Region | collected 2000-01-01
AGGCCACCCCAGGCGCGGGCCTTGCCAGACGTGACGAAGCCGGCATTGAGGCGCGCGGTTGCCGCCGGGTCGTCGCGGCCCGGGCGCATTCCGTAGCACATGATCACGTCGAGATAGTCGGTATCTAGCCGAAACAGCAGCTCGTCGAGCTGGTGCTCCAGCGTCGGCTCGTCATTGTCGTACCACCAGACCTTGTCCATGATCATGATCTGGTCGCGCTTCAGCCCGGCGTCGCGCAGGGCACGCGCGAGCACCACTTCAGTGTGCGGCGCAGTGCGGTAGTGGGCAACGTCGAAGAGATTGATCCCGAGCTCGGCGGCGCGCCGAACGAGATTGACGACGTCGCGGTACTCCATCCGCGAGTAAGTCTGGTAGGACCCCAGCGACAAGACGGAGGTCTTGAGGTCCGATGTTCCGATCTGGCGATACTGCACTTTAGGCTCCAGGCATGTGGATTGAAAAAGAGCGGGGCGGCGGCATGCGCCACCCGCGCCGGCTTGCTTATTCGTCGATCCAGACCAGGGTCGGGTCGACGTTGTTGAACAGCAGGTTGACGGTGGTACCGCGCATGCGCTCGGAGGCGTAAAGCGAGATCTTGCCGGTGATCAGCGGCACGACGGGAGCGTCGGCCATGATAGCCCGGTCGGCCTCAGCCCAAGCATCGGCGACAACAGTTTCGTCGGTTGCCGTCAGCGCCTTGTCGATGAGCGCGTTGACCTCCGGATTGTTGTAGCAGGTCCAGTTGCTGGTGCTCTTCTCGCAGGCCTCGCCATGGAACATCGGCACGATCATGGTGCGGGCGGAATCGCCTACCCAGTCGGCGCGCAGCGACGTCAAGCCGAGATCCCAGGCGCCGGCGTTGGTTGCCTGGCGGTTCTGGTACATCTGCGACATCACCGTGCGCGAGGGACCCGGCTGCATGATCAGCTTGATACCCGCCTTGGCCAGATCGGCTTCCAGCGCGGCCGAGTAGAGATCATAGCGACCACCGGCGGCGTAGCTGTATTTGAGCTCGATGCCATTCGGAAAACCTGCCTCTGCAAGCAGCTGCTTGGCCTTGTCCGGATCGCCCTTGCTGTCGGGTGTCGGATATGGGTCGTACGGCTTGTATCCAACCACATTGGCCGTCAGCAGCTGGCCGATCGGCTGCTTGGCGACGGGGCCGCCGCCGACCTGGACGATCGCCGACTTGTTGACCGCGTAGTTGAGTGCCTGGCGAACGCGTATGTCGGCCAGTGCCTTGTTGTTGTTTGGCGAAGCCAGGTTGATGACCAGGATCGGATTGACCGCACCGTCGGCGAACTGCAGCAGTTGCGGATCGCCCGGATTGGCCATGATGCGGGTCAGGTCGGCGGTGGCGATCGACAGATCGAAATAGCCATCGATGTCGCCGGCCTCGATCATGCGCTGGGTCTTGCCGGCATCGGGCGTGCCGAATGCCACCTCGATGCGGTCGACATAGGCCTTGTGAATGGGATCGGCAGCCGCATTCCAGCTGTCGCTGCGCGTAAGCGAGATGCTTTCGTTCAGGATGTAGTCTTCGATCACATAAGGGCCGGAGCTGACATAGTTGCGCCGCAGCTCAGGTGAGTTCGGCAGGTAGTCGAGCATTTCCAGAGCCACCGGTGCGGAAGACACCAGCGCCAGGATCGAAGCGAAGTCGGCGGTCGGCTGCTCGAGCGTGATCTTGAGCGTGCGTTCGTCCTCAGCCGTCAGCCCTTCGACGCTGGTACCCTCGACATAATCACGAATGGCGGCAACGTCGGCAGGCACCTTGGCAAAGCCCGCGCAATAGTCAGCAAAACCTTTGATGACGCCGATATAGTAAGTCGGCGTCCCGGTCGGCTGGACCGGGTTGCACAGCCGCTTGAAACCACGGATAGCGTCGGCCGCAGTGATCTGGCGCGGCGTGTCGGTATTCCAGGTCGCACCGTCGCGAATGGTCAGGCGATAGACGAGGCCACCTTCCTCTGCGACCGGCACGGCCTCGGCCAGATCGGCGACGGGCTGCGCGGCGACCTTGGGGTCGGCATCGGTCGGGAAGGCCATGAGCGTGCGCGTCAGGGCGCGGTGCAGGAACACGGCCGCGGTGCGCGCCGACACCGGGTCGAAGCCGGCGACGTCGCCCGAACCCACGAGCTTGAACGTACCACCCACTTTGGGCTCCTCGGCCATGGCCGGCCCAGCCAAGCAGAGCGCCACCGCGGCGGCACCCAGCATCCACCTGCCGGCTGATGCGATCTTCATCCTCATGTCTCCTCCCCTTTCAGTGTGCCGGGCAACGATCCAAGCGTTTTGTTCCGGCGAATTTAGAGTTTGCTTTCTGTGCCGTATTTCGGTACAATGTTCCAAATTACGGTACGATTGCTATTTCAGGCTTGGGAGGATGTCAAGGCATGAACAGCGTAAGGAAGGCTCTTGTGGTGTTGGAGACGGTTGCCGACCTGCAACCGGTCGGGGTCAGCGAACTGGCCGTTCACCTCAAGCAGCCGAAGTCGTCGGTTCAACGGGCACTTGAAACGCTGCATGAGGCTGCATGGATCAGGCCTGCCACCGGCGAACGCACGCGCTGGGAGCTGACGTTCCGGGCCAGTCGCCTCGCCCGAAAGGCAGGCAACCACTTCGGCCTGCGCGAGGCGGCCTTGCCAGTGATGGAAAAACTTCGGCGCGAGACCGGAGAGACCATCCATCTGGCGGTTCTGGATGATGCCGAAATTGTCCTGATCGAACGTCTGGAAAGCCCGCATGCGGTGCGCCATGTCGAGCCGCTCGGGGGCCGCGCGCCGGTGCTTGTCACTGCAACCGGCAAGGCCATGCTGGCGCAGATGTCGGAGGCGGACATCGAACGTATCTATGGCGAAGCGGTCAGGGCCGACAGCCAGGCGAGTGCTGTGTCAGCGGCGTTGCCGCTCAGTGACCTGCTCATCGAACTGCGCGACATCGCATCGCGCGGCTATGCCACCACCGCGTCGTGGCGCGACGGCGTGTTTGCGACCGGGGCTGCGATAAGTGGACCGGACCGGCGCCCGATCGCGGCAATCAGCATCTCAACGCCCGCCGCCCGCGCGACCGCTGAAGCGCGCGCCGCGCATGCTCAGCTTATCGTGGTGGCAGTGAGCCAGATTGCCGAGCATTTGAACTAGGACGTCTGGTTCCCAAGCTCGGCGGCTACGCGTGTTCGTAAGCGCCAAGCAGACGCCCAAGTTCCGCTCGCAACCGGGCCTGCAAATCGGATGCCGGCTGGATCAGTGGAGCGAGTACATCAGGGGCATCGATGCCAATCAAGTCGAGGACCGACTTCAGCGGTCCAGGGTTGGTTTCGGCGAAGGCAAGATCAATCAGAGGCATGAGTTGCCGGTGCAGTTGCAGTGCCTCGCTGGTACGTCCTTGCGAAGCAAGATCGAACATCCGCCGCCAGGTGCGTGGTAACAGACTAGCGGTAACGACGATGCCACCATGCGCGCCGGCTGCGACATGCAACGGGAACAAGCTGTCCTCACCGCTGAGAACAGCGAAATCCTTGTCGACGCCGGCGATCACGCGGAGGAAGTGATACATGTCCGTGTTACACACCTTCATGCCGATGATGCGGTCATGCCGCGAGAGCAGATGCGTCACCTCCGGGTCCAGGGCGATGCGGGTGCGGTAGGGTATTTCGTAAAGCAGGATCGGCAGCGGCGATTCATCGGCGAAGCGCAAGAAGTAGTCGCGCAATCCGGCCTGCGTGGGATTGGTATAGTAGGGCGTGACGACCAGAAGAGCATCGACGCCCGCAGACGCGAAGTCATGCGCCGCCGCCAGCGCGTCGTGATAGCCGGGATCGAGCACACCTGCGACAACCGGGACCTTGCCGGAAACGGCCTCGGCACAGACGGCTGCCATCGTGTTGCGTGCTCCACGCGACAGCGCGCCATATTCGCCGGTTCCGCCGAGCGGCAGCATGCCGTCAACGCCACCCATCAGAAGATGCCCGACGAGCGCTCTCGCTGCCACCTCGTCGATGCTGCCGTCGGCCCGCACCGGCGTCGGGATGGCGGGAAGGATCCCAGAGAGCCGGGTTGCGTTGAGCATGGACTGCGCCTTCGACGAGAGATGAAAATGCTGAAGGGACCGGCGCCTGCCTTCTCAGGAGGCGACGCAACGAGACCTCAGGCTGCGATGTAGGGCGCCGGGTCGACAGCATGGCGCGCCAGCGGATGGACGTTGACCTGAACCATCCACGGAAATGCCGGCAGCCCGGAGATGATGTCGTGTAGTTCTGTGGCATCCCTTGCGCGCCACAGGCCCCAGTTCTCGAAGCGCGCCGGCACTCGCCACATACGCACGAGATGGCCCTGTTGGATCAATTCGGCAGCGTGTGCCCGTTCCTCGACGATGATCCGCTCCTTGAGCTCCGGATCCATGGTTTCGGTCCATTTGAGCGTGATGTTGACTAGGAATTCCATGCTGTTGCCTCGACGTGTCTGGAGGTGGCGTTGGCGATATCGGCAAGCACGGCCGCAGCCGTGTTGTGGCCGGGGATGCCGGTGACGTAACCGCCGGGCCAGGTGCCCGAGGCGCTCAAATAGAGGCCTTGCAGCGGCGTTCGATAATCATTGGCCGCGACGTGAGGGCGCGCGCCGAACAGGTTGTTGGGCAGCATGTCGCCATGTGTGATGTTGGAGCCAACGAGGCCGAGCTCTCGCTCGAGATCGACCGGGCTCAGGAAATGGTGCCCGATGATCCTGTCCTTGAGATCCGGCAAAAGACGGCTCAGCACGTCGATGCAGCGACGACCGAAGACATCCTTTTCGCTATCCCAGCTGCCGTGGCGCAGATCGTAAGGCGCATGCCAGACATTGACGCTCATCAGGTGCTTGCCGGCAGGCGCGAGATCGGGCGACGACACTGTCGGCATCAGGCCCCACATGATCGGCTCCTCGGACGGCACACCGCGCATGCCATCGAGCACCGCGTCTTCAATGTGGGCGAGCGACGATGCGATGCGGAATTGCGTGCCGGCGACCTGCTCCGAACTCACCCCATCCGGCAGACCGCGATAGCTCGGCAGGCCATCCAGCGCGAGGAACATCTTGAAGGCTGAGCCCCGCATCGGAACGGCGACAACTTCGCGCCGCATCTCGGCACCGACTGCTGCATCGTCGAGCATGTCACCAAACAACAGGCGCGGATTGACCGCCGATATGACCTGCCTGGCATGGAATTCGCGACCAGTGGCCGTAACCACGCCCGTGGCGCGACCGTTGCTGTGAAGCACGGAAGCCACGCGAGCGTTGGTATGGATCTCCGCGCCATGGGCGCGCAGCACGCTTTCCAGCGCGTCGATGATCGCACCCATGCCGCCGATCGGCAGACCAGTCGATCCGCGCAGCGCTGTGCGGCGTGGATCGGCCGCATCATCAATCCGATGGCGGTACCAGGGGCCGAAGGCGGGGCCAAAGTCGCATTGAGCGCAAACATGCCCAGCAACGCCTTGGCCTGTTCGGAGCGGAGATTTTCGTCAAGCAATTCGCGCAGGCTGCCAAGGAACACCTGCTCGAACAGGCGCTCCTGCGCCAGCGGTATGTTCCGCGCCATTTCGGCCAAGCTACGCGAGGGCTCGAACACCGAGACACCAAGATGACGTCCAAGCTCCTCCAGTCGAGATAACAGGCTGTTGTAGCGGGCCGCCTCACCTGGAGCGAAGGCGTCGAGCTGGGCTGCGACAGCCTCGCGGTCGCGCCAGCCAATGAAGCAGCCTTCGGGGAAGGCATGGACAACATTCGGGTCGCTGCGGTGGAAGCGCAATCCGTGACCTTCAAGATCAAGGTCACGGAGAATGCGCGGCTCGAAGGATCCGGGCGAATTGGTGATCGCGCTGCGGAAGCCAGACAGGAACTCGATGGCGCCACATGGCCCTCCGAGGATATCCCGTGCCTCCAGTACCGCGACTTTCAGGCCGGCCTTCGCCAGATAGCCGGCCGCAACGAGGCCGTTGTGGCCTCCACCAATGACAATGACGTCCAGACCGGCGCCAGTATCCTTCGAAGCCATCATGTCCTCACTGCATCGGCGCGAAGCTGTCGCGGAAGAGGCGCACCCAGTTGCCCCCAGCGATCTTCGCAACCTCTTCAGACGAGAACCCGCGCTTTTCCAGCGCATCTATCAGGGCTGGGAAATCGACCGGCGACTGGAACCAGGCCGGCCAGCTCGAAAAGCCCGTGATCGGTACAGCGCTTTCGCGAGCCCAGCGTCCGGCGCGCCACCACTTGATCTCACTGACCGGCCAGCCGTCATAGAAGTCGGTGCCGATGCCAACGGCGTCGATGCCAATGGTTTCGACGGTCCATGCGACCATCTCGGTGAAAGTGTCGAGTGTGCAATTCGAGCCATCGCGCATGATCTTGGGGTACATCGACAGGCCGAGAACGCCGTTGCGTTCGGCGAGACGCTTGATCAACGCGGTCGACTTGTTGCGGCGGTTCAATTCGATGTCGGTGCCGACGAAAGCCGAAGGGTTGGCGTGCGTGATTGCGATCGGCCGCGAGGAGTATTCAATCGCATCGCTCGAGCTGCGCTCGGTGCAGTGCGACACGTCGATCAGCATGCCGAGACGGTTCATTTCAGCAATCACGTTGCGGCCGAAGAACTGCGAAACGCCGTTTTCGTCTGGCTCCCAGCAGCCCGAGGCAATGCGGTTTTGCACATTGTAGGTCAACTGGGCGATACGAACGCCGAGCTTGTAGAAAATCTCGATCAGTTCGATGTCATCCTCGAAGGGCGAGGTGTCCTGGAAGCCGTAGACGATTGCCGTGCGGCCCGAAGCGGCAATGGCTTCGATCTCTTCTGCCGTCGTCGCCAGGGCGATCAGATCGGCATTGTTTTCGAGCAGGCGGTTCCATTCGCCGATGGCCGACAGCGTCTCGCGCGCCGATTCCCAGATCGCCAGCGTCACGTGCACGCAGCCGACGCGGCCCTTCTGCCACTCGAGGAAGCGGGCGCGCTCCGGCTTGTTGAATTGCAATGCGTCGACGATGATCGGGGCTCGTAACTGCGCGCTTTGATGGTCCATCTGCCAGTCCTTTCAGTACGTGACGTTTGTTTTAGTAAGCGAAGGGATCGATCGCCGGGGCGTAGTCGACAACGACCGATTTGATCTGCGTGAATTCGTCCAGGGCCTCGGGGCCATTCTCCCGGCCGAGCCCTGATTGCTTGTAGCCCCCGAAGGGAATCCGGACGTCGATGGCGCGGTAGGTGTTGACCCAGACGGTTCCGGCCTTGAGCTTGCGGCTGACGCGCCTGATGCGGCGCATGTCAGTGGTCCAGAAGCCAGCGGCGAGTCCGAACTCGCTGGCATTTGCGAGAGCTACGGCTTCATCCTCGGTTTCGAAGGTCTGGACCGTGACGACCGGACCGAACACTTCCTCGCGCACGATCCGCATGTCGGGGGTAACATCGACAATGACGGTCGGCTGGAACCAGCAGCCCTCGGCGAGCGGACCTTGCATCTCTGGGGACTTGCCGCCGACGAGCACACGGCCGCCTTCAGCCACGGCTCCGCTGACGAAACCTGCAATCCGGGCGAGATGCCGTGCCGAAGCAACGGGGCCGACATGCGTATCGGCCGCCTTGGGATCACCGATACGCAGCCGGCTGATCGAGGCCTGGTAGCGCTCGAGGAATTCGTCGGCGATCGAGGCGTGCAGCAGCAGACGCGAGCCCGCGACGCAGGTCTGTCCGGTTGCCGAGAAAGCACCTTGCGTGGCTGCGATGACAGCCGAACCGATGTCGGCGTCCTCAAAGACGAGGTGCGCCGACTTGCCGCCAGCCTCGCAAACGAAGCGCTTCATCGCGCCGACAACCTTGGCGCCCAACTGCCGTGCCACCGCCGTGCTGCCTGTGAAGGTCACCATCGCCGTATCGGGATGCGTGGCCAGCGCCTCGCCAATCGCCGCATCGCCGATCACGACATTGACGACACCCCGCGGGAAACCAGCTTCGATGGCAAGCTCGGCGAGGCGGATGCTCGACGCTGGCGCTTCAGCAGGCGGCTTGAGGATGACAACATTGCCGGAGGCAAGTGCCGGCGCCAGCTTCCATGACCCCAGCGACAAGGCACCGTTGAAAGGTGTGATGGCAACGACGATGCCGAGCGGTTCGCGTTCGATGCGTGCCTCGACGCTGCGCCCGATCTCGCGAGTGGCGCTATCATGCGTCTCGATAAGGCTGGCGTAATAATGGTACCAGCGCGCCGTCGCCCGCATCTCGCCAAAGGTCGCCCGGTTGGGCTTGCCGTTGGCCAGGCTTTCGAGACGGCCCAGTTCCTCGGCGTTGGCGGCAATGAGATCGCCCAGCCGACGTACCAATGCAGCCCGTTCGGCCCCAGTGAGGTCTGCCCACTCACCAGAATCCCGCGCGGCGGCGGAACTTACGATCGCCGCGTCAGCCGAAGCCGGATCAAGACGAGCGTAGGCCCAGGCCTGTCCGGTAGCCGGATCGACCAGTGGCACGGAGTTACCACTGGCTCGCAATGCATTGCCATCGACGAAGGAGGTGAAGACCGGCACGAAGCTCGTCTCCTGCTTGGCCCGGGCTTCTGTCTTGGCGTCCATCACGCGGTTACTCCTGCGATGCCGGCACCAAGCGCGCGGCGGACTGTGGCGCTCTGCATGTGATGGCAGGCGGCGAGATGTCCCTTTTCCACTTCGCGCAGCTTCGGCTCGATGCTGCGGCACTCGTCCGTCGCGAACTGGCATGACTTGTGGAACCGGCAGCCGCTCGGCGGCGCAATCGGATTTGGCGGCTCGGCGCGCACTTCGATACGTGCCCTGTTGCGCTCGATCTGCGGGTTGGGAACAGGCACCGCCGAAAGCAGCGCATGGGTGTAGGGATGGTGCGGGGCAGCGAAAAGCCGATCACGTCCCGCGATCTCCATCACCTTGCCGCCATAGAGCACCACGACCTGGTTCGACACATGCCTGACGACGCTGAGATCGTGGGTGATGAACAGGTAGGTCAGCTTGCGCTTCTTCTGCAGATCCATCAGCAGATTGAGGATCTGCCCCTGGATGCTGACGTCGAGTGCGGAGACCACCTCGTCGAGCACGATGAATTCCGGCTGCACGGCGAGCGCGCGGGCAATTGCCACGCGCTGGCGTTGGCCACCCGACAGTTCGAGCGGGTAACGGGCGGCGAGTTCCGGCCTCAGGCCGACGCTGTCGAGCAGTTCCTGCACGAAGGCGCCGCAATCGGCCTTGGAAACGATACGGTGGTAGACAAGCGCTTCGCGCAATGTCGCGCCGACAGTCATGCGCGGATTGAGGCTGGCATAAGGATCCTGGAACACCAGTTGCCCGATACGCGGCAGTGCACCGCGCTCCGCCTTGAGGGCGGCAAGGTCCCGGCCGAAGATGTTCACCGAACCGCTGCTTGCCGGCGCCAGTCCGAGCAGCGCCCGGCCAGTTGTGGACTTGCCGCTACCGCTTTCGCCTACGAGGCCGACGGTCGAGCCCGCCGGAATTTCAAAAGACACGCCATCGACCGCGCGGATGGCGCCGGTCGGACGGCGCAGAAAGCCGCCGCGGATCGGAAACTGGACGTGAAGGTCATCGACCCGGATGGAGGACCTGGTGTCGAGATTTGTCATGACACCACCCCCGATGTCGCGATGCCGCGGACTGGCGCCATATGGGATCTTGCCCAAGGGTCGACCGAACAACGGATGAGATGGCCGGGGCCGGCGTCCTTGGCTTCAAGCGCCGGCAGCAACTCGCGGCAGGCCGGTTGTACCAGCCGACAGCGTGGGTGAAAGGCACAGCCTGATGGTGGGCGACGCGGATCTGGCGGCAGCCCAGCGATGGGCGTCAGGCGCTTGTCGGCTGGCTCATCAAGCTTGGGGATCGCCTCCAGCAAGGCGCGCGTATAGGGATGGCGCGGTTCGCTGAAGATGGCGTCCGTCGACCCTGCCTCGACGACGCGCCCCGCATACATGACCGCCACCTGGTCGGCGACACCGGCGACGACGCCGAGGTCATGGGTGATGATTACCAGCGCCATGCCAAGCTCGCGGCGCAGCTGATCGATCAGGCGCAGGATCTGGGCCTGGATAGTCACGTCGAGCGCCGTGGTCGGCTCGTCGGCGATCAGCACCTTGGGATTGCCGCTGATCGCCGTTGCGATCAACACGCGCTGGCGCATGCCGCCTGACAGCTCGTGCGGATAGGCGCCCAATCGTGCCGCAGCACCCGGAATGCCGACGAGATCGAGCAGCTCGATGCAGCGATTGCGCGCCGCCTGCCGGCTCATGCCGTCATAGTGGATCATCGGCTCTGCCATCTGTGTGCCGATAGTCATCGACGGATTGAGCGCCGACAGCGCATCCTGGGAAATCAGCGCCATGCCCTTGCCCCGCAGGCTGCGGAACTGCCGCGCCGACAGCGCGGCCAAGTCCTGGCCCTCGAACTTCACCTTGCCGGTGCTGATGCGCCCGCTCGCCGGCAGAAGACCGAGCACGGCAAGCATGGTCTGGCTCTTGCCGCAGCCGGACTCGCCGACGATGCCGAGAGCTTCGCCGCGACCGACAACGAAAGACACG
>JAESFK010000951.1_pt1 | contig 10568 bp, 8 predicted proteins | sample 9269391 | NCBI WGS metagenome assembly JAESFK01 (sample SAMN14506231, study PRJNA617097) | algae metagenome | isolation source: Drouetiella hepatica UHER 2000/2452 and co-occurring heterotrophs from... | place: Slovakia: Slovak Paradise National Park, Hrabusice, Kosice Region | collected 2000-01-01
GTCCGCCTCCGGCGAATGCCAACACGATGTTATGCGGCTCTCGTAACGTGGGCAACAACGGGCGGCGCCAGCCAGCATCCTCGGCGCTTCTGTTCCGCGCCACAACCGGTCATTAGGCTGCTTCCGGAAAGCGGACACTCGGGGCTTGCCCCAGAGCCACCCGATCGCGACCGATCCCTCGATTCGAAGCGTCGCTTTGGCCAGAGCCACATTGCGCGATGTCGATTCCTTAGCTCTGGCAGGACTGAATCCGTGTTCCCATCACTCCGGTCCGGGGATCGTTGGACGGTTCCCGCAAAATTCCTATTTTCGAATGGCAGGACGGCGAGCTTCAACCCGCGTTCAGGAATTCCTGAAGCCGCGGGCTGACAAAATCGAGGAAAGCGCGAACGCGCTGCGGTAGTCGCGGTCCGCCAAGATAAAGCGCATGGATCTGCTCCTCATCGCCTTCGACCGCATCCGACAAAACCTCCACCAACCGGCCCGCTGCGATGTCTGCTCGGGCGTGATAGTCGCCCAGACGCGCAAGGCCGACGCCGGCGAGAGCCATGCGCCGCACTGTCTCACCGTTGTTGGCGAGTAGCGCGCCGTTCACAGTGCGATCGACTGTGCGGCCGCTTTCCTTGAGCGGCCAGACGGGAGCGGCGCGGCGGAAGTTGAAACCAAGACAGTTGTGGTCGGTGAGATCACTGATCGTCCGGGGGGTGCCGCGACGCGCGAGATAGCTCGGCGCGGCGACGATCTTGCGATGGGCGATGCCGATCCGCCGCGCCATCATGGTCGAGTCCTGTAACGCCCCGACGCGGAACGCGACATCGGTGCGGTCCAGATAGAGATCGACGATCTCATCGGACAGCGACAGATCGACGATGATGTTCGGGTGCGACTGCCAAAAAGCTGGAAGCAAGGGCTCCAGGCCAAGCACGCCGAAAGCGACGGAGGCATTCACGCGAACGATACCACCCGCATTCGCCCCGCCCTGTGCCAGGCCGCGCTCCATATCCTCAAGTTCGGCCAGCAGCGCGAGGCTTCGCTCGTAGTAGATCTGGCCCTCGGTGGTCAGCGAGAGGCGGCGCGTCGAACGCTCCAGCAGGCGGACGCCGAGGCGGGTCTCGATCCGGCCGATCAGCTTGCTGACCGTCGAGGGGGTCATGCGCAACAGCCGCGCCGCCTCGGAGAAACTCCCGGCCTCGACGACCCTGAGGAACACCTGCATCTCGCCAGCGCGGTTATCCATCGCAGCCCCCTGATCTATGAACCTGTTTCACAGATAATGTGGAGGGTGAGCGGATTATCAAGCGCGACCGCGAGGCTCATCTTCCTCGCATGTCAAAGATCTCCGCAATCGACCTCATCAGGACGCCCGACCGGCTGACAATCGGTATCGAGCTCCCGCTCGATAATGATTGGTCTCTCGACGGTGAGACGCGTTGCATCGTCGACGGACGCCCGCGCGGCGTTCCGGACCTGTCAGCGCAGAACGACCACGTGCGCAAGATCGACAGTCTGGGCTTCGCGGCAATTTGGGTGCGCGATGTCCCTTCTTCGATGCCGTCAACATGGGCGATGCGGGCTCGGTCTACGATGCTTTCGCCTTTCTGGGCTTTCTTGCGGGCATCACCCGCAAGGTCGCGCTGGGCACCGCCGCCGTGGTCTTGCCTATTCGCCATCCGCTGATGACGGCAAAGGCTGCGGCCTCGATCGACGCCCTTTCAGGCGGGCGGCTGATCCTCGGCGTGGCGAGCGGCGACCGTCCGATCGAGTATCCTTTGCTCGGTCTCGACTTCGACGGCCGAGGGAAGGCCTTCCGCGAAGCGGTCGGCTATCTCCGCGCGGCCTGGCAGGAGGGTGGCTTGCCAGTCGATGGGCAACGCGTGCCGTCGCTCGACCTCCTGCCGCGACCGGCACAGGCGAGCATTCCACTCATCGTGGCAGGCCGCGCCCAGCAGGACGACGCCTGGCTCGCGCAGACCATGGACGGCCGCTTCGTCTATCCCGGCAACGTCGATCGGCTGATCGCGCAGGCGCGCGATTGGGCGAGTGCGACCGGCGGCATGCGCCCCTTCATCAGTGCCTTCCATCTGGATCTCCTGGACGATCCTGACGCCCCGATGCAGCCGATCCGCCTTGGCGCGCGGCTCGGCCGCACGGCGCTGATCGAGCACTTCCGAGCACTTCGGCGCGGCGGTGTCGACCATATGGCGATCAACCTGCGGCAATCGGCGCGACCGCTTGGCGAGGTGATCGAGGAACTGGCGTCGGAGGTCATCCCGGCGCTCGATGAGACCAAAGCGGCACTGGCCGCGTGACAACCACAGGAGAACGACCCATGCAGATCGCAAAGGCGCACGGCGCCGAGATTCCCGCCCTTGGCTTCGGCGTGTTCCGGATGTCGGACGCGGAGGTGGAGCGCGTCGTTCCAGCAGCGCTCGAAGCTGGTTTCACCCATTTCGACACCGCGCAGATCTATGGGAACGAGGCTGTGCTCGGCCGGGCTTTGCAGTCCGCCGGGGTGCGACGGCAGGACCTCTTCCTGACCACCAAGGTCTGGGTCGACAATTACAGCCCGCAAAAATTCGCCGCCTCGGTCGATGAGAGCCTCGACAAGCTGAAGGTCGATCAGGTCGATCTGCTCCTGTTGCATTGGCCGGCCGACAAGGTCGCCATCGCCGATCAGATCGCCATGCTCAACACGGTACAGGCGGCCGGCAAGACTCGCTTCATCGGCGTCAGCAATCAGAACATCGCCCAGCTCAAGGATTCGGTCGCGCGCAGCGCCGCGCCGATCGTCACCAACCAGATCGAGGCCCATCCCTATCTCGACCAAAGCGCGATGGCTGAGGCTGCCAGGGCGACAGGCGTCGCGATCACCGCCTATTACGGCATGGCCGACGGCGCCGTGCCGAACGATCCGGTGCTCCAGCGGATCGGTAACACATACGGCAAGAGCGCCGCGCAGGTCGGGTTGCGCTGGTTGATTCAGCAAGGCTTCATCGCCCTGTCCAAGACAGCCAAGCCCCAGCGCGTCGCAGAGAACTTCGCCGTCTTCGACTTTGCCCTCAGCGACGGGGATATGGCGGCCATCGGCAAGCTGGCCCGCCCTGGCGGCCGGCTCGTGAGCCCTCCCGGCCTGGCACCCGCCTGGGACGCCTGAGGACCACGACATGACCACTGCGACCTCAAGCATCCAGCCCGGACAGGGTGATGCGGCCGGTATCAACTGGCCGCTTATCGCCCTTGCCGTTGGCGCCTTCGGCATCGGCACGACCGAGTTCGCGCCGATGGGGCTCCTCCCCGTCATCGCCGAAGGCGTAAGCGTCTCGATCCCGACCGCCGGCCTGCTTGTCAGCGCCTACGCGATCGGTGTCATGATCGGCGCCCCGGTGATGACCCTCGCTTTCAGTCGGTTCGGCAAACGCACCGCACTGATGCTGCTGATGGGGATCTTCACCATCGGCAATCTCCTGTCGGCTCTCTCGCCCGACTACTGGACGCTGCTCGCCGCGCGCCTCGTCACCAGCCTCAATCACGGCGCCTTCTTCGGGCTCGGCTCGATCGTCGCTGCGAGCGTGGTGGCGAAGGAGAAGCAGGCTAGCGCCGTTGCGACCATGTTCATGGGGTTGACCATCGCCAATATCGGCGGCGTGCCGGCTGCGACCTGGATCGGCCAGCAGATTGGCTGGCGGATGGCCTTCGCCGGGACGGCGGGGCTCGGCCTCGTCGCCATCGCGGCGCTGTGGCTCGCCTTGCCGAGGGGCGAAGCCGGCACGATGCCGGATGTCAGGCGGGAACTGCGCGTCCTTGCACGCCCGGCCGTGCTGCTCGCCATGGCAACGACGGTAATGGGGGCCAGCGCGATGTTCACGCTCTACACCTATATCGCTCCGACATTGACGGAACTGACCGGCGCGTCGGAGGGGTTCGTCACGCTCGCTCTGGTGTTGATCGGCGTCGGCTTCACCATCGGCAACGGGCTTGGCGGAAGGCTCGCCGACTGGTCGCTCGATGGCGCAACCAGGATCTTCCTGGGTGCGCTCGCGCTCATCATGCTGGCCCTCCCCTTCGTGCTGTCCAGCCAGATCGGCGCTGCGATCGGGCTTGTCGCCTGGGGCGCAGCGGCCTTCGCCATCGTACCGCCGGTCCAGATGCGGGTGATGCAGGCCGCCTCGGAGGCGCCGGGCCTTGCTTCGTCCCTCAATGTCGGCGCGTTCAACCTCGGCAATGCCCTGGGCGCGGCAGTCGGCGGCGCCGTGATCAGCCTCGGCCTCGGCTATGCGGCCGTGCCGGTCGCGGGCGGGCTGCTCGCGGCGGCCGGCCTGGGCCTGGTCTGGCTCGGGCGCGCCCGCCCGGCACTTCGGCCGTGCGAAGTGTAACGCCGAGCTCTTGCAGGAACACGGACGAACGAAATGTCATTCCCATTGGCTGGACAACGCTTCGAGGTCGACGACGGCGATCTCGTCGCCACGAACGCCTCTAAACCAGTGGAATTCGCCCACCAGAACTGAGGACACGACCCCCATGGATCTGCAACTCACCGGCAAGATGGCGCTCGTCACCGGCGCGACCGCCCCGCCCAACATGATCCACTACGGCATGACCAAGACGGCGCAGCTCGCGATTTCGCGTGGCTGGCGGCGACGACCAAGGGCACGCGCGTCACCGTCAATTCCGTGCTGCCCGGCACGACGCGCTCTGCGGGCATCGAGGACTTCCTGCGCAGTGTCGCCAGCGACCCGAACCTTCCCGCCGGCGAGATGGAGCGGGAGTATTTTGCCAAGAAGCGCCCGAGTTCGCTGATCCAGCGAATGATCGAACCCGAGGAGGTCGCCAGCCTCGTCGCCTATGTGGCAAGCCCGCTCTCGGCTGCGACGAACGGCGCCGCGCTGCGCGTCGATGGCGGCATCACGCCGACCATCGTGTGAGGCCCGAAAGCGGACGCTCGTCCCCGGCTCTGATGGCGCCGCTTCACCTCCTCCTGAAACGGTGATTCCGTAACAAAAATTGCCGAGCAATCTTGGCCAACAAAAACCCAGTGCGGACATCAGATCGGCAAATGGAGCATGCGCGGCAGAAGAAGGGCTTCAATGCTCGGTTCTCGGCACCAAAGATGCTTTGACCTCAAGCGTTGGGGAGCGGTGAAACAGGCGGCAGCACCAGCCGCAAGAACGTCAGTCAGGCTGCTTCCTTCGTAGCCGTCACCGAACCCTCCTTCAGCAGCTTGTCCACCGTCGCCTTGACGCGCATCACGGCGGCTTCCTTCACCGGGCCGTAGCCGCGAATGTCCATCGGCGCGGCGGCAATTGCCACCAGCGTGTCGGGCGCTTGCGCGGGCAGCCGTGCCACCAGGTCGCCGATCAACCCTTCGTACCAACCGATCAGTGCACGCTCCATCTTCCGTTCCGCCGTGTAGCCGAATAGATCGAAGGCCGTGCCGCGCAGGCCCTTGAGGCGCGCCAGCAGGCGCAGCGGCGTCTGGATCCATTGGCCGAAGCGCCGCTTCAACGGCCGCCCCCGCGCGTCCTTGTCGCCACCCAGGAAGGGCGGCGCAAAGTGGTGGTTGACCTTGAAGTCGCCGTCGAAGCTGCGCTTGAGCTCGTCGAGGAATCCGGTCTGCATATGCAGGCGCGCCACCTCGTATTCGTCCTTGTAGGACATCAGCTTGAACAGCGAGCGGGCGACCGCCTCGGTGAGCGCTTCGGTGCCGAACGGCGTCTCCGCGAGGCGGGCCTTGTCGACCACCGCCCGGTAGCGCCGCGCCCAGGCCTCGTTTTGATAGTCGACGAGGAAACGCTCGCGACGGGCGATCACCTCGTCCAGGCTTTCCACCTCGAAGGCGGCGGGCGGCGGCGCGAAGACTGTGGGATCAGCGGCCGCAAGCCGCCCGGCGGCAAAGGCCTGCCGGTTGCGCTCGACCGCGACGCCGTTGAGTTCGATGGCGCGGTGCAGCGCATCCAGCCCGACCGGAACCAGCCCCTGCTGCCAGGCATGGCCGAGCATGACGACGTTGGCGAAGACGGCGTCGCCGAACAGGTTCTCGGCCAGCGCATTGGCGTCAATGGCGCGGACGTTCTCGGCGCCTGCCACCCGCTCGATCTCCTTCAACCTGCGGCGCGTCGAGACGTCGGCATCGCGTAGGCGCACGATGTCGCCGGTCGGCATCTCCGCCATATTGACCAGCGCGCGCATGCCGGCCCGATAGGTCAGGGAGGCCTTGGGCGAGGACGACACGACGATGTCGCAGCCGATCAGCGCATCGGCTGAGCCGCTGTCGATCCGAACCTGGTTGATCGCCTCCGGCGTTGCGGCGATCCGCATGAACGAGAGCACCGGTCCGAACTTCTGGGCGAAGCCGGTGAAGTCGAGCACGGAGCTGCCCTTGCCTTCGAGATGGGCCGCCATGGCGATCAGCGCACCGACCGTGATGACACCGGTGCCGCCGACGCCGGTGACGAGCAGGTCATAGGGCTTGTCGAGCGCAGGCAGGGCCGGCCCCGGCAGCAGCGCGGCGCGGCCGGCGAAGTCGTCGCCGCTTCCCTGCCGCTTCCTGCGAACGGCGCCCTCGACCGTCACGAAGCTTGGGCAGAAGCCGTCGAGGCAGGAGAAATCCTTGTTGCAATTGGACAGGTTGATCTGTCGCTTGCGGCCGAACGGCGTCTCTTTCGGCTCGACGCTGAGGCAATTCGACGCCACCGAGCAATCGCCGCAGCCCTCGCAGACGAGGTCGTTGATGTAGGCGAAGCGTTGCGGGTCCACCATCGTGCCGCGCTTGCGCCGGCGACGCTTCTCGGTCGCACATGCCTGCTCGTAGATCAGCACCGTGACACCCCTGATCCCGCGCAGTTCGCGCTGGACCGCGTCCAGTTCGCGGCGGTGGTGGATGGTCACGCCGTGTGGCAGGCCGGCAGGCGCGAACTTCTCCGGCTGGTCCGAGACCAGCGCGATCCGCTCGACGCCCTCGGCACGCACTTCCTGCGCGATGGCGTGCACGCTGATCGGCCCGTCGACCGGTTGCCCGCCCGTCATGGCGACGGCGTCGTTGAACAGGATTTTGTAGGTGATGTTCGCCTTCGCGGCGATCGCCTGGCGGATCGCCATCGAGCCGGAATGGTAATAGGTGCCTTCGCCGAGATTCTGGAAGATGTGTCCCCCACCGGTGAACAGCGAGGACGCCGCCCAGTTCACGCCTTCGCCGCCCATCTGGATCAGCGAGGTCGTCTCGCGATCCATCCAGCTCGCCATGAAATGGCAGCCGATGCCGGCCAGCGCCTTCGAGCCTTCCGGCACTTTCGTCGAGGTGTTGTGCGGGCAGCCGGAGCAGAAATAGGGCGTTCGGGTCGCGCCCGGCACCTGGATGATGCGGTTGGTCTCGGGGGCGAGAGCCGCCGCGCACTCGGTCAGGTGCAGATCTGGGAACAGCGCGTCCAGCCGCCTCGCCACGATCGGCGCGAGCAGGCGCGGCGACAATTCGCCGATCCATGAGATCAGGCGGTTGCCGTCCTCGTCGCGCTTGCCCACCATGGAATACGGCTTGTCGCCGGGATAGTCGTAGAAATACTCCTTGAGCTGGCTCTCGATGATGCCGCGCTTTTCCTCGACGACGAGAATCTCCTTCTTGCCGCGCACGAATTCCAGCGCGGCCCGGCGCGCCAGCGGCCAGACCATGCCGACCTTGTAGATGTCGATGCCGTGGCTGCGGCAGGCCTGTTCATCCAGGCCGAGCAGGCGCAGCGCTTCCATCAGGTCGAGATGCGCCTTGCCGGTGGTGACGATGCCGAAGGACGCATCGGGAAGATCGTAGATGCGCCGGTCAATCGGGTTCGCCTCGGCGAAGGCGAAGACGGCCATCTTCTTGGCCTCCATGCGTTCTTCGATCTGCGGTCCTGGCAGATCCGGCCAGCGATAGTGCAGCCCGCTGGCCGGCGGCGTGTAGGCCGGCTCAGCGAAGAGCCGCGGCGCCGGCAGCTCGACCGACTGGCCGCTCTCGACCGTTTCCGAGATCGCCTTGAAGCCGACCCACATGCCGGAATAGCGCGACAGCGCATAGCCATACTCGCCGAAGGCGAGATATTCGCCGATCGAGGCAGGGTTCAGCGTCGGCATGAACCACGCCATGAAGGCGACATCCGATTGATGCGGCATGGAAGACGACACGCAGCCATGGTCATCGCCGGCGACAACCAGCACCCCGCCATGTGGCGAGGAGCCATAAGCGTTGCCGTGCTTCAGCGCGTCGCCGGCGCGATCGACGCCCGGCCCCTTGCCGTACCAAAGGCCGAAGACGCCTTGAACCGTCCTGTCCGGATTGGTTTCCACCTGCTGCGAGCCGAGCACGGCCGTCGCGGCCAAATCCTCGTTGACCGCCGGCAGGAACGCGATGCCGTGCTGCTGCGTCAGCGCCTCGGCGCGCCACAATTCGAGGTCGACGCCGCCGAGCGGGGAACCCCGATAGCCGGAGATGAAACCGGCGGTGGTCAGGCCCGCGGCGCGGTCGCGCCGGGCCTGGTCGAGCGCAATCCGAACCAGCGCCTGGGTGCCGGTCAGGAACACGCGACCAGAGGTTCTGGTGTAGCGGTCGCTCAGCGCATAGTCGGCAAGCGGATTGGTCGACGCGATATCGGCCATGGCTGGGCCTCCCGACAGTTTCATTCGAAAGAGTCTAAGCCCGGCTAACTGGAAAGATTTGTCCGGTTTACCGCCAGCCGTTGCCGTTTCGGTAAAATTGACCGAAGATGCCCTTGATTGGGGGCGATCCTTTCAGGGCGAGGCGATGGTGCTTACCGAACAGGACCGCAAGCTGATCGCCCTGCTGCAGGCGGACGCCCGAATCTCAAATCAGGAATTGGCCGAGGGGGCGGGCATGTCCGCCTCCGCCTGCTGGCGGCGGGTGCGGGCACTGGAAGAGGCCGGCGTGATTTCGAGCTATCGCGCGATCGTCGATCCGGCCAAGGCCGGTCTCGCCTTCAGCGCGATGGTACATATCGCATTGGTGCGTCACGAGGCCGACCACGTCACGACCTTCATTTCACGCGTGGCCGGGCGGCCGGAAGTGCTGGAGTGCTTCGCGACCACCGGCGAAGCCGACTATCACCTGCATGTCGTCTGCCGCGACAAGGACGCCTACAACGATTTCCTGGAACACTTCCTGTTCAGGCTGCCCGGCATCGCGCACGTACGCACCAACCTCGTTCTGAAGGAGATCAAGGTGCACGGCCCGGTGCCGGTGTGACCGGCCGGTCCCATCCTCCCGCAGGAGACCGAGCGATGATCCCTCTCGACGTTTCGACGACCTCCATCCGCAGCGACGTCGTGATGCAGAAATAGATCGCCCCGGCGGTCAGGAACACTTCATAGGGGCGAAAGTGTTTGAAACCTCCAGCTGCGCTGCAGTGCGGCGGTCATGCCAGCGTCGTTTGCCGCTTCTCAAGCGGTATCTTTCCGCATTGGGCTGCCTGCAGGTAGACCTTGCGGATGTCAGGAAAGGGCCAACGCCAGAAGCCTCTGGCCGGAGATGAATCAGGTCCTCGTCGCATCATGGTTGTGAAGAAGAAATCGCCTCGCAGGCTCGTCGTGCCGAGTGGATTGCGGCTCTGCGATGCCGTTCCCAAGGCGATCGAGGAAACAGGAGTCCAATTCAACGCAGTGGGCGGAACTCTCGGCCTTGTCACCGGCTCACGCAGCGCAGTGCAAGACCAGGCAGTGCGCACGTCACGCTGAATCGCGCCTTAACTTGCGTGGTTTGACTTGGCTGGCGGATTTGGGCCGGCAGACCCAGCCGACGTCAGGCCGCAGTTGCGACGGCGGCCTCGACCCGGTTCCGTCCAAGAGCCTTGGCTCGGTAAAGCGCACGGTCCGCGGCAGACAGCAGCTTTGAAAGATCGGCGCTGTCGGATTTTGCCTCCGCGAGACCGACACTGATGGTTGCCCGGATGCCGAGCCCGTCAATTTGGGCGGCTCTTTCGGTGAACCGGCGGGAAAGTGCTTCGCCGATTTTGTGGGCCGCCTTTGATCCCTGATTTGGAAGGAGGATCGCAAACTCCTCGCCGCCAAGGCGAACGATTGATCCAGCCGGACTTGCGAGCTCACGGGCAACGTCGGCAAAGACCATGAGCACTCGGTCGCCAGCCTGATGACCGTATTGGTCATTGATCGCTTTGAAGTGGTCAAGATCCATGGCGAGGAGCGAAACGGGCTGGTCCGGCTGGCTGGCGCTGAGGATCTGGGGCGCGCTTGCGAAAAAACCAAGCCTGTTGCTGAGCCCGGTGAGGAAATCGGTGTGAGAGGCCGCCAGCAGCTGTGCCTGCTTCTCCTCTCTTACCAACGCGAGGAAGGCCATAGGCATCGCGACGGAAAAGAGGACAGCCTCATACATCGTGGCCTTGGCGAACATAGGCAGCCAGGCGTCGCCGTAGATCTCGGCGACGAGCGGCGATCCGATGGATCGAAAGAGGTAGAATGCGGCATGGGCGGCAAGAACGGCGACAGCGATGGGACGCGACCGAAGCGTTGCGACGGTACGACTGCGCAGAAACGTCCAAGCGGTAAGGCCACAGACTATCGCGATTGGGAAC
>JAESFK010000952.1_pt1 | contig 10531 bp, 10 predicted proteins | sample 9269391 | NCBI WGS metagenome assembly JAESFK01 (sample SAMN14506231, study PRJNA617097) | algae metagenome | isolation source: Drouetiella hepatica UHER 2000/2452 and co-occurring heterotrophs from... | place: Slovakia: Slovak Paradise National Park, Hrabusice, Kosice Region | collected 2000-01-01
CGCCGGCTGCTGCGGCCGGGCGGGCGGATCGCGCTGATCCATCGGGCGGAGGCGCTGGCGGAGGTTCTCGGGGGGCTCGCCACCGGCTTCGGCGATGTTGCGGTCCGGCCGGTCCATGCGCTGGCCGACCGTCCGGCGATCCGCATTCTGGTGACCGCCGTGCTGGGCAGCAGAAAGCCGGCAGCGCTGCTGCCGGCTTTCGTTCTCAACGCGCCCGATGGCGGCTTCACGCCGGAGAGCGAGGCGCTGCACCGGGGCAGGGCAGGGCTTTCGATGGCGACCGCGACCGAGCCGCCATCCCGTGATCAGTAGTAGTAGCGCGGCCCGTAGAACGGCACGACCGGCGGCACGAAAACCGGCGGTGGCGGGCCGTAGTAGCGCGGCGGCCCATAGTAGCGGCGCGGGCCGTAATAGCGCGGCGCGCCATAATAGCGCGGCGGTCCGTAATAGCGGCGCGGCCCGTAGTAGCGGCGCGGGCCATAGTAGTACTGCGCCTGCTCGAGCAGGCCGGTCTCGGCCTGAACGGCCTGGCCGGCAGCGACAGGCGCCGCACTGGCCGGTGCCGCGGCGAGCGACAGGCCACCCAGGGTCGTCGCGGTCGCGATGGCGAGAAGCGTTTTGCGGAACATGGATCTGATCCTCCTCGATAGGGCGCCGCCAGCTCCCGCTGCGCGGTCAACCGCCGTCCTGAGTGGGAAGGTTTGAGCCTCCCGGAGCTGAACGGCACGCTGCCGTACCGTCCAGCTTGTCTTCACATTGCGGCCGCATCTCGGCGGCCACGTCTCGGCGCGCGGGCCCAGCCTCAGCGGCAGACGCGCACGGGACGCACGACCCAGCGATAGCCGGTCCAGACGCGGCGGTTGGTGACGAAGCAGCGCGGACGATAGACCGGGCGACCGTAATAGCGGCGCGGGCCATAGTAGCGGCGCGGGCCGTAATACTGAGCCTGCTGCACCAGATCGCCCTCGGCCGGCGTGGTCTGGAAGGTGCCGGCCGAAACCGGCGCGGCGCTGGCCGGGGCGGCGGCAATGGCTGAAGCGGCGAGGGTGAGGGCGCCGAAGGCTGCGGCGGCGATACGGGATGACAACATTGGAATTTTCCTACTCGTACAGACCGCAGACCCGGCTCAAGCGCTCGCCCCGAACGCCGCGAATCGTGCGGATGGGCGGACGTTAGCGCGTCGGGGATGAACGAAAGCTGTCCGCGGCCGGCGCCCTCGCGCGCTTGACCGCGGCGGGCGGCTGATCCTAAGCACGCCGCAATCCATGAGAATTCGGAAGGCTCCAGTCTTGGCCGCCCCAGACATGTCCCCTGCCACCCTGTCCGACGCGATGAACCCGACGCGCTCCTTCCAGGGGTTGCTGCTGACGCTGCAGCGCTTCTGGGCGCAGCAGGGCTGCGTCGTGCTCCAGCCCTATGACATGGAGGTCGGCGCCGGCACCTCCCACCCCGGCACGATGCTGCGTTCGCTTGGGCCGAAGCCGTGGAAGGCAGCCTATGTCCAGCCCTCGCGCCGACCCAAGGACGGCCGCTACGGCGAGAACCCGAACCGGCTGCAGCACTATTACCAGTTCCAGGTCATCCTGAAGCCGAATCCGCCGAACCTTCAGGAGCTCTACCTGCAGTCCCTCGAAGCCATCGGCATCGATGCGCTGCTGCATGACATTCGTTTCGTCGAGGACGATTGGGAGAACCCGACGCTCGGTGCCTGGGGACTCGGCTGGGAATGCTGGTGCGACGGCATGGAAGTCAGCCAGTTCACCTACTTCCAGCAGGTCGCGGGCATCGAATGCGCGCCGGTCTCGGGCGAGCTGACCTACGGCCTCGAACGCCTCGCCTGCTATCTGCAGAACGTCGAGAGCATCATGGAGCTCAATTTCAACGGGCTCGAAGGCGACGACAAGGTCACCTACCGTGATGTCTTCCTGCAGGCCGAGCAGGAGTACTCGCGCTACAATTTCGAACATGCCGACACGGCTGCGCTGTTCCGGCGCTTCGCCGAGGCCGAGGCCGAGTGCCGTGCCTTGCTCGAAAAGGGCGAGGACGGTGAGCGCCACCTGATGGTCCAGCCGGCCTATGACCAGTGCCTCAAGGCCGGCCACACCTTCAACCTGCTCGATGCGCGCGGCGTGATCTCGGTCACCGAGCGCCAGAGCTACATCCTGCGCGTCCGCGAACTCGCCAAGGCCTGCGGCGCCGCCTGGCTGAAGACGGCGGGCGGGGGAGCCAACTGATGCCCGATCTTCTGCTCGAACTCTTCTCCGAAGAGATCCCCGCCCGCATGCAGCGCAAGGCGGCCGACGACCTGCGCAAGCTCGTCACCGACGCGCTGGTCGAGCGCGGCCTCGTCTATGAGGGCGCCAAGGCCTTCGCGACGCCGCGCCGGCTGACGCTGCATATCGCCGGATTGCCGGTGCGCGGCCGCGACATCCGCGAGGAGCGCAAGGGCCCGCGCGTCGGCGCCCCCGATGCGGCCGTGCAGGGCTTCCTCAAGGCTTCGGGACTGGCCTCGCTCGACCAGGCGACGGTCGTCAGCGATCCCAAGAAGGGCGACAGCTACATCGCCGTCATCGAGAAGCCCGGCCAGGAAACGGTTGCGGCGATCGCCGAGATCGTGCCGGCGGTGATCCGCGCCTTCCCCTGGCCGAAATCGATGCGCTGGGGCAAGGCGTCGAGCGCCGGCGCCAGCCTGCGCTGGGTCCGCCCGCTGCATTCGATCCTCTGCACCTTCGGTGCCGAGACCGAGGAGCCGGAGGTGGTGCCCTTCGATGTCGATGGCATCACGTCCGGCAACATCACCCATGGCCACCGCTTCCATGCGCCGCAGGCGATCACGATCAGGCGCTTCGACGATTACGTCGCGGCGCTGGAGAAGGCCAAGGTCGTGCTCGATGCCGACCGGCGCAAGGAGATCATCCTCGCCGACGCCAAGACGCTGGCCTTCGCGCAGGGCCTCGAACTCGTCGAGGACGAGGGGTTGCTGGAGGAGGTCGCAGGGCTCGTCGAATGGCCGGTCGTGCTGATGGGCTCCTTCGAGGAGCGCTTCCTGGACATCCCCGGCGAGGCGATCCGCGCCACCATCCGCGCCAACCAGAAGTGCTTCGTGCTGCGCAACCCTGAGACGGGTGCGCTCGCCGACCGGTTCCTGCTGACCGCCAATCTCTCCGCCAGCGATGGCGGCAAGGCGATCGTCGCCGGCAATGAGCGCGTCGTGCGCGCCCGCCTCTCCGACGCCGCCTATTTCTTCGCGACCGACAAGGGCAATTTGCCCGATCTCGACACGCTGAAGGACAGCGCCGAAAAGCTCGGACTCGATCTGTCGAAGCCGCTCGACCAGCGCATGGCCAAGCTCGACAAGCTCGGCGTCGTCTTCCACGCCAAGCTCGGCACGCAAGGCGAGCGCGTCCAGCGCATCGCGGCGCTGGCGCGCGAGCTTGCGCCGATCGTTGGCGCCGATCCCGACCTCGCCGAACGAGCCGCCAAGCTCGCCAAGGCGGACCTGCCGACCGAGATGGTCGGCGAGTTCCCCGAATTGCAGGGCCTGATGGGCCGCAAATATGCGGAACTTGAGGGCGAGAACCCGTCGGTCGCCGCCGCGATCGAAGAGCACTACAAGCCCCTCGGCCCCTCCGACCGCGTCCCGACCGATCCAGTTTCGGTCGCCGTCGCGCTGGCCGACAAGCTCGACACGCTCGTCGGCTTCTGGGACATCGACGAGAAGCCGACCGGGAGTAAGGATCCCTATGCGCTGCGTCGCGCGGCACTGGGCGTGATCCGGCTGGCTGTAGAGAACAATGTTCGCCTGTTGTTGTGGCGGACTTTCCTGATGACTTTGCTGCCCTACGCTCGAAAACGTGCACGGGCAGCTGGCACCGCAACACGGATGCTAGCGGAGCAAATTCACGAAAGAATCGGCTTCGAGACAATTCGCGAGAAGTGGGGCGAGTATCTCGCTGCTGAGGGCGAGCAGATTAAAGGCGGTGAAGAAGGGAAGGCTCGAGCAATCTGTGACGACCTCCTCTCCTTCTTCCACGACCGCCTGAAGGTCGTGCTCCGCGATCAGGGCGCGCGGTATGATCTCGTCGATGCCGTGCTGGGTCAGGGGGGCTCGGGCAATGACGACCTCCTGCTCATCACCCGGCGCGTCGCGGCGCTCGGGCGCTTCCTCGAAACCGAGGACGGCAAGAGCCTGCTCGCCGGCTACAAGCGCGCCGCCAACATCCTCAGGATCGAGGAGAAGAAGGACGGCGAGGGCGCTTTTGCGGGCGCAGCCGACCTCCAGCTCATCGCGGATGCCGGGCTGATCGAGGAGAAGGCGCTCACTGTAGCGCTCGCGCAGGCGACGCCGAAGGCCGAGGCCGCCGTTGCGGCGGAAGACTATGAAGGCGCGATGTCGGCACTGGCGGAGCTTCGGCCCGCGGTCGACGCCTTCTTCGACAAGGTCACGGTCAACGACCCCGATGCAGGCCTGCGCGCCAACCGCCTCAAGCTGCTCAACCAGCTTCGCGAAGCGACGCGCGCCGTGGCGGATTTCGGGCGGATTGCGGGCTGACGCCATAACGCGGCAAGCGCGGGGAACCCTCTCCCATAGGGAGAGGGCAGGGTGAGGGGTAGGCGGTTGGACGCTTGGGCAGGCACCTAACCGCTGCTTCGCTGTCAGGCCAGTGATCCACTGGTCCAGGGGCCTACACCTCAACCCTGCCCCTCTCCTTGCAGGAGAGGGGTTCTCCGTCGTGGTTCCCCGCTTTGCCTCTCACGGGCCTTTGCCGGCAATCCACCGCCCCAACGGAACCTATTCCCACCCTGCGACGTTCTGTCATCGGATTGGGGTGCTGCGAATGCGTCGCGGCATCGGCTCCGGGGGGCCGGCTGACGGCCGATTTCAAAGGTTCATTTCAATGGGCATTCTCATTTCGCTGCTGATTACCGTCCTCGTCATCGGCCTCGTGCTCTATCTCGTGCGCATGCTGCCGCTCGACGCCCAGATCAAGAACGTCGTCCAGATCATCGTCATCGTCATCGGCATCATCTCGCTGCTGCGCTATCTCGCAGTGTTCTGAGGACACGCCGTCATGCTCGCCCTTGTGGCGAGCATCCACGTCTTGAACTCAGGTCTCGACGAAGGAAGACGTGGATGGTCGGGACACGCCCGACCATGACGGAAAAGCGACTGAAGCGTCCCGATTGACGCTGCGCTTTCGCTCATGCACACTTCGATAGGTCCAGAGGGCCCCGGACGTTTTCGTCGCGGGGCCCTTTCCTATTGCAGGCGAAATCGCGATGAGCGCGTCGAACCGCACGACCCATATCAGGCTGACCTCGCACCCCGAGCCCGGCAGCGCCGCGACGCGCTTCCCCGTTCGCTGGGGCGCCGGGACGCCGGCCGAGCGCGGTCCGATCATCGCCTCGACCACGACGCCGGGAGACCGCAACGTCATCGGCGCCCATGGCGGCTCCTATTCGGTCTATCGCGCGCTCGCGATCTCGGCCCGGGCGATGAATCCGTCGCAGCGGCCGGACCTGCACAACACCCATCCGACCGTCGACATCCCCGAGCAGCCGCAATGGTTCGCGCCCGGCAGGATCGTCTCGATGGACCCGTTCGGCCATCGCGTCGCGCAGGATTTCGGCCAGTGGATCGGCGAGGGCATCGATATCCGCCCGACCATCGCGATCACCAAGGCGCGGCTCAACCTGCCCGAGATCCTGGCGGCGATGGCGGCCCACCGGCTGGCTCCGGACAACCACATCCTGCACGCGTCGGGTGACATCAGCGTCACCAAGATCGCGATCGATCCGGTCTGGCATCTGCCCGGCATCGCCGAGCGCTTCGGCACCAGCGAGAACGAACTGCGCCGCACGCTCTTCGAGCAGACCGGTGGCATGTATCCCGAACTGGTGACGCGGCCGGATCTGCGCGTCTTCCTGCCGCCGATCGGCTCGATCACGGCCTATGTCGTCGGCGAGGTCTCGGCCATCACCGATCCGAAGAAGCGCGTCGCCTGCCGCGTCCATGACGAATGCAACGGCTCGGACGTCTTCGGCTCCGACATCTGCACCTGCCGGCCCTATCTCGTGCATGGCATCGAGGAGGCCGTGAAGGAGGCGCAGGGCGGCGGCGTCGGCCTGATCGTCTACAACCGCAAGGAAGGCCGGGCGCTCGGCGAGGTGACGAAGTTTCTCGTCTACAACGCCCGCAAGCGCCAGGAGGGCGGCGATTCCGCCGCAACCTATTTCGAGCGCACCGAATGCGTCGCCGGCGTGCAGGATGCGCGCTTCCAGCAGCTCATGCCGGATGTGCTGCACTGGCTCGGCGTCACCCGGATCGACCGACTGATGTCGATGTCGAACATGAAGTACGACGCCATGGTCGAGAGCGGCATCGAGATCGGCGAGCGCGTCGCGATTCCGCCCGAGCTGATCCCGCCCGATGCCTCGGTCGAGATCGAGGCCAAGAAGGCGGCCGGCTACTACTCGGCCGATGGCGCTCCCGGCGACAATGCCCTCAAGGCGACCGTCGGTCGCGACCTCGACAAGTTCTGAGCCAATGCCCGATCGCGATCCGGAGGCTTTGCGTCTCCTTCTGAAACCCGCCGCCATCCGTGCCCGCGCCCAGGAGATGCTGGAGCTCGGCGTTGCCGGGCGGTTGCTGCACTTCACGGTGCAGACGGAGCGGCTGGAAGGCTGCGCCGACTACGTGATCGACACGATCAGGGCCAACTATCCGACGCTCGACATCCCGTTCCATGCCCGCTGGCGCCATTTTTCCGTCGCCGGCATCGACCGCTGGAGCGTGCTCGATCTCGGGGCCAATTTCCGCGACGCGGCCGAGCGCGGGCGTGCCGCCTATGATCTCGCCATCGTCAGCGTGCTGCTCGATGCCGGCGCCGGCCCGGACTGGTCCTACCGCGATGTGGTCACCGGCAAGCAGGTCGCCCGCTCCGAGGGGTTGGCCCTGGCCTCGCTCGACATGTTCGCGGCAGGCCTGTTCTCCAGCGATCCGGCGCAGCCGTTGCGGGCCGATGCGGCGGCGTTGAAGCGGCTGGAGCCTGCGGCGCTCGCGGCCGGGTTCCAGGCCGGTCCGGCCAATCCCCTGCTGGCGGTCGAGGGGCGCGCGGCCTTGCTCAACCGGTTGGGCGAGGAGCTGGAGCGTCAGGGCCTGAATCGCCCGGGCGACCTGTTCGATCGCTTTTTTGCCGCGGCCGAAACCGGGACCCTGCGCGCCAGCCACATGCTCGGCGAGGTCCTCGCCTGCTTCGGTGGCATATGGCCGTCGCGGCTGACGCTGGCGGGCGTCGCGCTCGGTGATACCTGGCGCCACCCGCTGATCGCGCCGGATAGCACGACCGCCGGGCTGGTGCCCTTCCACAAGCTGTCGCAATGGCTGACCTATTCGCTGATCGAGCCGCTGCAATGGGCGGAGATCGCAGTCATCGACATCGACGAGCTCACCGGCCTGCCCGAGTATCGCAACGGCGGGCTCTTCCTCGACATGGGCGTGATCGCGCTGAAGGACGATGCCGATGCCGCGCGCGCTCATGAGGCGGGCTCGGAGCTTGTCGTCGAATGGCGCGCGCTGACGGTCGCGCTGCTCGACGAGATCGGCAGCCTTGTCCGCAAGCGGCTGGGCCGCACCCGCGATGAGTTGCCGCTGGCGAAGGTGCTGGAAGGCGGTACCTGGGCGGCCGGGCGGCGGATCGCGGCGCAGAAGCGCGAGGGCGGCGGCCCGCCCTTGACGATCGTCAGCGACGGCACGGTATTCTGAACCAGTGAGAGTTTAAGGGAGCCACGCCGTCATCCCGGGTCTGCGCTTCGCTTCGCCCGGGATGACGGCGTGTTGGGTTGAGGCGAAAGCCTCCAAGAGATGAAGAATGAGGGGCTTTGAGCATGACCATGCATTCGGACGGCGTCACCGTCGTCGACCACCCGCTGGTTCAGCACAAGCTCACGCTGATGCGTGAGAAGGACCGCTCGACCAAGAGCTTCCGCCAGCTCCTCAACGAGATCGGCATGCTGCTCTGCTACGAGGTGACGCGCGACCTGCCGACCGAACTGGTCGAGGTCGAGACGCCGCTGACGAAGTCGATGCAGCCGATCATCGCCGGCAAGAAGATGGTGTTCGCGCCGATCCTGCGCGCCGGCGTCGGCTTCCTCGACGGTATGCTCGAACTGGTTCCCGCAGCCCGCGTCGCCCATATCGGCCTCTATCGCGACCCCGACACGCTGCAGGCGGTGGAGTACTACTTCAAGGCGCCCTCCGACGTCGCCGACCGCATGATCGTGGTGATGGACCCGATGCTGGCGACCGCCAATTCCGCGGTCGCCGCGATCGACCGGCTGAAGGAGCGCGGGGCGAAGGATCTGCGCTTCGTCTGCCTGCTGGCGGCGCCTGAGGGCATCGAGCGCCTGCGCGGCGCCCATCCCGATGTCCGGATCTGGACGGCGGCGATCGACGAGAGGCTCAACGAGCACGGCTATATCGTGCCGGGCCTCGGCGATGCCGGCGATCGCATGTTCGGCACGCGCTAGCGCGCTTTCCGTTCGGCTGGAATCAACCGAACGACAAGAATTGGCGCCAGAAGGATGTGCTCTGAAGCCGAACGAAGCCCGCCTCCTTGCGGGGGCGGGCTCGCATCCGGACGAACGGTCAGGTCGCGATGACGCGGCCGCTCGGCGAATCCCGGAAAATCAGTCGATCGTTCGCACGACGCGACGGGTGCGTGGCTGGACGATGATGATGACGTCGTCGCTCGCCGTCGTATTGCGATAGCCCGGCGCCCCGTAATCGATCGGGACTTCGCGATAGCCCGGGACTTCGCGATAGCCGATGTTCCCACGCGGCAGGACCGAGCCGGCCTCGACAGGCTGGCCATAGCGATACACTGGCGCGGGCTGCTCCATCACATAGACCCGGACACGAGGCGAGTCCTCAATGGCGCCGTAAGCGCCGTAAGCGCGGTAAGCGCCGTAAGTGCCGTAGGCGCCGTACCAGCCGTAGCCAGCGAGCGCCGGATCGCGGATCGCGCCACCGGCCGGATCGCGGATGATCGGGCCGTAGCTCTGGGCGTCGGCGCTTGCCGGAATGATCGCGAGCGCGGCCGCAAATGCGATGCTCCTCATCATGGCTCACCTCCTGGCAGTGTTGGGACAAACGGATCAACGCGCCCGCCCTGCCGCGGTTCCGCGATGTTGTGGCCAGGGTGCAAAAAAGCCCGCTCCCTTGCCGGGAGCGGGCCTCGATCGCGCCGCGCGGTCAGGTCGCGATGACGCGACCATGCGGTGGATCATGCTGATCAATCGATGATCTGGATGATGCGCCGCGTGCGCGGCTCGATCACGACGGCGCGCTCGTTCACCACGGTGTAGCGATAGCCCTGCGTGCCGTACTCGACCGGGACCTCGCGATAGACGATGCCCTCGTCCGGAAGGACTGTGCCGACAGCAACCGGCCGCCCGTAGCTGTAGGAGGGCATGCCCTGCTCGATCACATAGGTGCGGAAGCGCGGCGTATCGTCGATCATCGTGCCGCCGGCCGGATCGCGCTTGAGTTCCGGTCCGGGTACCACCACGCCGAGCGCAGGATCGCGCGTCGCGCCGCCGGCTGGGTCGCGGATGGCCGGGCCGCTGCTCTGGGCGAAGACGGTGGCGGGAAGCACGGCAAGGGCCGCGGCGAAGGCGAGTCTTTTCATCATCGTTGGTCTCCCTGGATGGGTGGGGTTACCGAACCAACGAAGCCGCGGCGTTGAGGTTCCGGCGAAAATGCGAGGCCAAGCGGGACCCAACGATGAAGCGGCCAAGTGCCGACTTCGAAGAGAAGTCAGAGACCTGGCGGGACAGTCTGCACTCGACCCTTTGCGCTTGTCGCCGGGAAGCTAACGTTCGACATCACGCAAGTGAGGGCGAGAGTTGCTTCTCGAAACGCACATCTCCATCCGCTAAAGTTTGGCTACGTACCCAACCCAACTTTTCGTAGAAACCTGCAGCACGGCTCGTACTTTCGGTCTCAAGCCAAATGGAAGAATGCCGCTCGAAGAGAAACTCTTCAGCGCTCTCCATTAATAGGCGACCGATGCCGCGTCCCTCGAATTCTGGACGGACGAATACAGCAAAAATGCAAGCATCGTCACTATTAGACATCGAAAATCCGACAATCTTAGCTCCACAATCCGCAACCCAAATGCACGGCTCTTCCTGAAGGGCGTCTCTAATCGCCACTGGGGTGATCCCCCTCGCGATTAGCTGATCGACGGATAGATGGTTCTCTAGAACGCTGGTCCGAACGTCAAATATCGCGGCGATGTCGTTTTCGTTGGCTTCACGAATGAAGATTGTCATGAGTACTCAGTTCGTACTGTGAGACGGGGCCGGCGAGGCGACCCCGCTGATCGCTCGATAAGTCAGCCATCTACTCGAAAACCGACAGCTGGAGCACCACCCTTTTCGGACATTTCCGGTTGGCCGCTATAAAGCCAACTGAGACATTCGCCGCGTCGAGCCGCTTGACACCCATGGCCCAATAGAGAAACCCGCC
>JAESFK010000953.1_pt1 | contig 10525 bp, 13 predicted proteins | sample 9269391 | NCBI WGS metagenome assembly JAESFK01 (sample SAMN14506231, study PRJNA617097) | algae metagenome | isolation source: Drouetiella hepatica UHER 2000/2452 and co-occurring heterotrophs from... | place: Slovakia: Slovak Paradise National Park, Hrabusice, Kosice Region | collected 2000-01-01
CTCGGCGAGGGGCGTGAGGGTGCCGTCCTCGCCGATGACGACGCTCACGACCTCGTTGGGGTGGTCGGGGGAGACCGCGTGGAACGCGGTGAGGGACCCGCCGCCGGGGAGGCGTCCCTCGGTCGTCGACGCGAGACGCGGCTCGCCGCCGAGGACGCCGGCGAGGTGCTCCCGCACGGCGTCGGGCAGGCTGGGGTTCTTCCTCTGGTTCGTGGGCATGGGGGTGTCGCTTCCGAGCGTGGCGGGCCGATCCCCAGTCCGTCTGGCCGCTCACCCCGAAGAGGAGAGGACGCTCCGCGCTGATACCTCGACACGCCGCGCGGCTCCCCACACGACGCGGACCGGCCCGCAGCAGCAGCTGCGGGCCGGTCGGGCGGAGGGTGCCGAGGTGGCCGTCAGTGGTGGCCCTGGATCTGGTTCTGGGCCGCCTCGTTGATGTTCTTGCCGGCGTCCGTCGCGTTGCCGGGCACGCCGTCGCGGAACGCCTCGGCGATGACCTTCTCCCACAGGGCCGGGTTGTTGGCGAGGATGTGCCGGTACTGCGGCTTGACGTTGACGAGGTTCATCGCGTCACGCACCGACATCCCGTTGAGCAGGTGGGCGGGGTCGTTGACGACGTTGCTCCAGCGCAGGTTCGGGTGGTTCGGCACCGAGTAGCGGTTGCCGAGGAAGCGCGGGATGTCGTTGAGGATGTCGCGCAGCTCGTGCATGAGGCTGTCGAGGTCGGTGACCGAGGTCTTCAGACCCCGGATCTTCGGCCCGATCTCGGCGGCCAGGGCCGACACGCGGGTCGTCGCCTGGTGGATGACCAGCGGCGTCGCGGCGCCGAGGGTGATGACGAGCTCGGCGACGTAGCTGCAGATGGCGCCGGCGATCTGGGCGATCGCGTCCCGGAGCAGGCCGTGGACGAAACCGACGATGACCCCGGCCACCTCGGTGCCGACCGACATCGCCCGGGCGGCGCCGGAGTAGAACGACAGCTTGTCGGACATCTCCTCGACGTGCTGGCGGTACCGCTCGACGTTGGGGCCGCTCATCGTCTCGAGCTTCTGGTTGGCCGCCATGACGAACGTCGTGTTGCTCGCCGAGAGGGAGTTCGACACGTTGAGCCAGGTGCCGGCGAAGGCGGTGACCTCCTCGGGGTTGCCGGCGAGCTCGTCGAACCAGCTCTTGATCGGGTCGAGGTGGTCGATGATCCAGCCGATCCCCGCCGCGAAGAGGCTGCCGAGCGGGTCGCTGTACGTGGCGAGGGCGTCGAACCCGACGGCGACGCCGGACAGCGCCGCGTCGACCCAGTTCTGGCTCTCGATCGCCTGGTAGAGCGAGGTGCCGGAGTCGATGAGCCCCGCACCCGAGGTCGCCGAGCGCTCCCCGGGCTGGACGACGAGCCCGCCGTTCATCGGCCCGCCCCGGTGACGCGGCTCGACGCCGAGGAGTCGGTGGCCTCGTGGTTGTTCGCCTGGGTCCGCAGGATCGACACCGTCTCGCCCATGTCCTCGGCCGCACCGGCGATGCCCTGGTTGACCGCGCTGCCGAACAGGCCGACGGTCGCGGCGAGGAAGGAGTTGATGATGCCGAACGCGCTCGCGTCGAGCGTCGTCTCGGCCGCGGTGGAGGACGACCGGATGTCGCCCTGGATCCCGGCGAGGCTCACCGCATGCTCGCGGATCCCCGTGGGGCTCACTTCGTACTGCACGTCGTTCCGTCCCTCCCGAGGTCGTTCGACCCCTCGGCTCGTAGGATATGCGGGCTCACCCGGATTCATCGATGGGGAGCGGTCCCCATCGACCGATGGGGTCCCGAAGTCGACCGAAGGGACGGCCGATGGTCTGGGGGGTTCGCCTGCTCCTCGTCGTGGTGGGGCTCGGAGCGCTGGGCATCGTGTTGCTGGTGCTGGGGCTGATCGTGCGTCCGGTCCTCACCGAGGCGATGCGCGCCAATGCCGCCGGGAACTGGTGGGTGCCGTTCCTGCCCACCGAGAGTGGCCGGTACGGCCCGCTCGCCGAGAACCACTGGTGGTCGGCCATGCGCGCCGAGACGCCGGGCTCGGCCGCCGGGCTCGCGGTGCGCTGGGGCTTCTGGAGCCTCATGAGCCTGCTGCTCCTGTTCGCGATGGGCTCGCTGCTCGTGAGCCTCGTCAAGCTGCTCGCGCGGGGCTGGACAGCGGTCGGCTAGGACCGGCGGACGGGGGACGGGTCGGCCCGGCCCGTCACCACGTGCCGGACGGCGGTGGCGAGGACGGAGGCGTCGGCGGAGGCCGGTCGTCGCGTCGGTCGTCGCCGACCGCGACCACCTGCGGGCGCTGACGGGCACCGTCCTCCCAGGACGCGCGGATCGTCGCGGCCTCGCGGGAGTCCTCCCCGAAGGTCGCCTCGCCCGAGCTCGCGGCGAGGCGCGCCGCCTCGGTCCGGGCCGCGGCGATCGCCCGGCTCACCCGGTCGGCGAGGGCCTCGCCGCCGTCGGCGCACGCCGGCGTGGGGATGGTGAGGTCGACGAGCGAGCCGGTGCCGTTGACGGTGGCGCGGACCCCGTCGACCTCGCCGTCGGCCCGCAGGGCCTCGACGGCCTTGCGCCACTCCAGCGCCGTCCGGGCGCGCGCCGCGAGGCGGTCGAGCTCGTTCTGCGTCAGGCCGTCGATGCGGCTCAGGTCATCGAAGCTCACCAGGCGCCTCCTCGGCTCGGGCCGCTCGGTTCGGCGGGCGGTGCCCCGTCGGCCGCGGGAGTCTGTCGGGCGGTCTCGTCGGTGACGGCGGCCGTCGTGGCCGAGCCGGCACCGAACATCGCACTCGTCGACTCCTCGACGCGGCGTCGGACCTCCTCCTGCGCCTGCGCGTTGGCCTCGAGGACCGCCCGCGCGACGAGCTGCCCGCCGTAGCCGGCGGCGGCGTCGGAGATCGAGAGGGTCTGCACGGTGCCGCCCTGGTCGACCTCGACGCTCACGCCACCGCGCAGCGCCGTGCCGCGGCCCGTGATCGCCTGCACCTCCTGCGCCCAGACGGCGGTGCGCTGTGCCCGCTCGTGCGCCTCGTCGATCTGGGCGTCGATGTCGCCGTACGCGTCGTCGGCCGGAGTCCCCACCATGGGCGTCACGATAGACGACGAGCGGGTGCCTGCAGGGGTGGACGCGGGTAGCGTGCCGGTGTGGTCGAGGAGCGCCAGGTCGTGTCGCGGGTCGCGCGGGGGATGCGGCTGCTCGGAGCCGTCGTCCTCGGGCCGCTGTGCCTCGGCATCGTCGTCGCGGGGCTCGACGCCGTCCGCGCCGGCGACCCCGGCGTCCCGTTCGACCGCACCGGCTGGAGCCCCGTCGTGTTCCTCGGCTGGATGGTCGCCGCGCTGCTCCTCGTCGTCATGCTGCTCGCGCTCTGGGGACTGTGGCGGACCGAGGTCCGGCTCACCCCGTACGGCGTGAGCCGTCGCTCGCTCGGCCGCCACCGGGAGACCGGCCTCCAGGACCTGCGTCGGGTGCTCGTGCGGGGGGCGCTGACCCGGGGGCCGGCCGGTCCCCGACCGGCGGCGGTGTCCTTCCTCGACGCCCGCGGTCGCACGGTGGGGGCGGTGCGGCCCACCGAGACGCACTTCCCCGAGGCGCTGGCCGTCGTGCGCGGCTGGGTCGAGCGGCGACCGGACCTGCTCCAGGACGACGACACCGCGGCCGTCCTCGGCACCGTCGCCGCGGCACGTCCGCCCGGCTGAGGGCCGGTCAGTCCGCGGAGGTGCTGCGCAGCGCCCGCGGGGCGTTGAGGTCGAGGGCCACCGCGATCACCCGGATGACGAAGACGAGGGCGACGGCGAGCCACGCCGTGATGGGGGAGAGGGCACCGGCGCGGTCGAGGACCACGACGAGCCCGGCCCCGGCGAGGGCCGGCAGGGCGTAGAGCTCGCGCTGGAGGACCTCGGGCACCTGGCGGGCGAGGACGTCGCGCAGCAGGCCGCCGCCGATGGCGGTGATCCCGCCGATGAGCGTCGCCGCGAGCGGGCCCGCGTCGCGGGAGAGCGCGACGAGCGCGCCGCTCACCGCGAACAGGGCGAGCCCCGCGGCGTCGAGGAGGCGCACGGCCCGGGTCAGGTGGCGGCGGCCACCCGAGCGGCCATCGGAGCGCCCACTCGTGCCGTCCTCGAAGACCCCGTGGAGGAGGAAGACGGCGGACCCGGCGACGACGGCCGCGGCGAGCAGCCGCCAGTCGCTGACCGCCACGGGCGGGGTGACCCCGAGGAAGAGGTCGCGGATGATGCCGCCCCCGAGGCCCGCGACCCAGGCCAGCACGAGCACCCCGAAGAGGTCGAGGCCGCGCCGGACCGCGACGAGGCCGCCGGAGAGGCCGAACACGAAGACCCCGCAGACGTCGAGCACGGTCTGGAGCGACGCGGTGTCGGTGAGCACCGGCCGATTCTCGCAGTGGGTGCGTGGGTGGGTGCAGGGGCGGGGCCCGACCGCCCACGGCACCGGACGACCGACCCCCATAGACTGACGGCCATGGCCGACCTCACCCGCGCGGACGTCGCGCACCTCGCCGGGCTCGCCCGCATCGACCTCTCCGACGCCGAGCTCGACAAGATGGTCGGCGAGCTCGCCGTCATCCTCGAGTCGGTGGCGACGGTGCAGCAGGCCCCCATCGCCGACGTCGAGCCGATGAGCCACCCGATGCCGATCGTCAACGTCACCCGCCCCGACGTCGTGCGGCCGTCGCTGACGCCGGAGGAGGCGCTCTCGGGCGCCCCCGAGTCCGAGCAGCAGCGCTTCAGCGTCCCGCGCATCCTGGACCGGGCCCCAGACGGGTATGGCGAAGAATGAGTCAGCCCCGTCAGGGCAGAGTGACGCCGGGCCGCGTCCCCGCCGCCCGCCGCTCCCGCACCTCCTGAAGGACCCACCGTGACCGACCTGACCCGCGCCACCGCCGCCGAGCTCGCCGACCTGCTCGGCGCCGGCTCCGTCTCCTCCCGCGAGGTGACCAGCGCCCTGCTCGAGCGCACCGCCGCCGTCGACGGCGCCGTGCACTCCTACCTCCACGTCGACGAGGAGGGCGCGCTCGCCGCCGCCGACGACGTCGACCGCCGGCGCAGCGCGGGGGAGTCGCTGCACGCGCTCGCCGGGGTGCCGATCGCCGTCAAGGACGTCATGGCCACCCGCGGCCTGCCCACCACGTGCGGCTCCAGGATCCTCGAGGGCTGGGTGCCCCCGTACGACGCCACCCTCGTGACGAGGCTGCGCGCGGCGGGGATGCCCATCCTCGGCAAGACGAACATGGACGAGTTCGCCATGGGCTCGTCCACCGAGCACAGCGCGTACGGCCCGAGCCGCAACCCGTGGGACCTCGAGCGGATCCCGGGCGGGTCCGGCGGCGGGTCGTCGTCGGTCGTCGCCTCGTTCCAGGCCCCGCTGGCCATCGGCACCGACACCGGCGGGTCCATCCGCCAGCCGGCCGCCGTCACCGGCACGGTCGGCACCAAGCCCACCTACGGCGGCGTGTCGCGCTACGGGCTCGTGGCGCTGGCCTCCTCGCTCGACCAGGCCGGGCCGTGCTCGCGCACCGTCCTCGACTCGGCCCTGCTGCACGAGGTCATCGCCGGGCACGACCCGCTCGACTCCACGTCGGTCGACGCCCCGGTGCCGCCGGTCGTCGAGGCCGCCCGCCGGGCCGACGTCTCCGGGATGCGGATCGGCATCGTCCGCGAGCTGACCGGGGAGGGCTTCCAGCCCGGTGTGCAGGCCCGCTTCGACGAGGCCGTCCAGCACCTCGTCGACGCCGGGGCCGAGGTCGTCGAGGTCTCGTGCCCCTCGTTCACCTACGCGCTCGCCGCGTACTACCTCATCCTCCCGAGCGAGGCCTCGAGCAACCTCGCCAAGTTCGACGCCATGCGCTACGGGCTGCGGGTCGCGCCCGAGGGCGTCGACGCCCCCAGCGCCGAGCAGGTGATGGCCGCGACCCGCGACGCCGGCTTCGGCGACGAGGTCAAGCGGCGGATTATCCTCGGCACCTACGCCCTGTCCAGCGGCTACTACGACGCCTACTACGGCTCGGCGCAGAAGGTCCGCCGGCTCATCGCGAACGACTTCGCCGCCGCCTTCGAGGCCGCCGACGTGCTCGTCAGCCCCACCGCGCCGACCACGGCGTTCCGGCTCGGCGACAAGCTCGACGACCCGATGGCCATGTACCTCAACGACATCGCGACGATCCCGGCCAACCTCGCCGGCATCCCCGGCCTGTCGGTGCCGAGCGGCCTCGCCGACGAGGACGGCCTGCCGGCCGGCTTCCAGGTGCTCGCCCCGGCGATGGCCGACGACCGGCTCTACTCGGTGGGCGCCGCGCTGGAGGCCCGGCTGACCGCCGCCTGGGGCGGCCCCATCCTCGACCGCGCGCCCGAGCTGGAGGTGGCCCGATGAGCACGTCGGCCGGACCCGAGCCCACGCTCTCCCTCGACGAGGCGCTCGCCGCCTACGACCCCGCCATGGGCCTCGAGGTGCACGTCGAGCTCGGCACGAACACGAAGATGTTCTGCGGCTGCCCCACCGAGTTCGGCGCCGAGCCGAACACGCAGACCTGCCCGGTGTGCCTCGGGCTGCCGGGGGCGCTGCCCGTCGTCAACGCAGTGGCCGTCGAGTCGGCCATCCGGATCGGGTTGGCGCTCAACTGTTCCATCGCTGAGTGGTGCCGCTTCGCCCGGAAGAACTACTTCTACCCGGACATGCCGAAGAACTTCCAGACATCGCAGTACGACGAGCCCATCGCCTTCGACGGGTACCTCGACGTCGAGCTCGAGGACGGCTCCACCGTCCGCGTCGAGATCGAGCGCGCGCACATGGAGGAGGACACCGGCAAGTCGCTGCACGTCGGCGGCTCGACCGGTCGCATCCACGGCGCCACGCACTCGCTCGTCGACTACAACCGGGCCGGCATCCCGCTCATCGAGATCGTCACGAAGCCGATCACGGGCACGCGCGAGCGGGCGCCGGAGGTCGCGAGGGCCTACGTCGCGACCCTGCGCGACCTGCTCAAGGCGATGGACGTCTCGGACGTCAAGATGGAGCAGGGCTCGATGCGCTGCGACGTCAACCTCTCGCTCGCCCCGGCCGGCTCCGGGGTGCTCGGCACCCGCACCGAGACCAAGAACGTCAACTCCCTGCGCTCGGTCGAGCGGGCCGTGCGCTACGAGATCGGCCGCCACGCAGCAGTTCTCAGCAGCGGCGGCTCCATCACGCAGGAGACGCGGCACTGGCACGAGGACACCGGCATCACGACCTCGGGCCGGGTGAAGTCCGACGCCGAGGACTACCGGTACTTCCCGGAGCCCGACCTCGTGCCGGTCGCGCCGTCGCGCGAGGAGGTCGAGGCGCTGCGGGCCACGCTGCCCGAGCCGCCGGCCGAGCGGCGCAGGCGGTTCCAGGCCGACTGGGGTTTCGCCGACCTCGAGATGCGCGACGTCGTCAACGCCGGGCTCGTCGAGCTCGTCGAGGAGACCGTCGCGGCCGGGGCGTCGCCGGCCGCCGCGCGCAAGTGGTGGTCCGGCGAGGTCGCCCGCCGCGCCAACGGCGAGGGTGTCGACGTGCCGTCGTACGCCGCCTCGATCGGGGTCACGCCGGCGCACGTCGTCGAGCTCGAGTCCCTCGTCACCTCCGGACGGCTCAACGACTCGATGGCGCGCCAGGCGTGGGAGGGCGTCCTCGACGGCGAGGGCACACCCACCGCCGTCGCCGATGCCCGTGGCCTCGAGCTCGTCCAGGACACCGGCGCCCTCGAGGCGGCGGTCGACGCCGTGATCGCCGCGAACCCGGACGTCGCCGACAAGATCCGCGACGGCAAGGTGCAGGCGGTCGGTGCGCTCATCGGTCAGGTCATGCGCGAGATGAAGGGCCAGGCCGACGCGGCGGCGGCCCGCCAGATCATCCTCGAGCGGCTCGGCCAGGCCTGAGGCCCGTCGGTCAGGGGGCTGCGAGGCGGCGCCAGCCGTCCTCGTCGGCCTCCAGGACGAGGTGGCCGCCGCCGGGCAGGACGAGGTCGTGGGCCAGCGCGCGGGGCGCCCCGACGAGCTCGGGTACCGTGGCCATCACCGCCCCGCCGTGCGACACGACGAGCACCGTCTCGCCGCGATGGCTGTCGGCGACCTCCTCGAGCACCAGGCGCACGCGCGCGACCACGTCGGCGATGCGCTCGCCCCCGGGGATGCGGGCGGTGTCGTCCCCACCCAGCCAGGACTGGAACACCGGTCCGAGCGCCGCGGACTCGTCGGTGGTCGTGCCGGCGATGGCGCCGACTCCGTACTCCCGCAGCCCCTCCCGGACGACGACGTCGACGCCGAGAACGCCCGCCGCGATCTCGGCGGTCTGCACCGCCCGGGACAGCGGGCTGCACCAGACGCGGGTCACGCGCTCGTCGCGCAGCCTCTCGCCGAGGTCGCGCGCCTGCTGCCGTCCGGCGGCCGTGAGCGACCCGCCGTCGTCCGTGGTCAGCCCGCTCTCGTACTCGGCCTCGCCGTGCCGGGCGAGGACCACGCGGACGGCGCAGTGCAGGTCGGGCACGTCAGCGGCGGCCACCGCCGAGGATGCCCCCGAGCAGGTCGCCGATGATGCTGCCCGCGTCGATGCCACCCGACGACGGAGCCTCCTGTGTCGAACCGCCCTGTGCCGCACCGCCGGTGGCCGACCCGAGGACGTCCTTGAGCATGTCCTCGAGCGATCCCGGCGCTCCGGAGGACCCGCCCGGCAGGGACGGCGCGGGAGCCTCCCCGCCACCACCGGAGGACCCCGTCGAGCCCGACGAGCCGCCGCGGGCCCCGCCGAGCACCCGCCCCGCGAGCCAGGAGAGGACCATCGGGGCGAGGATGGGGATGAGCTTCTTGACGAGCGCGCCACCGACACCCTGGCCGCTCAGCGGGGACTCCCCGAGCCGGGCGACGACGTCGTCCTGCCGGTCCCCGAAGATGTGGCCGGCGATGGCCGCACCGTCCTGCTCGTCGAGCTGCCCGAGGTCGGCGCCGCCGGAGAGCAGCCCGGGGTCGTGCTGGCCCAGCGCGTCGAGGAGCGAGCCCGCGCCGCCGCCCTGCGCGTTGGCGTCGAGCCCCCCGAGCAGCGCCGGGACGACCGCAGCGGCCGCCTGGCGCACGTCGTCGGGGGAGGCCCCGACCCGCCCGGCGATGTCGTCGACCGGCAGGGCTCCGAGGATGTCGTCGTAGGCGCTCATGGGGTGACCTCCCGTCCGTGGGCGGCCGACCGCCGCCGCGGGGCCAGCCAACCACGGCGGGGGCATCCGTGGCGAGGGTCTGCCGCCTCACGGCGGGGATGACCCGGCGGGCGCCCGGGTGCATGATCGGGGCATGACCCGCGCAGCCCGAGACCGGACCCTGATCCTCCTGCGGCACGCGAAGGCCGAGCAGACCCTCGGGGTGCCCGACCACGACCGCGAGCTGACCGGTCGCGGGCGCCGGGACGCCGCTGCGGCCGGTCGCTGGCTGCACGAGCACGGCATCGGCGTCGACGAGGTCCTCTGCAGCACCTCCGAGCGGACCCGCCAGACCTGCGAGGAGGTCTGGGCCGCGGGCTGTCCCGAGGCCGACGTCCACCACGACCGCCGCATCTACGACGCGTCGGCGGAGGCCCTGCTGGCGGTCGTCCGGGAGGCCGACGACGACGCGGACGTCGTCATGGTGGTCGGCCACGCGCCGGGCATCCCCGTGCTCACCGAGCAGCTGGCCGACGGCGAGGGCAGCACCGAGGGCCACCGCCGGCTCGCCGAGGGGTTCCCGACCTGCGGGCTGGCCGTCCTGCACTACGCGGGGCGCTGGAGCGACCTCGACGTCGGGGACGCGAGCCTCAAGCGCTTCCACGTGGCCCGCGCCGACTGAGTGCCGAGCGCCCGGCGGGCACGGTCAGGGCGTGAGGCCGGTGGCCGCGGCCGCCCACGCCCAGTACCGCACCCGGTCGGCGAGCGCGGGGTGGGTCCCGGGCACGACGCTCGTCGGCCGCGGCCGGCGGTCGTGCCAGAGCCGTCCACCCTCGGGGGCCGGCTCGGCGGCGACCAGCCACACGGTGGTGTCGGCGCCGGCGGCGTCGCTGCGCAGCACGGGCCGCAGGGCGCGGGAGAAACCGGGCAGCGAGGCGTCGAGCCCGGGGGTGCGCGCCCACCCGGGGTGGGTCGCATGCACGGTGACACCGCGTGGCGCCCAACGCTGCGTGAGGACCGGCAGCAGCTCGACCTGTCCCCGCTTGCTGCGCGCGTAGGCGACCGAGCCCCGGTACTCGCCGTGCCGGTGGTCGGGGTCGTCGGAGGGCAGGGACTGCGTGTACATCCCGCCGGAGGTGACGAGGACGACCCGGCCCGCGTCGGCCTCGAGCGCGGGCAGCAGCAGCTCGGTCATGAGCACCGGCCCGAGCACGTGGAGCGCCTGGGTCAGCTCGTGGCCCTGGGGGGACTCGGTGCGCTCGGCGGGCAGGGCCCCCGCGTTGTGGACCAGGCCGCGCAGCGGCAGGTCGGCGGCGAGGAAGCGTCCGGCGAACGTGCGCACCGAGTCGAGGTCGGCGGCGTCGCACCAC
>JAESFK010000954.1_pt1 | contig 10520 bp, 11 predicted proteins | sample 9269391 | NCBI WGS metagenome assembly JAESFK01 (sample SAMN14506231, study PRJNA617097) | algae metagenome | isolation source: Drouetiella hepatica UHER 2000/2452 and co-occurring heterotrophs from... | place: Slovakia: Slovak Paradise National Park, Hrabusice, Kosice Region | collected 2000-01-01
GCCAGCTCAAGACGGTGCTGCGCGACCAGTATCTGGTCGACGCCAAACCGGTGAACAAGGTGTCGGGCCAGCCGTTTACGATAGCTGAGATCGAAGCCGCCATCGAGGAGGCACTAGCATGAACGAGATGACCACCATCGCGCGCACCACGACGCTCAAGGATTGGGAAACCGATCAGGAAGTTCGCTGGTGTCCGGGCTGCGGCGACTATGCGATCCTCAAAGCCGTACAGCGCACGATGCCCGAAATCGGCACTGCGCCCGAAAACACCGTGTTCATCAGTGGCATCGGCTGCTCGTCGCGCTTTCCCTATTATATGGAAACCTATGGCTTCCATACGATCCACGGCCGTGCGCCGGCGTTCGCGACGGGGCTGAAGCTCGCGAACCCGAACCTCGATGTGTGGATCGTCACCGGCGATGGCGACGGGCTGTCGATCGGCGGCAATCACACGATGCACCTGATCCGCCGCAATCTCGATTGCCAGATCATGCTGTTCAACAACGAGATTTACGGGCTGACCAAGGGGCAATATTCGCCGACCAGCCGGGTAGGGACGACGAGCCCGTCGACACCCTATGGCTCGGTTGATCGGCCGGCGCAGCCCGCAGCTTTTGCGCTCGGTGCCGGGTCGCGCTTCGTCGCGCGCGGGTTCGACGTCTCGAAGAAGCTGCCCGAGGTCTTGAAAGCGGCCCATGCTCATAAGGGCGCGGCCTTTATCGAGATTTTCCAGAACTGTATCGTCTATAACAAAGATGTGTTCGAGGATTTTGCGGCACCGAAAGGCGCCGAAGATCGCCAGCTCTGGCTCGAGAATGGCGAACCGATGGTCTTTGCCAAAGGCACCAAGGGCATCGCGCTCGACGCCGAAGCGCTGCACCTGAAGACCGTCGATGTCGTCGATGGCGACTGGCAGGCCGCAGGGGTGATCGTCCATGACGTCACCAATCGGAGCGTCGCGCATATGCTCGTCGAGATGCCTTTCGGGGAATTCCCGATGGCGCTGGGCGTGCTGTACGACGACCCGCGCCCGACTTTCGAGGCCGATGTCTGGCGCCAGAATGCGGCCGCACGCGAAGGCAAGACCGCCGATCTGCAAGGGCTGCTGAAAAAGGGCCAGACGTGGACGGTGACCGAGGGCGGACCTGAACTTTAGTCGCCCAGTCCTCGGTGTGCGGAAAGCTATCGTGACCCGGTCCGTATAGCGCATTGCAAAGCGGACCGATCCACGCCACGAAGCGGCGATGGATAATCTCACGCACAGCCTCGTCGGCGCGGTTCTCGGCCAGATGGGGCTCAAGAAAAAGACCGGGTTGGCGATCCCGACGCTGATTCTGGCGGCGAACCTGCCCGACATTGATGCCGCTTGTCTGGCTTGGCTCGACGGGATCCAGCATCTGGGGTTTCGGCGTGGGATCACCCATGGTCCGATCGCGATGCTGATACTGCCGATATTACTATGGGCAGCGATGCTGGCGTTCGATCGCTGGCAGACGAAGCGTGGCAAACGCCCCGCTGGACGGCCGCCGATCGACAAAGCTTGGCTGCTGGCGCTTGCGTACATCGGCTGCCTGAGCCACCCGGCGCTCGACTGGCTTAACAATTACGGCATTCGCTTGCTCGAACCCTTTTCGTCGCAGTGGTTTTATGGCGACACAATTTTCATCATCGATCTATGGATTTGGATCGCGCTCAGCCTGTCGGTATGGCTGTCGCTGCGCCGCGAGCGAGGCGGGGCAGCGAATTGGCAGCGACCCGCGTGGATCGGTTTCGCCGCGGTTTGCGCCTACATCTTTGCCAACGGCCTGATCACCGGCGCCGCCGAACGGACGACCGCGAGTGCGCTGGCAGCAACCGGTCACAGCAATGCGCTGGTTGTCGCCAGCCCGCCACCGCTGGCCTTCTGGCAACGCGACATCTTCTGGCGCACCGCAGACCGCTATGGGAGCGGTAGTTTTACGCCCGGCGTGGGCGGCAATCTGGACATCAGCGGCCAGCCGACGGGGATGGATGACCCGCGCCTGAAAACATGGCTGATGGGCGATCCCGATGCGCGCGCGTTCCTGTTCTGGGCGCGGATGCCAGTCGCGCAAAAGGATGGCGACGCGATTCTGCTGCGCGACCAGCGCTTCATGCATCCGTTGTCGCAAGACCGTTTCCAGGTCCGGTTGACCGCTCCCGACACCGCTACGCACGACGAATGACGGCGCCGAGCATTCTGTGGTTCCGCCGCGATCTGCGCCTGTCGGATCAGGCGGCGCTCGTCGCAGCGGCCGCGACTGGACCAGTGCTCCCGGTGTTCATTCTAGACGACGATACGCCGAAGCATCGCCGCATGGGCGCAGCGTCGCGCTGGTGGCTGCATCACAGTCTCGCCAGCCTTGAAGCGAGCCTGCGCGAAATGGGTTCGCGATTGATACTGCGGCGCGGGAGGTGTGAAGATCAACTCGCTTTGATTGCACAAGAAACCGGTGCGGCGTCGGTGCATTGTCTGCGCCACTACGAGCCATGGTGGCGTAACGGCGAAAAGGCGGTGGCGAAGCGGCTCGACTTGCAGTGTCATGATGGCAATTACCTGCTGCCCCCAGGATCACTGACCACCGGGGGCGGCACGCCGTACAAGATCTACACGCCGTTCTGGCGGGCGTTGAAAGAGCATATGCCGCCGCCGAGCCTGGTGGACTGTCCGCGCGAGATTGCGGCGCCTGATAAATGGCCCGCTTCGGACGTGCTGGATGACTGGGAGCTGTTGCCGACCAAGCCCGATTGGGCGACCGGCTTTGCAGCCGAATGGGAGCCGGGCGAGGCCGGCGCGCGCAAGCGGATCGCGGCGTTTGCCGATGAGGCGGCGGATTATGATCGCCAACGCAACCTGCCGTCGCAGGAAGGCAGCTCGCGACTGTCGCCGCATCTCCATTTCGGTGAGGTGTCACCCGTGACGATATGGCACCGCACGGCCGATGCCGGGGGCTCGGTCGATGTGTTCTTGGGCGAAATCGGATGGCGCGACTATGCCCAGAATATCATCATGCAGTTTCCCGACTATGGAGCACGCAGCGCGCGCGCTGCCTTCGACGATGCTTTGCCATGGCGCAGCGGCAGCGCGGTCGATGCCGACCTCGCGGCGTGGCAACAGGGCCGCACCGGTTATCCGATCGTCGACGCCGGGATGCGCCAGCTATGGTCAACGGGGTGGATGCACAACCGGGTGCGGATGATCGCCGCGAGCTTCCTGATCAAGCATCTGCTGATCGACTGGCGACAGGGCGAGCAATGGTTCTGGGACACGCTGGTCGATGCGGACTATGCGTCCAATGCCGTGAACTGGCAGTGGGTGGCGGGCAGCGGGGTCGACAGCAACATGTTCCCCCGCATCATGGCGCCGTTGACACAGTCCGAGAAATTCGATTCCGCAGCCTATATTCGCCAATGGGTGCCGGAGCTTGCTGAGGTGACCGAGCCCGCGATTCATGATCCCGAAAGCTTCGGGCAGCGTCCGCGATCCTATCCCGCCAAGATCATCGGCCACCGCGAAGCCCGCGAACGCGCGCTGGCGGCTTATGACGTCATGAAGGCGCGCGGCAACTGATTGTCAGGCGTCGGACTTTGAGGCAGGAAGACGCTATGAACACGCATGTCAGCCCGCGCCGCGGCAAGCAATTGCTCCGCGCCGACCGCGCCTACCGCAGCGGCGGGGCGCTCGCGCGGCTGCTGGCGCTGGCGCCCGCGGGGCTGTTCCATCGGTTGCTCGACCGCATCGACGCAGGTCTCGCGCTTGGCACAATCGAGACGCATGCCCCTGACGGCAGCGTTCGCCTGCTTGGCGGGCGCGGAAATGGCCCGTCTGCGGTTGTTCACCTGCATAGCTGGGCCGCGCTGGCGCGGCTGGCGATGTCGGGTTCGGTAGGCTGGTATCGCGCGTGGGACGCGGGCGAGTGGACCTCACCCGACCCGGTGCCGCTGTTCGATCTGTTCATGCGCAATGGCGAATCGCTCGGTGATGTCGCGCGCGCGCGCGGTCCGCTACGCTGGCTGAACAAGATCGCGCACGTGCTGAACCGCAATGATCGCCGCGGCGCGAAGCGAAACATTCACGCTCATTATGATTTAGGCAATGATTTCTATCGCTTGTGGCTAGACGATGCGATGAATTATTCGAGCGCATTGTTCGCCGATCCGGGGCAATCCTTGGAGGAGGCGCAGACGGGTAAGGTCGATGCCATCCTCGACCGGCTCGACTTGCGATCGGGAAGCCGCTTGCTGGAAATCGGCTGTGGCTGGGGCGCGCTGGCGGAGCGAGCGGTCGAGCGGCACGATGTCATCTACACTGGCATCACACTGTCGCCTTTGCAGGCCGAGATCGCCGATGCGCGGCTTGCGGCTGTCGATCTGTCGGGCAGATCGCGCATAGAGCTTTGCGACTATCGCGACGCGCAGGGGCCATATGACGCGATTGCCAGCGTCGAAATGGTCGAAGCGGTCGGGCAGGCCTATTGGCCCGCATATCTCGACGCCATCGCGCGCTTGCTGCGTCCAGGCGGCAAGGCGGCGATTCAATATATCCTGATCAACGATGCGCTGTTCGATCGCTATGCGGCGAGCAGCGATTTTATCCAGGCCTATATCTTTCCAGGCGGCTGCCTGATCTCCGAAAGCCGGTTTCGGGCGCTGGCCGAAGCTCGCGGGCTGGCGTGGCGCGATGTACACCGGTTCGGCGAGGATTATGCCGAAACGCTGCGCCAGTGGCGCGAGCGTTTTGATGCGGCGGTCGCGGCCGATCAGCTGCCCTCGGGTTTCGACGACCGTTTCGTGCGGTTGTGGCGCTATTATCTGCAATATTGCGAAGGCGGGTTTCGCGGCGGCGGTATCGACGTCGCGCAAGTCACGCTGGAAAAAACAGCCTGAAAACAGGGGAGAGGGAGTTTATGCGACGATATCTGGCAGCGGCGCTTTTGTGCGCCGCGGCGGCGGGGTGCAATGCGCCGACGTCCGCTCCTCCCCCCACCGACACGCTGCCAAAGGATATGAATGTGCTGTTCTGGACTCAGGATCAACGTGACGCCGCTTTTCGCACGATGGAGACCGTTCCCAAAGTCGTCGTTAACACGGTCGGGGCGGGCGGACCGGCCTATCCGCTGCCTGAGGGTCGGCCGCTCGACCTTGGCGCCGATGTCGATGCCTATATGGCGAAGCAGCGCAACGCGGGGCTGATCATCGTCCAGGACGGCAAGATCCGGCTGGAGAAATATGCGCTTGGCTATGGCGCCGCGGGGCGCTGGACAAGCTTTTCGGTCGCCAAGAGCTTCACGTCGACCTTGGTCGGGGCGGCCGTGAAGGACGGCTACATCAAAAGCCTCGACGACAAGGTCACCCTCTATATTCCAGGTCTTAAGGGCTCGGCCTATGACGATGTTTCGGTGCGGCAGTTGCTGACTATGACGTCGGGCGTCAAATGGAACGAGGATTATACCGATCCCAAATCCGACGTTGCGCTGTTCACTATGCAAAAGCCGGTCGCGGGCGAGGACATAACGGTCAGTTATATGAAAACCTTGCCGCGCGAAGCGCCCGCGGGGTCGAAGTGGGTTTACAAAACCGGTGAGACCAATTTGATCGGCGTGCTGGTGTCGAGTGCAACGGGCAAGACGCTGTCCCAATATCTGTCCGAAAAGGTGTGGAAGCCGTTCGGGATGGAGCAGGACGCGGTGTGGATGCTCGGCGCGACGGGGCATGAGATCAGCGGCTGTTGCATGTCGGCGAGCCTCAAGGATTATGCGCGGTTCGGCCAGTTCATGCTGAACGGCGGCGTCGCGGGCGGGCAGAAGGTCGTCCCCGATGACTGGATGGCGGCAGCGACAACCAAGCAGGCGGGGATCGACATTCCGGGTCGCGGCTACGGCTATCAGTGGTGGACGAACGACGATGGCAGCTTTGCCGCGCAGGGCATTTTTGGTCAGGGCATCTTCATCGATCCCAAGCGCAAGCTGGTGATCGCATCCAACGGCAACTGGCCGACCGCGACCGATCCCGAGGGCGTCGGCGCAGCGCGTGAGGCCTTTTACAAAAGCGTACAGGCGGCGGTGGACAAGGAAGCGGCGAAGTAAACCCGTCGCCCCCGCGAAGGTGGGGGCGGTAGCGGCCTAATCCGGCGTTGCCGTGTAAACCGCCAGCGGCCCCCGCCTTCGCGGGGGCGACGGTCTATTGGTCGGCAACGATGGCCGTTGCGCGTTGCGCCAACCAAACGGCGGCGAATGGCACTGCGACGCCCAGCGCCATGATCCACCATGCATCGGCGAGTGTGACGGCACGATAGAGCGCGGCGCCGATCACCGACCCGGCCACGATCCAGCCAGCACCTGTCCCCGCCGAGATGCGCATCGCGAGCCAGCTCCCGGCGAAGCTGCCGACGAACCAGCCGACGATCAGCGCGATCGTCGATCCGATTGGGATCAAGATTTCGCCTGTGTCGACATCATATTCGGCGGGAGAGATTTCGCTACCGGCATATTGCGCCAGCCAGATCAGCCCGAAAGCAACGACAATGCCGATTACGGCCGCGATGGCCGATCGCAAAATATCTTTGGTCATTCCTGCGCCCTTGCTAACCCGTCTTATCAAGCTGCCCTAGTGCCGGAAAACAAAGATGCCGTTAAGCCTTTTCCATGACCTTGGGCAAAGCGTGGAAGGCGGTGCTGTCGAAGCCCTCGACCATCAACCCGGCGACAAACTCGCCGACCGCTGCGGGTTCCTTGATGCTCTTTGCATCTTCGCCGGGGTAAGCGCGCGCGCGCATCTGGGTGCGCGTGCCGCCGGGGTCGAGGATCGCGGTGCGGACGGTCGAAATGTTGCGCATTTCGGCGCCATAGCTGGTCACGAGCGTTTCGAACGCCGCCTTCGACGCGGCATAGGCGCCCCAATAGGCGCGCGGTTCGCGAGCGACGCCGCTCGACAGCGCGAGCAAGCGGCCCTTCGCCGCGCGGCGCAGCAGCGGGTCGAAATTGGCGATCAGCGCCTGCTGTGCGATCAGGTTCAGCGTCAGCAGCTTGTTGAATTCCTTGCCGTCGATCGCCGCAACCGGAGTCAGCGTGCCGAGCATCGCGGCGTTGAGGACCAGCATGTCGAGATGTTGCCAGCGTTCGGCCATCGCGCTGGCGAGCCGCGCGATACTGTCGCCGTCGGTCAGGTCGAGCGGTGCGATCGTCGCGGCGCCGCCGGCTTCGTGGATGCGGTCCTCGAGCGCTTCGAGCCCGCCCGCGGTGCGCGCGGTGATCACGACATGCGCTCCGCGTGCTGCCAAGGCTTCGGCAATCGCTTCGCCGATGCCACGGCTCGCCCCGGTGACGAGCGCAACCTGGCCCGCCAATTCTTCAGTCTTGATGGTCATGGTGTCAGACAACCCGTTCGGCAAGCAGCGAAAATTGATCTTCCAGCCCATGCTCGTCGAAATCGGTCAGCGTGGTCGGATAGTCGCCAGTAAAGCAGGCATCGCAATATTGCGGTGCGTCGTCGGTGCGCTTCGCTTCACCCAGTGCGCGATAGAGGCCGTCGATGGTGACGAAGGAGAGGCTGTCGGCATTGATGAAACTTGCCATCTGCCCGACAGTCATCTGCGCCGCCAGGAGCTTGGCGCGTTCGGGGGTATCGACGCCGTAGAAGCAGCTGTGCTGCGTCGGCGGGCTGGCGATCCGCATATGGACTTCGGCGGCACCAGCATCGCGCATCATCTGGACGATTTTCAGGCTGGTCGTGCCGCGCACGATCGAATCGTCGATCAGCACGATCCGCTTGCCTGCGATCAGTGCGCGGTTGGCGTTATGCTTCAGCTTGACGCCCAGATGGCGGACCTTGTCGCCCGGCTGGATGAAGGTGCGGCCTACATAATGCGAACGGATGATGCCGAGTTCGAACGGGATACCCGATTCCTGCGCATAACCGATTGCCGCTGGCGTCCCGGAGTCGGGGACCGGGATGATCAGGTCGGCATCGACCGGGTTTTCGCGCGCCAGTTCGGCGCCGATCGCCTTACGCACCGAATAGACGCTGGTGCCGTCGACTATCGAATCGGGGCGCGAGAAATAAACATATTCGAATATGCACGGGCGCGCCGACTGCGTCGCGAAAGGCCGGTGCGAGGTCAGCTGGCCATCGCGGATGATCACCAGCTCGCCGGGTTCGACCGAGCGGACAAATTCGGCGCCGACAACATCGAGCGCGACCGTTTCCGACGCCAGAATATGCGCGTCGCCGAGCTTGCCGATCACGAGCGGGCGGATGCCGAGCGGATCGCGGCAGCCGATCATGCCTTCGGCGGTCAGGCAGATCAGCGAATAGGCGCCTTCGACCTGTTTCAGCGCATCGATGAACCGGTCGATCAGCGAGCGATAGCTCGACGTCGCGACGAGATGGATGATCACCTCGGTATCGCTGGTCGACTGGAAGATCGAGCCGCGGCGGACCAGCACCTTCTTGAGCGCCGTCGCGTTGGAAATATTGCCATTATGCGCCACGGCGAAGCCGCCGGTGGACAGGTCAGCGAACAAAGGCTGGACGTTGCGCAGCGCGGTCTCGCCGGTCGTCGAATAGCGGACATGGCCGACCGACGATCCGCCCTGCAACTGGCGCATGATCTCGTCGCGGTCGAAATTGCCGGCAACATGACCCATCGCGCGGTGGGTGTGGAATTCCTTGCCGTCAAAGGCGGTGATGCCCGCGGCTTCCTGCCCGCGGTGCTGCAGGGCATGCAGGCCCAGCGCAACGACCGCAGCGGCGCTGTCGGCGCCATGAATACCAAAGACGCCGCACTCCTCGCGGAGTTTGTCGTCGTCGAAAGGGTGTGTGGTGAGCATGATGGTCCAGCAGCGAGGGCAGTGACTGGCGCGCATATAGGGAGGGTGATCGCAAATGTCGCCCCCCATATTCACGATATTGTCATCACGCGCTCCGACGACGGGGTGACAGGGGCTTGGCTCCTGCTCTAAAGCGCAGGTCATGGACCCACAGCGCGACACCGCCGACCGATTTCTCCCGCGTTTTGACACGGCGGGACTGGTGACTGCGATCGTCACCGACGCCGAAACCGGGGTGCTGCTGATGGTAGCGCATATGAATGCCGAGGCGATCGAACGGACGCAGGCGACGGGGCAGGCGCATTTCTGGTCGCGCTCGCGCTCGGCGCTGTGGCGCAAGGGCGAGACGTCGGGCAACGGGCTGAGGCTGGTAGAGATGCGGGTTGATTGCGATCAGGACGCGCTGTTGCTGCGCGTAACGCCTGCTGGTCCGGCATGCCACACCGGGCGCCGGTCCTGCTTCTATCGCCGGGTTGAAGCGGACGGGGCGCTGACGTTTCTGGACGATGATGCGCACAGCTAAGCTTGCACTGGTGTTCGGCATACTGCTTTTCAGCGGGTGCGAGCGGCACGCGCCGGATCCGAGCGGGCAGGGGATCGATTCCGACAACCCGCTGGAAATCGCGGCGCGCGAGCGCGGCGTTGTGAGCCGCGACGCCGCGACGCCGGTCGGCGTGTTCGAACGCTCGCACGACTTGGGCCGCGACGCGATGTGCGTGGTTCCCGACGGCGCGGGGCAGTGGCGGTTTGCGGTCACCGCGGCTTTCGGGACAACTCTGTCGTGTTCGGCGAGCGGCACGATGGTGCGCAAGGGCGACGGCTGGCGCATGCGCTTTGCCGGGGCGGAAGGCTGCGACGTGGCTGTGCGCGAAGAGGATGACGAGTTGCGCCTTCCCGGCAGCTTGCCGCCACAATGTGCCACGCTCTGCCCAGCTCGCGCCTCGCTCTCGGGTTTAAGGCTGCCGCGCGCCAGCTGGTCGGCCGACGATGCGCGGGACTTGCAGATCCGCGATCAGCAGGGCAATATGCAGCATCCTTGCGGGGTTTGAATGGGCCCGAAACAGACCGATTTGCCGGTCTTGACGTTCACGTCAACGGAAACTAGTTTCATCCGCATGACCGAACTATATGGCCACGCCCATATCGACACGCCCGATCACTTGGGCCGCGAACAATTCAGCATCACCGACTTGTCGACCGAGTTCGGCGTTACCGCGCGTGCGCTGCGTTTCTATGAGGATGAAGGGCTGATCAGCCCGTCGCGCAAGGGATTGTCGCGCATCTATTCGAAACGCGACCGGGCGCGGCTGGCGTGGATCCTGCGCGCCAAGCGCACCGGGTTCAGCCTGGCCGACATTCGCGAGATGATCGACCTGTATGACGTTGGCGACGGCCGCAAGCTGCAACGTCAGGTGACGATCGAGAAATGCGAACAGCGCATCGGCTTGTTGCAGCGGCAGCGCGACGATATTGACAGTGCTGTCGAAGAATTGTCGCGGTTCATCGATATGGTGAAAAAAGTCGACGCCGGTCAAAAGGTCGGTTGAGCCTCTCCCCAGGCAAGTTTGACATCGCGAACCTGCTTTTCAGAAGGATTTTCCATGCCCGTCTATCGCGCCCCCGTGCAAGACAGCCTCTTCCTCCTCAATGACGTGCTCGGGGTCGAGCGCTACG
>JAESFK010000955.1_pt1 | contig 10511 bp, 8 predicted proteins | sample 9269391 | NCBI WGS metagenome assembly JAESFK01 (sample SAMN14506231, study PRJNA617097) | algae metagenome | isolation source: Drouetiella hepatica UHER 2000/2452 and co-occurring heterotrophs from... | place: Slovakia: Slovak Paradise National Park, Hrabusice, Kosice Region | collected 2000-01-01
CCGCGGCCATCGACATCTTCCGCTCGGCCAATCGCCAGCTCGGCCGTGATTTCTATGGATGGAAGACGGTTTCGCCGGATGGCGAGGCCGTGCTGGCGTCCAACGACCTGTCGCTGCGGATCGAATACGCCATCGCCGATCTGCCTCCGGTCGACATCCTCTTCGTCTGCGTCGGGCTGGCGACGGAGTTTCCCGGCAAGAGCCGCGTCCTGTCGGCGCTGCGCGCGCTCGGCCGGCGCGGCGCGGCGCTGGGCGCGCTGTCGGTCGGCTCGCACATCCTCGCCGAAGCCGGCCAGCTCGAAGGCCACCGCTGCACGATCCACTGGGAGAATCGCGCCGGCTTCATGGAGCGCTTTCCAGGCATCGAGTGCACCGGCAACGTCTACGAGATCGACCGCAAGCGCTACACCTGCGCCGGCGGCACCACCTCGATCGACCTCATGCTGGAGATCGTCCGCCGCGACCACGGCGCCAACGTCGCCAACGGCGTCGCCAACCAGTTCCAGCACGAGCGCATCCGCTCGGCCGGCGACCGCCAGCGCGTCGGCCCCGAGCGCGACCTGACCGGCAAATCGGAGAAGCTGAAGAAGATCGTCGAACTGATGGCCGACAGCCTCGACGAGCCCCTGTCGGCGGTTCAGCTCGCGCACGCGGCCAGCCTGTCGGTGCGCCAGGTGGAGCGGCTGTTCCTGCGCCATCTCGGCGTGACGCCCGGTCGCTACTACATGCGCCTGCGCCTGGAGCGCGCCCGCGAACTGCTGCGCCAGACCAACCTGCCGATCCTCGACGTCGCCATCGCCACCGGCTTCACCTCGCACTCCTACTTCGCCCAGAGCTACCGCCTTCAGTTCGGCCGCCCCCCGAGCGAGGAGAGACGGACGACGTATTGAGGTGTCTGTCGTGCGGGGACGGGCTCCGGATCCTGCCGCAGCCTGCCCTGCCTGGGATTTCCCCTACCGCGGGCGGGTGGCAGCGATGATCAGGCAGGGACGTAGGTCAACCTCACCACATCCTCGCCGATCCGGTCATGAGCCGTGAGCCGAAGCGGCGGTCGGGGTCCGGCGAAATAGGGCGTGCCGCGCCCGAGCACGACGGGGTGCAGGTAGATACGATACTCGTCGATCAGGCCGAGTGCGGTGAGGCTTCGCGCCAGATCCGGGCCGGCAACCTCGATTTCCCCTTCGCGCTCGGCCTTCAGCCTGCGGATCGCGTTTTCCAAATCACCCTCGATAGCGCTCGCGTTGGCGCCGACCGACGTCAGTGAGCGAGAGACGACCCATTTCGGCTGGTTCCGCCATGCGAGTGCGAAAGCGCGCTCGTCGGCACCCCATTCGGGATGGTCGTCGTCCCAGTAGCGCATGATCTCGTAGATCTTGCGGCCGTAGAGGCTTCCGGTCTGCCCCCGGGCCTCCTCGATGAAGTGGCGGAAGAGCGCGGGGTCGGGCGCAAACTCCATGTGATCGACGTAGCCGTCCAGCGACTGGTTCATCCCGAACACGAGCCTGGCCATGCAAGATCCTCCCTCGACGATGCTCATTCTGGCAAGACCGATTGCGATAAGCAACCAGTTTGAGGGTGAGACCGGAAGGGAACCTTGACTTCTGGAGGCGGCACTCGGTCGGCCACGCGCCTACGCCGCGAGAAACCCGCCATCTGCCGCCAGTACATGGCCGACGACGTAGGCCGAATCGTCCGAGGCGAGCCAAACCACCGCTTCCGCCACCTCCTCCGGCCGCCCCATCCGGCGCAGCGGCAGGCCGGCGGCGACGGCCTCGACACCGCCGATCCCGCCCACGGCCGCCATCATCATGGGCGTAACCACCCGCCCCGGCGCGATGGCGTTGATGCGCACGCCGCGCGGGGCGCATTCCATGGCTGCCGACCGCGTCAGCGAGATCACCGCCGCCTTGGAGGCCGAATAGACCGACAGGCCCGGATTTGGATTCCGCACACCGCTCACCGAACCGTTGACGACGATGCTGCCCCGCCCCTGCGCGACCATCACCGGTATCTGGTGGCGAAGGCACAGGAACACCGAGCGCACGTTTGCCGAAAACACCGCGTCGAAGACCTCGGCGCTCTGCGCGTCGATCGGCGTCCGCTTCTCCTGATATCCGGCATTGTTGAAGGCCACGTCGATCCGCCCGAACCGCGCCAGCACGGTTTCGACCAGCCGCGCAACCTCGTCCTCCACGGTCACGTCTGTGCGCACGAACAGGCTCTCGGCACCGGCGGCGCGACACGCCTCGGCGGCCGCTTCGCCTTCCTCCGCCCTGCGACCCGCAATGACGACCGCCGCAGCACTCTGCGCCGCCATCCGGCGGGCCGTCGCCAGGCCGATGCTCGTTCCCCCGCCCGTGACCAGGCAGATCCGGTTCGCCATCCTGCTCCCCGATCTGCCGGCTTCCGCTCCTGGGTCTGCCATGGCGATGCTCCGGTCCTATTGAGTGATCGCGAAAGTTGCATCATACAACTAAAATCCGGAAAGGGGAACAACCCATGGCAGACGACATCCAGCAGATCGACACCGTTCGCGAGGCGTCCCGGCGGGTCGTGCGCGAACTCGGCTTCATGAAGCCGACCGTCGGCGTTACCGGCCTGCCGATCTCGGCCGTTCACGCGCTGATCGAGATCGGCGGCGGACAGGGCGACCTGACCGCCATGGCGCTGGGCGAGCGCCTGACGCTGGAGAAGTCGAGCGTCAGCAGGATGTTGCGCAAGCTGGTTGAGCGCGGAGAGGTGATGGAGCGCGAGAATCCCCGCGATGCGCGCTCCAAGCTTCTGTCGCTCACGCCGCGCGGCAAGGCAATGCTCGCGCGCATCGACGAGCTTGGCCGTGGTCAGGTTCTGGGCGCCTTCCGATCCCTGTCGGCTGCGCAGCAACATCTGGTCGAGGCCGGCATGGCGACCTACGCCGAAGCCCTTCGTGCCGCGCGCCTCGGAACTGATGCCGGCGCTGCCGGTCCGAAGACGCAGATCGTCGCCGGATACGCGCCCGGCGTGATCGGCGAGGTGGTCGCCATGCACGGGGCCACCTATGCGCGCCCGCCCTTCGGCTTCGGACGCTACTTCGAGGCCAAGGTGGCCGCCGAGTTGGCGGAATTCTCGGATCGGCTGGATCGACCCATGAACCGGCTCTGGACCGCCCGTCGCGCCAGCCGCGTCGTCGGCAGCGTGGCGATCGACGGCGAGAAACTCGGCGGCGGCAATGCGCGCCTGCGGTGGTTCATCGTCGACGGCGCGATGCGCGGGCAAGGCCTCGGCCGCGAACTGTTGACGGCGGCGCTGGCCTTCTGCGAAGGGCGGCAGTTCACCTCCATCGACCTGTGGACCTTGCGCGGCCTGGATGCCGCGCGTCGACTCTACGAGGAAAGTGGATTCTCGCTCGTCGAGGAGTTCGAGGGCGACCAATGGGGCGCGCGCGTCATCGAACAGAGGTTCCGCAGGGCGGCAGGGTAGGAGGGCCTACCCGCCGAAGACGCTGGCCCCCTGGTCGGCGCGGCCCACCATGCGGCGGAAGCCGGCGAACAGTTCGCGCCCGAGCCCGTATTCCCCGTCGCGCAGGTCCGGCTGCGGCTCGGGCCGTGCCTCCAGTTCGGACGGCGGCACCAGAACCTCGAGCAGGCCGGCTTCGGCGTCGAGGCGGATCAGGTCGCCGTCGCGCACCTTGCCGATCGTGCCGCCGTCCACGGCCTCCGGCGTCACGTGGATGGCCGCCGGAACCTTGCCGCTCGCCCCGGACATCCGCCCATCCGTCACCAGCGCCACCCGCCGGCCCCGGTCCTGCAGCACCCCGAGCACGGTGGTGAGCTTGTGCAGTTCCGGCATGCCGTTGGCCTTCGGCCCCTGGAAGCGCACCACGGCGATGAAGTCGCGATCCAGCGTGCCGGCCTTGAAGGCGTCGTTCAGCGCCTGCTGCGTGTCGAAGACGACCGCCGGCGCCTCGATGATCCGCCGGTCGAGCTTCACGGCCGAGGTCTTGATCACGGCATGACCGAGATTGCCCTCCAGCATCTTCAAGCCGCCGTTCGGCTGGAACGGCTTGCCATGGGGCGCCAGCACCTTCTCGTTGCCGCTGAGGGCCGGCGCCGGTCGGCGCACGACCGCGCCTTCCGGTCCAAGGCCGGCTTCGACCGAATAGGCTTTCAGCCCTTCGCCCCACACCGTGCGCACGTCGTCGTGCAGGAAGCCGGCTTCGAGCAGTTCGCGGATGAGAAAGCCCATGCCGCCCGCCGCATCGAAATGGTTCACGTCGGCAAGCCCGTTCGGATAGACGCGCGCCAGCAGTGGCACGCAGTCCGACAGTTCCGCGATGTCCTGCCAGGTGAGCTGGATGCCGGCCGCCGCCGCCATGGCGATCAGGTGGATCGTGTGGTTGGTCGAGCCGCCGGTGGCGTGCAGTCCGACCACGCCGTTGACGATCGAGCGTTCGTCGATCATGCGCCCGACCGGCGTGTATTCGTTGCCGAGCGCCGTGATGGCCAGCGCACGCTTCGCGGCCTCGCGCGTCAGCGCCTCGCGCAGCGGCGTGCCCGGATTGATGAAGGAGGCGCCCGGTGTGTGCAGGCCCATGATCTCCATCAGCATCTGGTTCGAGTTCGCGGTGCCGTAGAACGTGCAGGTGCCGGGGCCGTGGTAGGATTTCGACTCGGCTTCGAGAAGCTCCGCGCGTCCGACCTTGCCTTCGGCATAGAGCTGGCGCACCCGCGCCTTCTCGTCGTTGGGAATGCCGGTGGTCATCGGGCCGGCCGGAATGAACACCGCCGGCAGGTGGCCGAAGCTGAGCGCGGCGATCACCAGGCCCGGTACGATCTTGTCGCACACGCCGAGATAGACCGCGGCGTCGAACATGTTGTGGCTGAGCCCGATCGCGGCGGCCATGGCGATCACGTCGCGCGAGAACAGCGAGAGCTCCATGCCGGGCTGGCCCTGTGTGACCCCGTCGCACATCGCCGGCACGCAGCCCGCCACCTGGGCGATGCCGCCCGCCTCGGTGGCCGCCGCCTTGATCAGCGCCGGATAGGTCTCGAACGGCTGATGCGCCGAAAGCATGTCGTTGTAGGAGGTGATGATCCCGAGATTGGGCACCGCATCGCCGCCGAGCGCGACCTTCTCTGCCGGAGAGCAGACCGCGAAGCCGTGCGCGAGATTGCCGCACGACAGCACGGCGCGGTTGGCCCTGCGTCCGACGGCCTCGTCGACACGCGACAGGTAGGCGTCGCGCGTCGGCTGCGATCGGTGACGGATGCGGGTGGTGATGGCTTGGATGTCGTTCCTGGCTGGCATGGTGGTCGTCCTCGTCATGCCCGGCCGTCCGTGGGAGGCGGCGGCCGGCGTGTAGGCTGCGGCGCTAGGGCGCCCAATACACCTCGACCGGGCGCTCGGTGTGGCTCAGCACCGCCGCGATAGGCAAGTCGGCGCCGGCGAGGGCGGAAGCCAGCACGTTTCGCTTGGCCTCTCCCTCGATGTGGAGCACCACCTGCCGCGCCCCGGCGATCTGGGGCAGCGTCAGGGTAAGGCGGGGCTCGCCGCCGCTCGGTGCGTGCACGGGCGCCACGATGGTCTTCGTCTGCGGGTCGAGCAGGTCCGCCAGTGTCGGCGCGTCCGGAAAGAACGAAGCCGTGTGGCCGTCCGCGCCCTGGCCGAGCACCACCACGTCGAACGGAAGCGGCAGCGCACCGATCGTGGCATCCGCGGCCGCCGCCGCCTCCTCGACACTGGAAACGGTCGAATAGAGCGGGATGAATCGCGCCGCCGCGGCCTCGCCGGTCAGCAGGTTGATCCGCGCCAGACGCGCATTGGAGCGGTCGGAGTCCTCGGGCACGAAGCGCTCGTCGACGAGGGTCACCGTCACCTTCGACCAGTCGATCTCCGCGCGCGCCAGATGCTGCATGAACAGCGCCGGCGTGTTGCCGCCGGATACCGCGATGAGGGCGTGGCCGCGCTGCGCGATGGCCGCGCCGAGAGCGCCGGCCACGCGCACCGCCAGCGCTTCGGCCACGTCTTCGTGGGTCGGATAGTCGAACCGCTCCGGCAGGTTTTCCGCGCGCATCGGCTCAGCTCTCGTGCCAGGTGCGGCCGTCACGCTCGATCAGCGCGATCGACGCGGACGGACCCCAGGTGCCGGCGGTGTACCCCTGAACTTCCTGCCGGCTGTCGGACCAGGCGTTGAAGATCGGATCGACCCACGACCACGCCGCCTCGACCTCGTCGCGGCGCATGAACAGCGTCTGGTTGCCGCGGATCACATCCATGATCAGGCGTTCGTAAGCGTCGGGATTGCGCTCCTGGAACGTCGCCGCGAAGCTGACGTCCAGCGCGATCTGCCGCAGCCGCATGCCGCCCGGCCCGGGATCCTTGATCATGATCCACTGCTTCACGCCCTCGTCGGGCTGCAGCCGGATCACCAGCTGGTTGGCCTGGATGCGGCCGGCATGCTCGCCGAAGATCGAGTGCGGAATGCTCTTGAACTCGATGACGATCTCGGAGACGCGCTCGGCGAGACGCTTTCCGGTCCGCACGTAGAACGGCACTCCCGCCCACCGCCAGTTGGCGATTTCCGCCTTGATGGCGACGAAGGTCTCGGTGTTGCTCTCCGCGCCGAGCTCCTCGAGATAGCCCTTCACCGCGCCACCCGCCGAAGCGCCGGCGCGATATTGGCCCCGGACCGTCTTTTTTGGCGCTTCCGCCCCGTTGATGCGCTTGAGCGAATGCAGCACCTTGAGCTTCTCGTCGCGCACGGCGTTGGCGTCCATGGAGGAGGGCGCTTCCATCGCGACAAGGCAGAGCAGCTGCAGGATGTGGTTCTGCACCATGTCGCGCAGCGCGCCCGCCTTGTCGTAGTAGGTGACGCGGTCCTCGAGGCCGACGGTCTCGGCGACCGTGATCTGCACGTGGTCGATATGCGCCGAGTTCCACAGCGGCTCGTAGAGCATGTTGCCGAAGCGCAGCGCCATCAGGTTCTGCACCGTCTCCTTGCCCCGGTAGTGGTCGATGCGGAAGATCTGGTGCTCGCCGAAATCCGCGCCGATCTGGTCGTTGAGCGCCCGCGCCGATTCCAGGTCGCGGCCGATCGGCTTCTCCACCACGATGCGCGAATTCGGCGTGATGAGGCCATGCTCCTTGAGCTTGTGCGAGATCTCGCCGAACAGCGACGGCGCCACGGCGAGGTAGAAGGCGCGGATCGCCTTGCTGGCGCCAAGCGTCTTCTTCAGCTTCGCAAAGCCGTCGCCCGACTTGGCGTCCACCGAAACATAGGACAGCCGCTCCAGGAACGTCTTCAGTTCCCCCTCGTCCAGGTCGCCCGCCTTGACGTGCTCCTCTATTCCCTTCCGGGCGAATGCGCGGAAATCCTCGTCGCTCAGCTTGCTCCGGGAGGCTCCGATGATGCGCGTCGGCTCGCTGAACTGGTGGTCCAGCTGCCGATAGTAGAGCGCCGGCAGCAGCTTGCGCTCGGAAAGGTCGCCGGTACCCCCGAAGATGATGAAGTCGAACGGGTCGACCGGAATGATCTGGCTTGTCATCACGCATCCATCTTGGGACGAGCTCGGGGCTCATCCTATTCAATCGATTTAAAGATTGCCAGCGACACGGTGTCACAGCCGTCCGCCGCCCACGATCGACGCGCGAAGCACGTCACCGCGCGGGCGACCATAAGGGGACTGGACGGGCAGTGGCAAAGTCCTTTTTCTGCTGGCGTCGGTCACCATGGGGAGCGTATCCGCATCCGGCGTATGTGTCGAAGGGCAGCGAGGAGAATCGGGGATGGCACGTCTTGAGGGAAAGGTGGCAGTGATCACCGGGGCAGCGTCGGGCTTCGGCGAAGGCATGGCTCATCGCTTCGCCGAGGAGGGTGCCCAGGTCGTCGTCGCCGACGTCAACGAGCGGGGGGCCGAGCGCGTCGCCGCAAGCATCGGCCGCCAGGCACTGGCCGTGACGGCCGACGTGTCGTTGCGCGGCGACGTGGAGCGGCTGGTCTCCCAGGCGCAGGACGCCTTCGGCCGCGTCGACGTCATGGTCAACAACGCCGGTTTCACGCACCGCAACGGCAGCCTGCTGGAGGTCGACGAGCACAGCTTCGACCTCATCGGCGCGGTCAACATGAAGGCGATCTATTTCTCCACGCTCGCCGTCGTGCCGATCATGGAGCGAAATGGTGGCGGCTCGATCCTCAACATCGCGTCCACCGCCGCGCTGCGCCCGCGGCCAGGCCTGACCTGGTACAACGCGTCGAAGGGCTGGGTCGTGACCGCCACGAAGTCGATGGCGGTCGAGCTGGCTCCCAGGAATGTCCGGGTGAACTGCCTCTGCCCGGTCGCCGGCGAGACCGGGATGCTGTCCCTCTTCATGGGCGTGGATACCCCCGAGCGGCGCGAGCTGTTCCGCTCGTCCATTCCCCTCGGCCGCTTCTCGACGCCACGGGACATCGCCAATGCCGCGCTGTGGCTCGTCTCCGACGAGGCGGAGTTCATTACCGGGGTGGCACTGGAGGTGGACGGAGGTCGTTGCGTCTGATCGAGCCGCTGACCGCGATTCGGCGTCCCGCCCGGGTGTGCCGGACGCCCCCTATGTCCTGATCCGCTCTGCCGGGACCGCCAGTCCCGCCGGCGGCGTGAGGGATCAGCCCCCGCGATTCTTCAGGAAGTTCCGATACACGAAGCCGCGCTTGCCGTCATAGACGATCTCGCACCAGCTCTTGCACGAGATCACCGACACGTCCGCGCCGCCCGGAACCGTGCCGAGGACGCCGCCGCGGCTGCTCGGCCGGGCCCGCATGGTGACCGAACGCAGCGCTTTTCCCGGCTTCGTGGCCAGGTTGGCCAGCGCGGTCGCGCCGTCATTTGAGTTCGCCTTTGAAGACTTGTCCGTCGAAACGGTCCCGGTCTTCTCGTCCGAGGCGAAGGCGTTGACGACCAGCGGCCCGGAATCTTCATCACCGGCCTGCGCGACGATGGAATGCGTTGCGGCCTTCTTGACCGCCGCCTGCCGGGAAGCGGCACCAGGCCAGCGCGGATCTGCCTGGGGCAGGGGTTCGGGCTCGACGGACGCAACCACGGGCTGGGCCGAGTCGGACGGCGCCGTCTGCTGACGCAGTTCGTCCGCATTCTGTGCAGCCGGCGTCTCGACTTCCACGACAACCGGTTGCGCGGGCGCGGCGGTTGGCTTCACCCCGGCGGCGTTTGCTTTCGCCAGGGCGACCTGTCCCTGAGAAGGAAGAGCCAGCCAGATCGCCGTCCCGGCCATCCCGAGAAGCGCGATCGTACCCACTGCAGCGACGATGAGATGAGCGCGTACGGCGATTTCATGCCAGATCGACGTCTTGGCGCCGTGGCGGAAGTCGAAAGAAACGCTCCTCGGTCGTGGTGTCCCGGAAAACCCCTTCAATACTTTCCTCTCCGTCTCGCGCCGGCTTCTGGGGCCGGTCGCTTTGACTTCATTCCTGGCCGTCCACTCCGTCCCGGAGCGCCTCGGGCCTTGCGCCGCCCGACCTCAACACTTTTTCTTCACGAATGTGGCATATCTGCGCCACGAATTGATCACGCAGCGAGAAATGTGCCCCGCCCGATCCGATAGATAGACCGGAGCCGGGCCGCCCCGCAACCCATTGCGCGATTCGCGCCCGTCTCGACGTGCGGGGACCTCAGATGCGGTCGCGCAGCGCGAACCAGTTCAGCGCCAGGAAGAGCAGCGGTGCCCGCAATCGTCGCCCGCCCGGAAACGCCGGAATCTTCAGATCCTCGATCAGTTTCAGCCGGTCGCGATTGCCGGCGACCGTCTCCGCGTAGAGCTTGCCGACGAAGTTCGAAAGCATCACCCCATGGCCGGAATATCCGCCGGCGGAGATCACGTTCGGCATCACCTCGCGCACGAACGGTTTGCGCGGCACGGTGATGCCGACATACCCGCCCCAGCCATGGGTGATCTCCACGTCCTTCAGGGCCGGGTAGATTTCCGCGATCTGCTTGCGGATGTGGATGTGGATGTCCTTCGGGTCGTTGACCGCATAGATCTCCCGGCCGCCGAACAGCAGCCGCCCGTCCCGCGATTTGCGGAAGTAGCGCACCACGAAGCGCGAATCGTCCACCGACTCACCGCCGGGCAGCACCGGCGTGTCCGCGCCGAGTGGCACGGTGGCACCGATGAAGGATCCGATGGGCATCACATGAGCAGCGCTGACCGGCTCCAGGTCGCCGCCATAGGCGTTGACGGCGATCAGGCATTTGGCGGCGGTGATCGTCCCCCGCGGCGTCGAGACCCGGACCTTTCCGCCAGATGAGACGATGCCCGTCGACGGTGTCGCTTCGAACAGTGCCGCACCTGCGGCCGCCGCTACACGCGCCGTTCCCACGACCAGCTTCAGCGGATGGATGTGGCCGGTTCCGGTGTCCCGGGTGCCGCCGAAATAGTGGGTCGAGCCGACCCGTCGTGCCGTCTCGTCGCTGCCCATGAAGTGGATATGCCGGTAGCCCGCTTTCTCCTGCATGTAGTCCGCATAGCGGCGATAGTCGTCG
>JAESFK010000956.1_pt1 | contig 10485 bp, 9 predicted proteins | sample 9269391 | NCBI WGS metagenome assembly JAESFK01 (sample SAMN14506231, study PRJNA617097) | algae metagenome | isolation source: Drouetiella hepatica UHER 2000/2452 and co-occurring heterotrophs from... | place: Slovakia: Slovak Paradise National Park, Hrabusice, Kosice Region | collected 2000-01-01
GCGCCGGCCCGAACGCGGCTCGGTCTGGCGGATCGCGCCGCCGCTCACCGTCTCGACAAGCGAGATCGATCAGGCAGTCGACATCCTCGAAAAGGCGCTGTGCGAAAGCCGCGACGAACTCGCCGCCGCCAAGGCCGCCTGACACAAGCGGCCGTTTCCCGATCTTCAGCCGAGGAAGCGGCCGCAAACGCCTCGGGCACGAGGCCCAAAAAAGCGTCGACCCGTCGATGACAAAAGGGGTGATCTCAATGACGACGAAACACGCAATCCTGTCCGTTCTGGCTGCAGCAACGTGCCTGGCGGCGGCGCCCTCGGCTCACGCCACGAGCCCGACGCTCGACAAGATCAAGTCGAGCGGAACGCTGACACTTGGCTATCGCGAATCCTCGGTGCCCTTCGCCTATCTCGGCGCCGAGCAGAAGCCCGTCGGGTTGTCGATGGACCTGTGCGCCGCCGTCGCGGACAAGGTCAAGGCGCAGTTGAACCTGCCCGCACTCAAGGTCGCCTATACGGCGGTCAACGCCTCCAACCGCATTCCGCTGATCCAGAACGGCACCATCGACGTCGAGTGTGGCAGCACGACCAACACCGCCGACCGCCAAAAGCAGGTGGCATTCTCGGTGGCGACCTTCGCCAGCCGGCCGAGCTGGCTGACGACCAAGGCCACGGGCATCACGAACGTTGCCGGCCTCAAGGGTAAGACGGTCGTCGTGACGCAAGGGTCACTGAACCTGGCCCTGGCGCAGAAGGTCAATAAGGACGCTGGCCTGGACCTTACCTTCATCCTGGCCAAGGAACAGGCTGAGTCCCTGCTGATGCTGCGCACAGGGCGCGCGGCGGCATGGTTCGAGGACAAGATCCTGCAAGCTGGGCTGACGGCCGCTGCGCCCGATCCGAAGGCGCTCGTCTTCCTGCCGGACCAGTATGGCAGCAACGACTATTACGGCCTGATGCTCCCCAAGGACGATGCTGAGTTCAAGGCCGTCGTCGACGGGGCGATCAAGGAGAAGATGGCCTCCGGCGAGTTCGAGAAGCTCTACGCCAAATGGTTCACGTCGCCGATCCCGCCCAACGGCCAGAACCTTGCCCTGGAGATGAGCGACGCCTTGAAGGCGCGCGTCTCCTCCCCCAGCGACGCGCTCACGCCCTGAGCCTGGAACTCCAGGCCGGTCGTCTGATCGAAATCACTAGGGGGCTGCCGTGTTCGACCTTCTCTTCGAGCGTGGACCCGATGGGTCACTCTATCTGGCGTGGCTCTTGTCTGGGCTCGGTTGGACGCTGGCGCTGGCCTTCTTCGGCTGGTGGTTCGCTTTCGCGATCGGGATCTTCATCGGCATCAATCGAACCAAGCCGCGCGGCGTCACCTCTTTCGCCGCGCGGCTCTATGTCGAGACCTTCCGCAACATGCCCCTGCTCGTGCAGCTCTTTCTCTGGTACTTCGTCCTGCCTGAGATGCTGCCAGCAATGGCCGGCGACTGGCTCAAGCAAATGCCGCCGCCTTGGGGCGCCTTCGTCCCGGCTTTGATCTGCCTCAGCTTCTACACCGGCGCGCGGGTCGCCGAGCAGGTCCGGGCGGGCATCGAGGCGCTGCCGTGCGGCCAGGGCGAGGCTGGCGCCGCGCTGGGCCTAACGCGCGGTCAGGTCTACAGGCTCGTGATCGTGCCACAGGCGCTGCGCATGATCGTTCCGAGCCTGACCAGCGAGGTGATGGGCATCTACAAGAACACCTCCGTGGCGCTGACCATCGGCGTCATCGAGCTGACCGCGCAGGCGCGCCAGATCAGCGAGGCGACGTTCCAAACCTTCGCAGCCTTCGCCTGGGCGACGCTGATCTACTTGGCTCTGGCGCTAGCCGCATATCAGTTGATGAGCGTCATCGACGCCCGGCTGAAGATACCGGGCCTTCAACCGGCCGCACCGCGTCGGCCACGCAATCCACCACTTGATACCGGTCTCATACGCCCCTCCGAAGCACCCGTTCCGGTAGGAAACCGTTCGTGAACGCGCTCGACTTCTCCATCGTCTGGCAGGCCGCGCCGTACCTCTGGCAGGGCTTGCAGTTCTCGCTCGCGCTGACGGCCGCGGCCTTCGTCATCGGCATGGTCTTTGGCACGCTGCTGGCGTTGGCGCAGCATCTCGAACTCCCTGTGATAGCCCAGGTCGCACGCGGCTATGTCGCGCTGATGCGATCGGTTCCGCTGATCATGGTGCTGTTCTGGTTCTTCTTCCTGATGCCGATCGTGATCGGCCATTTGAGCGGCGGCGGCCGCCCAGTGCCGATCGGCGCGACCGCGACCGCCTTCGTCACCTTCGGCTTGTTCGAGGCGGCCTACTACTGTGAGATCATCCGCTCAGGCCTTCGGGCGATCCCGAAGGGACAGTATGAGGCGGCGCGCGCATTGTCGCTCGGCGCGATCAAGACCTATCGCCTCGTGATCATGCCCCAGGTCGTGCGCGCGGTGAGCCCGATCCTGCTGACGCAGACCATCATCCTGTTCCAGGACACCTCGCTGGTCTATGTTCTGTCGCTCACCGACCTGCTGGGCGCAGCTTCGAAGATGTCCCAGATCAACGGGCGTCTGGTCGAGATGTATCTCGCCGCGGCGCTCGTCTACTTCCTGATCTGCAGTTCGGCGTCGCAGTTCGTCGCGCGCCTCGGTGGAAAGATCAGGCGCTAGGGCGGGACCGACGGTGCCGCGCGTGCGGAGGAACCCAATGGCTCAATGGCTCAAGACCGCAATCGCACAGGGCGAGCGCGAGAACACCGACCGGAAAGTGGCACGACCGTCGAGCAGCCTCTCAACGAGATCAGCAGGAGTGGATTATAGCGGTTGGTGCGAAGACGGCCTTCATTGGGCCGGGTAATCTTTGGAAGAACGGTTATTGCGAGAGCTTCAACTCCAAACTTCGCGACGAGCTTTTGAGCGGCGAGCTGTTCTACAGCCGCGCGGAGACCAAGGTCGCCATCGAGGGCTGGCCAGTATTGCAACACCCGGCGCTCGCACTCGTTGCTTGGGTCTAAGCCGCCAGCCCCCACCGCAGTCGCAAAGCCGAGTGCATCAACCCGGCCCGCTATCCCCGCAGTCTCAGCTGTGGCCGCCAAACCCACCATGCATTAGATTGGAACCGGGCCACCAAATGGAGGCAGACCAGCCGGGGGACGAGTACGGGGCTGAGATCACTCAAATGTCCGAATTACCGTGCGTACAATCGGTCGCTGAACTCCACGTGACCGAGGCATCGAGACGTCAAATTGCTTCCGGAACTCATCGGAAATGGCACGCGCCTGGATGGGGTTTCGCGCAACCTTTGGCGTGAGCAGCACGATCAGCTCCGTCTTCCCCACTGTGCTGTTCTTCTGCCCAAACGCATTCCCTAAGATCGGAATGTCACCCAGAATCGGTATCTGACTGCGCCCCTTCGAAATCTGATCTTGCATCAGCCCACCGAGGGCTAGCGTCTCGCCGTCGTTGACCACGACCGTCGTTTTCACACGCCGTTGCTTGATTGTAGGTGAGTCGATATTCGACGTAGTCGTATTCGCGACGTTCGAAACCTCCTGCTCGATGTTGAGTACGATCATCCCGCTCTCATTGATACGCGGGGTGATCGAGAGGATGACGCCGGTATCTCGGTAGTTCACCGAATTAACCACCGGCGCCCCAGGCGAAACCACACTCGAAGCCGACTGCGTGACCACAGGAACCTGATCGCCGATTTGAAGGGTCGCCGTCCGGTTGTTCATCACAGTCAGCGATGGAGACGAAACGATATTGACCGTAGTGATTGCGTTGAGGGCGTTCACCGTCACCTGCACATTCGCCGCTGCGAGTGCGTACGAGAATCCAGGATAAACCGATCCAAATACCTTGGCCGCCGCATCCGTGAGGCCAATGCTGGATTTACCGTTCTCAAAATACCAGCGGACGCCGAAGCGCAGATCATCATTGAGCGTGACCTCGGCGATTGTCGCCTCGATCATGACCTGCATAGGCATCGTGTCCAATGATTTGATGATCTCCAACGCCCTTTGATAGTCCTGCTTGGAGGCAAGGATCAAAAGCGCGTTGTTTCCCTCGTCAGCAGAGATTTTGACGCGCTCCTCAACATCGGTACCACCGGGCTGAGAAGCGGCCGGCTCATCGGGCGGACCATTCGCAGCGCCCGGTGCCGGGGCGCCCTGCAAGGTCGGCGGGTTCGATCCATTTGACGTGCTGGCCAAGCTGAACCGACTAGGAAACGAGCTGCCACCACCAGATGTTCCGGAAACTGGAGGCTCAGATCGCAAGGAGGATTCTTGGTATCGCGGAGCGACACTTTGAGAGACGCGCGCAGCCTTGCTCGAGAACATAGACTCGACGACAGTGACCAACTCCTTCGCGGACCGATGCTGGACGTTGTAGGTGTAGAGCTTTTTCTCGAAACCTTGGGCCTTAGCGTCGAAGCGCTGTATCAGTCCTTCCGCGCGCTTGAGATAGGCCGCCTGCGGCGATATCACCAGAACTGCCTTCAGTCGTGGGTTAGGCAGGAACCGGACCATTCCGCTCATCGGGCCCTCGCGATCGGCCCCAAAGATCGATCTCAGATCTTGGACAATTGCTTCGGGCTGAACGGTACTAACAGGCACAATTGCGACAGACATTCCGCGCATGACGTCCACGTCAAAAATGGCGATCGTGTCGAGCATCGTCGAAATATCGGAGGGCGTCCCGTTCAGAGTCAGCGTATTTCGGCTATCGCTTGCCGAGAGCAGCGCACCTCGCGGCACGATGGGCTCCAGGATGCGACGCATCTCCGCAGCCGACACGAATTTGAGTTGGACAATCCGATTGCCGTTGCCAATCTCCACCCCGGATGGCGACTCTGTTCCGGTGGTGACACTGCTCGGCATCCTTGCGGCCTGGTCCAAGGTGTCTACGTGATAAAGGTCGCCTGAACGCGTAATTGTCGCGCCGCTCGATCGCAGCGCATTTTGGAAGAGATCAACCAGGCCTGCCTTCGAGACAGGAGTGGATGTCTGAAGCGTCACCCGTCCATCGAGCCTCGTGCTGACCGTGTAATTGAGGCGCAGGATGTCGCCGAGGATGGTTTTGGACGCGACTGCGATCGGAGCGTTCACCAGATTCAGGGTCACGCCATCGTTCTCGTCAGCAGGGCCGCTGCTACTGCGCCGCTTTGCGCTCCCGATGAGACGGCCGCTACCAATATGCCGGGAGACAGTTCCCGCGCCCGCCGGGCTTGCATAGTCGGGAACGCTTATGCCGTCGGAGCCTGATGGCGCCCCAGCCGTTAGATTCGGATTCCGCTCAAGTGGAGCCGGGCTCCACTCGATCGTTTCGTCCAGACTCTGGCAACCCGAGCACAGCAGCAGAACTGCAAACAAAACGGCGGGGATGCGTGCAAATGCGCCGAACCGGTACTCAACTCTCACGGCGCCGTCCTCCGACTCTCGTCCTTCTTTGCCTCGTGGCGCCATTGGGACGATCCGTATTCTGGAACCGAAAGGCCGGCTCGCCGCTGGGGTAGAGGGGGAGCTCGAAGCGCTGCCCCTCTACTTCCAGCTCGACAAGTGAAGGTTCGATCCGAGCGACTTTCCAGCGACCGGCCAGTTCTCCAACTTGCAGCCAGGAACCATCAGCTTCCCCGGCCAGGCGGATCAACGCCTTGCGGGTGCTCTCGGTAAGGATGACACCATCCAAGAGGGGCATGACCACAGGAGCAGCTGGAGGCGGCGGAGCCTGAGGAGGAGGCGGCGGCGGCGGCGACGCAACAAATGGTCGGCGAGTAGGATCAAAAATCGGTCGGGCGAGGATCGGATCCTCTGCTGCTGCATCCGACACGAGAGGCGTAGATACAAATGCCGAGGGCTTCGTCGTCGGCTGAATAGGCGCTGGGATCTCGATGTCGACGGTTGGCGCTGTTGCCAGTTTCCAGGCCGAAACGCCAAGCGCGCCATTCACCGCCAAGAGAGCGCTCACGGCGATCAGCATTCGAACGTGCTTGCTAGCGACCATGGCCGCGCACCGGAGCGATTACATCCAGGCTCGCCTCAATAGGAGGATCTACAGTCGCAACAGTTCCAGCAACCGAAGCTGGAACACGAAAATTCGCAGTCTCGATCAGCAGGAAGGGCTCGCCCTGCTCTACATTCTTCAGCGCAGAATGGAGGGCGCCAATAGCGCCCGAAAACTCAATATGAGCCCCGAAGTATCGAAGCCCCTCTGTGGTCTTTGGCTCAAGCGCCCGAATGGATCGGACCCGCACGCCGGCAGTCTCGGCAATTGACTTCAGGCGGGCCTGGAGCGCTGCGTCGAGACTTCCGTCGGTGTCGCCTGTCAGAAATGCAGTGGTCGACACTTCAGACCAAAGCGCGCTGCGCGCCGACCTCGCGGTCTCGCCGCGGCTTGCAACAGCTCCATATTGCGCTTGCATTCTTTGCGCTGCGGCCAAGCGCTCCGACTGCACTGCGAAAACGCCAACTATGGGAGCGATGACCAGAAGCCAAACCGCACCCAACAGCAACAAGTTGACGCCGACAAACACGGTTCGGCGCATTGCCGCGGAGGATAGCCCGTTTCGAGAACTCAACCTACTTGCTGCCACCACCCCTGATCCTTGCGACGAGGGAAAACCGCTCGCGACCCGAAATCGGATCAATTGTGATGGGAGCGGCCAGGTTGGCTCTCTCGATAAGTGGGGATTTTTCCATCAGGGCCACAAGAGCTGTGGCACTCGAGGAAAACCCGCTCATCGACATTGCCCCCTCGGATATGCGCCAGTCCGTGATCCAGCTTCCGTCGGGAAGCAATCGACTGACTTCTCGAAGGAAATCGATCGCAGCGCGCCCGTTCCTTCTAGCCTCGAGCTGCTGTACGGCCCCGCTGACGCGGGATACCTCGTCCTCCAGTCCGCGGACAGTAACCGCTTCCCTGCGCAAGCGGCCAACCGCCACCTCCGCCCCCGAAATAGTCTGGTGCATCGACCACCAAAGCATCCCAAAGTTGATCACTGCTAGCGCCGATGCTGTTAGCGCCAGAACCCCAAGAGCACGTCTCAGTTTCGAGGTTTGGCGGACCTTCTGGGCGTGAAGGCGAACAGGCACGGTCTGGCCAGGACCATCCGACACGACCATCGAAATGCGAGAAGGATCGAGCCCTAGTTTCGTCAGGAACGCATCTACAATTGAACGGCGGACGATGGTCTGGTGGACAGCAACCAGGCCCCCACTCTTGGGACTCAGCGCGAACGCGTGGTGGATTCCATTGGGATCGAAGGGCGTCTTGCGCTTAATCTCCTGCTCGGCAATCTCCTGGATCTGCGACGCAGCTCTGGAGGGAACGTCGAAAGAGCGTTCAAAGAACGACGCCGCGGGCAGTTTGAGAACAATATCTTTCGTCTCGCCAAGGATGGATGGCGAGTATTCGCTCCATTTCAGAAACGGATTGAAGGATGACGAGCTCTCGCTACCCCTAAGGAGCGCGACACCCTCGTCGAGAACCGCTACCAAACTCGGACGCCGATGGCCGCCATGAAGCCAGCTATTGAATTTCTTAGGAAATAAATTACAAATACCTTCCATTTCCCAGATGATCAGGTCAGCAACATAAGCTACAACAGCGGATCGCACCGTTCGAAAATCAATATCTGCACGAAGAATACCCACAATATTCGGCACGCAAACTACCTCATTTAAAGCGACAATTCGCCGAATATTTACTATTTAACGAACAGTTTACGAATTTCGTGTCCATTTTCTGGATCTATTAGAACGGTAAAGCCACTGAAGCTATAAGCGCTTACCCCCTCATCGGTTAGCGCCGCTTCTGTAAACGCGTCAGGGACGCCCGGCAGGCGGGCGCGCCAAAGCACTCGCCCCTCCTGGTCAATGCAAAGCAAATTCTCGAAAATGTTGGCTTTGCTCGAATCCGGATCCAACAAAATGACGCAACGCGAGCCTGCACTGAGAACTAATGCAGCCTTTATCGGCGCTCCATCGAAAGTTCCAGTCCAATAGACAGTTCCGTCATCTTTTCTTTGAACGATAATTGACCTGTCTATCGTTACGAACGTTACGTGTTTCATCATAGATCCTTAGAATGGAATCCCTGGTCCGAAGCTTGACCCTGGGATCCGCTGTAGGAGTTGAATTTGGATACCTCCGCCAGCCTGACCAAACGCACCGGCGGCGGCGCCGTACTGGATTTGCGTTCCGCCAGGAATGACGACTTGAGACATATACTGCGCCGTATTGCCTGGTGGCAATGAAAGGAGGCCCCTCGCCGCCGCCGCTGACTCTGGAGCGATTGGAGATAGCCATGAACCGACTTGTCCGCTTGAGCCTCCCCATACGCGGTACGCAGCCATACCCGCGTCAGGTACCGCTCCAGCCGTAATTGTACCGCTCCACGCAGCTTCAGTACCAGCGGCCGGCCCCCCCAGTAGACGATAGGAACTCGACCCTAGCGATCCCATGCCCCTGGCCAAGGCGCCAACGCCGCCAAGTAAATCGAGCGGCGAGAATGCAGCTTCGTAAGCCCGCCCTCCGCACGCCAATTGGAGATAGCACGAATTATGCGTCGCCAAACCGGGATAGTGCGACGATGTCCCGTTCAGATTTACACTAGCCATCCCTGTCGGGTCAGTCGCATTGACCGGGTTATTATTTGTATAGGCGTAGAGGTTTAGATTATCAGCCGTTCCAATCGGATCGGCCTGCAGAAACCGGCCAAGGCCCGAGGAGTAGGTCCTAGCCCGATTGAAGTAGAGGCCTGTCTCGGCGTCGAAGCGGCGGCCGGCATATCGATAGGCAGCGGTTCCCGATCCGGCAATCGTTCCGGGGCCAAACCCGGTATAGGCATACTTTTCCGTCACCTGGCCGGACGCGTTTCCAAGCGCGATGATCGAGCCTAGCGCGTCGGGGAACTGATAGGTTCGCACTGCGCTGCTTGCTAGAGAGACGATGGGCTCATCGAGGCCTGCGCCATAAACGAAACGTCGATTGAGGCTGAGCGAACTGGTTCCAACGTATTCGGCAATCTCCTGATCGCCGTAAGAGGCGAACAGCGTCTTCGTCCCATTGACGACCTTGTCATATCGCCTGCCGAGCGCGTCATAGGTATAGGTGACCGAGGTGCCTGACTTCGAGGCCGAGGTCAGCCTATTCTCGATGTTGTACCCAAAGGTCCAAACGCCATCGGACGTTAAGTTACCGCGCACATCATAGCTGTATGTCACCGCAGTCGGCGCGGAGACGCTGGTGTACTGATTGAGGTTGTTGGTGGCGTATGTGGTCGAGCTCGCAGCCATGCCAGACGGCAAATAGGTGTCGTCAGTTGCCGTTAAACCAGACCTCTGCCCATCCTGATTGTAGCTATATGTCAGACCGAGCGTTGACCCGTTCCAAGCGTGCGCGATGGACTGAATGCGACCGGCCGTTGTGTAACCCAGTGTCGACGACGCGACTGGGCTGGTTGCCGCGCCATAGGACACCGCCGAGCGTTCGCCGAGCGTGTTATAGGAATAGCCAATGATCCGGATGCCGGCAGCCACCGATCCAGCGTAGACCCCCGTAAGGCGATTCAGCTCGTCATAGCTGTAGCTGGCTGTGAAATTGGCCGTTGACGGATAAACCAACGACGTGCGGTTTCCGTTCGCATCGAGCGTTTCCGTCGACCAGCCAGCTGCTGCGTGAAACTCACCAGTTTTCCGCCCGGCGGTGTCGTAGGAAAACTGATAGGCATTCGTCTGAGTGCTCAGCTTCGCCGTGAGCATTTTGCCGGACAGGTCATATCCATACGTGACGGTCGCCTGGCCGTCAGGAACCTTGGTGAGCTTCCGATTGAGAGCGTCGTAGGTTGACCAAATTTGGGCCCCACCGCGCTTCTGAACAACACGCGCATTGCTGTTCTCATCGAAGGCTATGAGCTCAGCGTTGGGTGTCGAAGGCGTGTGACCCGGATGAAGAATCGCGTAATGCCGCTTGAAACCGTCGATTTGATACTCGGTAACCTGCCCCTTGGCGTCCGTTGAGTTCGCTTGCTCGCCCGAGATGTAATAGTCGCGTAGCTCCCTCACAACCGTCCCAAGATTTACCGTTATCGATGGGTCAGTAACGCCAGACACCTTGTCTGAGATCTTCCTGATCAACGAATTGTCATAATATTCGTAGAGCACCTGGCGCCCGCTTGAGAACGTCTCAGTCGATAGGCGTTGCACGGTGTCATAAGCGTTGGTCTGCGTTGCTCCATCCGGATGGGTAATGGTTATTTCTTTGCCGCGAGCATCGAATGTCTTGGTTGTTGTGCGCCAGGGATTACCCGCGACTGCCGTGGCCTTCTTAACCTGCGTCTGCCGACCATCGGGGTCATAAACATACTGAGTGATCGAACTCGCAAACGGGGCCGGCGGCGTTTCCTGAGTGAGACGTCGCATTCCGTCAAAGGTAAAGGTTGTGGTCTTGCCCTTCGGATCAGTGACCGAAGTTCT
>JAESFK010000957.1_pt1 | contig 10484 bp, 4 predicted proteins | sample 9269391 | NCBI WGS metagenome assembly JAESFK01 (sample SAMN14506231, study PRJNA617097) | algae metagenome | isolation source: Drouetiella hepatica UHER 2000/2452 and co-occurring heterotrophs from... | place: Slovakia: Slovak Paradise National Park, Hrabusice, Kosice Region | collected 2000-01-01
GTGGCCGACAGACCTTTTTACAATGTCCCTGACCTTTACGGATTCGTATCCCACTGGTCCCCCTCACTCCGCCGGGATTGGCGAAAGATTTGCCAAAGCCGAAGACCTCGACCTCATGCGCTCGACGACTTTTCCCCACTCATCCTCGATCGCGAAGGCGTCCCTGAATTCCGCGAAACCCCATCGGCCGAAGGTGCCGAGATTGTTGACCCCTGGCACCCAAAGCGCCTCCATCGTCTCCGCCTTGATCTGGGCGTCGATCCCGCGGAACCCCTTGATCTCGACCACGAGGTGCAGCGGATCGTCCGCGCCGCGCCCATCGTCTACACGGATGATGAAATCCGGCAGGTAGCGGCGCGTGGTCGAGCCGAGGCGATAAGGCACTTCGAAGCCCAGCGCCTGGTTCTTCACATAGGCAAGCGTTGCCGGATGGGATTCGACCACCCTCGCGAACTCGGCCTCCCAGTCGGAGTCGCAGACGACGAAGTTGATGTGTGACTTGTCCGGCGCGGTCTTCCAGATGTTGGACTTGGTGGTGTTGAAGGCGACGAAACTGGTCGTGCCGGCGGGGTTGTAGGGGTCGAGCATGGCCTTCACCACGCGCGCGCCCTCGGCGCCCGCTTCGCGCACGATAGCGCTGTAGATCAGGTTCGCCGCCTTCTCCGCCAGCTCGGCATAGGTGAGCATGCCGACCTTGGTTCCGCCGACGCATTTGACGTGCTCGCGCAGCCAGCGGCGCGTCACCGGCTGGATCTGGCTGAACAGGTGGTAGGGCGGGTCCTGGTCGCCGTCGCGGAAATAGAGCTCGATCAGCCGCTTGGTGAGGTGCATGCTGACCGTGTTGGGCGCCATCTCGTCGAGCGCCGCAGGAGACATGTCGATTCCTTCGCCGACGAGACCTTCGAGCCGGACGTTGGTCGGCCCGACCATTTCGGGCGTCAGCATCAGCGTCGAATCCTGCGAGAACGTCGCGGAGATGCGGTCCGGCGGCAGCTCGGTGCGGTAGCCGGCGACACGCGGAAAGCGGATGGCCAGCCGCTCGCGCTCCTTCATGGCCTGGACGCGGGTGGTCTTCTTCGGCGGGGTGCGGACGACCTTCTGCGGCTCCGTCGCGAAGTCGAAGGGAATACCCATGATGTCGGCATACTCGGTGTTGAACAGGCCGCGATCGTTGAGCTCGTAGGATTGGCGGCGCAGGCCGCGCCCGATCACCTGCTCGCAGAGCAGCTGCGTGCCGAAGGCGCGGACGCCCAGGATGTGGGTGACGGTGTTGGCGTCCCAGCCCTCGGTGAGCATCGAGACCGAGACGACGCAGCGGATCTGCTCGCCGAGACGGCCCTTCTGGCCGACCGTGTTCATGACCTCGCGCAGGAGGTCGGAGTCGGAAATGTTGCCGGCCGCCGCCCCCTCGCGCTCCTGTTTCTCGCGCCGGAACAGGTCGATCTCCGCCTCGGCGATCTTTCGAAAGTTCGGATCGAGCGCATCACCGGATTCGAGCTGTTCGGAATCGATCAGCAGCGTGTTCATGCGGGGCAGGGGATTGCCGTGCTGATCGAAGTTGCGCAGCAGTTCCAGGTGCCCGGAGTGGATCGTCTGCATCTGGCCCTCGCGCTCGCGCTGCCATCCGGCGATCCATTCGTAGACGAGCTTGGAGCTCGACGTGTTGTTGCAGACCACGATGAAGACCGGCGGCACACCGATAGCGGCCCGCTCCCATTCTTCATGCTCGATCTTGTAGTGGCTGTAGAGCGAATGCAGCGCCGTCTGCAGCTCGTTGGGGAGTTCCAGGGGGTCCAGGTCGCCTGTCTTGCCCGCGCCCTTCTTCGGCATCTTCTTGCCGATGTGGTCCCACAGGTTCCGGTAGATCGGCGCAGGCGCGTTGACGGCGTTGTCGGCGACGGGGACGCGAGGCAGTTTGACGATGCCGCATTCGATCGCGTCGACGAGGCTGAAGTCCGACACGACCCAGGGAAACAGCGTGCCTTCGTCGTAGCCCGAGCCGCGCAGGAAGAACGGGGTGGCCGACAGGTCGTAGACGCCGCGCAAGCCCACCTTGCGTTTGAGTGCCTCGATGCCAGATATCCAGAGGCGTGCAGCTTCGTTGTTTTTCTTGGCCTCCTCCTTGTCCTCGCCCTTGGACTCGGCTTCCTCGTCGGTTCCCGGGCGCTCGCGGTAGCAGTGGTGCGCCTCGTCATTGATGACAACGATGTTCTTGAGCGGCACGAGTTCGCCGCAGGCGCGCTGCAGCATCTCACCTTCAGACTCCTGCTTCTCGATCGGCCCGCCGGTCCGCCCTTGCATCAGGCGCTCGCCCACGGGGTTCAGGTCGTGCGCCTTCCGGCGCTGGAAGGCGTGGTAGTTGGTGATTACGATCTTGGCCTTACCGAGATCGAACATCATGTCCGGCGGAACGAGTTCTCGCGTGACGTAGTAGTTGTCGGGGTCCGACGGAAGGAGTACGCGAAGCCGATCGCGAATGGTGATGCCGGGCGCAACGAGTAAGAAGCCGCGAGAGAACAGGCTGGAATTCGGCTGGCGGGCGGCGTTGATGGACTGCCAGGCGATCAGGATCGCCATGACGGTGGTCTTGCCAGCGCCGGTCGCGAGTTTCAGGGCCAGCCGGAACAGCTCTGGATTGGAATCCCTGTTTGCCGCTTCGAGCGACCTGAAGATGTGCGCGTACTGCTTTCGCCCGCGCGCGACTTCGCTCAGCCAGATGATGGTCTCGGCAGCTTCCACCTGGCAGAAGAAGGGGCGCTGGTTCGAAAACTCATGGTTTCGCCAGTGCTGGAGCAGGCGCTGTGTCGTCGGCGTCACGCCCCAGTCCGAAGGGTTGGGAAGCGCACGCCAGGATTCGAGGTGGCGGCGTAGCTCGTTGACCAGATCGTTCGGTGAGTATCTACCGCCCTCGCGCCCCCCTTGATCGAGATCGAGATCCTTCTGCGCGGCAGAAGCTTTCCCACGGCGCCCACGCGGGACGGGTACGAGGTACTTCGAGTTGCGGCGGCCATGGACCGGGGGCGAGTCGAGCGGCTGACCTTCGTCGTCCAGCGCGTGATGACGCGTAGGAGGCCGATAAGGCGAATTAAGTATGGGGTCCGCGTAGAACGGCTTCGTCATCATCCCCCCGAAAAGCGATTCTTGTGGAGATTGCACGCAGCCTTGTCCATTGTTCAACCGATAATCGTCGCTTGCCGAACTACAACTACAGCTCTGGGATAAGAGGAGACGATGGACTTGACTCAGTCTGCCGCCATGTCGACGTCGGGCGGACTCGACCAGACCCAGCTCGCTTTCGTGGGTGCCGCGGAACGAGATATCCGGCTCCTCGCGCCCGCTGGCAGTGGCAAGACGCTGTCACTGTTGCACCGGTGCGCTGAACTGCATCGTCGCTCGAAAGGCAAATCGACTTACCTCATCGTCTCGTTCACTCGGGCGGCGCGCGACGAATTGCGCGCCCGCCTCAATGACCCTGCTTTCGCAGGGTTCGCCAGCCGCGCCGACGTGGTCACACTGAATGGTTGGGGCCACCGGCGACTGCGAGCGATGGCTGGCGCTCCGCGGCTCTATGTTTCGGAGTTCGATCAGGGATCATTGGTCAAGAATGTGCTGGCTCCAGCGTGGTCTTCTGTGCCCGCGCTTGAGAAGGGCATGAAGCACCAGCCGTTCAAGCTGCCGAAGCTGCTGGCACGGCTTCTCGACGTGATGAAGACGCTCGGCTTCGATCACGAGGATGGCTCTCTGCGCATGGCCGACGATCGGCTCGACGCACTTGAGCAACTCGGGCTGCTTCCACTCCTCGAAGAATATTTGACCCGTCTCGAGGATCTCGGCGTCCTCGCGAATCGCCGCTGGGAGCCGTTCCTGGAAGTCGTGCTGCCTTTCTTCAATGCGGCCTGTATGCAGCAATTCTCGACCGGATCCTTCACGCTCGAAGACCAAAAATACGGAGCCTGGCTCGACCAGCGCCGGCAGGTCCAAGCGGGCAATCTGCCGGCGCCGGATGAGCGTATCTGCGAGATCCTCGTGGACGAGTTCCAGGACATCAATCCGCTCGATCTGGCGCTCATCCTCTCGATTGCCGAGCTCAACAGATCCGCCCTTACCATCGTGGGCGATGACGATCAGGCGATCTTCGAGTGGCGCGGTGCGGCTCCGGACTTCATCCTCGAGCCGGAACGGCATCTCCGCCGGCCGTTCGCAACCTGTATCCTCGAAAAGAACTATCGAAGCCCGCGCAACATCGTCCAGAAGTCGGCGCGGTTGATCGCGCACAATGAGCGTCGCGTGGCGAAGGCTATGCACCCAGTTTCGAGCGTCGATGCCGATATCACCATTTACACGGGCGACACCTTTATCCAGTCGGTGGAAAACGTCCTGGAGGAGATCCGTGACTTTGTCGGTCGGAAGGTGCCAGGCGCGCGCATGGCGCTCCTGTCTCGCAAGCGCGCGCAACTGATCCCCTATCAGATCCTGCTGGCGCGCGAGGACATTCCGTTCTGCGCTGCCGAAGACCTTCACCTTTTCCTGTCCGAGACCTTCGACCGACTGGTCGGCGCCCTGAGGACCAGAACCATGGCGGGCCTTGGCATCGCGGTGCCGACGATCGTGGACGACGTGATGGCGCTCTGCAATTCGGTCCAGCGCTACCCGCTCCGCAAGGTGGAAGCGGATGCCATCGCCAAGCACTTGAGGTCCGTGCGTCCCAAATCCTACGACGCGGCGATCGACCAGCTGCAGATCTACGAAGGACCGATCCGCGGACAGACGGACGAGGGCGCGACCGCCGCGAGTTTCGCCATCAAGCTGCGCCAGTTAACCCACGCGCCGACAGTTCGGGCTGCGATCGAGGCGTTGCAGACACTCTATTCAGGATTCAAGAAGGATTATGGACGGAGCGTGGAAGACATATTCCTTGCCGATCCGCCATTCGCCTATCTGGTCGAGTTTTCCGAGAGCTACGGCGAGGACTTCCAGGGTTTTGTCGACGATCTCGAGAAGGCGAAGGACACGCTCGTGCGATTGCCGGGCATGGACTCCGAGGATGGGGCCGATGCGCTGTGGAAGAAGCCCGTACACCTCATGACCGCTTTGCGGGCCAAGGGTCGGGAATTCGATTCCGTTGCGATGCTTGACGTGGTCGACGGCATTTGGCCGCTGCGATCTGCAAAATCCGAGCGTGCGCTGGAGGCCGAGCGGCGGCTGTTCTATGTCGCCATGACGCGCGCCAAGAAGCGGCTGATCCTCACTTCGGCGCGGCGCATCGGCGATCAGGTTACCATCCCGTCGCCGTTCCTGGCCGAGGCAGCACTCTCCTGAATTCAGCTCCGGGCGATAGACTGTCCGAACAGCGCCTCGACGTCGCCATCTTCGACCGGTGGCAAGAGCATATCGCGCGACAGCCGTCGCTTCCTTTCGAGGAGGGTGTCCAGCCTCACGTCAAAGGAGGATTCGCCGTACTCGGGATGAACGGCGATCGGGACATGCACCGTGACAGACTTCTCCTGCCCTATCCGGTAGCAGCGGTCGTTGCACTGGTCCTCGACTGCCGGATTCCACCATCGCGACAGATGAATGACGTGGTTGGCGGCGGTGATCGTCAGGCCTATACCAGCCGCTTTGGGCGACAGGACGAGCAGGTCGAAGGGCAGGGGCGAAGACTGGAAGCGATCGACTATCTCCAGCCGCTTCTCGCCCGCGACCGATCCGTTGATTGTGGCCGGCTGTCTTTCTAGACCGAGATGGGTTGCTATGGCCGACGCGAACAGGGCCTGCACAGCGAGATCCTCGACGAAGACCAGCGCCTTCTCACCCGACGCCCGGAGCCTTTCGAGCAGGTCGACGGCGTGCTGCACGCGCGCTGACCTGGCAATCCAATTCCGAACGGACGCCTTGTCGAGGGGATCGCAGTCCGAGGCGCCCGATGGATGCAGGGATACGCCGCGGAATGCGTGGATGGCGCGAAGCATGTCACCCTTCGTCGTGCCTCCTGTCTGAGCGCGCAACACCGCCGCCGCATAGGCCTGCGCCTGCTCCGGAGGCATCGCGACGCGGGTTGTGACGAACTGCCGGCTCGGCAGACCCTCCAGAATCTCCGACTTCATGCGCCGGAGCAGCACTGGTGGCGTACGCTCGTTCTGCGGCCGGTCGAGCCTGGACTTCAACCGCTTCAGCTCATCTTCGCCGCCATTCTCATAGGTGGCGACGAACGCCTTCAGGTCGCCGAGATAGCCCGGCACCATCCGGTCCATGATGCACCAGAGATCGGCGAGCCTGTTCTCGATGGGCGTACCCGTGAGACCGAGGACGAAATCAGCATTCATGGCCTTCGCCGACTGGGTATTGATGGCACCAGGCGACTTGATTTTCTGCGCTTCGTCGAAAACCGCTACGCTGAATGCGACCCGGGCGAAGGCGCGGTGGTTGTCCGCAAGCGTTTCATAGGTCGTCAGAACCCAGTCGGCGGCGCGCAGTCTTGCCACGTCGAGCGCCGTCTCTCGTGTCCAGTGCTCGTCCTTCCGCGTCTTCAGATGCCGGAGCGAAGAACCGAAAGCGTCGACGCGTTCGCCGAGCGCACCGGGCTTCAGGTGCCGTTCGGCCTCCTCGATCCAATTGCGGAGCAGCGCGGTGGGAGCGACGATCAGGATCGGCTTGTTCTTGGCGCCCCGATCAAGACCGAGTTGCACGCGGTTCTTCCTCACCCAGGCTAGAAAGGCGAGTGCCTGGAACGTCTTGCCCAGTCCCATGTCGTCGGCAAGCAGAACGCCCGGCCATCCGGCGCGAAAGCAGGCGACGAGCCAGTCGAATCCTATGGTCTGGTGCGGCTTTGGACGTGTCGACACGAGCGTGGAGACTGGCAAAGCCGGGTCGATTGCGACCGGTCGCGGCGTGTAGGCGACGGCGAACTCCTCGCTGTCGAGGTTCTGCCGGATGACCAGGCGCTCGTCGGGCTCCGACACTTCCTCGCCGCCCGCCTCCTGAAGCGCCGGTGCGGACTGGTCGTCCTCGGTCGGTGCCGGTGGATTCCCGAAGCGATCGAGACCAAGGTTCTCGAACGCATCCTGCACGTCGCTGACCCGCAGAGGAATATCGTCCACCGCAACGTATTCGACGCCCTCCTCGCAGGCCTGGGCGACTTCGCTCTTCAGCGTCTGGAAGAGCTCTTGGTCCATTTCAATCGTCTCTCGCCCGATCTGGACAGGAAAGCGCTCCGGCAACCATTGGCCGGCCTTGTTTTGGAGCCAAGGGATCGGCGGTGGCTCCCAGACACCCAGACCGAGAACGCGTTCCGAATACTGCCAGGTCTCCACCAGCAGAGACATGGCCGCTTCGCCGCTTTCGTCGCCGATCGCCTCCGCGATGTCGGCGCGCGGGTTCTTCAGAAAGGCGATGCGCTCTGCCTTTGGTGCGGTCCTCTTTTTCCGAATGACGTCAAGGGCGGTCTTCAGCGACGGGTCGAGCACAAGATAGGTGTTCTTGGCCAAAACATAAGCGTCGCGGCTGCGAGCCTCACCGGCGAAGACCTCATGCGCAAAACGCCGCTGAAGAGGTTCCGGCAGCAGCGCGTCCGAAACGAGATCGCGCTGCGCCGGGTCGGCTTCTTCGGCTTGCGCGCCTTCGGGCGCGGGCGCATCGTCGTTCAAGCCCGCCGCCTTCTCGCGACCCATCACGACCGGAAGGAAGTCCTGCCCGCAAGGCGTCTCGTAGACATCCAGCGCCACAGCCCCAGCCTGATAGACCGTCAGGCTCGTCAGGAAACGGTCATCGGTGTGGACCTCTTCCCCGGCGGTCCGCTTCAAGGCTGCCTGCACCGGGGCCCATGCGGCGATGCGAGTCTCCGGGCTTTCGCCCTCCGTTCGGTTGTAGGCGTCGATCGCTTCCGTCAGATCGTAGACCGGCCCGGAAAGCCGCCCCTCGCGGGTTCCCCACCGGGCAAGGGCGCCGTTGCGCTCCATCCTGACCTTGCGGACATCCGCATCGTACCAGCTGGCCCGGATGCGGGCACGCGGGTCGGTCATGATGCCGTCGAAGGCGAGGGTGATGGAGAGCGTCCCCAAGGCCGGAAGCCCCAGCGCTTCGGCCACGGTGGCTGGAAGGGTGGCAACCGTCGGGTGGGGAAGCAGGATGCCGCCGTCTCGAGCCGATCCTTCGCCGCTCTCCAGCCGGGCAAGCAGGTAGCGGGCGGCGGCACCCTCCCGACCGGTGGCCTCCTGCCAGCCCTTCACCGGGACGAGTTCCGAGCCGAGAAGTCGACGGCGGCGGAGCTTCAGCAGCACGCCGTCCGCCCGGGCTTCGTGGATGTAGCTGGTCTTCACAGCATGTAGTCCCGCGCGGAAAGTCGTTCGCCGGTCATTTTGGTGATCTGGCGCGCCGCCTTGTGCTGCCAGGCGTTGGGCCCGGTATGAGACGAATGAGAAATCTCCTCGGCCGGGAGATATCGGCGACCAGTCCGAAGGAAATCGGCATCGTAGCTGTCATCGTACAGTTTCGGCGCCCCCGTCCGTTCCGCATCCTCCCAGAACCGGCACTTCCCATTGAAGCTCCATTCGGCGCAGACGCCTCGACCGATCTTGAGAAGCAGGGCGGCATGGCCCGCCTGCACGCCACCCCCGGAAACGAACCTGCCGAAGCGGGTGTTCTTCCCGAACCGGCGCCGGGCCTCCGAAGCGCCGTGCGGATCAAGCACGACCCACGCTTCCCTGATGATGCCGTTGCCGTACATCGTCTCCCAGAACCGGCGACGGTACTTCCAGTTCTCGTTCGGATTGACCGCTTCGACAACGTCGAGGAACTGTCGAAGGGCCTGCTCGGTGAGCCACGACACCGCGACGTCGCGGGCGTCCGGCGCACTGACCCAGTTGCCGGGTCTCGTTCGTGGATCGCCCAGCCCTTCCAGTGAGATCAGGAAGTTGAGGATCTGATCCTTCATGGCCTTTTCGAGCGCCCGATCGCGGTTGGGAAGCAGAAGCGCATTTGCCACGAGACACTTGTGCGACGCGAAGTTGAGCTGCCGCGTGCCGCTCTTGACCGAAATCATCTCAATGAATTCCAGTCGATCGCGCGGCTGCAGGCGATGATCCTCGGCGGCACGTTCCAGCACCCGGCGCGCGCATGGCTCGACGTAGCCGCCACCGAGGACGAGCTCCATCATCATGCCGTTCTCTTCCAGAACGTGGCGCGGCGATTTGCGCTCGGCGAGGGCGGTGTCGCCGATCCGGCGTGGTCCCTCCTCGACGTCGAAGATGTGGAACCTCTCCTGCAGCGCGTCGAAGGGCTTGCCCATCGTGTTCGCCAGGTCGCGCAATGCACCCGCCACAGCCCGGAGGCCTGGTCGGTCGGGATGGAAGCTGATCAGGTAAGACAGCGCGAGCGCGCGTGACGCTCCCTTGTGCTTCAGATCGCGCATCTGGTCCAGGAACGGGGCGAGTGTTGCTGGATCCGCAGCGATCGCGGTACGCGTCGTCCAGAGGCACCAGGCGCTGTCCCGCGCCTGACGGCCGCTCAGTCGTTCTCCGCGCGCCAGCCGACCGGCCAGGTCACCCGATATCGCATTGTAGTCCTTCGCCGAAGGTTCGTCTCCGCTCATGGCCGGCAGCTTTCGCGCCATCCTGACGAGCGCTGGTTCCAGTACCGGACGGGGCGAAACTCCGTGTCGCGTCATGAGGTCGGCAATCGCGTCCCTGAATGTCCCGCTCATTGGGGAGCCCCGAGGCCCGGCTGCGCGGATGGATCCGGCGCAGCACCCAGCGGGTTCTGCAGCTCGCTGACCTTCTTCTCCATCTGTTCCAGAAGGAGAAGAACCTCGCTCAACCGCTCGCGCCGATCCGCTTCCATGACGAAGCGTAGATCGATGCGTCGGTTGATCCGATAGCCTTCGGTGTCATTCTGCTCAACTGCCGGTCGTGTATAGGCGTAGCCGGAAACGGACAGGATTTCTCGCCCTCCAGAGTTCAAGAGCGCCCGCAAACCGGGAAAATTGTCGACGATCCGGCGATAGGTGTTCACGGCGCGCTCGGTGGAGAGCTGCCAATTCAGACTGTCCGATCCGGTCTTGTCCGTGTGGCCTTCGATAAAGACCGTCTCGACCACATATCCCGTCGAGGGCGGGCAGGTAGTGCCGCCCGGACAAGCCGTGTAGTCCGGCAGCACGTCGAGTAGGACTTTGGCAACGGCATCCACGTTGCGCTGCGCTTCGCCGTCGAGCCGGGAGCTCTGCGGCGCGAAGCGGATGGCGTCTTCGGCCAGTCGCAGAACGCCGGTGTCCTTGTCGATCGTCACCTCGAGACCCACAAGGTCGAGTCTGGCCTTGATGGCTTCAAGGAGCTCGTTGCGCGCCTGGTCGGCCTTATTGAGCTCCGTGATTTCGTTCGCAATCTTGTGGCGCAGCTCGGCGATCTGTTCGGCGAGTGCGTTGGCCTTGTTCAGCTGCTCCAGCTGCTCTTCGGTCAGTTGCACCGTTTCGTCCGTCAACTGCCGAAAATTGA
>JAESFK010000958.1_pt1 | contig 10461 bp, 3 predicted proteins | sample 9269391 | NCBI WGS metagenome assembly JAESFK01 (sample SAMN14506231, study PRJNA617097) | algae metagenome | isolation source: Drouetiella hepatica UHER 2000/2452 and co-occurring heterotrophs from... | place: Slovakia: Slovak Paradise National Park, Hrabusice, Kosice Region | collected 2000-01-01
ACCTGTAAACATGACCGTTGCGGTTTCGCCCCGGGAAACAATACGTGCCACCCGGCCGGCCTCCCGGAAGGTGATCGTCAGGGTTTCGTCTCCCGGCTCTTCCTGCATGTAGCAACAGTAGACCCGAGTCTCGTCCTGCGTGATCCATGTCGGTTCCGCGGCCCCATAAGCGACCGCATAGGCGACCAGCACCACGAAGGCGAAGCCTGCCAGAACCAGGACGATCAGTCCGATTGCCATGTATCGAACGGCTGCCTCGACACGCGATTCAGGCATGCGTTTCTCCCGGTCGACGCAGGGGAATGTCTATTGCATTTCGGTTGCCGCCAACTATCAATTCGCGCGGGGACGCAGGCAGGTTGCAGGATGGCTGACGACACCCGGCGGTAGTCGCTCCGGTGCTGCGCTCGGAGCCTTGGTCTGTGAGGGGGTTGAGTGATGGCTTCGATTGGCCCGGCTTCCGGGGGCCCTGTGCTGCGTCTCGGCGTCAGGGCGGCGCTTTGCGCGACATCCGCTCTCGCCTTCTGGTCGATCCTGTCCACGCAGACGGTCGCCGGTCCGTGCGTGGTGGACACCACGGCATCGACGGTCACCTGTACCGGCGATCCGACGCTGCCGGTGATCTACAGCGACATCGCCACGACCACGTTCTCGTCGCTCACCACGACGCTCGACCCGCCTTCGGGAACGGCGATCGCCACCATCACCAATGCTGGGGCGGCGGGCGGCGCGAGCACGCAGGGCGGCGCCGGGACGGCAGGCGCGATCAGCTATGACAGCGACTCGTTCGGGTTCACGGTCGACGGCGCGTCGGGTTTCACCATGGCCGTTGCCGGCGGCGCGGGCGGTGAGGGAGCCAGCGGCGGCGGCGCCGGCGGCCAGGGCGGCGACGCCGACACGGCGCAAATCACCGTGACCGCGCCGACGGCAGCCATCGCCGGCTCCGGTTCGGCCATTGCCGCCATGTCCACGGGAGGCGCCGGCGGCGGAGGCAACGGGCAGGCTCCGGGCGAGAACAACGTGACCGGCGGCCCCAGCGGTGTCGGCGGCTTCGGCGGCGCGGCCAGCGTCACCGCCAACATCGACACGCTCACCATTGCAGGCGGCGCGACGGGGATTTCGGTGGCAAGTGCCGGCGGCGCCGGCGGGAGCGTCAGCAGCGATACCTGGACACAGGGCGACGACGACATCGTCGGAAGTTCGGGCGGCGATGGCCGCGAGGCGGGTGAGGCGAGCGCCACCCTGTCACTTTCGCAAGTGGTCGTTTCGCAGGCCTCCGGCGCGGGTGTGGCGGTGCAGTCGGAGGGCGGCGCCGGCGGGACCGGCGGGCTGGCGATTTCCCAGGAAGATTTCAGCCAGCAACTGGCCACGGGCGGCGCTGGCGGGGCCGGGGGCGCCGGCTCGACCGCCACGGTCGACGGCAGCGTCGTCATCAGCGGAACGACCGCCGCCGGCTTCGTCGGCGTGCTCGTGGAATCGGTCGGCGGCGCCGGAGGAACCGGTGGTGAGGTTTCCGGCGGCAATGGCTCGTCGGGTGGGGCCGGCGGCGCAGGCGGCGCGGGCGGCGAAGTCTGGGTCGGGTCGACCGCGACGTTCCAGTTCAGCGCCGACCTCACGGGCGACCAGACCCGCGCGCTCGCCGCGATCAGCCATGGCGGCATCGGCGGCGATGGTGGCGAGACGCAGAATTCCTTCGGGCAGAAGGGCAAGGGCGGGGCGAGCGCGGGTGGCGGCGATGCGGGCGACGTGAACGTCGACCTTTCCGGCAACGCGACCACGGCAGGCGCGTCCTCGGACGCGCTGTTCATCCAGTCGGTCGGCGGATTCGCCGGTTCTGGCCCGGCCGCGACGTTTGGCAGCGGCGACGAGAGTTTCGGGACCGGCGGCGACATCGACTTCGCGGCCACGCTGACGCAGGGGGCGAACGGCTACGGCCTGTCGACCGCCGGCAACGCCTCGGACGCGCTCGTCGCGCAATCGGTTGGCGGCGGCGGCGGCAAGGCGCTCGAGGGCCTCGCGCTGACCGGGCTCGGCGGCTCGAACATGGCCGGCGGCGACGGTGGATCGGTCGCGGTGACCCTGGGCGGTGCGCCGGTGTTGACGACCGGCGCCTATTCGCGCGGGGTCTACGCCGACAGCGTCGGCGGCGGCGGCGGCAATGGCGGCGCATCGACCGGCATCGTCACGATCGGCGCGGCCGGCGGGTCCGGGGGATCCGGTGGTACGGTTTCGATCGAATCGACCAGCACGGTCGCCACGTCCGGTGACGGCTCCGACGGTCTGTTCGCCGGCAGCCGCGGCGGCGGCGGCGGATCGGCCATGTCCGCGGCCGGCAGCTTCTCGGTCGGGGGACAGGCCGGCGGCGGCGGCGGTGCCGGCGGCAGCGCCACGGTGGACTTCTCCAATGGCGTCTCGACAGCCGGCGACGACGCCGACGCGATCACCGCGCAATCCGTGGGCGGCGGCGGTGGCGACGGCGCCAACGCGGTCGCAGCCGGTATCGCCTATGTCCAGGCGATCGGTGGCGCGGGCGGCGAGGGCGGCAACGCCGGGGGCGTCGGCATCTCGCAGACGATCGGCCCGATCGTGGGAACGGTCCAGACCACGGGCTCACGGTCGCGCGGCGTCGTGGCGCAGTCGGTCGGCGGTGGCGGCGGCCATGGCGGCAGCGCGGTGGCCGCGGGTGGCGGCCTGGCCGGCTACAGCCACGCGGTGGGCGGCAGCGGCGGCGACGGCGGGACCGGCGATACGGTGACGGTCGACCTCGTCGTGGCGGTCGGAACGCAGGGCGACCTTTCGGATGCCGTCTTCGCGCAATCCGTCGGTGGCGGCGGTGGCGCGGCGGGCGGCGTCGTCAACGCCGACGTGCTCGGCGGCATCGAGGTCGTGCACAGCGTCGGCGGATCGGGCGGATCAGGCGGATCGGCCGCCGCCGTCAGCGTCGCCACACAAGGGGCGGTCTCCGCGGTCGGTGACCATTCGGCCGGCATCGTGGCGCAGGCCATCGGCGGCGGCGGCGGCCATTCCGGGATCGTCATCGACAACACCACGCTCGACGCGGCCGTGATCGGCGTCAGCGTCGGCGGCACGGGCGGCAGCGGCGGCGGCGTCACCGGCAAGGTCGAGGTCGATGCCAGCGGGGCGGTGTCGACCCAGGGCGTCAAGGCCGTCGGCATTCTCGCCCAGTCGGTCGGCGGCGGCGGCGGGCATGGCGGCACGGTGATCTCGACGACCGCGGCGACCATGGCCTCGGTGAACGTCGACCTCGGTGGCACGGGCGGTGGCGGCGGCGACGCCGACGACGTGAAGGTGACCGCGGGCGGTTCCGTCTCGACGGCGGGCGACCTTTCGGCTGCGATCTCGGCGATCAGCACCGGCGGCGGCGGCGGTTCCGGCGGCGTCGCGGTCGATGCGACGACCATCGCGGCCGGCACGGTGGGCGTCACGATCGGCGGCGGCGGCGGCACGGGCGCGAGCGCCGGCGCGGTGACTGTCGATGCATCGGGCGCCATCAGCACGGCCGGGGCAAGTTCCGACGGCATCTACGCCGCCTCGCTCGGCGGCTTCGGCGGCGATGCCGGCATCCGCCTCGGCAGCGGCGCGACGGTCAACGCCGCCACGCTCGGCAACGTCGCCATCACGCTCGGCGGCAAGGGCGGTTCCGGCGGCGCCGGCGGGGCCGTCACCGTGAGTTCGGCGGGCAATGTTTCGACCGGCGGGCTGTTTTCCGCCGGCATCTTCGCTCAGTCGAGCGGGGGCGGGGGCGGACGGGCGCGCGGCACCATGGCCGCCAATGTCGGCGATGTCGGCAACGTCACCGTCACGCTCGGCGGCGACGGCGGAACCGGCGGGGTGGCGGGCGACGTCAGCGTCACGACCACCGAAAGCGCGACCACCATCAAGACCCTCGGCGCCTTCGGCCACGGCATGGTGGCGCAGAGCATCGGCGGCGCGGGCGGCTCCGGCGGCTTCGCGGCCGAGGCGTCCATCAATGTCGGGACGCCACAGACGGAGGGCGCCTCGGGGCAGGTCGGCGTGACGATCGGCGGGGGAGGCGCTCCGGGAGGGCGCGCGGGAACCGTCACCGTGTCGAACGCATCGGCCATCACGACCGCCGATTTCGGCAGCATCGGCATCCTGGCCCAGACCATCGGCGGCAATGGCGGCGACGGCGGCAGCGTCTATGCCGGCAATCTCAGCGCCAACGCCGATGCCTCGGTCAATGTCGACGTCGACATCGGCGGCGATGGCGGGTTCGGCGCGGAAGGCAACACCGTCGGCCTGACCAACACCGCCACGATCATCACCGGCGGCTTCCTCGCGCCGGCGATCCTGGCGCAGGCCATCGGCGGCAATGGCGGCAATGGCGGCTCGACCTACACCGTGCTGACCCAGATCGGCCCCGGCACCCCGGAAAACATCCAGGTCAGCGTCGGCGGCGGTGGTTCCGGCGGCGGCACGGGCGGCGCGGTCACCGTGACCAATGGCGCGGCGCTCACCACCGAAAAAGGCGGATCTGACGGCATCGTCGCGCAGTCGATCGGCGGCGGCGGCGGGCGCGGCGGCAGTGCCGGCTACATCGGCATCAACCTCACCCCGCCGGTGAAGTTCGACAACGACGACCTCGCCGTCAGCGTCAACGTCAATGTCGGCGCGGGCGGCGGCGGCGGCGGCGGCGGCGACGCGGAAACGGTCGAGGTCAAGAACACCGGGAACATCACCACCTCCGGCACCCGCTCCAGGGGCATCTTCGCCCAGTCGATCGGCGGCGGCGGCGGCGACGGCGGCACCGCCTCGGCCACGTCGTTCGCGCTGAGCGACATCTGCAACCTCGGGGTGGAGGGCAAGTACATCTGCCCGGCCTCGGAGGACGACGACGAGGAGGACGATTCGATCGCGATCAACTCGACCGTCCAGATCGGCGGATCGGGTGCTGCCGGCGGCGCCGGCGACACGGTGACGGTGAACAATTCCGGCAACATCACGACCAGCGGCCAGCTCAGCCACGGCATCTACGCCCAGTCGATCGGCGGTGGCGGCGGCAATGGCGGCGAGGGCGCTCTCGGCATCGAGGCCTGGACCACCAACAACATCGCCGTGAACATCACCGACCTGCCCAGCAACTTCCTGCCGAGCTTCTCGTCCAACGACGTCGCGGTCGGCGGCAAGGGTGCGGGCGGCGGCGACGGCGGCGCGGTCAGCGTCACCAATTCGGGCACCATCACCATCCTCGGCCCCGACGCGTCCTACCTCGCGAAATACACCGGCGTCAGCGGCGGCATCGCCAACGAACTGCCGTTCCTGGCCGGTGGCACCGCGATCTTCGCGCAGTCGGTGGGCGGCGGCGGTGGTGACGGCGGCGCCGGTTCGTCGGGCCTGACCGCGACGGTGACCGTCGGCAATGGCGGCGGCGGGGCCGGCGACGGCGGCGCGGTGACGGTTTCCAGCACCGGCGCCATCACCAACAGTTCCGGCTTCAGCGGCACCGGAATCTTCGCCCAGTCGGTGGGCGGTGGCGGCGGCGTGGCCGGCGATGTCGGTCTCGGCTTCTCCGATTCCTGGGAGCAGCTCAACATCGGCGCCGGCATCGCGATCTCCGAAAGCCCCGGCGACGGCGGTGACGGCGGCACCGTCAGCGTGACCTCGAACGGCGCGATCCTGACCACCGGCACGGCCTCGAGCGGCATCGTGGCGCAGTCGGTCGGCGGCTCGGGCGGCATTGCCGCAATCAGTTCGAGCAATCCGAAGGACACGATCTATGTCGGCAGCGGCGGTGCCGGCGGCAATGGCGGCGACGTCACCGTGACGAACGGGGCGTCGATCACCGTCCAGGGTGCGGGCTCGGTCGGCATCGTCGCGCTCAGCGCCGGCGGCGTGCAGTCCGGCGACCAGAGCGGCACGGTCACCGTCAACGCCAACGCCGACATTTCGGCGACCGGCCAGGGCGGGCGCGGCATCCTCGTGGGCAGCGACAGCTACCAGAACCAGGCGACGGGCGACGTCTACGTCAACATAGCCGAGGGTGCGACGGTCTCGACAGGGGCGCAGGGCGCGGAGACGATCGGCGTCCTGGCGGGCGGAAGCGAGACCACACTGACGAATGCCGGGACCATCACCAGCGGCAACGCGTCGAGCTACGCCATCCGCGCGACGAGCGAGAACAATTTCTCGATCGAGAACACCGGCACGATCACCGGCTCGATACTCGGTACGTCGGTGACCGAAGGCGGGTCGCAGGGAATGTTCGGGTTGAACAACTACGGCACCCTCAACACCGGGACGGAGATCACGCTTCAGGGCGTGACGTCGTCCTTCTACTCCGAGGGGACAATCGCGCCCGGCGGCGGCGGCATCATCGCCAGCACCACCATAGGCGCGAATGAGATTCTCGAGCTCAACATTTCCGGTACCTACCAGGCCGACTTCGACCCGAGTCGGATCGTTTCCGGGTCCGTGGTGGCGGGTGACCAACTGACCCTGGCAGGCATCCTGAATGCCGCGCCGGACGCTCTGATCGTCAACGGCACGATCACCCCGAACGTGGTGCTGTCCAGCCCCGGCAGCGCGCTGAACTCGGGCTCGGTCTACATCCTCGCCAGTCCGGGGGACTACGACACCTCCGGCTTCGTGATCGCAAACACGGCGACGGTCCAGTACGGCCTTGCGGTGAGCTCGACCGTTCAGCCGAACACCAACACGCTGGTCCTGTCCTACGACATCGACACCACCCCGTGGTCCGGCCCGCGATCGGACCTGGTGCCGCTGGAAGTCCGCCAACGGGCGAACACCAACCACGACAGCTTCGGCGGCTATCTCGACACCCTGTTCTTCGGCGGCGCCAACCCGGACACCGCCGCGTTTGTCGCCGCTCTCGGCGCCACGGTGCTGAACACCACCGACGTCGACACGCTGCTCGACACCTATGACGGCTACGTCGCCGACGAGGTGCTGGCGGTGACCGACGCGACCTATCTCGCCAGCCTGATGTTCTCCGACCAGCTGTTCAGTTGCGGCCGCCGCGACGATCGCGGCGTCCTGCGTTTCGGCGAGGAGGGAACCTGCGGCTGGGCGCGGACCTACGGCCGCCACATCGACGTCGACCAGGAGAAGGCCGGCCCGTCCTACACCGAGAACGTGTTCGGCCTCGCGGCCGGCGGACAGGTCGAGGTGGCGTCCGGCACCTTCTTCGGCTTCGTGGGGGCCTGGGAGACGGGCGACATCGACCTCGACGGTGGCGATGCCGACGTCACGCGCTTTCTCGGCGGCGTCAGCCTCAAGAAGGATCTGGGCGCGGTCATGCTCGCCGGCTCGCTCGAGGGCGGCTTCTTCTCCTCCGACCTGAGCCGCAGCTTCGTCAGCGGCGCGCAGCAGCTGACCGCGACCGGCGATCCGGACGGCTACTATCTTGCCGCGCATCTGCGTGCGAGCCGGCGCTTCGAGACGGGCGCCTACTTCGTCGAGCCGACAGCGGATTTCGGCCTGACCTGGCTGCGGCAGCGGGGCTACCAAGAGAGCGGGGCGGGCGGTTTCAACGTGAACCTCGCCAGCTTCGAACAGACGACCTTCAGCTTCAATCCCTTCGTCAACTTCGGAGGCACGTTCGACATCGGCGGCATGCCCGCGGAACTGGAACTGCGGGCCGGCGTGCTCATGCTGGCCGGCAGCGATGCATCGGTCGAGGCGTCGCTGGCGGGCGCGGGCGGCCCGACCTTCACCATCGAGAACGACCAGGCGAAGGTCTTCGCCGACCTCGGTGCGCGGCTGGAGATGCAGATCTCGGAGTCGCTGTCGCTGCGGGGCGATTTCGAATCGCTGCTGTCGAAGGACCACGTCGCGGTCGGCGGCGGCCTGCGCCTGAACCTCGCGTTCTGAGCGGGCGCGTCGCCGGCGGTCTGGGCTATGGCGCGGGCCGCTTCGGCGCGGCGCCGGCTGCGGCGAATGCCGCGACGATCGCCAGCACGGCGAGGATCGGCAGGCTGCCGCGCACCGCGGCGAGCAGCGCATCGCTTCCCGCGGTGAGCCAGTCGCCATGCGCGCCGGTCGCCCCGTGCAGGCGCCAGGCCAGCATCGTCGCGCCGGCCGCGACGCCCAGACTGCACCCCAGCGCCCGCATCAGGTTCAGCAGGGAGCCGGCCGGTCCGGACAGGCCGGCGGGCGCCGCGGCGATGGTGGCGTTGGTGTTGGGCGCGATGAACAGGCCGAGCCCGACCCCGAACAGCAGGAACGCCAGCGTGTGGTACGTCCGGTGGAAGGCGATGTCGGCGGACGTGGCGATGAGCAGCAGGACCGCGCCCAGGCAGAGCAGCATACCGAGCAGCCCGATGCGCCGGCCGCCGATCCGCCTTGCGATCCCGCTGCTGAAAGGCGCCGTGAGGCCGAGTGCCACGGGGATGATGGCGAGGCGGAAGCCGACCTCGGTCGGGCTCTCGCCATATCCGTGCTCCAGCGCGAAGGACATCTGGAAGAAGGTCCCGTAGAGCAGGGCGTAGGCCAGCGCGACAGCAATGGCGCCCCAGCAGAAGGCAGCACTCCGGAACAGGCGCGGATCGATCAGCGGGGCGGCGAAGGCGCGCTCGCGGCGCACCAGTAGCCAGACCAGGACGGCCGATCCCGCCACGCTGCCGAGTGTGAGCGGCGAGGCCAGCCCCCAGTCCGGCCCGTGGTTCAGCGCGGTGACGGCCAGGATGAGCGCCGGGCCGATCATCAGGGCGCCGCCCCAGTCGAAGGCCTTTCCGCTGTCCAAGTTCGTCGTGCGCGGCAAGGCCAGCCATCCCGCGGCGATGGCGATGGCGCCGAAGGGGACGGTGATCCAGAAGATCCACTGCCAGCCCAGCGACGCCAGGATCAGGCCGCCGATCGCCGGCCCCGCGCTCATGCCGACGGCCTGCGCCGCCGCGAAATAGCCGAGCGCCCGTCCGCGCGATTCGGCCGGTACGGTCTTCACCAGGATCGCGATGCTGTTGGCCCCCAGGATGGAGCCCCCGATCCCCTGCAGGAAACGGAAGGCGACGAGCTGCTCGAGGCTGTCGGCCAGACCGCAGAGCGCGCTGGCCAGGATGAAGATGGCGTATCCGGCGATGTAGAGCGTCTTGCGCCCGAACATTTCGCACAGGCGGCCGAAGATCGGCAGGAACGAGGCGAACGCCATGAGGTAGGCCAGCGCCACCCAGCTCACGTCCGGCAACGGCGCTCCGAAGGCGCGTCCCAGCGTCGGCAAGGCGAGCTGCACGATGGTCGCGTCGAGCTGGCCGACGAAGGCACCGATGCAGACGAGCCCGACGACCAGCCAAGGATGCCACGCCTGCCGCGCCAGCCACGGCGCAGGCTCCGGCTCTGCGAGCAGACGGGTCCACAGGGATGACATCGGGTCACCATGAAGGGGGGGAAGTCGGAGTTAAGCTAAATAGCTGAAGGCAGTGTCATCGCTGGATGCAGCGCAGCTCAGGCCGCCAGACGTTCCACGGCCCGTGAAAGTGCGGATAGCCTAATGGGTCGATCCGTAACGCCCAAAAGCGCCAAATCCTGCGGCTTCCAGTCACGTTCATCGTCGTAGACCAACCTCGGAACGACGGCGCGCTCAGCTTGCCGCCTCATGACATCCAGATTGGCCACGATCGCCGAGTTTATCGAACTCGCTTCCGGCAAGACGATATCGAATAGCAGTTGCGAGCCGTTCTCGGCGTCCACGACATAGTCGAATCTGTGAGCTTTGCTGCTGGCGCCGATGATGCGGAAATCCGTATGGACTCTGCTCTCCGCGAACCTCTCGAGCAGAATTCGCCGGACCAGTTGCTTTGCGTCTCGCAAAACCGGGGCACGTCTGCGGCCAATAAGTAGACCCGCGGCCTCGCGCGACGCATTCGCCACTACGACAATCGCTGCGCCCACGTCGCTCGCAGGCAGGGAATGCGAGCGTATCGCGCCTGTCTCGGTAATCTCGAGCCCGTAGGGTCGAACCGCCGATCTCAGCAGGCTCGACACCTTCTCAAACCGCGCCCCGGAGGCGGATGCCTCGCGAACAGCCCTCATGCCATCGTGGACGAGGAACGTATCTTTCCCCCCTTCAACCGTGATCACCACCGCTGACATAGAAGGATAGAGACACGTCGTCGTCACATCTACCCGGTTGTCGATCTCAACGATCGACCGTGGATCGAATAGCCACCTTTCTACGATTTCCTTCGTGTTCATATCAGGCGATCCTTGGGCGGTAGGTCGGGTATTTCCATCCCTGACAGATCAATGCGGCATTCGTCGCAGAACCATCTCAACGCGGAATTGAAGTTCCTGATCCTGGCCGGCAAATTTCTAGCGTTGAGTAAACGGTCCGGCAACTTTTTCGCGGTCGCGAAACGTCGATTATCTGCCCACGAATGAAAGTGCCCTTCATACAAAGGGCCCGGAGGCATATCCGCAGGCCGATTAAGGCTATTGTAGTGAGGTCCCTCCTCGGTTCGGTAG
>JAESFK010000959.1_pt1 | contig 10460 bp, 2 predicted proteins | sample 9269391 | NCBI WGS metagenome assembly JAESFK01 (sample SAMN14506231, study PRJNA617097) | algae metagenome | isolation source: Drouetiella hepatica UHER 2000/2452 and co-occurring heterotrophs from... | place: Slovakia: Slovak Paradise National Park, Hrabusice, Kosice Region | collected 2000-01-01
GCGGCCACAGGCGCGAGCCGGCGCCGCCGCTGATGATGACCGATACGACGCTCACTCTTCGTTCTCCCCGACAAGGTCCTCGAAACTGCGAATGCGCTCCAGCCCGAATGCCAGCAGCGCCTGCGCGCGCGGGGCATCCGGCGCCGAAACATAGCAGCGCATTTCGGGAGCATTACCCGATGGCCGTAAATGAATCATGCTTCCGTTCTCGAGATGTATCTGGGTGCCGTCGATTACCTCCACGCGCGACACCGCACCGTTGCCGGCCAGGAAGCGCTCCATATTTGCAGGAGACTTGTCGATCCAGGCCAGCAACCTGTCGGCATCGGCGCGCGGAAAATCCTCGATCCGGCCGCTTGCGCAGGCGGGAAGCTTCAGACCATCCACCAGCGCCGCGACCGAACGGCCCTGCCCGGCGGCAGCGAGCGCCGAAAGCAGCGGCAGCACGCTGTCGCGCGTCGGCAGCGCCGGGAGCACGCCCCCGCCGATCGACACGTCGGACCCGAGCAGCACCCCACCATTGGCCTCGAAGCCGAGAACGCCGCGGTATCCGCGTTGGTCCGCGGCGGCCATGCCCTCGATAACGAACGGCGAGCCGATCCGAGTCCGGACGACGTCGAAGCCGAGTGCGGAGGTTATGCCCGGATTGGAAGACACCGGAGTGACCACGACATCGGCACCCACGTAGCGCGCCACGAGCAAGCCGAGCGTGTCACCTCGGACGATCTCGCCGCGGTCGTCCACGAGAAGCGGGCGATCTCCGTCGCCATCGGTGGAAACGATCGCGTCCAGCCGGTGGTGGCGGCTCCATCCTGCGAGGCGCTCCGCCGCATCCGGGTCGATCGCCTCGGTGTCGACGGCCACGAACTCGCCGCTCGCGCCGAGTTCGACGGTTTCGGCGCCCAGATCGTGCAGCAGGTCGACGAGGATGTCGGCCGCGACGGAACTGTGCCGCCAAACCCCGATTCGCCATCCGGAGAGCAGCTTGCCGGCAAAGGCGGTGCGGTAGCGTTCGAGATAGCGGATGCGCGCCGCCGGATCGGGCTGCGGCCATTCGTCCGCCGGCAGATCCGCGGCATCGATGGTAGGTGCCGCCGCGGCGATGGCCAGCTCGTCCTTCTTGTCGATCTCGCCGTCGGGCCGATAGAACTTCAGCCCGTTGCGGTCGGGAGGGATGTGCGATCCCGTGACCATGATCGCCGGGATTCCGTCCGCCAGAGCCTGCAGCGCCAGCGCCGGAGTGGGCAACACGCCGTAGAACACCGGCCGCAAGCCGGCGGCGCGAACCGCATGCATCGTCTGGGCAGCGAGCAGCGGGCTTGATTCGCGTCGGTCCATTCCGATTGCGAGAGGCGAACCCTCGTCGATCACCCCGGTCGCGAGGAGATGGTACGCGAATGCGCCCGCGTGCCGGTATCCGGGCCCGGCAACGAGGTCCACCGCCAGTCCCCGCAATCCGCTCGTACCGAACGCCACCATGTGTCGTCACTCCCTTTCGGAGGGCCTCTTCGCCCGCTGCGCAACCCCCGTCCACCGACGACAAACCGGCGAGCGTCAGTGAGGACTTGCGGGGACGGCCCCAATACCGCCATGATCAATTCAGATTCCGCTCAAGAACCTGTGAACAGAATCGTAATTTTTGGGATATAGCGTGAGGGGTCGGGGTACGGGAACCGTCCAGGGAGGCTAAGGAAGGTCGATTGTTTCCGGTTACCGATTGCATTACAGGCCAAACCGATGGCGGCTGACGGGCACAAGAGGGCGGACGCGCTAGGATATCGGGCCACCGCTCCGATCCGCATCCGTCGCAGCAATGAAACGTCGACACCGGGCGGCCGGCACAACCCTGCTACCAAACTCGGTCATAAGAGAATCGGCTGTCCACCGCCGGCTCCTGAATCATTTGTGCAGACGGGTGTGAGCGCATGACGGTAGAAATCATCGGCCGCGCGGCTATGGCTCCGGGGGCCGATTCGCCGGAAGCGCTTTTCGAACTCCTCAAGCAGCGCCGCTGCATGATCACCAAGGTCCCCGGGGACCGCTGGGATCACGCACGCTACTGGCATCCCGAGATCGGCACGCGCGGCAAGACTTACACCTTCGCAGCGGGCGTCGTGGACGACTGCTTCGCCTTCGATCCCGTGCTGTTCGGCATGTCGCAGCGCGAGGCCCAGTTGCTCGATCCCCAGCAGCGGATGATCCTGCAACTGACCTGGCGGGCACTGGAAAGTGCCCACATCGATTTCGACGATCTGCGGGACCAGCGCGTCGGCGTCTATGTGGGTGCCTCCGCGCTCGACCACGGCAACCTTATCGTGGAGGATCCGGCGGCGGGCGGTCCCCATTTCATGACGGGCAACACGCTCTCGATCGTCTCCAACCGCATCTCGCATGTGTTCGGCCTGAACGGGCCGAGCCTCACCGTCGACACGGCGTGCTCGTCATCGCTGGTGGCGCTGGACCTGGCGATGAAGGCGCTGGAGGCCGGCGAGGTCGACACCGCCATCGTCGGCGGCGTCAACGCGCTCACCCACCCGCTCGCTTTCGTCGGTTTCGCCGCCGCGCGCATGCTCTCGCCGGAAGGCCTGTGCCGGGCCTACGACAATGACGGGCTTGGCTACGTGCGCGCCGAAGGCGGCGCCGTGGTGATCCTGAGGCGCACCGACCAGGCCCAGGGCGACCACAGCTTTGCGCGGATCCTCGCGACCGGCGTCAATTCGGCCGGGCGCACCAACGGCATCTCCCTGCCCTCGCGCGAAGCGCAGGCCGCACTGTTGCGATCGCTCTACTCGAGGGACGGCATCGACCCGAACCGCCTTGCGTTCATCGAGGGCCACGGGACCGGAACCAAGGTCGGCGATCCGGCTGAGGTCTGGTCGATCGGCACCGTCGTCGGCGCCGCGCGGCGCGTGCCCATCCCGATCGGCTCGATCAAGACGAATATCGGCCATGCCGAGCCGGCTTCCGGAATGCTCGGCCTTATGAAGGCGATGCTGGCGCTCGAGCACAACATGTTCCCGGCGTCTCTCCACTTCGAGACGCCGAACGAGGCCGTCGATTTCTCGGCGCTGAAGGTGCATGTCGCCTCGGAGCCGATCGAACTCCTCCACGGCAAGCACCCGCGACTGGCCGGCATCAACTCGTTCGGGTTCGGCGGCACGAACGCCCACGTCATCATCGCCGATCCGGCCAACAGCCGTGACAGGGATGGCCCCGAGGCCGCAGGGCGCGTGTTCATGGCCAGTGCCCACACCGCCTCGGCTCTCGATGCGCTGCTGGTCTCCTACCGGGAGAGCTTCGCCCGTGCCAAACCCGCCGAACGCAAGAGCCTGATTGCCGCCTCGGGTGCCAACCCGCATCTCATGCGTCACCGTTTCGTCGTCGCGAACGACGATCCGGAATCCGTGGCCCGTGCGATCGCGGATCGGGTCGATGGCCGCAAGAGCCCCGCTTCCGTGCAGGCCGAGGCGGTAGGGGACGCTGCCCGCATCGCCTACGTGTTTTCCGGAAACGGATCGCAGTGGGCGGGAATGGCCGTCGACGCCTACCGCGGCAACGTCGCCTTCCGCGACCGCTTCAACGTGATCCACGCCCTCTTCCAGGTCCGCTCGCAGATCAGCCTGACCGATCTTCTCTTCGACGAGAATCTGGAAACCAAGCTGCAGGACACCAAGATCGCCCAGCCGCTGCTCTTCGCCACGCAGGCTGCGCTGTCGGATGTCCTGTCGCAACTCGGCGTGGAGCCGCATGCCGTCTATGGCCACTCGGTCGGCGAAGTCGCGGCCGCCTACGCGTCTGGCGCCATCTCGCTGGTCGATGCGGTGCAGATCGTCGCCAAGCGCTCATGGCATCAGGACCGCCTCGCAGGCATGGGGCGCATGGCCGCGCTCCAGATCGGCCCCGACGAGGCGCGGGCCTTCTTCTCCGCCCACGCACTGGACGAACTGTCGGTCGCGGCGGTCAACGCGCGCGGTTCGGTGACCGTATCCGGGCCTTCCGAACAGATCATGGCGCTCAAGGACGCCATGCGATCGGCAAGGATCGTCGGGCAGGTCCTCGACATCAACTATCCCTTCCACCACCCGCTCATCGAGGTGGCGAAGGAAGATTTCCTCCAGGACATGGGCCATATCGCGCTGCGCCAGTCCCAGCGGCCATTCATCTCCACCGTCACTGGGCAAATCCTCGGCGGAGAGATGCTGGACGCGTCCTACTGGTGGAGCAACGTTCGCGAGCCCGTGGAATTCCACAGCGGCACGCTGGCCGCGATCGACCTCGGCTGCAGCCTCTTCGTCGAGATCGGCCCCCGGCCGATCCTGCAGGGCTACCTGCGCGATTCCATCAAGGAACGCTCCGTCGCGGCATCGCCGATCCCGTCCCTGGCGCGCGACGAGCCGGGCACCTCGAAGGTCGACCCGGTGGCGCAGACCTTCGCGCGGATCATCGCGCATGGCGGCGCCTTCGACCGCCGAAAAGTCTTCGGGCATCGCAACATCCGGGTGAAGCTTCCGCCCGTACCGTTCGAGCGAGCCGACCTTCGGGTCGAATCCACCAGCGACACCATCGACCTCTATGGTCGCCAGAACGTTCCCTACACTCTGGCCGGATGGCGGGTGGATCCGGCTTCGGGAACCTGGAAGAACCATCTGGACGCGCATGTCCTGCCGGATCTCGCCGAGCACGTGGTCGACGGAAAGTCGATCCTGCCGGGCAGCGGCTTTCTCGAGATGGCGATCTCGGCCGGCCGCGCCTTTCTCGGCACCGGCCCCGTCGAGATCACCGACATGGAGATCCTGCAGCCGCTCGAACTTTCGGAGGTGGCGCTGCGCGAGACCTCCACGACGATCTCGGAGGAAACGGGCGCCATCGTTATCCGCTCGCGCGACCGGTTGAGCGGCGACGACTGGACGATCCATGCCGTGGCCCGCTGCCGCAAGCTTCCCTCCGCGGCGACACCGGCCGCACCGGCCTCGATCCGGCGCTCGTCCGGCAAGACCATGAACGGCGAGGCGGCGTATCGGATCGCGCGCGCGTTCGGACTGGACTACGGCCCCTCGTTCCGCCTGCTGAAGTCCGCGACGACGTTCGGGCGCAAGAGCATTCAGGTCGAGGTTGCGGTTCCGCCGCCGCCCGGAAACCCGCACATCCGCTACACGCTGCATCCGATCTCGGTCGACGCCGTCTTCCATGGCCTCGTCGCCGCGTTCGCCGGCCTTGCGGGCACGCAGCGCGGAGCGCCCTACATTCCGGTGCGCTTCGGATCGGTACGGCTGGTTTCGCCGGAAGCGACCATCGCCAAGGCGGTCGTGGACATCTCGCGGGTCTCGGTCACCTCGATCCAGGCGTCCTTCCGGCTGATGTCGGCGCGCGGGGAGGTCATCGCCATCCTGAAGGACTGCCGGTTCCGCCGCACCTTCCTGAGACAGCAGCGGGACCTGGCCCAGCTGAGCTTCCATCAGTCGGCCGTTCCGTCCGTGCGACGTCTCGGCGCGGAGGCGCTGCCGACGGTTCCGAAGAAGCTTTACCCGGCGGTGGAGGCGACAGGTTCCGACAGCGCCGCCCAGATGTTCAAGGCCGTGGTCTACCGGGCCTGCCACGACGTCGCCTGTGCCATTCCCGCGAGCACGGGGCGCATCGCGCTCGACATGCTGCCGGGCGACGCGCCGCTGCGCCGGTTCCTGTCGAACTGCCTCACCACCCTCGACGAGGTGGGACTGGTTTCCAGCGAAGGCGACAACATGGTCGTGGCAGCCGACAGCGGCCTTCCCGCCGTGGCCGAAATTCTCCAGGCACTCGCGCGTGACTGCCCGGGACGTATCGCCGAGATCAGCGCGATCAACCACGTGCATGGCGAGGTCCTGCAATTCCTGGCCGCGTCGGGGCGGCCGAGCGACGACGATCTGCCCATGCCACGCCTGCCCGGCGATGCAACGCTGGACGCGATCCGGACGCATGCGCCTGCCGTCGAGGCAAGGCTGGCGCTCCTGCATGCGTCGGCCGAAGGCGCGATGCGGGCGCGCCCGATCCGCCGTATCGTGGAGATCGGCAGCGTATCGCGGTCCGCCTCCGCCCGGCTCGCAGCCATGGCGGCAGCGGCCGGCGGTCATCTGACCATCATCGAGGACTCCGAGGAGGTTCTTGCCGAACTGGCCATCGCCTTCGAGCGCAGTCCGGCCGTGACCGTGCTGCCGCCGTCGAAGGCAGCCGAGGCGGGAACCGCCGACCTCGTCGTCAGTGCCGCACCCCATGCCTTCCGGCTCCTGTCCGACGCGGCCTTCGCCACGGCGGACTGGGCGGGACTGCTCGAAAACGGCACGCAGATCGCCATTGCGGTGCCCGCGCCGAACGCCGTCGACGACTTCATCTTCGGGCTGGAGTCCGACTGGTTCTACCGCAGCGCCGACACGGCGTTTCCGATCGGCGCCCTGGCGTCCATCGACGACTGGCGTGGCCTCATCCGGGGCAGCATGTTCCAGGCGCCGCGGATCGCCGGTCACGAACTGGCCGATGGCGGTATCATCCTCGTGGAAGCGACCTGCAAGATCGCGGGCGAGCAGGAAGCCGACGCGGGCCTGGCGGCACCGCTCGTCGTGCGCGCCGGCGCGACTGCAGAGCATGTCGGGCCGCGGCAGATCGTTCTGGGCAACGACCGCGATGCGAACGCGTGGGTGCTGGATGCCGGGATGCAGTCCGCCGGCACGACGGTCATCTATCTGCCCGAGCCGCATGTAGCCGGCGACGGCGCGGACGCGCTGTCGGACGTGCTCCTGCAACTCTCCACCCTCGGCGAGGCGCTGCAGCGCCTCGCGAGCGAGGTCGGCGACGACGCCGCCTCTCCGATCCGGCTGGGTGTCCTGCTGGCTGCCGGGGCGCCGGTGGGGAACCCCGACGGTGCGGCCGGGATGCCGCTGCAGGCGTTGCACTCGGCGGTGTGGACGTTCCTGCGGGTGATGCGCAACGAGTTCGAGAGCATCGATATCCACGCCTTCGACATGAGCCGCTGTGGGACCCACGACGATTCGGAACGGATGGAGATCGCCAACGAACTGATGGCGGGCGGTTCGGCATGTCGGGAATGGTGCTTCGACCCCGAGACGGCGCAGCCCATGGAACTGCGCGTGGCGCCCGGGCCGGTGCCCGAAACCGACGCAGCGGTCACGCGGTTCGAGGCGGCCACCATCCGGCAGGGCGTGGCGGCGCAGGTGATGAGCCTGCACTGGGAACAGACCGAAAGGCCGCAGCCTGAGGCCGGCGAGGTCTGCATCGAAGTGACGGCCGCCGGGCTGAATTTCCGCGACGTGATGTGGGCGATGGGCATGCTTCCGGAGGAGGCGCTGGAGGACGGCTTCGCCGGCCCGACCATCGGCATGGAGTGCGCGGGGCGGATCTCGGCCGTCGGCGAGGGTGTCACGACGCTTTCCGTCGGCGATCCGGTCATGGCCGTGGCGCCGGCGGCGTTCTCGACGCACGTCGTCGTCGGCGCCCAGGCAGCGGCACGGCTGCCGGACGTCGTCGACCTGCGCGCGGGGGCAACCATACCCGTCGCCTTCCTGACGGCCTATTATTCGCTGGTCGAACTGGCCCGGCTCGGGCGCGGCGAGACGGTGCTGGTGCACGGCGGCGCGGGCGGTGTCGGACTGGCCGCACTCCAGGTCGCCAAGGCGCGGGGCGCCACGGTGATAGCGACGGCCGGCTCCGCCGAGAAACGGCGGCTGCTGGAAACCTTCGGCGCGGACTACGTGTTCTCTTCCAGAACCCTGGACTTCGTCGAAGACGTCATGCGGATCACCGACGGGGCCGGCGTGGACGTCGTGCTCAACTCGCTGTTCGGCGAGGCGATGGAGCGCAGCCTTTCGCTGGTCAAGCCGTTCGGCAGGTTCCTCGAACTCGGCAAGCGCGACTTCTATTCGGACACCAAGGTCGGTCTGCGGCCTTTCCGGCGCAACGTCAGCTATTTCGGCATCGACGCCGACCAGCTGCTCAAGGTGAACCCAGAGCTCAGCATGCGGCTGATGCGCGAACTCTCCGATCTCTTCGCGGACGGAACGCTGACGCCTCTGCCCTTCCGCGCGTTCCACCATGACGAGATCACCTCGGCGTTCAGGCTGATGCAGGGATCGGGCCACATCGGCAAGATCCTCGTCCTGCCCCCGGTTTCCGGACAGGGCTCGGTGGCGCGGGCGCCACGGGCCCCGTTTGAGGTCGACCCGAGCGGAATCCATCTCGTCGTGGGCGGCATCGGCGGCTTCGGCCTTGCCGCGGCCGAATGGCTCGTCGAGCGCGGCGCGAGGCGGATCGCCCTGTGCTCCCGGCGCGGCGTGCCGGACGACGCCACCTCTGCGGCCATCGCTGCATGGGCGGCTGCCGGCGTGGACGCGAGCATCCATGCCTGCGACGTGACGGACGAGACGTCGGTGTCGGGCCTGCTCGCCCAACTCCGCGCGCAACGCCCGTTGAAGACCGTGATCCACGCGGCCATGGTGCTCGACGACGCACTGATCACCAACCTGAACGAGGAACGCTATCGCGCCGTCATCGAGCCGAAGGCCAGGGGCGCCGCGATTCTGGACAGGCTGACGCGCGACGACGCGCTGGATCAGTTCATCCTGTTTTCCTCGGCGACGACCCTCGTGGGAAATCCCGGCCAGGCGAACTACGTCGCGGCGAACGGCTATCTCGAGGGGTTGGCGCGGGCGCGCCGCGCCGCCGGCCTGCCGGCGCTGGCCGTGGGCTTCGGCGCGATCGCGGACACGGGCTTCCTCGCCCGCAACACCGAGGTCAACGAGATTCTCGCCAAGCGGATCGGCAAGACCGCGCTTCCCGCTATGCAGGCGCTCGATCTCGTCGAAGCCTACATCAGCCGTGATCCCGGCACGGTGGAGGCCGCGGTCGTTGCCATCGCCGACATCGACATGGCCGCCGCAAGGCAGTTGCGAACGGTGGCCTCGCCGCTGTTCTCGGTCGCCGTCCGTTCGGCGAAGGCCACGGCGGCGGGCGGAGACGGCGACACGCTGGATCTCGTCGCCATGGTTCACGGCAAGACGCAGGAGGAAGGCGAGCAGATCGTGTTCGATCTCGTCGCCGGCCAGATCGCGGCCATCCTGCGCATTCCGACGACGGAGATCACGCCGGCCAAGATCATCAAGGAAGTCGGCCTCGACAGCCTGATGGCCATGGAACTCGGGATGAGCTTCCGGCAGAAGACGGGCTTCGAGATGCCGTTGAGCAGCGTGACCCAGAGCACGACCGTCGGCGACGTGGCGCAGAAGCTCTATGCGAAGATCACGCAGAGGGCCGACGCCGCGGAGGAAGCCGCCGAACTGCCCGAGCATCTCACCGTGCTGGACCACCTCGCCAGTCGCCACACCAATACCGACAAGGCCGCCAATTCATGACGGGAACCAGCGACGACGCCCGCGGCGTGCGCGAGCAGGTGCTGAGCTTCATGAAGGACCGCGGCCGCGCCGGCGCGGTGCGGCGCACCGGCCGTGCGGAGGTGAACGACCGCCGGCCGCCCCAGTCCTTCTCCGACCTGCCCGAGTACCAGCAGATCATGGCGCAGGCTTCGGCCGGCGAGCAGCTCGGCATCGACAACCCGTTCTTCCGCAACCACACCGGATCCGCCGGCGCCACGACGATGATCGATGGCCGCGAACTGATCAACTTCGCGTCCTACGACTATCTCGGACTGAACCGCCATCCCGCGGTGCGCGCGGCAGCGGTCGAAGCGATCGAACGATATGGCATCTCGGCTTCGGCGAGCCGTCTGGTCGCCGGCGAACGACCGGTTCACGGCGAGTTCGAACGGCACCTGGCGCGCTTCTACGGGGTCGAGTCCTCAACGGTGTTCGTCAGCGGCTATCTGACGAACGTCGCGACCATGGCGACGCTGCTTGGCTCTCAGGACGTGGTGATCCACGACGAGTTCATCCACAACAGCGCCCTGACCGGCGCGAAGCTGTCCGGAGCGCATCGCCGGTTCTTCAGGCACAACGACATGGAGGACCTGGAGCGCGTCCTCGACTCGCTCGCCGGCCGCCAGCGCCGCGTTCTCGTGGTGGTCGAAGGCGTCTATTCGATGGACGGCGACATCGCCGACCTGCCCCGCCTCATCGAGCTCAGGAGCAAGTACGGCTTCTGGCTGATGGTGGACGAGGCTCACTCGCTGGGCGTGCTCGGCAAGTCGGGCCGGGGCACGGCCGAGCATTTCGGCTGCGATCCGCGCGACGTCGACATCTGGATGGGTACGCTCTCCAAGACCACGGCAAGCTGCGGCGGATACGTCGCGGGCAGCGCCGCGCTGACGTCGATCCTGAAATCCCAGGCGGGGGGCTTCGTCTACAGCGTTGGCCTCGCTCCTGCCCTGGCCGCGTCCGCCGATCGCGCACTGACACTGATCGACGAGGACCAGGATCGCCTGCGCCGGATGCAGACCAACGGGCGCCTTTTCCACGACACCG
>JAESFK010000961.1_pt1 | contig 10458 bp, 13 predicted proteins | sample 9269391 | NCBI WGS metagenome assembly JAESFK01 (sample SAMN14506231, study PRJNA617097) | algae metagenome | isolation source: Drouetiella hepatica UHER 2000/2452 and co-occurring heterotrophs from... | place: Slovakia: Slovak Paradise National Park, Hrabusice, Kosice Region | collected 2000-01-01
ACGGCGATACCGACCATGACCCCGGTCAGCGGAACGAGGGGCTTGATCCGGTGATCGAGCGCGCCGCGTCCGCCCATCGCATCCACGACGAAACCGGTCGGCTGGCCTGCCAGGGCTTCGATCAGGACCGGGTCGGGGCGGGGAACGGTGCGGCGGATCTTCAGTGCGGGCGGATCCTTGATCATCGGCTGCCTCCAGAAGGCGGGTCACGCCGACCTCGCCGCATTGCCTTGGCGTGCACCCTGCCACGGTTGCGGCCCGGTTGCACGACCCGGACCGCAGCATGATCCCGCCCCGCAATCTCGGACGAGCCTACAGCCTCCACGACATGCGGCTGCTTGCCCGCGCAGCCCTGCCGCGGCCGGTGTTCGACTTCGCCGACGGCGGCGCGGAAACCGAGGGGACGCTTCGTGACAACGAGCAGGCCTTCGGACGCTTCGTGCTCTTGCCGACCCCGCTCCACGGCAGTCCGCAGCGCGACCTTTCCATCGAACTCTTCGGCCGGAGGCTTTCCATGCCGGTCATCATCGGCCCGACGGGCCTTGCCGGCCTGTTCTGGCCCGATGGGGAGCGTGCCGCGGGTCGCGCCGCGGCCGCGATCGGAACCGGGTACTGCCTCAGCCATGCCTCGGTCTGCCGCATCGAGGACCTGCCGGCGATCGGCGATGCCCCACGGTGGATGCAGGTCTTCCTCTATCGGGACCGCTGCTTCACCGCCGAGTTCGCGGAACGGGCGGCCGCGGCCAACTACGACGCGCTGGTGCTGACGGTCGACAACCAGCTTCTCGGACGGCGCGAGCGCGACCTACGCAACGGCTTCTCGATCCCGCCAAGGTTTTCGCCCCGCGACTTGGTGTCCATGGCGACCAAGGCGCGCTGGCTGATGCGCATGGGTCCGGTTCTGCCGAAGGTGACGTTCGCGAACTATGTCCGCACGGGCGAGGCGGCGGACCTCGGCAGCCTTGCGAAGCGGATGACGTCGCTGCTCGATCCCGGATTGTGCTGGGACGACGTCGACTGGCTGCGTGGCATCTGGAAGGGCCCGCTGGTGCTGAAGGGTATCCTGCATCCGCAGGAGGCTGTCCGTGCCGTGGAGCACGGCGTGGACGGCATCGTGGTCTCCAACCATGGCGGGCGACAGCTCGACGGGGCCATCGCCTCGCTGGATGCGCTGCCGGCCATTGTCGCCGCGGTCGACGGGCGCATTCCGGTGCTGCTCGATGGCGGGGTGCGGCGCGGCAGCGACGTGGTGAAGGCGCTGACGCTGGGAGCGAGCGCCTGCCTGATCGGCCGTCCTCATCTCTGGGGCCTGTCGGTCGCCGGGGAGGCCGGGGTGGCACATGTGCTGCGACTGCTGCGCGACGAAATCGACCGGTGCCTGGGGCTGATGGGCGCGCGCACCATCGCCGATCTCGGGCGACATCACGTCGCCCGACATCCGGGCCTGTGACCTTCGGCTAGCGGCCTCACACCGGGTCGGGACGCTCGAAATCGCCGGTTTCGCGGTTCATGACCCAGAGTTCCCCGGTGGAGATGTCGAACCAGGCCCCGGAGAGCGTCAGGCGACCCTTGCCTTCCAGGATGCTCACGCATGGAAAGGTACGCAGGTTGGAGATCGAGTAGCGGATCGAGATGCGCTCGAGCGAGGTCTGGCGCTCGCCGGCGGTCAGCAGGGCGTTTCCGGATACGGCTTCGGCGGCGGGCGCAAGGAGGCTCATCCACTTGCCGATGAAGTCACCGGGCGACAGGGGCGTGGTCGCGGGCGCCAGCGCGGCGCGGATACCACCGCACCGCCCGTGGCCCATGACGACGATGTTCTTCACCTTCAGACTCTGCACGGCGAACTCAAGCGCCGCCGAGGTGGAATGGTACTGGCCGTCGGGCGTGTAGGGCGGCATCAGGTTCGCGACGTTGCGCACCACGAAGAGTTCGCCGGGTCCGGCGTCGAAGATCGCCTCGGGCGCGGCGCGCGAGTCGCAGCACGCAATGACCATGGTCTCCGGCGCCTGTCCTTCGCGCGCGAGCGAGCGGTAGCGCTGCGTCTCCGAGACGAAGCGGCCGGCCATGAAGTTGCGGTAGCCGGTCAGAAGACGTTCGGGCAGATGGGTCATGACGGTCCCCTCGGACAATTTCATCCGCCAATCCATAGTTGCTGCGACGCAGCAACGGAAGGTCACGCGTGAATTGCGATGCGCAGCCCGAAATCATCGCCCATCGGCGGGTCGGGAAAGGGCATGGCTTCCCCACGGGCGATGCGCGCTGCGATCGACAGCATGGCGGCCGCGTCCAGCACGTCGTCGGCACCGGCACCCGGTAGCCTCGTCACCAGCAGGTTTCGGTCGAACCCGCAGCGTTCCAGCAGGTCGCGCCGTTCGGCCATGCCTGCCGGACTCACCTTTCCCTTGATCTTCTTGGGCAGCGTCATCGCCCGCTCGCCATTCAAGCGCCAGAAGGCCAGTTCGGGATGCGATTCGTAGACCCTGGTGCGCAACTCGGGATGCTCGCGTAGCAGCACGTCGATCTCGCGGATCTTCGGGAACAGGGCAAATGCCTGGATGGATGCGTGGCGCGGCGGGTCCGACGTCTCGAACGCGATGCGGCTGGCCAGTCGATGGTCGTCATACCAGGCGTCGAGCTGGGTAAAGCAGCGCGTCGACGCGTAGACCGCCGCGCGGGAGGGGATCGAGAAGACGCTGGACTGCCGCGGCCCCAGGAAGCGCCGGACGATCGCCTCGGGTCCCCGTCCTCCGCGATGGGTGAAGGCGGGCAGGCCGATCGGCATGTCGACCGCAATGATGGCATCGGCGGGAAGGGAAGCGAGAAGCTTCTCGAAGTTGGGATGGACGCGGATGTCCGGTGCGGAGCCGGGGAGCAGCCAGGCGCAGACCCAGCCCTTCCTGCAGCCGTCGACGCCGGCAATCGGAACGGGGGTGACCAGACTCACGCCGTTCGGTTCTTGCCCGGGTGCGTGAGGTGGCGCAGTTGCACCATCGCCATGGGATGCGACAGGCTCTGCAGGTCGGTCTCGATCTGAAGTTCGTCGCCGCCGCGCTTGGTGGTGCGTGCGAGGATCTCGAAGACCGAGGCGGTCGTCGTCTGCAGGGCCTTTGACATGGGCTGTCCTTCCAGGAGTCGCGCAAGGAAAATCGCCGACGTGAGGTCGCCGGAGCCATGCGGCGGACCTTCGATCACGCGATGTTCGGCGAGCAGCGCCTCGGACGGCGTCAGCAGGAGGTTGCCGATTCCGCCCGTCATCAGCCCCGGGGCGGACGTCACCAGCACGTTGGGCGGTCCGAGATGCAGGGCGGCCTGCATGATTTCGCGCTGGTCGTGCAGTTCCGTACCGGACATCCAGGCGAGTTCGTAGCGGTTCGGGGTCGCGACGTCGGCGATCGGCATGAGGCGGTCGCGCATGGCGGCGGCGATCGCTTCCGGCACGTAGAGGCCGTCGTGATCGCCCATGACCGGGTCGCAGACATACAGGGCCTTGGGGTTCCGCGCCTTCACGGCCTCGACGAGCGAGGCCACGGCGTCGACCTGGCCGATGTCGCCCAGAAAGCCGGACAGCACGCCCGCGACTTCGTCGAGCCACGGCGCGCCCGCCAGATCGGCCATCAGCGAGGCGAAAAGCTTTGGATCGGGCAGGATCTTCGTGCCCGGCCCGTGGCCGAGATGCCAGGGCAGGACAACGGTCGGCACCGTCCAGACCGGAAAGCCCAGCGCTTCCAGGGCGAGCGCGGCGGCGCGGTTGCCCACCGACCCGCGGGCAACGTGGCTGGACACGACGATGACCGCGCGCGGCGAGCCGGCTGTCGGAACGTTCATGCGGGTCAAATGCCTCCGAACAGGTAGAGCAGCAGCCAGCCGACGATGGCCAGCGTGATGAGCAGGCCGAGGAACCGCCCGATCCTGGTTCCCCAGTAGTCGATCGGATCGGCGCCGGCGGGCATGTCGGCCTCGATGCGGCGCCGCGCCGCGCCGAGCACGCCTCCGACCTGCGACAGGCCGCCCGAATCGGATTCGCGCGCCACCCTGTCGAGGATGCGGCGGGATTCCTCTTCGTCCTGGGAGCGGGGGCGGTTGCGATCGGTCACTGCTGCGTCCACACCCGGCGTGTCCGGGCCGGGTCCCGCCTACCACATCGGCCCTGCGGGGTCCAACTTCGCGGGTCGTTTTCCGCATGCGCTTTCGTGCTATGGAATCGGGCGTTGCACGCAGCGTGCGAGGAGCTTTCGCAATGTCGACCGTCCCCTTCGTATCAGCCCTTCGTCGGCCCACCAGCGGCGCATTCCTGTTCCTGGTGCTGCTTCTGCCGCTGCTTTCCGCCTGCGGCTACAACACGATCCCGACCTCCGAGGAGAGGGCCAAGGCAGCCTGGAGCGAAGTGCTGAACCAGTACCAGCGCCGGGCCGATCTCATCCCGAACCTGGTCGAGACCGTGAAGGGCTACGCTTCGCACGAACGCGAGACGCTGGAGGCGGTGGTCGATGCGCGCGCGAGGGCGACGCAGGTCAACGTTTCCGCCGACGCGCTGAGCGATCCCGAAACCTTCCGCGCCTTCCAGGAAAGCCAGTCCGGCCTCACCAGCGCGCTGTCGAGGCTGCTGGCGGTGGTGGAAAACTATCCGGACCTCAAGGCCAACCAGAACTTCCTCGCGCTGCAGGCCCAGCTGGAGGGCACGGAGAACCGCATCGCGGTGGCGCGGCGCGACTACATCGAGGCCGTGCGCGAGTACAACACGACGCTGCGGACCTTCCCATCCGTCATCTGGGCGACGTTGTGGTTCACGGACAACAAGCCGTACCAGACCTTCACCGTCAGCGAGGACAAGATGGAAGCTCCGAAGGTGGACTTCGGGACGGGGCAGGGCGGCTGATCGGACGATCGTGACCTGATCGATGCGCACTTCGCACGGTATGGGACGTCTCGCGGCGGCGGTGCTTCTGTTGCTGGCGGCGATGCTCGCCGTGGCGGCGGCCGCGGCGGCGCTACCCGCCCTCACGGGGCGCGTCGTCGACCAGGCGAACGTGATCGACGCGGCGGCCGAGGCCGCCATTGCAGCCAGGCTCGAAGGTTTCGAGGGCAAATCGTCGGACCAGATCGTGGTGGCCACGATCCCCAGCCTCGACGGCGAGGCGATCGAACCCTACGCCAACCGCCTGTACCGCAACTGGGGCCTCGGCCAGGCCGGCGAGAACAACGGCGTTCTGCTCCTCGTCGCGCCGAACGACCGGAAGATGCGGATCGAAGTCGGGTACGGCCTCGAGGGCACGCTGACCGATCTGCATTCGAAGCTCATCATCGAGAACACGATGGTTCCGGCCTTCCGCGTCGGCGACTTTTCCGGGGGCATCTCCGCGGCGGTCGACGACATCGTCATGGTGCTGGAAGGAAACGCCGCCGAACTGGAGGCGCGCGCCCGGCGCAATCCGCCGGCGACGCAGGGCGCCGGCGACATCGACTGGATCGTCGTGCTTTTCATCACCGTCTGGTTCGTCATCTTCTTCGGTGGTCTCGCCATGGCGATCCTGCCGCCGATCTTCGGCCGCAAGATCGGGCCGAACAAATATCGCTGGCTGGGCATGGACATCACCGTGGGCGGAAGCAGGCGACGCTCTTCCGGCTGGACGACGGGAACGTCATCCGGAAACTGGTCCGGCGGCGGCTGGTCATCCGGGAGCGGTCGCGGCGGGGGCTTTTCCGGCGGTGGCGGGTCGTCGGGTGGCGGCGGCGCATCGGGGAGCTGGTAGGAATGAGCCGCCTCAGCGAACAGGACCACGAGCGTGTGGCGACGGCGATCCGCGCTGCCGAAGAGCAGACGGCGGGCGAGATCTACTGCGTCGTCGCGGGCGCCAGCGACAGCTACTTCTACCCGGCCGCGACCTTCGCGCTGGTCGGGACGCTGCTGGCCGGGACCATCTGCGCCTTCGTCCTCGATCACTGGTGGATCAGCGTGCGCCTCCCGCATTTCGCCCTGGCGCAGATCCTGGGTTCGCTGGCCGTGCTGGTCGCGCTGCTGGCGTTTCCCCGCCTGCGGATCCTGCTGGTGCCGCCCTATCTCCAGCACCGCCGCGCCCACGGCAACGCGGTCAAGCAGTTCCTCGCCCACAACGTCCATCTGACGACAGCCAGAACCGGCATCCTGATCTTCCTGTCGCTGGCGGAACGCTACGCGGAAGTGATCGCCGACGCCGGCATCGCGGACCGCGTCGAGCAGGACCGCTGGAACGAGATCGTGGCGAACCTCACAGCGCGGGCGAAGTCGGGCCACCTCGCCGACGGGTTGGTGGGTGCGGTCGGGGCCGCGGGCGTGCTCTTGGCCGAGCATTTTCCGCCGGACGGGACGAACCGCGACGAACTGCCGGACCGCGTCGTCGAAATCTGAGACCCAGCCGCGCGGGAGGGCGTCTTGCCATCTTGCATTGGCGTGCGCCGCGCGTATGGTTAAGAAATCATGAACACGCTCACCATCGACATTCGCAAGGCAGATCCGGAAGACGCAGCGGCGATCGCCGACGTGCATCTGGAGTCTTGGATGGGCGCCTATTCGGGCATCATCCCCTACCGGGCGCTGGCGCGGATGATCGCCCGGCGCGGCAGCGAATGGTGGGCACGCGCGATCCGTCGTTCGGCGACCGTGCTCGTGGTCGAGATCGGCGGCGCGGTGGCCGGCTATGCGACGCTGGGGCGCAACCGCTCGCGCGAACTGCCTCAGCAGGGCGAGATCTACGAACTCTACCTCAAGCCGGAGTATCAGGGGATCGGCCTCGGGACCCGGCTGTTCAAGGCGGCACGGCGCACGCTGGCCGATCACGGGCTGTCGGGCCTGGTCGTCTGGGCGCTGGAGGAGAACGGCGGCGCCGTGTCGTTCTACGCCAACGCCGGCGGTCGCGACGTTGCGGAAGGCGTCGAGGTGTTCGACCACAAGGCCGTCAAGAAGGTCGCCTTCGTCTTCGACTGACGGAAGCTTCGTCCTCGCCTCTGGACGACAATTCCCGCTCCTTTGCACCAAGGGTGACGTCGGGTCGCGGCTGCCCGAGGGCGGCGCCTGTTGCGCCTGCGAATGGACCCGGCTATCGGACTGGTGCCAGCGGCGCGGCCGGCGGCATCGGGGTCAGGAGCCAGTTCATGCGGATCGAAGCCATTCCGATCGGGAAGAACCCGCCGGAAGACGTCAACGTCATCGTCGAAGTTCCGGTCGGCGGCGAGCCGATCAAGTACGAGATGGACAAGGAAGCGGGGACGCTGTTCGTCGATCGCTTCCTCTACACGCCCATGCACTATCCCGGAAACTACGGCTTCGTGCCGCACACGCTGTCGGGCGACGGCGACCCGATCGACGTGCTGATCTGCAACACGCGCAAGCTGGTTCCGGGCTGCGTGATCAATGTCAGGCCGATCGGCGTCCTGCTGATGGAGGACAATGCCGGCATCGACGAGAAGGTGATCGCGGTGCCGTCGCCGCATCTCACCCGGCGCTACGAGAAGGTCCGGAACTACACGGACCTGCCGGAGATCACGCTCGACCAGGTCGCGCATTTCTTCGAGCACTACAAGGACCTGGAACCCGGCAAGTGGGTGAAGATCGGCGACTGGCAGGACGCCGACCGCGCGCGCCAGATGATCGTCGAGGCGATCGAGCGGGCCAAGGCCGCTTCTTAGTTAGAGCCCAACTGTTCAGTCCTGCCGGTGGAAATCCGGCAGTGGCACGTCGCCCACCACCAGCACGCGCTCGTCGGCGCCGCATGAGAAGGTGACGGCCTGCTCGTCGGCGATCCGGCGGGCGGTTTCGTTGGCCTTCGGATTGCCGGTCGCCACGACGAGGCCGATGGCGCAGCCGTCGCCCTCGCCGGGCTGGCCGACCTTCTCCACGACGAGCACCTCGGTCCGGCGTTCGGCATCCTCGGGGTCGTTGCTGACGAACCAGCGATGGATGGTGGCGACCGGGACTTCCAGGCGTCCCTCGACCGAGATGCGCCATTCGATCTTCGCCGAGGTCGCGTTGAAGGCGGAGAAGCTTTCCCAGGCATGCTCCGCGCCGCCGGGCGGAAACCCGTAGACGACCGATTCGCGCAGGTCGCCGGCGTGGATCAGCACCGGGTAACCCTTCCAGCCGGCGCAGGCGTAGCTGCCATAGTCCTCGCCGTCGGCACCGGCCGCGATCAGCGCACAGTCGCGCGCGAGGTCGATATCGGTGTAGTCGCTGCGCATTTCGGCGGCGAGCACGGGCGCGGCGGCCATGCACAAGGACAGAACGGCGAAACGGCGCATATGGCTCTCCCTCGGCTCCATCGCAGGGTAACTCAAGGCGCGCGTTCGCCCAACGCCTTCTATTCCAAAGCGGCGATCCGCTTGGCCGTGGCCGAAAGCGTCTCCGGATCGCCGGCCAGGCGCACCGTCTTCAGCCGCGACGTGTGGCCGGCCACGACCGAGGCGGTCGAGCGGGCGATGCCGAACTGCCCCGCGAGCAGGCGTTCCAGCGCCGCGTTTGCCGCGCCCTTCTCGGGCAGTGCGCGCAGGTGAACGGCGAGGTGGAGGCGCCCCGCGGCGTCTTCGACCACGCCATCGAGCCGGTCGGCGGCCGCGCGTGGCGTGAGCCGAACGAAGAGATCTACGCCGTCGGCTCGCCTGCGCAGCCAGCCTTCGGATGCCTTTGCCGTCACACGACCAGCGGCGCGATGCTGGTCCAGAGGAGTTGCCGCAGGAAGAAGATGATGAGCAGCACGACGATCGGCGAGATGTCGATGCCGCCGAGATCGGGGAGGATGCGGCGGATCGGCGCCAGAACCGGCTCCGTGGCGCGGAACAGGAAGTTGCTGATCATGCCGACGAACTGGTTGCGCGGGTTCACCACGTTGAACGCGTAGAGCCACGAGAACACCGCCGCCCCGATCAGGATCCACCAGTAAATTCCAAGAGCCAGATCGATGGTCTGGATGAGCGCCAGCATACGGTTCTCCTACGACTGGCCGACATTTAGCCACTGGCCCGGGTGCGGACAAGCCCCGCGCCCGGTGGGATAGCGCCGAAGGCGTGGCAGCAGCAAGGCGCAGGGCCATCTCCCTGCCCGGACGGCAGCGCAGTGTCGATGCCACGGTCGCCATTGCCAGCGGCCGTCGGCGAAACCCGTCGACACCCGGCTTGACAGCCGGGGGCTCCCCGGCACATATCCACGGCACGCCGGACGGGGCTGTAGCTCAGCTGGGAGAGCGCGTCGTTCGCAATGACGAGGTCAGGGGTTCGATCCCCCTCAGCTCCACCACCGGCTTGCTATCGAACTGGCTTCTCTCCCCGCTTGCCGAATTATGTCGGGTTTTCCGTGCCTTGCACGTCTCTCCTTCGGGAATAGGCGCAGAGAGACGCGGATCCTGAGGCCTTCCAGGCGCAAACCTAGGCCCGGTCTCTGTGAGCCCAATTGCCAGCCCAAGAGTTTTGTCGGTCGATGCTCGGTAAATCATGGCAGATGCGGTGGTGTCGGGGGTTGGGAACCTTCGTTTTCACTTGCGCGAGAAAGTCGATTACCACTCGTTTCGACGCGTGAGGGTGACGAGATGGCGCCAGCCCCTCCAGCATCGCGACGGCGGGAGCTGTCTTCAGTATCCTGGAATGCCGCAGGCCATCAAAGTTCGATTGCTGCCTGCTGATCAGCCCAGAGGTGCGGCAGGTCGAGACGGCTGAGATGGCGGCCGGAGAGCTCGACGGGTTGCGTGCCGGTGAGGATAGATCGCGTGAGAGCCGGAGACAGGAACGCCAGCGGCAGGATGCGGCCGACATCGGTCCTGTCCGCACGATGCCTCATGGCCACGCCGGCGATGCCCTTGGCCGGATGTTTGGTGAGGCTCGCCAGATAGAGATGCGCCCGGCCGACGAGATCGACCAGGATGGGATCGGGAGTTCGGCCAGCTGCGATGGTTGACTCCACGACGATGCGGGCCTGATTGCCCCGGCGCCTGAGATCGATCGGAACGGTGAGGGTGAAGGTGTCCGGTTCCGCGTCGTCACCCTGATGCAGCTCGCGAGCTGAATCCTGTTCGCCGAGCAAGGTATTGACGAGGTTCACGATGTCGAAGGTGGCGGCGAGCGTGCCGCTGCCGAGTTGCACGCGCTGGATGATGTTACGGAGCAGGCCGCGACGCAGTTGCGGCGCCGTCGCATCGACGAGCTGCTGACTCAGGTCGACGGCCGCTTGAAGACCGTCGACGATCCGAGCGCTTGAACCAAGCTGTCCGATCCACGTGGCGAGCCGTGCCCGATCCCGCAACAGCTTTGCAGCAATCGCCACCACCGCATCGTCGAGCTCGGCCGCCGGCAATCGCCAGCCGCGGCGGACATCTTCGTTTCCCTGTCTGCCTCGGCGCGGCAGCAGATGGGCCGAGACGTAGTAGAGATAGCGCCGATAATGGTTCCTTGCATGGGTCGGCGCCATGCGTTCGCCGGCCTCGTCAAACAGGATGCCGG
>JAESFK010000962.1_pt1 | contig 10433 bp, 7 predicted proteins | sample 9269391 | NCBI WGS metagenome assembly JAESFK01 (sample SAMN14506231, study PRJNA617097) | algae metagenome | isolation source: Drouetiella hepatica UHER 2000/2452 and co-occurring heterotrophs from... | place: Slovakia: Slovak Paradise National Park, Hrabusice, Kosice Region | collected 2000-01-01
CATGATAGGTATATTCGCCGCCGCGCCCGCTGCGGTGCACCGGAAACCGGTCCGCCTCGATGAGGTCCTCAGGCCGCGCGCTCGTTCCGGCTGAGTAGAGCGGCGAATGCTCCACCAGCCACACCAGTTCCGGCGCGCCACCGTCGCGGATCGCTGCGACCCGTGCTTCCATGAACGCCACCGCGTCGTCATAGCCGGTCAGGCCCGGCGCGACGAGCCATTCCACCGGCGCCGAGCCGGGAACGGGGAGAAAGCCTTGGTCGATCGCGTCGCGGTTCATGGAATGCCTGCGTCGTCAAAGATAGGCGGCCGGAGGGGCGGCGTCCAGCCGGAGGCCGTGCCCCGTGGATCGTCGCAAGAAACCCGTCGCGGCGGCCTTGTTTCGCTATCGGCGATTTGCTAAAGCCCGCCCGCCGGTTTCGACCGGCACCTGCGCGGCGTGCGGTCGTGGCGGAATTGGTAGACGCGCAGCGTTGAGGTCGCTGTGGGGCAACCCGTGGAAGTTCGAGTCTTCTCGACCGCACCATTCCGCTTCCCGTCGTGGCCGGGAATCTGATACCGCCCGGACCATGCACGACATCACCAGCCGAACCTGCCTCTCCATCATCCTCGCCGCGGGCGAGGGGACGCGCATGAAGAGCGCGACCCCGAAGGTGCTGCACAAGGTGGCCGGCCTGCCCATGCTGGCGCATGTCGCAAAGGCGGCCGAGGCGGCCGGATCCGGCGCCGTGGCGCTCGTCGTCGGGCATGCGGCGGAAATCGTGCGCAAGGCGGTGGCCGGTTTCGCCCCGCAGGCGGAAGTCTTCGAGCAGAAAGAGCGGCTCGGCACCGCGCACGCGGTTCTGGCCGCGCGCGCGGCGATCGAACGTCGCCATGACGACGTGCTGGTGATGTTCGGCGATACACCGCTGGTCGATGCCGATTCGCTGGCGCTCGCCCGGCGCGAATTGGCGTCGGGGGCGCATGTTGTCGTCATGGGATTCCGCGCGGAGAATCCGAATGGTTACGGCAGGCTGATCGAGAAGGACGGCGCGCTGGTTGCCATTCGCGAGGAGCGCGACTGTTCCGAAGCCGAGCGGCGCATCACCTTCTGCAATGGTGGCCTGATGGCGATCTCGGGCGCCCACGCCCTTTCGCTGCTCGACCGGGTCGGCAACGCCAACGCGAAAGGCGAGTACTATCTCACCGACATCGTCGCGATCGCCGGCGAAGCCGGCCTCAAGGTCGTGGCGACAGAGGTGCCGGCCGAAAGCGTGCTCGGCGTCAACACGCTTGCCGAACTCGCTGCGGTCGAATCCATCTGGCAGCGCCGCCGCCGCGAGGCGGCACTTCTTTCGGGCGTGACGATGATCGCGCCCGAGACGGTTTTCTTCGCGCACGACACGAAGATCGAGCCGGATGTGCTTCTTGAACCCAACGTCTTCTTCGGCCCGGGCGTCACTGTTCATCGTGGCGCGGTGATCCATGCCTTCTGCCACATCGAGGGCAGCGTCGTCGGCGAAGGCAGCCACGTCGGACCCTTCGCGCGGCTCAGGCCCGGCACTGATCTGCACCGAGACGCGAAGGTCGGGAACTTCTGCGAGGTGAAGAAGGCGACGGTCGAGGCGGGCGCCAAGATCAACCATCTGAGCTATATCGGCGATGCGCGCGTCGGCGCTGGGGCCAACATCGGCGCCGGCACCATCACCTGCAACTACGACGGCTTCAGCAAGTTCGTCACCGACATCGGGGCCGGCGCGTTCGTCGGCTCCAACAGCGCGCTCGTCGCGCCGCTGACCATCGGCGACGGCGCCTATGTGGCGTCGGGCAGCGTGGTGACGCAGGACGTTCCCGCCGACGCGCTGGCCTTCGGACGGGCGCGGCAGAAGACGCTGCCCGAGCGCGGCCGCCAGCTTCGCGAACGGCTCGCTTCCGCGAACGCAGCAAAGAAGGCCTGAATCGTCGGATGAAGCCCCGCTAACGGATTGGAAGCCGGTTTCCGCTACGCTGCGTCCCGACCCGCCGGCCGCGTCCGGCTGTCATGCAGCGATACCCAATGTGATTTCTTCGTCCGGCCCGACCCGCTCTATGCAGTCCCTCTCGCCGGTCTGTTCCCCAGGGAGACCCTAGCATGTGCGGAATTGTTGGGATCGTCGGCCGCGGGCCCGTTGCGCCGTTGATCGTCGATGCGCTCAAGCGGCTCGAATATCGCGGCTATGATTCCGCGGGCGTGGCGACGATCGAGCAGGGGCGGCTGGACCGGCGCCGGTCCGAGGGCAAGCTCGTCAATCTCGAGAAGCGCCTGCAATCCGAACCGCTCGGCGGCAGCATCGGCATTGGCCACACGCGCTGGGCGACCCACGGCGTGCCCAACGAGGCCAACGCCCACCCGCACGTCTCCGGTGGAGTTGCCGTCGTCCACAACGGCATCATCGAGAATTTCGCCGAACTTCGCGCCGAACTGATCGCCGACGGCTATGCCTTCGCCTCGCAGACCGACACCGAGGTGGTCGCGCATCTCGTGGCGCGCGAGATCGACCGGGGAGAGGGGCCCGTCGAGGCCGCGCACAACGCGATCGGGCGGCTGCGCGGGGCCTTCGCGCTCGCCATCCTGTTCAGCGGCGACGAGGATCTCATCGTCGGCGCGCGCAACGGGCCGCCGCTCGCCATCGGCCACGGCGACGGCGAGATGTTCCTGGGGTCGGACGCGATAGCGCTCGCACCCTTCACCGATGCGATCACCTACCTCGAGGATGGCGACTGGGCAGTCGTGCGGCACGACGGTGCGATCATCTACGATGCCGACGGAGCGCAGGTGCGGCGCGACCGCCAGCAGGCGGTCGGCGTGTCGATGATGGTCGACAAGGGAAACCACCGCCACTTCATGGTCAAGGAGATCCACGAACAGCCGGAAGTCATCTCCCACACGCTGGCCCACTATCTCGACTTCACCACGAACACGACGCGACCGCTCGACCTGCCTTTCAGCTTCGCGAACCTCGACAGGCTGGCGATCTCGGCCTGCGGCACCGCCTATCTCAGCGGGCTCGTCGGAAAGTACTGGTTCGAGCGGCTGGCGCGGCTGCCGGTGGACATCGATATCGCCTCGGAGTTCCGCTACCGCGAGATGCCGCTGTCGCCCCGCAGTGCGGCCCTGTTCATCTCCCAGTCAGGCGAAACCGCCGACACCCTGGCCTCGCTGCGCTACTGCCGCGGGGAGGGCGTTCCGATCGGCGCCATCGTCAACGTGCGGGGCTCCACCATCGCCCGCGAATCGGATGTCGTTCTGCCGACTCTGGCCGGACCGGAGATCGGCGTGGCCTCGACCAAGGCCTTCACGTGCCAACTCTCCGTGCTCGCTTCGCTCGCCGTGCGGGCCGGCGTGGAGCGGGGCACGATCTCGAAGGCAGAGGAGCACAAGCTCGTGCGCGAACTCGCCGAGGCGCCGCGCTATGCGATGCAGGCGCTCAAGATGGAGGAGCAGATCGAGAAGGTGGCGCAGGAGCTCTCGCGCTATCGCCACGTGCTCTATCTCGGCCGCGACACCAGCTTCCCGCTGGCGATGGAGGGCGCCCTCAAGCTGAAGGAAATCTCCTACATCCATGCCGAGGGCTATGCCGCGGGCGAGCTCAAGCATGGACCGATCGCCCTCATCGACGAGACGATGCCGGTCATCGTCATCGCTCCCCATGACCGGATCTTCGAGAAGACCGTGTCCAACATGCAGGAAGTCGCGGCGCGTGGCGGCAAGATCATCCTGATCACCGACAGCAAGGGTGCGGAAGCGGCGTCGATCCGCACGATGGAGACCATCGTCATGCCGGAGGTGCCGGAGATCGTCGCGCCAATCGTCTACGCCCTGCCGATCCAGATGCTGGCCTATTTCACCGCCGTGGCCATGGGAACGGACGTCGACCAGCCGCGCAACCTCGCGAAATCGGTCACGGTGGAATAGCTCCATGGGCCGGCCCGGGGCACGCCTTCTCGTGACGGGTTTCGAGCCCTTTCCGGGAGCACCGGTCAATCCGACGCAGTGGCTGGTCGAGCGCCTGCGCGTCACGCCGCCCGACCTCGACGGCGCCGCTGCTTTCCGGGCCGAACTGCTGCCGGTCGACTATCGCGCGCTGGAGGGACGGCTGGGCGAGATCGGCCGCGCGTTCGCGCCCGATGTCGTCATCCATTTCGGCCTTGCCGGCACGGCCGCCGGTTTCCGGCTCGAGCGGGTCGCGCGCAACCGCTTCGAATCCGCGCGGCCGGACAATGCCCTGTTCAGTCCTGCCGACGGACCGATCTGCGCCGCCGCGCCGCTTCTGCCGGCAACGCTGCCGCTGGATCAGATTTACAAGGCCTTGAAAGAGGCCGGCCTCCCGGTCGAATGGTCCGACGACGCCGGCGGCTACCTCTGCAACATGGCCATGACGCTGACCCTGGCCGGCGCCTGCGAGGGCATGGCGCCGACCCGCACGGGCTTCGTGCACGTCCCGCCGGTGGGGCAGGGCGCGCCGCTGTCGGAGACGGAGCTCGAAAAGGGCGCGGCCATCATTCTCTCGACGGCGCTCGCCGAAGCCGGCTGACGCGACGGTTCCTCGGCGACCGAAAGGAAGACGGCGATCTGACCGGCACCTGGTGTCGGTCGACAGACCCGGTTCGCCCAAGGAAGATGCGGTCTGCGACTTGAAGTTGCCGCCCGCCCGCATATCTTGACGGTCATGGCGTGTGCTGCGTGCGCCCGGGGCTCCGGCTCCGAATACGGAGAACGAGTCGAACCCGTTTTCCAGAGGAGCGCAGCCCTTGGATCTGCATACCGATCGCGTTACGCGCCGCCCGGTCTCGATGATGCGGGCGTTCTTCGAGGGGTCCGCCTCCGGCGGCATCGTCTTGATGTTCGCGGCCGTGCTGGCCATGATCGTCGCCAATTCCCCGCTCGCCCCCGCCTACTCCGGTATCCTGTCCAGCTATGTCGGCCCGCTGAGCGTCGGTCACTGGATCAATGACGGCCTCATGGCGGTGTTCTTCCTGCTGGTGGGGCTGGAACTCAAGCGCGAGGTGCTCGACGGCCAGCTTTCGACCTGGCCGAGACGGGTTCTGCCGGGGATCGCTGCGGCCGGCGGCATGGCCGTCCCTGCCCTGATTTACGTCGCCTTCAATGCGAGCGATCCGGTCGCGATCAGGGGCTGGGCCATTCCGGCGGCCACCGACATCGCCTTCGCGCTGGGCGTGCTGTCGCTTCTGGGGGATCGCGTGCCCGCCTCGCTCAAGGTCTTTCTGACGGCGCTCGCCATCATCGACGATCTCGGTGCCGTCGCCATCATCGCCGTGTTCTACACGAGCGGGCTTTCGTTTCCCGCTCTCGCCGGTGCGGGTGTCGTCCTGGCGATGCTGATTGCGCTCAATCGGTTCGGTGTTATGCGGCTCGCACCTTACATCGTCCTGGGCGCGCTGCTTTGGCTGCTGGTGCTGAAATCGGGCGTGCACGCCACGCTTGCCGGCGTCGCGCTGGCACTGACGATTCCCCTCCGCCACGCTCCCGACCTGCAGCACGAACTGGATGCGTCACCGCTGCATCGCATGGAGCATGCCCTGCATCGCGTGGTGCCCTTCGTCATCCTTCCGATCTTCGGGTTTGCGAACGCGGGCGTGTCCCTGGCCGGCGTCACGCTGGCCTCGCTGACCGCGCCGCTGACGCTCGGCGTTGCCGTCGGCCTGGTCGCAGGCAAGGTCGTCGGTGTGTTCGTGTCGGCGTGGATTGCGGTGAAGGCCGGCCTTGCCGATGCGCCCGCCAACGCCACGCCTTCCCACCTGCTCGGCGTCGCACTGCTGTGCGGTATCGGCTTCACCATGAGCCTGTTCATCGGTCTGTTGGCATTCCCCGACAACCCGGCGCTTCAGGACGGAGCCAAGCTGGGGATCCTGCTCGGCTCGATCGTGGCAGGCGCGCTCGGCGCCATGGTGCTGCTGCTCAGCCCGAAACCGGGCTCAGAAGCGTCACGCCGCTTCTGATCGCCGGACCGCTCGCGCGGCCGAGCTGTGATGCGGGCGCCCGCCGGGAAGCGGACGCGCCAGGAGACACCGACGCGTGGCGTCGGGGCGGGTGAACCTACTCGCCGTCGTTCGCGGTGACACCGACCGCCAGCGTCTTCGTGAGTTCGAGAGGGTTCGACATGCCCGCCGCGGCGATCTGCGCGAAGGGCACCGGGGTCGCGGGTTCGGCTGTCACTTCCAGGCTCTGGGGGCCATCCAGGAACTTGGAGATAGCGGTGGTGATCTGCGACGACAGTTCCGGATTGTTCAACTGCCCCGTCAGGAAGGGCACGATAGCCTTCGCCTGGTTCTTGATGTCGTCGGGCTTCATGTTCTGCATCCCGGCAACGTAGGCGATGGCCTTGTCCGTCAGGGAATCGTCATCCCAGCGCACGGTCGCGGAGTGGAAGGTGAGTTGCTGCATCAGGCCCAGCATGGCCAGCCCCTGGGCCGAGTTGTCGGCGTCGGCGGGCTGGTCTGCCATCTGCTTCTGCAGGTCCTGCAACGCCTTGATCAGGTCCGGCGTGTAACCGCCGAGGTCGAAGCTCATGCCGAAGGTGCCGGCATTGTCGACCGTGATGTCGTACTGGTTCAGGGCCATCCGCCCGTCGGTCGGCTGCCAGGTTCCCGCCAGCTCGAAATAGCCGCTGATGTTTTCGTAGCCGAGCGCCTTGAGCGCGGCCTGGGTCTGCGGATCCTCGATGAGGCCAAGGTCGGCGGTGAACTTCTCGGCCGCGCCGGAGAACGTCATCGGCTTTCCGTCCTCGGGTGCCCCGATCGCGGCGGTGAGCGTGTTCATCGAGAAGGCCGTCCGGTCGCCGACCTTGACCACCATGTTGTCCAGTTCCGCCCCGGAATAGAACATCAGGTTGCCGACGGGATCCGTCGCGCCGTCGGCGGGCAACCGCACGCCGGTGAAGCTGAAGGGGCTGATGTCGACCGTGATGCCGTCCTGGGTCTTGCTGAAGGGTGCAGTCGTGATCGACTCGACAAGGTAGTCGCCGCCATCTTCGCTCACGCCTGCGAAGCTCACCTGGCCGATGGCCAGCGGATTGCCCTCGCCTACGGGCATGACCTTGACGCCCTCGAGCGTGAAGGCGGGCGAAGCGCCGCTGATGCTGTCCCAGGCAACCTCTATTCCCTGCAGCACCATCAGGGCCTTGAAGCGCTCGGCCACGGCGCTCGCGTCCTGCGCCTGGGCGTTCGCGGCGGCTGCGAGTACGAGGAAGGTCGAAACGGCGAGCTTGCCGAACAACTGGCGGTGGATGGACATTGACGTTCCCTGAGACCTGGAGGTTTTTTGCACCTTCGCTCTGTCCTGGAAGAACTGGTCCGGAACATGGCGAGGCGCGACATTGGTCGCAACCGCGCCGAAAAGGCAACCCGATAGCTTCGGTATGACGAACATCTGCGCGTGTGGCCGATTGCGCCCTTCGCGGCGGCGGGGAATTTGCGTCGGAGCCGGATCGAGTCCTCGCTTTGCGCCTGTGAAATGAGGCCGCGGGCGATGTGCCTGACAGTCGTCAAGGCTGCCGGCGCATGTTCGATGCATTCAACCCATCGCCCTGGCCAATCGCGCGTCCGTCTTTTCAACGTCATCCGGACGTGTTACCTGCCGGCGCCAATCCTCTTCGGACCCAGCGACTCGGCGCGGCGCATATGGCTCCGCGCCCTTTGCGTTTATCAAGGTGCGGCAATGGCTTCCATCATCGAGACGGCAACCGGGGCGCTGGCGCTCACATTCGACGACGTGCTGCTGCAGCCCGGCCACTCCGAGGTGATGCCCGGCCAGACCGACGTCAGCACCCGCATCGCCGGCGACATCGACCTCAACATCCCGATCCTCTCGGCGGCGATGGACACCGTGACCGAATCGCGGCTCGCCATCGCCATGGCGCAGGCGGGCGGCATCGGCGTCCTGCACCGCAACTTCACGCCCGCCGAGCAGGCCGAGCAGGTGCGACAGGTCAAGAAGTTCGAATCCGGCATGGTCGTCAACCCGGTCACGATCGGGCCGATGGCGACGCTGGCCGAGGCGCAGGCTCTGATGCGCGCGCACGCCATCTCCGGCATCCCGGTGGTCGACAGTGGCGGGCAGGGCGGCCACAGGGTCGGCAAGCTCGTCGGCATCCTCACCAACCGCGACGTGCGTTTCGCCACCGACCCCGACCAGCCCGTCCACGAGCTGATGACCCGCGACAACCTCGTCACCGTCAAGGAGACGGTCGACCAGACAGAGGCCAAGCGCCTCCTGCACCAGCGCCGCATCGAGAAGCTGCTGGTCGTCGACCCGCAGGGCAACTGCGTCGGCCTCATCACCGTCAAGGACATCGAGAAGTCTCAGCTCAACCCCAACGCCACCAAGGACGCCCAGGGCCGCCTGCGCGTGGCCGCCGCGACCACCGTCGGCGACGACGGGTTCGAGCGCGCGGAGCGCCTCATCGACGCGGGCGTCGACCTTTTGGTGGTGGATACCGCGCACGGCCACTCGCAGCGCGTGCTGGACGCGGTGGCGCGCGTCAAGCAGCTGTCCAACTCCGTGCGCATCCTCGCCGGCAACGTCGCCACCGCCGACGGCACGCAGGCGCTCATCGACGCCGGCGCGGACGCGGTCAAGGTCGGCATCGGCCCGGGCTCCATCTGCACCACCCGCATCGTGGCAGGCGTCGGCGTGCCGCAGCTTTCGGCCATCATGTCGGCGGTGGAGACCGCGCAGAAGGCAGGCGTCACGGTGATCGCCGATGGCGGCATCAAATATTCGGGCGACCTTGCCAAGGCACTCGCGGCGGGCGCGGGGGCGGCCATGATCGGCTCGCTGCTCGCCGGCACCGACGAGAGCCCGGGCGAGGTCTATCTTTACCAGGGACGCTCCTTCAAGGCCTATCGCGGCATGGGCTCTGTCGGCGCCATGGCGCGCGGCTCGGCCGACCGCTACTTCCAGGCGGAAGTGCGCGACACGCTGAAACTGGTGCCGGAAGGCGTCGAGGGGCAGGTGCCCTACAAGGGCCCCGTCTCGGGCGTGCTGCACCAGCTTGCCGGCGGCCTGCGCGCCGCCATGGGCTATGTCGGCGCCGCGACGCTCAAGGACCTGCGCGAAAAGGCGACCTTCGTGCGCATCTCCAATGCCGGCCTGCGCGAGAGCCACACCCACGACGTGACGATCACCCGCGAGAGCCCCAACTACAACGCCCTGTAGCGGCCGCGCCGGCCGCACCCCCGGAAACCCAGAGCCATGCTGCCGACCGCCATCTTCTGGCCGATGATCGCCCACGCGGCGCTCGTCTTCGCGCTCTACGGCCTGCTGCGCCTGCGCCGCGGCGAGGCCGTCGCCAGCGGCGCCGTGAAGGTAGCCGACTTCCGCGACCGCGGCACGCCCGAGCCCGAGGCCAGCCGCAAGGTGCTGGCCAACATCGCCAACCAGTTCGAACTGCCCATGCTCTTCCACGTCGGCTGTCTGGCGCTGTTCGCCACCGGCGGCGTCTCGATCTTCGTCGTCGCCATCGCCTGGCTCTTCACCGCCTCCCGCTACGTCCACACCGCCATCCACGTAGGCGGCAACCGCATCCGCTATCGGTTCCCGGCCTTCATGGTCGGGTTCGCCGCGGCGGCGCTGCTCTGGGTATGGCTGGCGCTGCATCTGGCGGGGGTGGTTTAGGGGGTGGGCTACGGAGGTGCTGGCGCTGGCCCGGTCGCTTCTGTCGCGTGTGTAACCTACTTTGTACAGAGTCTCATTGCCGGCAGCCTCGTGTCCGTTTGCAGACCGTCAGCTGAGGATGGCGAAGTGCGTTGAGCTGCCGATGAGACCACGGGCGAGACGCGTTCCACTCGCGGCAAGTTTGTCCAGCGAGTCAGCAGCCGGCCGGCGATCGATGCACTGATCCGCTCGTTGAGGTCTCAACTGCCTAGGCCCGCGAAAACTGATGGCAATGGGACGCCGCCGGCAAAGTAACGTGTCCGACGATACATGAATTTTCGCTGCAGCACGACAGCTGGAATTCATTGGTGCGCAGACACCGCTTTAGTCCACAATGACGACTGCAAGGAATGCTTTTCGTCGAGGGCACCGTCCGTGCATTGGTTCCTCTTCTTCACGTGCGCGACGTTCCTGCTGTGCGGCGGGCTGGCGGTTGGCTTCTGGCCGGGCCGGGCCATCGCGCAGGATCGCAGGGAACAAATCAGCTTTGCGCCTGACCGCACTTCGCGGCGCGTGTCCGCAATGGGACGGTACTGCGCGACCTCAGCTGCCGCATGAACGGAAAGACCCGCTGGTGCCGCGTCGAGCAGGCCGACTTCCAATTGAAGATCCGGGTAGGGTCGAACCGTGCGCCCTGGCATTGCACCGTCTCGAATTCAGGAATCGTGGCGAATGTCATTTCTCTGACAGAAGAGGGCGTGCTTTGGCGGCCGTGGCCTTTAAAAACCGGTGTGACCAT
>JAESFK010000964.1_pt1 | contig 10418 bp, 8 predicted proteins | sample 9269391 | NCBI WGS metagenome assembly JAESFK01 (sample SAMN14506231, study PRJNA617097) | algae metagenome | isolation source: Drouetiella hepatica UHER 2000/2452 and co-occurring heterotrophs from... | place: Slovakia: Slovak Paradise National Park, Hrabusice, Kosice Region | collected 2000-01-01
GCGACGATGCGCGGCTCGGCGCCCTTCGGGTCGCGAACCACGGCGAGCAGCATGTAGCTGTCCGCGCCGAGCTGACGGCAAAGCGCCATCATGAAGCCCGTGAGATCCCCCCGCGACGACAGCCGCGTGGGCGCTGCCGGCATCGCGTCGACCTGCGGGATGGCTAGATTCATGTCCTCGTTCCGCCTGTTCCGAATCGCTTCGCGGGCCCGGTCGTCCCCGTGCGGACGCCCGAACACCCAACGCATCACAATGTACGAAAACCGATCGCGCCCGGATTCCCCGGACGGGCGAACTGCGACACAACCCATCTCCGGGCCTCGCAACGAGGCTCCGGAACGCCGGTCGAAGAGGTCCGCCACCTCCACGTCGACTGATTCGCGATCAATTTACCCGCAGTCGAATCCGACGGCAAACACTGAAAAGGCGCAGTTGAATCAGATGTGACCGGCGCGGCGCGAAAGCTCAGTCGGACGCAGAGTCACCTTGCCGAAATCGCGGCTTGCGGCCACAAGTGGCGCAACACTGCAGGAGGACCCACATGAAGCGCTCGCGCATCAACGAGATCATCCGCGAAGGCGACGCCTTCATCCGGTCCTTCGGCTATGTCATGCCGCCTTTAGCCTACTGGTCGCCGGACGAACTGGCGACCCGCAGGCCTCCCGGCATCATCGACGCCCGGCTAGGCTGGGACATCACCGACTACGGGCAGGAGAAGTTCGACGAACTCGGCCTGTTCCTGTTCACGGTTCGCAACGGGCGTGCGGCCGACCTCGCGAGGGGCGGCGGCATGGTCTATGCCGAGAAGATCATGATCTCCCGCAAGGACCAGCTTTCGCCCATGCATCGGCATGTCGTGAAGGCGGAGGACATCATCAACCGTGGCGGCGGGACGCTGGTCCTCGAACTGTTCATGCCGGACGCCGAAGGCGGTATCGACCGGAATGCCCAGGTCGAGGTGCCGACCGACGGCGTGGTCCGGAAGCTGGAGGCCGGCGGGCGGCTCAAGCTTCAGCCGGGCGAGAGCGTGACGCTGCTGCCGGGTGTCTGGCATGCGTTCTGGGGAGAGGGCGGCGACGTGCTGATCGGCGAGGTCTCGACGGTCAACGACGACCTGACGGACAACATCTTCGCCGAGCCGATCGGTCGCTTCTCCAACATCGAGGAGGACGAGGCGCCGCTCCACCTGCTGGTTTCCGACTACGACCGGTTCGTCGGTCAGCCGGACTGATCGGTCTCGGCAGGCGACCAGTCGACCATCTCGCCTGCGAACAGCGGCGCCAGATCGTCCCCGTCGGCGACGGCGACCGTGGCCTCGGCCTGCCGCGGGCGGCGGATCCAGGTGACCCGTTCCTCCGACGGCGGAAAGCCGTAGAAGGCCGCACCGTTGAGCGTGGCGAAGGCCTCGAAGCGGTCGAGCGCGTCCTCCTCCTCGAAGACGCGAAGATAGGCCTCGATCGCGACCGGCGCGCTGAAGACGCCGGCGCAGCCGCAATCCGCCTCCTTGAGACGGCGCAGATGCGGGGCGGTGTCGGTTCCCAGGAAGAAGTTCGGCAGGCCGCCTACCGCCGCCTTGCGAAGCGCCAGCCTGTGCTGCTCGCGCTTGAGAACCGGCAGGCAGTACATGTGCGGGCGCAGCCCGCCCTGGAACAGGGCATTGCGGTTGAACAGCAGGTGCTGCGGGGTGATGGTCGCGGCAAGGCGGCTGCCATGGGAGGTCGCGACGCGGGCGCCTTCCTGCGTCGTGATGTGCTCCATGACGACCCGCAGTGTGGGATGGCGCTCGAGCGCGGGTTCGAGAACCTCGTCGATGAAGCCCTTCTCTCGGTCGAAGATGTCGATCTCGGGCCGTGTCAGTTCGCCGTGGACGAGAAGCGGCATGCCGGCCCCGGCCATGGCCGCCAGCACCGGATCGATCCTTTCGACCGCGGTGACGCCATGGCTGGAGTTGGTGGTGGCGTGGGCGGGGTAGAGTTTCGCCGCAGCGAAGATGCCGTCGCGATGGCCCGCGAGCAGATCGGTGACATCCGTCGCGTCGGTCAGATAGCAGGTCATCATCGGCGTGAAATCCACGCCAGGGGGCACCGCGGCGACAATCCGCCGGCGATAGGCGTCGGCCATGGCTGCCGTGGTCACCGGCGGCGTCAGGTTGGGCATCACGATCGCTCGCGCGAAGCTGCGCGCCGTGAACGGCACCACGGCGCGCAGCATCTCGCCGTCGCGGAAATGCACGTGAAGGTCGTTCGGCCGGCGGAACGTCAGGGTACGCAGCGGATCACCTCGGTCGCGGTCCAGTTTTCGGGCCGGCCTTTGCGCCAGCGTCGCCCTTCTAGTGGCTGGTCCCGGCGGCGACAAGCCGAAGGGCGCCGGACATCAGCGGTAGCGCTCGTCCGACCAGATCTCGCCGTCGATCCGCCCCTGCAGTTCGGGGTAGGAAGCGGCATGGAAGACCGGCCGGGCGCCGCTCTTCTTCTGGTCGAAATAGTCCCGCGTCAGCTTGGCCACCGTGCCCGACAGCAGAACGATCGCGATCAGGTTGATCGTCGCCATCAGTCCCATGGAGGCGTCGGCGGCGTCGAAGACCGTCGCCACGCTCTCATAGGCGCCCCAGACGACCATCACCAGCACGGCGGACCGCAGGATCATGATCGGCCAGCCGGTTCCCGCCCCCAGGAACGTCATGGCGTTCTCCGAATAGGAGTAGTTGCCGATGATCGAGGTAAACGCGAAGAACAGGATCGCGATGGCCACGAAGTACGAGCCCGCCGATCCGATATGCACCTGCATGGCCGCCTGCGTCAGCTGCGTGCCGGTCACGCCGGAATCGGGGACAAGGGTGCCCGACAGAAGGATCATCACGGCGGTTGCCGTGCAGATCAGGATCGTGTCGATGAAGACGCCCAACGCCTGGACGAAGCCCTGCGAGGACGGATGATGGGGATCAGGCGTCGCCACCGCCGCAATGTTGGGCGCCGATCCCATGCCGGCCTCGTTGGAGAACAGGCCGCGGCGAACCCCGTTCAGCATGGCCGCGGCAATGCCCCCGGTGAAGCCCGCCGCCGCCTCCGTCAGGCCGAAGGCACTGCCGAAGATCAGCCCGATGATGGCCGGGACCTCGGTGATGTGGACGATCAGGACGTAGATCGCGACCAGCAGGTAGGCGACCGCCATGAACGGCACGACGATCTCGGCGACACGCGCGATCTGCTTGATGCCGCCGAAGATGACGATCCCGGAGAGCGCGGCCACCGCGACCCCGGTGGCAACCTTCGGCAGGCCGAAAGCTCCCTGCATGGCGTCGGCGATGGAGTTCGCCTGCACCGCGTTGAAGACCAGTCCGAAGGCGAGGTTCAGGCAGACGGAGAAGATCGCGCCTGCCCAGGGCATGCCGAGACCGTGGGCGATGTAGAAGGCCGGCCCGCCGCGATACTGGCCCTCGTCGTTGCGGACCTTGTAGAGCTGCGCCAGCGTCGATTCGGCATAGGCCGTGGCCATGCCGACGAGTGCCACCATCCACATCCAGAAGATCGCGCCGGGGCCGCCCAGGTAGAGCGCGACCGCCACGCCGGCGATGTTGCCGGTGCCGACCCGCGAGGCGAGGCTGGTGCAGAGTGCCTGGAAGGGCGTGATGCCCGACTTGTCGTTGGCATCCGAGCCCCGGACGGCCCGGAACATTTCGCCGAAATGCACGAACTGGATGAAACCGAGCCGGATCGTGAAGAAGATGCCGACGGCCAGCAGGCCGTAGACGAGCACGTAGCTCCAGAAGACGGTGTTCAGGAAACTGATGATGGCCGTCATGTCCCTCTCCGTTCACGCCGGCGAAGTCTGGCGTGACTCGACGGGAATGCGAACGAAAATTCGCTGGCTAGCCTTCCGGTACAGTCTAAAGCGCGTCGCGATCCTTCAGATTCGCTCCCTGCGCTTTATGTGCTTGTTTTTGCGCATGTCTTTTTCCCGAAACCGGTTCCTACTTTCGGGAGACATGCCCTAGCGCGGACGCGGGACCGAACCCGGGAACTGCGCGGCTCGACGTGCCTTAAGGGGCAGCGGATCAGGCCGCGGTGCGCAGGCCATGGGAGGAGGTCTCGACATGGACCCACGCCTTCACAGGCAGATGGTCGGAGGCCATGCGGGAGAGCCGCGAATCGTGGATCTCGGTGCAGGCCACGAGCCCCTCGCGATTGCCCATGATGCGGTCGAGCGCCAGCACGGGATACCCGGCCGGAAAGCTCGGCACGAGCGGGGAGGGGAAGGAGAAGCGCTGTTCCAGTTCGCGCAGCGAGGACTTGGCGCCGACGCGCCATTCGTTGAGGTCGCCCATCAACAGGGTCGGGATGTCGTGCTCGGCCTCGATCGCCTCGAGGATGGCTCGCACCTGCATGGCGCGGGAACGACGAAGCAGGCCGAGATGCGCGGCGATGATGCGGAGATGGCCGATCGGCAGATCGAGGTCGACGATGACGGCGCCACGCGGCTCGACGCCCGGCAGGGCTATCTGGCGCGCGGCCTTCACGGTGCCTTCGCGGCACAGAACCATGTTGCCGTGCCAGCCATGGCCCTTGCGGGTCGGCGTGAGCGGGATCGGTACGAGCCCGCACTGGTCGTGGATCGCGTCGAGGTCGAGCAGGCCGACCCTGTCGCCGAAACGCTGGTCCACTTCCTGCAGCGCGATGATGTCCGCGCCGATCTCGCCGATCACCGAAAGGATGCGGTCGGGTCGAAAGGTGCCGTCCTGCCCCACGCATTTGTGGATGTTGTAGGATGCGATCAGCGCATCGCCGGATGTTATGGTCGACGCTGTCGTCGGCAGGTCCACGACGTCCGGGAAGCGGCGAAGGAGCGGGTGGAGGGATTCCGCCAGCGCCGGCTTCCACATCAGCTTCGCCATGCCCCGCGCTCTCCCGGTTTCCCGACCCGACTTGCGGTCCGGAGACGACCGGACCACCTATAGATATGGATTTGTTAAGATGGAATTGCCACTCACATATATGGTTCCCGTGAAACCGGATCATGCCGTGGCGACAGCCGCGCCGGTAACATTCAGACGCGGGCGCAGATGAGCGGTCCCATCCTCGCGGCAATCGCCGCCGTGCTGCTCTTCTCGCTGGTCACGGCGATCGCGGTGCATGTCTATGGCAAGCTCGCCTACCGGCCCGCGGGTGCGGCGTCGCGGGCGCTCGCCGTGGAGCACGACGCAACCGAACTCGATCGTTCGGTCGGGTCTTTCGCCGCGGCGCATCCGGGCCGGAGCGGGCTGGCGCTGTGCTCCGAAAATCTCCATGCCTTCTCGGTGCGCGCGCTTTCCGCCCGGGCCGCCGGTCGCAGCCTGGACCTGCAATACTACTACTGGAAGACCGACCTGACGGGCCTGCTGCTGTGCCGGGAGCTCATTGACGCGGCGGACCGGGGGGTACGCGTGCGCCTGCTGCTCGACGACATCAACCTGCGCGGTCGGGACGAAACCCATCTGGCGCTCGACCGGCATCCCAACATCGAGGTGCGGGTCTTCAATCCATCGTGGAACCGGGTCGGGGCCCTGCAGCGCGGGTTCGAGCTGATCCTGCGCCCCTATTCGTCGACCCGCCGCATGCACAACAAGTCGTGGATCGCCGACGGGCGGATCGCGATCGTCGGCGGCCGCAACATCGGCGACGCCTATTTCGACGCGTCCGATACGATGAACTTCCGCGACCTCGACGTGCTGGCGGTCGGCCCGATCGTCGACGAGGCGGAGGAGACGTTCGACCGGTTCTGGAACAGCGACTGCGTGTTTCCGCTCTCGGCCCTGCCGGGCTGGGGCGGCGATCTCGACGCGTTGCGGCGGCGGGTCGACCGGGAGGCGGAGTCGCAGGGCGCGAAGCCCTATCTGCGTCAGTCCAGTCGTGAAGCCGAGGCGGGTGGCCTGCTGCGCCAGGGCGCGGACTTCCACTGGACGGGCGAGGCGCGCATCGTTTCGGATCCGCCGCGAAAATCGAAGGGTGACGAAGCCGATCGCTGGCTGCACAGGGCGATCTTCCCGGTGCTGCTCTCCGCACGAAAGCGGCTGGAGATCACTTCGCCCTACTTCATCCCCGGACGGAAGGGTGTGCGCCAGCTCACGGGCCTCATCGAGGCCGGCACCCAGGTCGTCGTGCTCACCAACTCCCTCGCCGCCACCGACGTGGCTGCGGTGCATGGCGCCTATGCGCGCTACCGGCGGTCCCTGCTCCGCCACGGGATCGAGTTGTTCGAGCTGAAGCCGGAGGCCGGCGCCAGGCGCATCTCGCTGTTCGGCTCGAAAGGCGCCAGCCTTCACACCAAGGCCTTCACCGTGGACGACGAGGCCGGGTTCGTCGGTTCGTTCAACTTCGATCCGCGCTCGGTGTCGCTGAATACCGAAATGGGGGTGCTGTTCCGCAGCGGCCCGCTGGCGCGCGAGGTCAGCGCCGTCTTCGACCAGCAGGTCGAGCCGGAGAACAGCTACCGCGTCGTGCTGGAGGGCCTGCGGCTGGTCTGGTGCGACGGCGAGAAGCCGGACGGCCGGCGCCTGCGGCACGAGCCGAAGGCGAGCCTGAAGCGCCGGGTGATCGCCAGACTGTCGGGTTTCCTGCCGCTCGAATCGCAGCTTTAGCGGTCGGGACGTCGGATCGCGGTTGGCGGCCGCGCGAAACGCGTTGTAGAACTCGAGAGATGCCCGCATTCGGACCTGATCCCGCCAGAGCAGTCGTGCCGCTACGCCGGACGCGAGTGGCCGACGGCCGCCCAAAGGCAGGCGCGCCAGGATGATCGGCAGTGCCGCGCGATCCTTCGGCCTGCGCGCGGTGCTGATCGCCGTCTTCGCGTTCCTCTACATCCCGATCGCCGTGCTGGTCGCGCTGTCCTTCAACGAAGGCGGCCTGCCGACCGTCTGGTCGGGCTTCTCCTTCAAATGGTATGCTTCGCTCGCGGACAATACGGTGATCCTGTCGGCGGCGCTGAACACGCTGATCGTCGCAGTCGTGTCCACCATCATCGCCACGGTGCTCGGCACGCTGCTGGCGATCGGCATCGAGATCCGGCGTCGACGCAGCCGGGGGCTGGAGGCACTCGTCTTCGCGCCGATGATCATTCCCGACATCGTGCTCGCCATCGCGCTGCTGTCGTTCTTCTCGATGCTCGACGTGACGATGGGCCTGCACACGATCGTGCTGGCGCATGTCGTGTTCAACATCGCCTTCGTTTGCGCCGTGGTGAGGGCGCGGCTCAAGACCTTCGACTGGTCGGTGACCGAGGCTTCGGCCGATCTCGGCGCCTCGGGCTTCACCACCATGCGACGGGTGACCCTGCCGCTCATCCTGCCGGCCGTGGTGGCGGGTGCGCTGCTCGCCTTCACGCTCTCGGTGGACGAGTTCATCATCGCCTTCTTCACCGCCGGCGCGGGCCGCGCCTCGGTGACGCTGCCGATGCAGATCTATTCGATGATCCGTTTCGGGATCACGCCGGAGATCAATGCGCTGGCCACGCTGGTGATGATCGTCAGCGTCGTGGCCGTGACGCTGTCGCAGCGCTTCAACCGCGGCATGGTGGGCGCGTGAGCGACGTGCTGCTGCGCATCGACGGGCTCAGCAAGGCCTTCGGCAGCGTGGTCGCCGTCGACGCCGTTTCGCTGGACATCCGCCAGAACGAGTTCTTCGCGCTGCTCGGCCCGTCCGGCTGCGGCAAGACCACGCTGCTGCGCATGCTGGCCGGGTTCGAGATGCCGACCTCGGGAGCGATCCTGCTCGACGGCAAGGACATCGCTTCGGTGCCGCCCAACCGCCGGCCGGTGAACCTGATGTTCCAGTCCTATGCGCTGTTCCCGCACATGTCGGTCAGGGGCAACATCTCCTACGGGCTGGAGATGGAGCGCCTGGCGAAAGCGGAAATCCGCCGGCGCGTCGACGAGATCATGGCGACGACGCAGCTCACAGCGCTGGCCGACCGCAAGCCCGAGCAGCTCTCCGGCGGGCAGAAGCAGAGGGTGGCGCTGGCGCGTGCGCTGGTGAAGCGGCCACGTCTGCTTCTGCTGGACGAGCCGCTGGGGGCCCTCGACAAGAAGCTGCGCGGGGCCATGCAGATGGAACTGAAGCGGCTCCAGCACGAGGTGGGCATCACCTTCGTCGTCGTCACCCACGACCAGGAGGAGGCGCTGGTGATGGCCGACCGCATGGCGGTGCTGAAGGACGGCCGGCTGCTGCAGTGCGATACCGCGCACGCGATCTACGAGCACCCGGCCGACCGCTTCGTCGCCGACTTCATCGGCGTGATGAATTTCTGCCCCGGCAGGGCGGAAGGGGCGGGGGTCGCCACGCAGTCCGGCCAGCTTGTCCGGGGCGCGGTGCCGCAGGGGCTGGCCGCGGGATCGCCGGCGTTCGCTGCGGTGCGACCGGAGCGCATCGTGCTGTTTCCGTCCGCCGGTGTGGCCAATCGCCTGGCCGGCACGGTCGAGGCGCTCGCCTATCATGGCCTCGACCTGCAGTTGCATGTGCGGACGGCCCTGTCGGAAAAGCCCTTTCTCGTTCGCGTCACTGCTGACGCCGCGGATCGCCGGCCAGTCGGCGCGGGTGATACGGTCGAAATCGGGTGGAGCGCCGAGGATACGCGGGTGTTCGCGGCTTGAACGTGAGGGCGTTCAGGAGCGCCGCGCTCGGCTCGTGGGGGTATTCAACGCACCCGCGGCGCCGCTAAGCTAAGGACAACAAGGGGAGCATCCGCCATATGGCCCAGAAGACGATCGCATTCTTTCCCGAAGCCGCCTACGGGCCGGCGCTGAATTCCGTGGGCATCGCGCAGGCGGTGCAGGCGCACGGGCACAAGGCCGTCTTCCTGTCCGATCCCGGCTTCGTGGAGGTCTACCAGGGCTACGGCTTCGAGGCGCATCCGGTGAACCTCTCGGAGCCGATGCCGCCCGAGCAGATGGCGAAGTTCTGGGAGGACTTCATCAACGGCCACATCCCGAATTTCCGCAAGTCGCCCTACGAGCAGATCGACACCTACGTGAAGGACTGCTGGACCGCGATCGTCGACAGCGCGAAATGGGCGCAGAAGGACCTGCCGGGCGTGCTGGCGAAGATCGAGCCGGATGTCATCTGCGTCGACAACGTCATCCTTTTCCCGGCGATCAAGCAGTTCGGCAAGCCGTGGGTGCGCATCATCTCGTGCTCGGAGAACGAGATCGAGGATGACGCGATCCCGCCGCACCTGTCGGGTTGCGGCGAGCACGATGCCGCCTGCCACAGGGCGTTTCGCGAACGTTTCAATGAGGTGATCCGGCCGATCCACGATGACTTCAACGCGTTCCTGAAGTCGAGTGGCGAGGACCCCTACCCGATCGGGCAGTTCTTCGAGGCTTCGCCCTTTATGAACCTGCTGCTCTATCCGGAATCGGTGAAGTTCACCCGCTCCGAACCTCTCGACCCGAAGCGGTTCCAGTATCTGGAGGGCTGCGTGCGCAAGGAGGCGCCCTACGAGGTGCCGACCTTTGCAAAGAACAATGACGGGCCGCTGGTCTACGTGTCGTTCGGTTCGCTGGGAGCCGGTGATACGGACCTGTTGAAGCGCATCATCGCGGCGATCCGGACGTCCCGCTTCCGGGCGCTGGTGAATGTCGGCGGCTACAAGGACCAGTATGACGACGTTCCGGGCAATGTCGTGATCGAGAGCTGGTTTCCGCAGCCTTCGGTCATCCCGCAGGTCGACGTGGCGATCCATCACGGCGGCAACAACTCGTTCACCGAGTGCCTCTACTTCGGCAAGCCGGCGATCATCATGCCCTATGTCTGGGACGGGCACGACAACGCGACGCGCGTGCAGGAGACCGGCCACGGCTTCAAGATGCCGCGCTACGACTGGACCGACGCGGAGCTGATCGAGAAGCTGGAAACCTGCCTCTCCGACGCAGCGATGCAGGCCAAGCTGAAGGCCACGTCGGCGCACATGCAGGCGCAGAACGGGCCCGAGAAGGCGGCGGGCCTGCTGGAGCGGCTGCTCTGAGGCTGCCTCGGCAGCGAAGCCGGCTCCCACGATCGGGCGACATGCGCTAATCGTCTGCCATGTCGAAGCGAATCGCCGGCCCCGAGATCGAGCGCCTGATCCAGCTCCTGGCCAAGGTGCCGGGGCTCGGGCCGCGTTCCGCGCGACGGGCGGCGCTGCATCTCATCAAGAAGCGTGAGCAGCTTCTCGGGCCGCTGGCAGCCGCCATGGCCGAGGCGAACGAGAAGGTGAAGGTGTGTTCCACCTGCGGCAGCATCGACACGGTCGATCCCTGCTCGATCTGCACCGATCCGCGGCGCGACCGGTCCACCATCGTGGTGGTCGAGGACGTGTCGGACCTGTGGGCGCTGGAGCGGGCGGCGGTGGTCAATGCACAGTACCATGTGCTCGGCGGCACGCTGTCGCCGCTGGACGGCATCGGTCCA
>JAESFK010000965.1_pt1 | contig 10408 bp, 5 predicted proteins | sample 9269391 | NCBI WGS metagenome assembly JAESFK01 (sample SAMN14506231, study PRJNA617097) | algae metagenome | isolation source: Drouetiella hepatica UHER 2000/2452 and co-occurring heterotrophs from... | place: Slovakia: Slovak Paradise National Park, Hrabusice, Kosice Region | collected 2000-01-01
AGCCGCACCGCCACGCCACCGCGCCGGTAGGGGTTGTCGAGCGGGGTGGTCTCCAGGGGCGTCCCGCCGGCGGTGACCGCAGTGACGCCGTGACCCGTGCGGCCGGGGCGCACGACGACGTCGAGCACCTCGCCGTCGAGGGGGACGCGGGCGTGCAGCTCGCCGAGCGCCGGGTCGAGCACGGGGTCGAGCTCGACGAGGTCGCCGCGGCGCCGGACGCCGAGGAGGCACTCGACGACGAGCCGCAGGAACAGCCCCGGCCCGGAGGAGTACACGCGCCACCCACCCTCGAGCGGGATCCGGCCGGCCATCAGCTCGGGGTAGCGCTCCTGGGCGTCGAGCCGGTCGGTGAAGGCGCCGTCGGAGGAGGAGTAGTAGCAGCTGGTCTGGCGCGGTCGCGCGGTCGGCACGAGCTCGGTGGCGCCGCGCGGTGTGGCCAGAGCCAGGGCGCGGACGAGCTCGGCGCCACGGCCGACGCGGGCCAGCGCCTCGGCGTAGCGCAGGTGTGCGTGCACGTACATCAGGCCGATCTCGCGGCCCCAGAAGGTGCTGGCCTCGGCGCGCTGGAAGACGCTCATCGGCCCGCCGGCGTAGGCCACCGGCCGGTCGAAGAGGCGGGCGCCGTCCGGGCCGAGCAGGTGCTCCTCGACGAGCGCGAGGTGCTGGCCGGCCTGCTCGGGGGTCAGGAGGTCGGCGCTCACCGCGTGGATCCACGGGAGGATGCCGAGGGTCAGCCCGGTGCGGGTGTCGCGCGGGTGGACCAGCGGCTCGGTCGTGCCGTCCTCGTGGTGCAGCAGGTAGCCGGGCATCACGTCGTCGACGATCAGCTGGCGGTGGATGGCGTCCTCGGTGGCGTCGGCGAGCCCGGCGGCCCGCTCGGCGAGGTCGTCGCCGGCCCCGACGGCCCGCAGGCCGTGGGCGAGGGTGCGCAGCGCCTGCGTCTGGAGGACGGCGGTCCAGACCGACACGAGGTTGCGGGCGAGGAGGGGGTCGGCGGGCTGGAGCGAGTCGTTCCAGTCACCGTGGCCGTAGGCCGGGAGCGCGCTGCCCGCGACCGTGCACTCCTCGATGCGCCCGACCGCACGGGCGAGGTGCTCGAGCACCGGCGCGGGGTCGGTGAGGCCGTCGTCACCGACGAACGGCGTCTCGACGGCGAGGAGCGCGGGGTCACCGCTGGCGAGGAGGTGCTCGCCGGCGGCCAGCAGCGGCCAGAAGACGACGTCTCCGTGCGAGTCCTGCTGCCCCGCGGTGGGGAGCGGCTCGAGGAACTCGAAGGCCTGCGGCCAGTCACCGCGGGCGTTCTGGCCGCGGAAGACCTTGGCCAGCACGTCGCGGACGACGTCCTGTCGGTCGAGCGCGGTGAGCAGGCCGACCGGGCCCTGGCAGACGTCGCGCGTGCCCCAGGCGCCACCGCTGTACTGCTCGAGCCCGCGGGGCGCGAGGTAGTGGACGACGGCGTCGTGCGCGAACCAGCGCAGGGCGTCACCGACGTGGCGCACCGGGTCGGCCCCGGGGGTCGGCTTGGCGGTCGCCACACCGAGCGTGCGGGCCACGCCGTCCCAGAAGGGCCCGGGGGTCCCGGAGCCGGCACCGGCGTCAGGGGCGCCGGCGGCCTCGGTCGGGCGGGACAGCCGGATGCCCCACTCCGGCGCGGCCGCGACCTGGAGGGTGACCCAGGCCGGGTCGCGGGCGACGCGGTCGTCGTGCAGGGGGGCGTCGTCGCCCACCACCACGTCGGCTGCGTCCCAGGTGAGGTGCCACGGCTCGTCGGCCCCGAGGGCCAGCGCCCGCGCGCCCGCACTGCGGACCTCGGCCCCCGTGGTCGAGAGGGCGAGGAGGAGGTCGACCGGGCGGCCGGCACGCGTGGTGACGGTGAGCGCCAGCTCGTGGCTCCCCTCCGGGGCGTGCGTCGTGACCTCGAGGACGGTGTCGCCCAGGGCGTACCACCACGTGCAGCGGTCGAGGTCGACGCGCCAGGCGGATGGCGTGCCGAGCCGCTGCCAGCCGCGGTCGCCGCGGACGAGGAGCCGGGCACCGTGCGCCTCGAGCAGGCCGAGGTAGGAGCGGCGGCCGGTGAGCAGGGCCTCGCGGCCGACGTGGCCGCGGGTGACCTGCGAGAGCAGCGTGCCGTCCATCCACACCGTCGTCGTCAGGGAACGGTCGTCGGGGACGAGCGAGGAGCCGGTGCGCAGGATCGTGCCGTGCGGCCGGAGCACCGCGAGGTCCTTGCGGGGCAGGACGACCTGGCCGGTCGGGGTCGACCACGACCACGGAGACCCGTCGGGCGCGGTCTCGACGGACTCGCCCGGCGCGATGCCGAGCGCGTCGAGCTCGGCGGGCGACAGCGGGCGGCTGACGGCCGCCGCGCGGGCGAAGGCCGTCCCCGCCACCGCGGCACCTCCGGGATCGGGTGCGCCGGAAGCGGACCCGGTCTCGGACTCGGCGAGGGCGAGCCACCGGGCGTCGCCGTCCCCGGTGGCCGCCGGGTGGTCCGCGACGGCCACACCGACGAAGCCGGTGCGGTGCCTCGCACCGGACCGCAGGTGCACCGGCTCGTCGCCGAGCACCACGAGAGTGTGCTCGTGCTGGTGGCGCGCGGAGGGCAGCACGGCGGCGCCGAGCCCGGACCAGCGCGTGCCCTCCGCCGACCGGGAGGCGAGCTGGAGGGCGTCGGTCGCCCAGCCACGTCCCCGGTTCAGCGAGCCGAGGGCCAGCCAGGGCACCGACGTGCCGGGCATGTTCTGCCGCACCGCGACCGCCGTGCCGTGCGGACCCTCGAGCGGCGAGACGTCGAGGTACTGGGCGACGTAGTACTCGTTGGTGCGCACGGCCGCGGGCGGGGCGAGGGCGGGGTCGTGGGTGAGCACGACGTCGACGTCGAGGGGACGGCCGGACGTGTTCTCGACCTCGACCTCCCAGCGCCACGACACGTGGTCCTCCCCGGCGGCGCTGCCGGCCCGCAGGGTCACCGACCAGTCGAGGCCCTCCCAGGTACCGCGCAGCCCGACGACACCGTCGCCGCCGTGGACGACGCCGCCCGAGGCCGGTCCCAGCAACGGGGTCCAGCGTGCGTGGTCCCCGTCGAGGACGCGGAGGAAGAGGCCGGCCGGACCCGCCTCGAGCTCGGTCGCCGGGTAGAGCAGCAGGCTCAGGCCGAAGGCCTCGAAGCGCCGCAGCGACCCGTTGGTGGTCAGCTCCGCGGCCAGCCCGCAGGGGCCGACGAGGCCGTGTCGGGGGGCCGGGAGGTGGGCGGTCTGCTGCTCGTGCACCCGTCATGCCTACCAGCCGGGGCGGGCCCTCGGAAGCCTCGGGAGCCCTGAAAACAGATGTAAGCAAGCACGGTCCATGAAAGTAGTTACATGCCCAGAAACCGTTGACAGACAACGGTTGCCGCGTCGTACGTTGACCGGAGCCCACTCCACGGAAGGTCTGCAACGATGCTGACTCGAACCACGTCCATGGCCGCCACCGGCCTCGTCGCCGCGCTCGCCCTCACCGCGTGCGCCGGGAGCGCCGACACCGGTTCCGGGGGCGCCGCCGGCCAGGGCATGATCGCCCAGCTGACCTTCCCCGCCGAGGTCACGGGTGCCGCCGGGGGGCTCGGCGACTTCAACCCGTACGCCACCCAGCCGCTCACCCGGTTCTGGGTCTACGAGCCGCTGATCATCAAGAACGGCCTCTCCTGCGAGGAGACGCCGTGGCTGGCCGAGAAGGCCGAGTGGACCGACGACCAGACCCTCGCCATCACCGTGCGCGAGGGCGTGAAGTGGAGCGACGGCAAGCCGTTCACCGCGAACGACGTGGCCTTCACCTTCAACCTCGGCAAGAAGTACCCGGGCCTGGACAAGGCCGGTGTCTGGAACGACACCTTCGGCTCCCCCGCCCAGTCGGTCACCGCCGAGGGCAACGTCGTGACGATGAAGTTCGGCGGCAACGCCGCTGCGAAGTACGACGAGATCATCAAGCAGCCGATGCTCCCCGAGCACGTGTGGTCGACCGTCGGAGACCCGACGAAGTACGTCGACAAGAAGCCGGTCGGCACGGGGCCCTACCAGCTCGAGAGCTACAACGGTCGCCGGCTCGTGCTCGAGCGACGCCCTGACTACTGGCAGGCCGACAAGGTCAAGGTCCAGCGGATCGTCCAGGAGGGCCAGTACGACGCGTCGCAGGCCGCGCTCAAGCTGCGCTCCGGTGAGCTCGACGCCTACTGGGGCGAGATCCCCAACCCGGACAAGACGTTCGTCTCGGCCGACCCGAAGGTCAACCACTACTACTTCGCGCCCAACGGGATGACCGTCCTCACGGGCAACCTCACGCAGAAGCCTTTCGACGACCCGAAGTTCCGCGAGGCCGTGTCCTACGCGATGGACAAGGAGGGGATGTCGACCAAGGCGACCTACGGGATCATGAAGCCCGCCAGCCAGACCGGCCTCAAGCTGCCCTCGATGGAGAAGCTGCTCCCCGACTCGTTCGCGGGCTCCGACACCGTGATCCCCTACGACACGGCCAAGGCCAACCAGCTGCTCGACGCCGCGGGCTACCGCAAGGGTGCCGACGGCAAGCGCACCCTGCCCGACGGCTCGCCCCTCGCCGTGAACTTCTCGGTGCAGGCCGGCTTCATCGACTACCAGGCGATCGCCGACGTCATCGCCAAGGGCCTCAACGAGGTCGGAGTGCAGACCAAGGTCACCGCCTCGGCGCCCGACTCGGTCGACCAGCAGAAGAAGACCGGCGAGTACACGGCGATGCTCGAGTACCTCCACGGCGGGTGCGAGCTGGCCCGCAACATCGGGGCCAAGCTCTCCTCGGAGCAGTTCCCGACCGAGAAGGAGGTCCGGTCCAACGTCGGACGGTTCTCCGACCCGCAGGTCGACGCCACCGTCGCCGCGCTCGAGAAGGCCACCGGGGAGGCCGAGCAGAAGGCCGAGGTCGGCAAGCTCGTCGACGTGATGATGACGCAGTTCCCCGTCACCCCGCTCATCTACGCCCCGACGCGCATCCTCTACCGCACCGACAAGGCCGTCGGCTGGCCGAGCGAGCAGGACCCGTACGCCAACCCGTCCGACGACCGCCTCCTCGTCCTCACGCGGCTGGCGCCCCCGAAGTGAGGGGCGGCCCGGCGGACGGAGGTCTGTCGTGAAGTACTTCGCACGGAAGGTCGCGTTCTTCCTCGCCACCCTGTGGGCGGTCGTGACGCTGAACTTCCTCATCCCGAGGCTCCAGCCGGGTGACCCGGCGGAGATCATGGTCAAGCGCCTCGCGGGCAAGGACAGCCAGCTCGACCCCGCCCAGGTGCAGGCCATGCGCGCGATGCTCGGCACGCCCGACGGGTCGCTGTGGCAGCAGTACACCGACTACCTCGGTGAGCTGGTGCACGGCAACTTCGGGCTGAGCTACACCTACTACCCGTTCCCGGTCACCGAGGTGATCGGCCAGGCGATCTGGTGGACGGTCATCCTCGTCGTCGTGACGCAGGTGCTCTCCTTCGGCGTCGGCACGGTCTTCGGGGCCTACGCGGCGTGGCGACGCAACTCGCGCTTCGACTCGGTCGTCACGCTCGGCTCGACCTTCCTCGGGACGCTCCAGCCGTTCTGGATCGCCCTGCTGCTCATCTACCTGCTGGGCTACACGCTCGGCTGGTTCCCGACCTCGGGCGGGTACGCCGCGGCGACACCGGGTTTCAACGGCCCGTTCATCCAGGAGGCGGTCAGCCACTCGTTCCTGCCGGCGCTCTCGCTGCTCGTCGTCACCCCCATCGGCTGGGTGCTCGGCATGCGCAACACGATGATCATGAACCTCGGCGAGGACTACATCCGGCTGGCCCGCGCCAAGGGCCTGCCCGACCGGCGGATCGCCCTCGGGTACGCGGCACGGAACGCGTTGCTGCCCAGCGTCACCGGCTTCGCCCTGGCCCTCGGCGGCGTGCTCGGCGGGGCGATCCTCGTCGAGACCGCCTTCGACTACCCGGGCCTGGGCCGGCTGATGGGCGAGGCCGTCGAGAACAAGGACTACCCGCTGCTCCAGACGCTGATGCTGCTGACGACGGCCGGGGTGCTCCTCGCGAACCTCGTCGCCGACCTGATGTACGGCGTGCTGGACCCGCGCGCCAGGAGGGCACAGTCATGACGACCACCCCCGTCACCGACCCGCAGGGCGTCGGCGAGCCCGGGCTCGCGCCCGAGGAGACCGTCGAGGTCCGCAGCCCGGACCCCTGGTACAAGGTCGTCTGGAGCAGCGGCAAGGCCCGCTTCGGGCTCGTCGTCGTCGGCCTCTACGTGCTCGTCGCGATCTTCGCCCCCCTCATCGCGCCCCACGACCCGGCGAACTCCGACTTCGTCCCGCTCGCCGGCCCGAGCGCCGAGAACTGGTTGGGGACGACGACCAACGGGCAGGACATCGCCTCCCAGCTCATCCACGGCTCGCGCATCTCGCTGCTCGTCGGGCTCTTCGGCGGCCTGCTCGCGACCGTCATCGCGCTGGTCATCGGGATGGTCTCGGGGTACGCCGAGGGCACCCTGCTCGACGACGCGCTGAGCTTCGTCACCAACGTCGCGCTCGTCATCCCGGTGCTCCCGCTGATCATCACGCTGGTCGCGTACTCCGACACCCGCGGCGTGCCGCTGATCGTCGCGGTCATCGCCATCACGTCGTGGGCGGGAGCGGCCCGGGGCAAGCGCGCGCAGATCATCACCCTGCGCAACCGCGACTTCGTCACGGCGTCCAAGTTCGCCGGCGACCGCACGTGGCGCATCGTCTTCGCCGAGATCATGCCCAACATGACCTCGCTCGTCGCGGCCGGCTTCGTCGGTGCGGCGACAGGCGCGATCGGCGCTGAGGCGGGCCTGGCCGTCCTCGGCCTCGGCGACTCCGGCTCGGTGTCGTGGGGGACGATGCTCTACCAGGCCAACGCCCAGGGCGCGATCGCCCAGGGCCTGTGGATCTGGGTCTTCGTGCCCGGCCTCGTCCTCGGCATCCTCATCACGGCGATGACCTTCGTGAACTTCGGCGTGGACCTGCTGAGCAACCCCCACCTGCGGGAGGACTGACCGATGGACGCCCCCACCGCCACGCCCACCGCCACGGACGCCCTGCTCGAGGTCGACGGGCTCTCCGTCCGCTACGAGCCGAAGCGCAACCCGTCGCTGACCGCCGTCTCCGACGTCTCGTTCTCGATCCGCCCCGGCGAGTTCGTCGGCCTCATCGGCGAGTCCGGCTCCGGCAAGACGACGCTCGGCACCGCGCTGCTGCGCCTCCTCGACCGCCCCGCGCGGATCAGCGGGGGCTCGGTGCGCCTCGACGGCACCGACATCACGACCCTGTCCGAGGACGAGCTGCGGCCGCTGCGCTGGCGCGACGTGTCCACCGTCTTCCAGAGCAGCATGAACGCGCTCAACCCGGTCATCCGCGTCGAGGAGCAGTTCCGCGACGTCATCGAGGAGCACTCCGACCTGCGCGGAGACGCCGTCACCGAGCGGGTCCTCGAGCTCTTCGACATGGTGATGATCGACCACCAGTTCGTCCGGGCCTTCCCGCACGAGCTCTCCGGCGGGATGAAGCAGCGCGTCAACCTCGCGCTCGCGCTGGCCCTCGAGCCCAAGGTCGTCCTCCTCGACGAGCCGACGACCGGCCTCGACGTCGTCGTCCAGCACTCGATCCTCGAGAACATCCGCCGGCTCCAGGCCGAGAAGGGCTTCGCGGTCCTCTTCATCAGCCACGACATCGGCACCGTCCTCGACCTCTCCGACCGGATCCTCGTCATGTACGCCGGCCGGATCGTCGAGGAGAACGACGCCGAGTCGCTGCTGCGCGACCCGATGCACCCGTACACGAAGGGTCTGCTCGGCTCCTACAGCGACCCCCGCGCCGAGACCGTCCGCATCACCTACGTCCCCGGCCGACTGCCCGACCTGACCCGCGAGGTCGTGGGCTGCCCGTTCGCGGCCCGGTGCCCGGAGCGGATCTCGCTGTGCGAGAGCGTGACCCCGGAGTTCGCGCCCCTCGGCGGCGGCGACGTCGCCTGCCACGTCGCGCGCGTGCAGCGCGGCGGTGAGGTCGACGGCCTGGGTCCGGACGACGTCGGCGAGCGGACCCGCCGCTTCGCCGGGCCCGAGTTCGTCAAGACCGCCGCCGAGTCGACCGAGGCGCTGACCCGCCCGCCCCTGCTCACCGTCGACGCCGTCGGGAAGACCTACGAACGCCGGCGCGGGCTGAAGGTCGAGCGCACCGTGGCCGTCGAGGACGTCTCGTTCGAGCTGCGGCGGGGGGAGGTCACCGCGCTCGTCGGCCAGAGCGGCAGCGGCAAGACGACCCTCGCCCGGCTCATCACCGGCGTCGACAAGCCGACGAGCGGGCGCATCGTCTTCCACGGCCCGGACGGTGAGCAGGAGGTCGCCGGCTACCGCGGGCGGGCCCTGCGCGGCTACCGCAAGCACGTGCAGATGGTCTTCCAGGACCCGTACTCCTCGCTCAACCCGGCCAAGCGGATCGGGCAGGCGCTCGAGCGGCCGCTCGTCAACCACCACGGCCTCAAGGGCGCGGCCCTGCGCGACCGGGTGCACGAGCTCCTCGAGACGGTGGCCCTCACCCCGACCGACCGGTTCGTCGACCGCTACGCCCACGAGCTCTCCGGGGGGCAGCGCCAGCGCGTCGTCATCGCCCGGGCGCTCGCCGCCGAGCCCGAGATCGTCATCGCCGACGAGCCGATCTCCAGCCTCGACGTCTCGATCCGCGCGGAGATCCTCGAGCTGCTCGGGTCGCTGGTCCGCGAGCACGACATGGGCATCCTCTCCATCACCCACGACCTGCTGAGCGCCCGGATGCTCTCCGACGAGGTGCTCGTCCTCAACGACGGCCACGTCGTCGAGCGCGGGCCGACGCTCGACGTCATCCGCTCGCCCCGGGACGAGTACACGCGCCGGCTGCTCGACGCGGTTCCGAACCCCTTCGGGTGAGCGTCTGCACGTTCGCCTCCGTAGCGCCTCCGCTCCCGGCAGGGTGGTCCCCGGCGGAAGGAGGACCCGAGGTGCCGCAGGACGACGACGACCGGCCGGTGACGATCTACACCGTGGCGGCGCACGCCGGGGTGTCGATCGCGACCGTCTCGCGGGTGCTCCAGGGCAGCACGCCGGCCTCGCCGATGACCCGGCGCAAGGTGCTGCGGGCCGTCGAGGAGCTCGACTACGTGCCGTTGCGCTCCTCCCGTCCGGTCGAGGTGCCGCGCCACCAGACCCACGGCCTCGTCCTCCCCGGCCTCGTCGGGCCCTACTACTCCGAGCTGCTCAGCGGATTCGAGGCCACCGCCGCGCAGTACGGCCAGTCCGTCGTCGTCCTCCTCGCGGGCGGGCCGGTGCCCCTCGAGGACTCGCTGCGCGGGCTGCTCCAGCGGATCGACGGCGTGGTCGTCGCCAACGACACCGTCGACGACGCGGTCGTGCGCACCATCTCGCGCACGACCCCCACGGTGCTGCTGGCCCGCGACCCGGTCGAGGGCTGCGACGCCGTGCTCGCCGAGAGCGAGCGCAGCGCCGCCGAGCTGACCAGCCACCTCGTCGGGCACGGGCTCCGGCACCTCGTCTTCGTCGGTGACAGTGCCGACTCCCACGACGTCGGGCAGCGGTACGCCGGCTTCGTGGGCGCGCTGCGCCGCCGGCGGCTGCTCGAGGCGGCCCCGCCCATCCGGGTCCGGCTCGAGGAGGCCTCCGCGCCCGAGGTCGTCGACGCCGTCCTGTCCTCCGCCGAGCCGATCGACGGGCTGCTCTGCGCCAACGACGAGCTCGCGGTGTCGGTGATGGCGCTGCTCGCGCGGCGGGGGGTGCGGGTGCCGGAGGACCTGGCGGTCACCGGCTTCGACGACATCATGACCTCGCGCTACGTCCAGCCCGGCCTGACGACGGCGCAGCAGCCGACGCGCGCCATCGGGCGCTGGGCCGCGATCCGGCTGCACGAGCGCATCGAGGGGCGCACCGAGGACGTCGAGCCGCTCGTCATCCCGACGCGCATCGTCCTGCGCGGCTCGTGCGGCTGCCCGTGGGACGGGCCGTCCCTGTCGACACCTCCGACGGCCGGTGCCGCCGCCCCCGTCGAGGCGGGTGCCGGTGCCTGACCCGCTGCCGGAGCGGTGGGCCCGGGAGACCTGGACCTCGCTCGCCGCGATGACCGACGAGCGGACGGGCCTGCCCGCCGACTCGATCCGCGACGACCTCGACCCCGCGACCCGCTCGGGCTACACGTCCCCGACGAACATCGGCGGGCTGCTCTGGAGCACCGTGGCGGCGCGCGACCTCGGCATCGTCGACGCTGACGAGTGCCGCGACCGGTGTGCCCGGACGCTGGCGGCCGTCGAGGGCCTCGAGCACCACCCGGACGCCGGCACGAACGCCAACTGGGTCGACGAGGGCACCGGCGAGGT
>JAESFK010000966.1_pt1 | contig 10387 bp, 7 predicted proteins | sample 9269391 | NCBI WGS metagenome assembly JAESFK01 (sample SAMN14506231, study PRJNA617097) | algae metagenome | isolation source: Drouetiella hepatica UHER 2000/2452 and co-occurring heterotrophs from... | place: Slovakia: Slovak Paradise National Park, Hrabusice, Kosice Region | collected 2000-01-01
TCGCGGCCATTCCTGCGTCAAGGGCCGCTTCGCCTATGGTTATTCGACCCACAAGGAGCGCATCCTCAACCCGATGATCCGCGAGAAGATCAGCGATCCCTGGCGCGAAGTCAGCTGGGAGGAAGCGCTTGCCCATACGGCATCGGAATTCCGCCGCATCCAGTATCAATACGGCCGCGAATCGATTGGCGGCATCACCTCGTCGCGCTGCACCAACGAGGAAACCTATCTCGTCCAGAAGCTGATCCGTTCCGGCTTCGGCAACAACAATGTCGATACCTGCGCCCGTGTCTGCCATTCGCCGACCGGCTATGGTCTCGGCGCCACTTTCGGCACATCCGCCGGCACGCAGAATTTCGATTCGGTCGAGTTTACCGACGTCGTCATCATCATCGGCGCCAACCCGACCGACGGTCATCCGGTCTTTGCCTCGCGCCTGAAGAAGCGGCTGCGGCAGGGCGCCAAGCTGATCGTCGTCGATCCGCGCCGTACCGACATCGTCTCCTCGCCGCACATCAAGGCATCGCATCACCTGCCGCTGCGCCCCGGCACCAATGTCGCCGTGGTCACCTCACTGGCGCATGTCATCGTGACGGAAGGCCTCTACGACGAAAAGTTCATCCGCGAACGCTGCGACTGGTCGGAGTTCGAGGACTGGGCGGCTTTCGTTTCGGAAGAGCATCACAGCCCCGAAGCCGTCGAAAAGCTCTCCGGGGTTCCAGCCGAGGAAATCCGTGGCGCCGCCCGCCTGTTTGCCACCGGCGGCAACGGCTCGATCTATTACGGCCTCGGCGTCACCGAACACAGCCAGGGCTCGACGACGGTCATCGCGATCGCCAATCTCGCCATGGTCACCGGCAATATCGGCCGTCCAGGCGTCGGCGTGAACCCGCTGCGCGGCCAGAACAATGTGCAAGGCGCCTGCGACATGGGCTCCTTCCCGCACGAGCTTCCAGGCTACCGTCACGTCTCCGATGACGCGACGCGCGAGACCTTCGAAAAACTCTGGGGCGTGACGATCTCCAACGAGCCGGGCCTGCGCATTCCCAACATGCTGGATGCCGCCGTCGACGGCTCGTTCAAGGGCATCTACATCCAAGGCGAGGACATTCTCCAGTCCGACCCGGACACCAAGCATGTGCAGGCTGGCCTTGCCGCCATGGAATGCGTCGTCGTTCAGGACCTGTTCCTCAACGAAACCGCCAACTACGCCCATGTTTTCCTGCCAGGCTCGACCTTCCTCGAGAAGGACGGAACCTTCACCAACGCCGAACGCCGCATCAACCGCGTCCGCAAGGTGATGACGCCGCGCAATGGCTATGCCGACTGGGAAGTCACCCAGAACCTGGCAAAAGCCATGGGGCTGAACTGGAATTACACTCATCCGTCGCAGATCATGGACGAGATCGCCGCGACAACGCCAAGCTTCGCCATGGTCTCCTACGATTATCTGGAAAAGATGGGCTCGGTTCAGTGGCCCTGCAACGAAAAGGCGCCGCTCGGTTCGCCGATCATGCATGTCAACGGTTTCGTGCGCGGCAAGGGCAAGTTCATCCGCACCGAATATGTCGCGACCGACGAAAAGACCGGCCCGCGCTTCCCGCTTCTGCTCACCACCGGCCGTATCTTGTCCCAGTACAATGTCGGCGCCCAGACACGGCGCACCGACAATGTCGTCTGGCATGAGGAGGACCGGCTGGAAATCCATCCGCACGACGCCGAACTGCGCGGCGTGCGCGATGGCGACTGGGTGAAACTGCAAAGCCGCGCCGGCGATACGACGCTGCGCGCCCTGATCACCGACCGCGTAGCCCCCGGCGTCGTCTACACCACCTTCCACCACCCGACGACTCAGGCCAACGTCATCACCACCGACTTCTCCGACTGGGCAACCAATTGTCCGGAGTATAAGGTAACGGCCGTCCAGATCTCGCCATCGAACGGCCCCTCACAATGGCAGGTGGACTACGACGAACAGGCCCGCCAGTCCCGCCGCATCTCCGGCAAGCTGGAGGCTGCGGAGTAATATTAGAATGATGCGATCGTCGCAAACACCCCCCTCTGTCCCTCCGGGACATCTCCCCCTCAAGGGGGGAGATCGGCTGGGGCGTACGCGGAAAACTCCCCCTTCTCCCCATCGGGGAGAAGGGGCCCGAAGGGCGGATGAGGGGGGCCGAAGGCCAGTTCCGCAATCATCGATGATCACAGCGTCATATCGCAACGATCAAACTGACGACGCAAAGAAGGTGGCTTCGCGCCCCTCATCCGGCGCTATGCGCCACGTTCTCCCCGATGGGGAGAAAAGGGAGTTTGCCGGATGACCCCGTTCAAACTCACCCAGACCGTCGCCGAAACCGCCCATCGCAACGGCAAGCTCTCGTCCGGTTCCCGCGTCGTCCCCGAAGAGACCCCGATCGCCTTCTCCTATGGCGGCTCCGCCCATGCCGTGATGATGGCGACACCCGGTGATTTCGAGGATTTTGCCATCGGCTTCAGCCTGACCGAGGGGATCATTACAGATCCCACCGAAATCGAATCGATCGAGGCCGTCGCTGACGAAAAAGGCATCGACCTCCAGATCATCCTGAAAGACGAGCAGAACGACGCACTGGTCTCTCGCCGCCGCCATATGGCCGGGCCCGTCGGCTGCGGCCTCTGCGGTATCGAATCGATCGAGCAGGCCGTGCGCAGGACACCCACGGTATCGGCCTCGCCGCTACGCCTCTCTGAGCAGCAAATCATCGAGGCGGTCGCACTTCTCAATGGCCAGCAGCCGCTGCATTTTGAAACGCGCGCCGTGCATGGCGCTGGCTTTTACGTGCCCGGCAAAGGGCTGATCGCCGTGCGCGAGGATGTCGGCCGGCATAATGCGCTGGACAAGCTGGTGGGCGCCGCTGCACGGGCCGGACATGCCGGATCAACCGGCGCCGTCGTCGTCACCAGCCGCGTTTCCGTCGAGATGGTGCAGAAGACCGCCATCATCGGCAGCCCGTTCATCATCGCCATATCGGCACCGACGGCGCTGGCCATCCGCACGGCGGACGAGGCCGGCATGACGCTGGTCGCACTGGTGCGCGGCGCTGATTTCGAGATTTTCACGCAACCTCACCGCATTCAATCCGGAGCCATCGCCGATGTCGCTTGATAACACCAATGGCAAACTGGTCCGCATGGCCAACCAGATCGCAACCTTCTTCAAGTCGCAGCCCGAAGCCGAGCGGGTTCAGGGCGTCGCCACCCATATCAACAAGTTCTGGGAGCCGCGCATGCGCAAGGCGTTCTTCGAACTGATCGAACAGGGCGATGCCGGTTTCGACCCGATCGTGATCTCGGCTGCCGCCATCATCAAGCGGCCCGGCGGCCCGGCGCAACCGTCCGACGCGTCCGAACACGTCGATCCGGCCATGCTGGAGGCGGGCTTTAGCGATTGATCCGCCTCGACAACGCACTGCCGCGTTGAACGCGATCGGCGTCTGCGTTATGCAAACAACACCGAAAAAGATGAGCCGGTTGGTAATCCGGCTCCTGCGCTGAGCAGCTTATGACCCCTGCGGGTTTCCACGGCACCGGTTTGATCAGCAATGGTCAGCGAGGGTCGTGGTCCTGTGCCGTGTCCTCGATGACGAACAAGGACCATCGACATGGCGCCATCCATCTCCGCGGACGCCCCAATTCCACCGGCCAATATCCTCGAGCACCGCGCGCTTGACCGGTCAGCGATCGAGCCTCTCGCGAAAAGCGGACTGCCGCACAAGCTGATAGATTGCGTCCTCGAGGAGGCCGACCTTTCACGCCTGACACTGGAAGGCTGGGTGTTCGAGGCCTGCAACATCAAGCAGGCCAATTTCACCGGCGCAAAACTCAGTGCAACGATCTGGTCGAGCTGCAAGGGTGGTCTTGCCGATTTCACCGGCTGCGATCTCTCCGAAAGCAGGATCGAGGGTTGCGACTTCAACAACAGCCATTTCCGGGGCACGACGCTGACCGGCGCCCAATTTGACCGCTGCAAGCTGACGGGAGCAAACCTGTCCGAGGCGAAGACCCTCAACCTGACCTTCAACGAAACCAGGCTGGCCGACGCCCGGCTGCCCGGCCTGTCGTTTCGAAAGGCCCGCCTCACCGGCCTCGACTTCCAGATGGCCGATCTGAAGAAATGCGATTTCCGCGATGCGATCTTTCAGGATTGCAGCTTGCGCGACGCCAATCTGGCCGACTGCCGCTTCGAAGGCGCCGACCTTCGCGGCGCCGACCTCGGCGGCATTCGCCTGCTGAATGCGAAACAATTCAAGGGCGCAACGATCTCGCGCGATCAGGCGGGACAGTTGCTTGCAGAGTTGGGGTTGAAGGTTAGATAGGACCCGCTGATCTCACTGTTTGAAGCAATGCTCACGGTGCCATTGCAGAAAATGGGGATGCGGGCGTTCGAAGATACGTTGTGGCGCAAGCGCACGGCCGGTTTTGTTAATGAAGGCCCGCACGGTCTCTTGGTCATTAACCTGTCGGGAAACAAGTATGTCCATCTCGTTGGAGAGGCTGATCAAGCCGCGGTCAAACATCCAATGTGCGGTGCCGGAAAGGGCGATCCCGTTGCTGACGATATCCGGCCCGTTCGCTTCTACAGACCGTATATGTGCTGCATCCACTTCGGCGCGACCGCCTCCATTGATCAATTTCAGGCCGGAGATAGCACACCGTTCATCATAGGCCCGCAAAACAATCCGTCGGAAGACCCGGTTCCGCACGATCCTCGACGAGATATAGCTAACCCGGTCACGGTTTTCTTCGAGTTGGAAGGGCGCCTGCTCCTCTTCAAAACCATAAGGAGAAACTCCTTCATTGACTCGCGGCAGCAGGGGCGTGCCCTCATCCAGACCCATCGCGACAATACGATCAAAATCGCTCGGTGAAATGGGGCGAACTGCGGACTGGGCGCGACCAGAAATCCGGCCCTGTTCATTCAACAGACCGCGCTCAACAATGCCGTCAACTCCACCAAAGGAGACTGGATTGACGAAGTCGAGATAGCTTCCGGGCTCGATAAGGGCGATATACATGCCAGGTGCGGAAAGGTCCTGAATAACCTGCTGCACCTTCGCTATCGCGAAATAGCCCCGCGTCTCGACAACTTTACGAGGCTCATAGTAGATAATCCACTGGCCCACACACGCTTCGACCCGGCGGAGATACTGGCTGGGAAACTGATACCGTTCAGCCGGGCTGTCATCGTAAATCGAATCTGAGCGATGAATGAAAACTCCTAATCCCATAATATTCCCTAGAGCATGCGATACCCCGCTATATTTGCATCAACCGCAGCCCGGTCAACAACTATAACGCGCTAATCCAACAATGCCCCGTATGCACCACCTCAAGGCTGGTCTTCAGCCATGCCCGCTCCGGCACGGTCAGCTTCGGCAAGGCATTGCCGAAATCGGCCTCGTCCTTCGCCCGCCGGTACTTGGCCTTGAAAAGAAGGATCGCGACCGGGGCCAGATAGGGAATTCCATCTGGGGTCGAGCGAACGAACTCATGGCGGGGACCAAAGAGGTGCGGATCGCGTTTGCAGATCCATGTCTGCGGCGTTCCGGGCTCGATCATCATATCCACACGCCAGCGGCGTTCGATTCTGCCCAGGCACCAGATTTGCACGATATCGGCAGGCAGCTCCGCGTCCGGCGGAAGAAGCGTCACCACCCCGCTCCCGGCGGTGTAAAAATCCAAACCCTGCAATGCCTGGCGAAAAATCCCAACATCCTCGCGCAGCACGGTGAATTCGAGATCGTCATGATCGCGGGTCTGGCGCCCGTGCCATAGGTCGAGCGCCCAACCGCCAACAATGCACCATGGTTTCGAAACGGCAGCCAGCCGGCTGGCCAGCTCCAGCGGATGCCAGGCGCTCCAGGCATCATGGTCCGGAATTTCCTGTCCATTCATCGAAATGCCCTCAGCGATTGCGTCCAATCTGGCATCTAGCAGGGTTGCAAGCACGAATGAACCGCCCCTCAGCTGCGACAACGCAGATCACCGCAGCAAAGCCATCTGGCTGTTTCACAAAAGAAACCCGAAAGCGCTTTGTACCTGCCCGTCAGCCTTGCTATGGTCGACAGCGTCAAGAGCGGGAGAGACTATTGCAGGGAGAGGCAGCGCGAAAAACGTCCGTGCCGGAGCGCGATCCGGAGTTCGGTCCGTGGCTGGCGCAGGCCTCCATCCTGATCGTCGATGACGAGCCGGGCATGCGCAATTTCCTTGTCCGCACGCTGGGGCCGCGCTGCAAGCGGATCGAAGAGGCAGCCGATACCGACGAGGCCTCGCGCAAGCTCGACGCGCATCATTTCGACGTCGTCATCCTCGACAATATCATGCCCGGCAAGAACGGCGTCGACTGGCTGGCCGAGCAGCGCGCCATCGGCTTTTTCGCCGAGGCGATCCTGATCACCGCCTTTGCCGATCTGGAAACCGCGATCCAGGCTCTGCGTGCCGGCGCCGTCGATTTTGTCTTGAAACCCTTCCGCTCCAACCAGATCCTCAATTCCGTCGCCCGCTGCCTCGATCGCATGCGGCTGCAGCGGGAGAATTTCGTGCTCCGCTACGAGCTGAAGGCAACATCCGACCACATTCTCCTGCGCGACCGGCTGATCGGGACGTCACGGGTGATCGGCGAAGTGCGCGACACCATTGCGCGGGTCGCACCATTGCCGACCTCCATTTTGCTGACCGGCGAATCCGGGACAGGCAAGGAAGTGGCCGCGCGTTCGCTGCATACGCTGTCGGACAGGGCAGACAAGCCTTTCGTACCGGTCAACTGCGCCGCCATACCGGCCGATATGATCGAGACGGAGCTGTTCGGCCATATCAAGGGCGCCTTTACCGGTGCCGATAATGGCCGCGAGGGACTGTTCACCCACGCGCAGGGCGGCACGCTGTTCCTCGACGAGATCGGCGAAATGCCGCTCGCCACGCAGAGCAAGCTGCTGCGCGTCATCGAAGACCGCCGCGTCCGGCCTGTTGGTTCCGAACGCGAAGTGCCTGTGGATCTGCGCTTCGTCTTTGCCACCAATGCCGACCTGCAGAAGGAGGTCGAGAAAGGCCGGTTCCGCGCCGACCTGTTCTACCGGATCAACGTGATGCAACTCACTCTGCCGCCGCTGCGCGACCGGGGCAACGACGTGCAGGAACTCGCCGATCTGTTCATGCAGAAACTGTCGCAGCAGCTTGGCATGCCACAGGTACCAATCGACCCGCCGGTGCGGGCAGCGCTGGCGCGTTACGCCTGGCCCGGCAACGTCCGCGAGTTGCGCAACCTCATCGAACGCTCGCTGATCCTCGGCAAATTCCCCGACGATTTCCGGGGCAAGCCGCCGGGGCAGACGGGTCGATCAGGCGAAACGCTCGATGATATCGAGCGGCGGCACATCCTTGCCATTCTGGAGGAAACCGGCGGCAATCGCGACGATGCCGCTCGCCGGCTTGGCATTTCGCGCAAGACCATCGATCGCAAGTGCGCCGTCTGGAATGGCTGAGACACGTCCTATCGATGCGCAATCGCGCCCTGCCCGCTCCATTCGCTTCCGGCTTCTGGCGATCGCGCTCCTGCCGACGCTGGTCATCCTGCCGCTGTTGCTCGGCATCACGATTGCCCGCTGGAACACCAAATTCGATGCCCTGCTGATCACCAAGGTCAATGGCGACCTGACGATTGCCCATCAGTATCTTTCCCGCATTCTCGAAAACACCGGCGAGCATATCCAGGCGCTGGCCGTCTCCGCAGCGTTTCGCGATACGGTTGGCTCCGGCGAGACCCCGCATCTCCCGTCTTTCCTCGAAGAGAGCCGCCAGACACTGGGCCTCGATTTCCTGATGCTTGTCGATCGACAGGGCCAACCGATAACAGCGGCAGGGCAAGCACAAGGAACCTGGCCGGTCGTAGCCGCCGCGCTTGACGGTACATCATCCACAGCCATCGACATCTTCTCCAACGAACAACTGGCCGCCCTGTCACCTGCGCTAGCCGGGCGCGCGCAGATCGACCTTCTGGAAACCCCCAACGCCGTGCCGACGGACCGCAAAAGCGAGACGCGCGGCATGGTCGTGCACTCGGCAAGTCCGGTGACACTCGCAAACGGGGCAAAAGCAGCGCTTGTCGGCGGTATCCTGCTCAACCAGAATCTCGTCTTCATCGATACGATCAACGATCTTGTCTACCGCGAGGCAAGCCTGCCGGAGGGCAGCAAGGGCACGGCGACGCTGTTTCTCGAGGACGTGCGCATCAGCACCAATGTGCGGCTGTTCGAGGATCGCCGCGCGCTTGGCACCCGCGTCTCAGGCGCTGTGCGCGCCGCCGTTCTGCATGAGGGCCAGACATGGCTCGACAGCGCCTTCGTCGTCAACGATTGGTACATATCGGCTTACGAACCGATCGTCGATAGCTTCGGCAAGCGCGTCGGCATGCTCTATGTCGGCTTTCTGGAAACGCCCTTCCGGCAAGCGAAATATACGACGCTGCTGACCATCGTGCTGGCTTTCCTCGCCGTCACCGCCGCCAGCGTGCCGATCTTCTTGCGCTGGGCGCGGGCGATCTTCAAGCCGCTGGAACGCATGAGCGACACCATCACCCGCGTCGAAACCGGCAATATGGGCGCCCGCACCGAGCTGAAAGCCGCCAGCGACGAGATCGGCCGCGTGGCACTGCATCTCGACGGCCTGCTCGACCAGTTGCAGCAGCGCGACCGGGAACTCCGGCAATGGAACGAAGAGCTGAACGACCGCGTTGCCGAGCGCACCAGCGAACTGGAGCTGGCCAACCGCCAGATCGAGGCAACCACCAAGCAGCTGATCATGTCGGAAAAACTCGCCGCCATCGGCGAGATCACCGCCGGCGTCGCCCACGAGATCAACAATCCGATCGCCGTCATCCAGGGCAATCTCGATGTGGTGCGCAGCGTGCTCGGCGCCAAGGCCGACGAGGCGAAGGTGGAATTCCGGCTGATCGACGAGCAGATCCACCGCATCAGCCAGATCGTCACCAAGCTCCTGCAGTTTGCCAAGCCGGAAGAATATGCCGGCTATGTCGAGCGCCACGCGCCGTCAGAGGTGATCTCCGATTGCCTGCCGCTGGTGCAGCATCTTGTAAACAAGGCCGAGATCAAGCTCACCCGTGACGACCGGGCCAAGCGGCTGGTGCTGATGAACCGCACGGAACTGCAGCAGGTGGCGGTCAACCTGATCGTCAATGCCATCCACGCCATGCCGAAGGGTGGCGTCCTCACCATCCGCACCCTTGATCAGGACATCGAGGAAAAACCGGGCGTAACCCTGGAAATCACCGACACGGGTGTGGGCATGACGCCGGAGCTGATCGGCAAGATCTTCGACCCGTTCTTCACCACCAAGCGCCAGCAGGGCACCGGCCTTGGCCTGTCCATCAGCCAGCGCCTGATCGCCCGTCAGGGGGGCCATATCTCCGTTCAAAGCGCACCGGGCGAAGGAACCAGCTTTTCCGTCTGGCTGCCGGAAGCCAATTGAGCCGGACAAAATGTCCGCCAACTCCCGGACATTTTGTCCGGATTCCAACAACCCTCCTGCGTAAGCCATTGAAATCATGAGAGACCCGATCTGGCACGCCGATTGCTCCTGTGATGGGAGGGACCGGAGGGGGCGCCATGCGTGGAGGAGCGGATGGTGCGAGATGATCTTCAACCGCCCCTGACTGACATTCACTGGGAACGCCCGACGGGACGTGGCGGATAGAGGAGATACACATGGTAGCAACAACGGACACCTTTGATGGCGGAGGCTCGACTGGCCTTCTCGATCGCGAACGCATCATCGCCAAGCCCGGCTTCAACCGCTGGCTCGTCCCCCCGGCAGCGCTGGCCATCCATCTGTGTATCGGCATGGCCTATGGCTTCAGTGTCTTCTGGCTGCCGCTTTCCAAGGCGCTCGGCACCACGGCCGATACCTGCGCCAGCATGAACCTTGCCTCTGCCCTCTTCACCACCACCTGCAACTGGCGCGTCGCCGATCTCGGCTGGATCTATACGCTGTTCTTCGTGCTGCTCGGCTGCTCCGCCGCCCTCTGGGGCGGCTGGCTGGAACGCGCCGGCCCGCGGAAGGCCGGTTTCGTCTCCGCCTGCTGCTGGTGCGGCGGCATTCTCGTCGCGGCACTCGGCGTTTATACCCACCAGCTCTGGCTGATGTGGCTCGGCGCCGGTGTGATCGGCGGCATCGGTCTGGGCCTCGGCTATATCTCGCCGGTTTCCACACTGATCAAATGGTTCCCCGACCGGCGCGGCATGGCGACCGGCATGGCGATCATGGGCTTCGGCGGTGGCGCCATGATCGGCGCTCCTCTGGCCAACCTGCTGATGACCCATTTCCGCACCGATGT
>JAESFK010000968.1_pt1 | contig 10373 bp, 12 predicted proteins | sample 9269391 | NCBI WGS metagenome assembly JAESFK01 (sample SAMN14506231, study PRJNA617097) | algae metagenome | isolation source: Drouetiella hepatica UHER 2000/2452 and co-occurring heterotrophs from... | place: Slovakia: Slovak Paradise National Park, Hrabusice, Kosice Region | collected 2000-01-01
CGAGCATGATCAGCATTCCGCTTCAGGGGAATTTCGATTTCTCGGGCGGACCACACCGGAACGGCCTAGCCTCAACGACGAATATCCAGCCGGTTGTTCCCGTGTCGCTCAATCAGGACTGGAACCTGATCATCCGCACGATCTTGCCGGTGATCCACCGAGACCGCTACGGACCGGCGGACGGAACGGGCCTGGGCGACATTACGCAGACGTTCTTCTTCACGCCGAGCTCGAAGGAAAAAGGACTGGTCTGGGGTGTCGGCCCGGCATTCCTTTGGCCAACGGCCACCGATGACCGCTTCGGGGGCGGCAAATGGGGCGCTGGTCCGTCAGCTCTCGCTCTTGTGCAGGAAGGTCCCTGGACCGTCGGCGGCTTGGCGAATCACATCTGGTCCTATGCCGGCCCCAACGGCCGGCAGGACGTCAGTACCTCGTTCCTGCAGCCATTCCTTTCCTATAGTCTCGGCCGCGGACTGAGCCTGTCGCTCAATACCGAGTCCAGCTACGACTGGATCGCCAAGCAGTGGACGGTGCCGGTCAACGCCGGCATCGGCCAGGTCTTCAAGGTCGGAACGCAGGCCATGAGCGCGAGCATCGGCGTGAAGTACTACGCGGTCCGGCCGGACCAGGGCTCGCGCTGGGGTGGTCGCGCCACGCTGACCTTCCTCGTCCCGGAATAGCCCTGGCCCGAGAGCGTTTCGCGCAAGTTCGGACATACGGCGCTCTGGACGTGGCGCGACGCAGTTCGCAGGCGATCTAGCCGATACCAAGGCCGAGTCCGAGTCCATTGCGAGCTTGGTCGGCGTTCTTGAGCCGGCCAAGTAAAGCCAGGCGAGGACGCTTCGGAGGCCGGACCGAGCCACTGCTGTGCAGCGTTGCTTCAATCTTCGGCGTCTCCCTTCGCCTGTTCCGACTGCCGGCTTGTCGCCTCGCGCATGCCTTGCCTGAGCGCCTGGACGCGGTGGTTGAGTTCGATGATCTGGGGGACGTCGAGGCCGGAATGGCGCAGGAGGGCGTCGGTGAGGCAGCCGGTCCTGGGGTGGAGCTCGCGGCCCTTCTGCGTGAGATGGACCTCGACCAGGCGCTCGTCGCTGGTGCTGCGCCGGCGGCTGAGGAAGCCGGCCGCCTCGAGCCGCTTGACCGCCGGCGTGATCGTGCTCGGTTCCAGCGCCAGCCGCTCGGCGATGGCGCCGATGGTCAGCCCGTCCTTCTCCCACAGCGTGCTGAGCACGAGATACTGGGTGTAGGTCACGCCGAGCCCGTCCAGCATCGGCTTGTAGACGCGCTGGATCGCCAGCGCGGTCGAATAGATCGAGAAGCAGAGCTGGCCGTCGAGTGGCAGCGTCGGGGCGTCGGTCATCGTCATCCTCCGGTGGCGGGGCGCGGGCGCGGCCCGTCTCTCGAAAAACAATATCGCGATAAAGAAACCGCTTTACAAGCCTCGATCGGGTCTGTAGGTATTGATTATCGCGATAACGATTGTCGCTGAAAACGAAAGGAGACCTCGCCATGTCCAAGACCCTGATCTCGGCCGCCGCCCTTGCCCTCTCCGCCATCGTCGCGGGCCCCGCCGCCCAGGCCGCTCCCGCCGTCAAGAACGTCGTCCTCGTCCATGGCGGCTTCGTCGACGGCTCCGGCTGGCAGGGCGTCTACGACGTCCTGAAGAAGAAGGGCTACAACGTCACCATCGTGCAGAACCCGACCGCCTCGCTCGCCGACGACGTCGCCGTCACGAAGCGCGCCATCGCCCAGCAGGACGGCCCGGTCGTGCTCGTCGGCCACTCCTATGGCGGCGTCGTCGTCAGCGAGGCCGGCACCGACCCGAAGGTGAAGTCGGTGGTCTACATCGCCGCCTTCGCGCCCGACCAGGGCGAGTCGGTCTCGTCGCTGATCGCCAACCCGCCTCCGGGCGCCGCCGTGCCGCCGATCCTGCCGCCGGTCGATGGCTTCCTCCTGCTCGACAAGGCCAAGTTCGCCGCGTCCTTCGCCGCCGATGTCGACGCCAGGACCGCCGCCTTCATGGCCGATTCGCAGGTGCCCTGGGGCGTCGCGGCCCTCACCGGCGCCGTCACCAACCCGGCCTGGAAGGTCAAGCCGAGCTTCTACCTCGTCGCCACCGACGACCGCATGATCCCGCCCCCGGCCCAGCGCCAGATGGCCCAGCGCGCAGGCGCAACCGTCGTCGAGACCAAGGGCAGCCACGCCCTCTACGTCTCGAAGCCCGCCGCCGTCGCCGACATCATCGAGAAGGCCGCTGCAGCCAAGTGACAGAACCAAGGCGATCGAGCCGATCGCTGGTCGCCATCGACAGTCAGGGCGGGCCCAATGGCCCGCCCTTGCGCTTGGCAACGTCCTTTCTGGACACAGATGATCCAGTCGATCAAACAGGCGACGGCAATCCTCGAGATCGCAACGTCCCATGGCGGGGATCCAACGATGACCGAGAAAACCTCGGCGGAGATGCTGGAGACGCACATCCAGGGACAGCTGATCGCAGGTCGATCCGCCCGCGCCCCCAGGAACGTCATCGCCCAGATATTCGCGCGCGAGAAGGCCCAGGACAGCTTCATCGTTCCCGCAGTGGCCGAGCCTCTGATCGTCTGGGTTCTTTCGGGATCGGCGAAGGTCGAGGAACGGAACATCGGCGGCGACTGGACGGCAAGCGATGTGAGCGAAGGCGATTTTTTCCTCACGGATTCCGACGAGCCCTACGAACTCCGCTGGCGTTCTCGCTCCGACAAGCCCTTCCTCGTCATGCATCTCTATCTTGGCCTGCCCCTGCTCGAGCGCGCGGCCGAGGACCTGTTTGGCGCCCCGGCCCGCCCGGTCTTTCGAGAGATGTCCGGCGCGCGCGATGCGGGGCTGGAGGTCCTGGTTAGGGCGTTGCAGCGCGAACTGACGAGTTCGCACGAAGCCAGCCCCCTGCTGATCGAGAGCCTGGCACAGGCGCTCGCCATGCATCTCGTTCGCGAGTATCGCGATGCGTCACGCCTGTCGGTGCATCGCCGCGGTGCAATTCCCGCCTTTCGCTTGCGACGGGTCACCGACTTGATGCAGGCCCAGCTCATCGAGGCGTTCGACCTCGCGCGCTATGCCGAAGCTGCTGAGATGAGCGAGGCGCATTTCAGCAGGCAGTTCAAGCGCTCGACCGGCCTTGCTCCGTCCCAGTACTTCATCCGGTTGCGCATCGCGCTGGCTCGTCAACTGCTGCGCGAGACCAGCCGGTCGATCATCTCCATCGGCATGGATGTCGGCTACTCCAGCCCGAGCCACTTCTCCCAGGTCTTCCGCAAGGAAACGGGCGTCCCTCCAGGCGAGTATCGCGGAACCTGACGCCCTCACGCCTGCGCGCGAACAGGCGATTTGAGCAAAACTCCAACAGGCCGGACAAGGGTCCGAAAGAAGGCGGAACCCGCCGATGACATATCGGTCCCACGTCAAGACGACGGGGACCAAGCTCGCTGCGGATCGGCGAATTGGTCGATTTCAACCCAATCCCGCAAGGAGAGGTATCATGACCAATATCGCATCACAGGTGAACGAGGTTGAGGGCAAGGTCGCCCTCGTGACGGGCGCAGCCAGCGGCATCGGCCGCGCGACCGCCGAACTGCTACATGCGCGCGGCGCGAAAGTGGTGGCGGAGGACATCGACCCCGCCGTGAAGGAATTGGAGCGCGACGGACTCGCAACCCTCGTGGCCGACATCACCATCGAGGGCACGGCCGAGAAGGCTGTGGCGCTCGCGGTGAGCAGCTTCGGCAAACTCGACATCCTCGTGAACAACGCCGGCCGCATCATCTACAAGAACCTCGTCGACATGAGCCGCGACGAGTGGAACTGGCAGATGGATACCAACGTCACCGGCGCCTTCCTGCACTCCAGGGAGGCCGCCCGGGCGATGATGGCGCACCGGTCGGGCGCGATCGTGAACATCGCCTCCTATGCGTCCTACTTCGCATTCCCGGGCATTGCGGCCTACACGGCCTCGAAGGGAGCGCTGGCGCAGCTGACCCGGACCCAGGCGCTCGAAGCCATCGAACACGGTATTCGGGTGAATGCGATCGGCGTCGGCGACGTCGTCACGAACCTGTTGAACCATTTCAGGGATGACGGGCGCGAGTTCCTCGCCGAGCACGGCAAGAAGGCTCCGATCGGACGAGCAGCCGATCCGGCCGAGATCGCCGAGATCGCCGAGATCGTCGCATTCCTAGCCTCTGATCGCGCGAGCTTCATTGTCGGCTCGGTGGTCATGGCTGATGGCGGGATGAGCGTCCCGATCGGTTGATCGATCGGGCGAAGGGCAGTCGCGAAAAGCTGCGGCTGCCCTCATCTCCATCGCGTCTTAAGCAGCACCATCCGGCAGTGGGCCTTCCGGGTGCGAACGAGGCCGCCCAGGCGTCCGTTCGAAAACCTAGAACCTAACGCTCCATTTTATTCGGCTGTTTCTTCAGTCACCGGTGCACCACATTGCGATCGCCGAGCCAAGCAAGGCGGCGCCCACCAAGGAGTGTTCCGTGCCCAAAGTCCTCGTTCTCTATTACTCTTCGTACGGTCATATCGAGGCGCTGGCCTATGCCGTCGCCGAGGGCGCCCGGGCTGCTGGCGCCGAAGTCGACGTCAAGCGTGTCCCGGAGACGGTCCCTGAAGCCGTTGCCAAGGGTGCCCATTTCAAGCTCGACCAGGCCGCTCCGATCGCAAACGTCGCCGAGCTGGAGCATTACGACGCGATCGTCGTCGGCACCGGGACCCGTTACGGCCGGATGACCTCGCAGATGGCGGCCTTCCTCGATCAGACCGGTGGTCTGTGGATGCGCGGCGCTCTCAACGGCAAGGTCGGTGGCGCTTTCAGCTCGTCGGCAACGCAGCATGGCGGCCAGGAGACCACGCTGTTCTCGATCATCACCAACCTGCTGCATTTCGGCATGATCATCGTCGGGCTGCCCTATAGCCATCAAGGCCAGATGAGCGTGTCCGAGATCGTCGGCGGAGCGCCTTACGGCGCCACGACGGTGGCTGGCGGCGACGGTTCGCGCAAGCCGACCGAGATCGACCTTGCCGGCGCGCGCCACCAGGGCGAACTCATCGCCCAGACGGCAACCAAGATCTTCGGCTGAACCTCTAGCGCGGCGAGCTTTTCGGGCTAGCCGCGCACCTCCTGCAATCAAAGGCTTCGCTGCGGCACGCGATCAGCGTGATCGAGGAGCATTGTCATGCCTGATGGCCTTCGCTCGCCCCGGGCGAGCTACGTCTTCGGTCCGATGATAGTGGTCGATGGCGGAGATTACAGGCGGCTTCGAGCCCCGGAGGCGCGAAGAGCGCGTTCTCAATCCCTTCCGATCTGGAGACTTCCCATGCCCGACAACCCCATCAGCCAGGCTGCCATCGCCGTCGTCCGCCGCAACACCGAAGAGGTGCAGGGCGGCGGAGACTTCGCACTGTTCGAGCAGCTCTTCGCCCAGGATTTCGTCGACCACACCCCGCAGCCCGGCGGCACTCCCGATCGCGAGGGCGCCCGGCGCCTCTACCATGTGTTGCGGGCGGCCTTCCCGGACTTCCATGCCGACATCCACTGGCAGGTTGCCACCGGAGATCTGGTTACGACCTACAAGACCTATCACGGCACCCACAAAGGCCCATTCCTCGGCGTGGCGCCGACGGGACGAACAATCTCTTTCGAAACGGTCGACGCGATGCGCCTCCGCGACGGCCAGATCGTCGAGCATTGGGGCGTGGCCAATCTCTACAAGGTCCTCGAACAACTGGGCGCTCTGCCGCTCCCCACGGCCTGACCATGAGCAACATTCTCCAGGATAAGGTGGTCGTGGTGTCCGGTGCCTCCAGCGGTATCGGGCGCGCCATCGCCATCCGGGCGGCCGAACACGGCGCGCGCGCCGTTATCGTCTCGGATGTGACCGAGACACCGCGCGAAGGCGGCGCTCCCACCGCGAGTGTGATCGGGGCTCTGGGCGTGACCGCCCGCTTCGTCCGCACGGATGTCAGCAAGCGCGCCGAGAACGACGCTCTGGTTGAGGCAGCCGAGGCGTTCGGCGGCGTGGACATCATGGTCGCCAACGCCGGCATCACGCTGCGGACCGACGGCGCGGACGTTCCCGAGGACGACTATCGCCGCCTGATGTCGGTGAACCTGGACGGTGTCCTGTTCGGCGCCTAGGCGGCCGCGCGCCAGATGAAGGCCCGGACGAAGGCCGGCAGCATCGTCCTGATGGCAAGCATGGGCGGCGTCGCCGGAGCCGGCATCACTGTGGCCTACTCCACCAGTAAGGGCGGCGTCGTCCTGATGGCCAAAGCCCTGGCGGACGCGCTCGGCCCGGACGGAATTCGGGTGAACGCGGTCGGTCCGGGAACCATCGACACCGAACTCCTGCGCACGAGCCCGGGGATTGCCGAAGCCTCGGAAGGCTTTCGCCAGCGCACGCCTTTGCGGCGCCTCGGCAAGCCGTCCGAGATCGGCGACGCCGTTGCCTATCTCGGATCTGACCTGTCGAGCTACGTGACCGGTCATACGCTTCTGGTCGATGGCGGCCTCCTGGCCGTCATCTGACCCGATTCAACCTGTTCGAACGACAAGGCGCGCTCGAACGCTAGACCTTCGCACCGCCTATCCCGTTCAGATCGAAGCTGGAGAAAAACGATGACTGCCGTGGTCAAATTCTATCGGCATGGCCCACCCTCGGTCCTTCAGGTGGAGGACGAACTGGTCGGCGCACCCGGTCCGGGCCAGGTTCGGCTTCGCCACGACGCGATCGGCGTGAATTTCATCGATGCCGCGTTTCGGAGCGGCACCTTCCCCATGCCTGTTCCCGCCGTCGCGGGCGTCCAGGGCGCCGGAATCGTCGAGGCCGTGGGATCGGGCGTCACCAATGTGTCGCCGGGTGACCGGGTTGGGTATCTCTTCGCTCCAGGCAGCTATGCCGAGGTTCGGCTCGTCAGTGCCGACGTGCTGGTGCGCTTGCCTGCCGACATTTCGAGCGAGACGGCGGCGGCGATCATGACCAAGGGCCTCACCGCCTGGATGGCCGTGCGCGCTCTCCACACATTGAAGCCCGGAGAGATCGTCCTGATCCAGGGTGCGACCAGCGGAGTCGGATCGCTCCTCGCGCATTGGGCAAGGCACATCGGCGCGACCGTTATTGGCACGGGTGCCGCGGCGAAACTCTCCCGGATCAGCAGCATCCTGGATTACGCGCTTGCTTCCGATGATCCGGACCTTGTTGCGAAGCTCCGCATGATCGCCCCCGACGGCGTGGATGTCGTGTACGAATTCATCGGTCGGGCGACGTTCGACGCATCAACCGCGGCCGTGCGGGACGGCGGCAGCATCATCACAATCGGGGCGGCCTCTGGTCCGCCGGACATCGATCCGGGGCTACTCGCGGCGCGCGGTGTTCGGGTCGCCGGTGGCAGCGCGGCCCAGTCCGTGACCGGCAAGATCCTGGCAGATGCCAGCGCCGAACTCTTTGGCTTGGTGCGCAAACGCATTTTTGGAGCGATCGAGATCGCTCGCTATCCGCTGGCCGAGGCTGGGCGAGCCCATGAGGATATCGCGGCCCGGCGCCGCGAGGGTTTTCCGATCCTGGTCCCGTGAACGGGCGCGCGCAGCCTCCTTTCGTTAGCCCTGTGCGCGTGACCTGCTCCCTTCAAGCAGCGCATCAGCGATGGATTTCCTGACAGTCGGCCTTGTCAAAGTCACGACCGCGCCGGGGCAGGCGAGGCGGGGCGTCCTTGTTCACGCTGGCGGCCATGTCATGCACGCCGCAGAAAGGTCGTCGCCCGGCGAGATCGGAACCGGCCCGGGGCCCTACGATCTTGTGCTCGCCGGGCTTGGTACCTGCACCCTCATCACGCTCCAGATGTTTGCTGCCCAAAGGCGATGGAAGGTTGACGCGATGCAGGTCGTTCTGCGCATGACACGCAGCGACAAGGGGCTGCACATCGAGAGGACGATCTCGATTGAGGGCTTGAATGGCAGTCAGAAGGCGCAACTCGCGGTCGTTGCCGAGCGAACACCCGTCACTCTGACATTGCGATCGGGAACCGCGATCAAGACTGCTTTTGCATGAGGCATGTGCCGGCAACGTGCCGGCTCACAGGGGCTCGACATCCGTATCGCCCGGTTCCCATTCCGGCACCTGGCTTGCGAACCGTTCGATCAGGAACGACCCCGCCGGCCCCGGTGGCGTATTCGAGCGATGAATCGCGAAGAACCGATATGCCCCACCCTTGAAGTCGGGCAGGTTCAGCTTCACGAGGCGGCCGGCGTTGAGATCGTCTCGGATCATCGGCACGGGCATCGCGCCCCAGCCAATGCCTTCAAGCAGCAGCATGTACTTGGTGGCGAGGTCCGTCACGCGCCAGGTGTGGGTCGCCATCACGCCGAGTTCCTGCCCCTGTGTGCGTTGCGAGCGATCGGTGAGCACGATCTGGACATGCTCCCGGCTGGCGCCGACGTGATTTCGGCTGGCGAGTGCCAAAGGGTGATCCGGAGCCGCGACAGGCACGAGCGGCACACTGCCGATTCCAAGGCGCTCCAGCCCGTCGATCTCGATATCGGGAGGACCGCGCACCCCGAGCGAGACAACGCCATCGAGGACAAGCTGTGTGACCGCCCCCAAACCTTCGAGGCGGATCTGCAGTGGCACCGTGGGAAACGCGTCGCGGAAGCTCTTCAGGGCGTCCAGGACGCGCGACGCGGGCAGCATCATGTCCAGCGCAATGGTCACCCCCGCCTCGAGGCCCTGCAGCAGACCCTGGGCCTTGGCACGCAGGCGGTTCACGCCATTGGTGACAGTGCGGGCTTCGGCCAGGACGGTGCGCCCGGCTTCCGTCAGCATCGGCTTACGCGTCGATTCCCGGTCGAACAGTGGAAAGCCCAGTTGAGCTTCCAGGTTTGAGATCGAATAGCTGATCACTGACGTCGCGCGCCCGAGGGCCCGCGCTGCACCCACAAAACTGCCGACATCGACAACCGTCAGGAACACCTTCAGCTGGTCGAGGGTCGGCGTACCAGGTCCGTGCATGCCAGATCCCATGAGCGAGCGTGCCGATGCTATTCGACTGGGCGCGCGCTCGCCAGAGAGATGGCAAAAGTCATTCGGGCGCCTTCCACCGAACACAGGCCATATCGGGGCGGACCGGTGAAGGCGCAACGAGCGCAGATCAGCTGGGTCGATCATGCGTCAGGCGCTGCTTCTGGCCCGTCGCCCGGAGGCAGACCTGAGCACTTGGCCGGCGTGACTTCCGCTCCCAACCAGACCCAGTTCGGCCGGAGTACGCAGCGATCTGTTCGGCATCCGAGCAACGCCAGCAAATTGCCGCCTCAGGCCTCCCAGCCGAGATGACTGAGGAAATCGCGGGTCCGTCCCTGCAGAGGTGCGTCGAAGATCTGCTTGGGTGGCCCCTGCTCGATGATCTTGCCCCGCTCGAAGACGACGACATGGTCGGCCACACGCTTGGCGAACAACATCTCGTGGGTCACCACGATCATCGTCATGCCGTCATCTGCGAGGGCCTTCATGACGTTCAGAACCTCGCCGATCGTCTCGGGATCGAGCGCCGAGGTCGGCTCGTCGAACAGCATCACCTCCGGGTTCATGGCGAGCGCCCGCGCGATCGCGACGCGCTGCTGCTGGCCGCCGGAGAGGTTGGAAGGGTAATTGCCGGCCTTGTCGGACAGGCCGACCTTGTCCAGCAGCGCCTCGGCCCGCGCCCGTGATTCCTGCTCCGACAGGCCGAGCACCGTCGATGGCCCCATCATGACGTTCTCGACCGCGTTCTTGTGCGGGAAGAGTTCGAAGTTCTGGAAGACCATGCCCATGCGCTGCCGGACCTTCCGGATCTCGGAGGCCTCCTTCGGCAGCGGCACGCCGTCGAAGCGGATCTCGCCGCCATCGGTCGTCTCGAGCGCGTTCGTGCAACGCAGCAGCGTCGATTTGCCGGAGCCGGACGGCCCGATCAGACAGACCACCTGCTGGCGCCGGACCTCCATCGAGACGCCGTCCAGCGCGGTGAAGTTGCCATAGGTCTTGCGCACGTCCTGATAGGTCAGGACGAGTTCCGGCAGGACCTCCGGCGCGGCGTGGGCGAGTGTCATTCCTTAACCCCGAACTTCTTGTGGATCCAATCGGCGAGCTTCGCCTGCGGATAGCCGAGCAGCCAGTAGATCACCGCCATCGCCGTCAGCATTTCGATGACGCGGAAGGATTGCGAGCGGATCTGAAGCGCCGTGTGGGCGAGGTCGCCGACGGCGATGACCGAGACGAGCGAGGTGTCCTTGAACAATGTCACCCAGGTCGTGGCCAACACCGGCAGCACGCGGCGCCAGGCCTGCGGCAGGATGATTTTGCGGAAGGTCT
>JAESFK010000969.1_pt1 | contig 10371 bp, 13 predicted proteins | sample 9269391 | NCBI WGS metagenome assembly JAESFK01 (sample SAMN14506231, study PRJNA617097) | algae metagenome | isolation source: Drouetiella hepatica UHER 2000/2452 and co-occurring heterotrophs from... | place: Slovakia: Slovak Paradise National Park, Hrabusice, Kosice Region | collected 2000-01-01
CATCTTCGCCGCCGAAACTGTCCTGCGCTGGCTGCCGCGCGGCACCCATCAGTATGAAAAGCTGGTGCGCCCGGAAGAGCTGGAAAAGCCGATTACGGCGAGCGGCATGGAGGTGACAGACCGCACCGGCGTCTTCTTCAATCCGCTGTCGAACCAGTGGAACCTGTCCAAGGATATGGACGTCAACTACATGATCGTCGCCAGGCGCCCGGCGTAAACGGTACGCCCGGAAAATGCCGGCTCCGCTGCTTCAGCGGACCTATACGTTGGCGCTGACGAAATCGTGGTGCAGCGCTTTCATCATGCCGTCCGGCATCCTGTGAAATAAACACCCCCAATCATCCCCGCCCCTCGCCGCTATGTTAGACTGCAATGGATCGAGCCGGGCGGGAAAATCACGTCCTGGGTCGTTCTGTTCTTTGACAATTGCATTTATCGTTGTGAGGCGCCTGCAACGCCCCATAGACTCCTCCCCCTCCGTCATCCTCACCCTTGTGGTGGCGATCCAGCCACGCGACGTCCGTCGCGTGACGAGACTCGTCCGATATAGGCATCATGTGGCTTCCACGCGAGGAGCCCAAGCCTACTTAAGTATCCGGCATGCTGGTGGCACCCAAGTTTCGCAAGTCTTCGCGGGCTTGCTGCCGCAAGTCCGCGAAATCGACACGTTTAGGCTCGCCGCTGGCTTTGCCCTCGTTCCATAAAGCCTGCAATCGGCTTTTATCAACTGCACAGGTATGTCCAACGGTTGGCATTACCCAGTCTCCGACCTTTGATAGGACGGAAAGATTAGGGCCATTCGGCCGCATCCGCCAGCGGGTTTCCGTGAACATTGCACACATCTCCGCCCCACGCCCCGCCCTAAACCTTCAACCCCAGCACATGCGCCAGCAGATCGGCCTGCCCCTTGCTGTTCTCTTCCGCGATCCGCCGGACTTTGTCCCGGTCGATCACATAGGCTTCGCCATCAGCGGTGAAGGGCTCTTTGAAGGTGAAGGCCCTCACTGATGCACCATGATCGTGAAGATATTCCAGCCGTCCGGCACCATCCGCCCAGTCGGGAAAACGGTGCTCCGAAACCCACCAGAGCACAAAGAGCACAAGCGGCGGCCAGCTGGGTTTGATATTCCAGTTGCGCCCGTGTTTCAGCGCATCGGCATGAACGCCATTGTAGGAAAATGCCATCAGCGATTCGATATCGGCCCAGAGCGACAGCGACGACGGAGCGCTATCAAAGCCGCTGCCGTCGATGAAACGCGGAAAAACCTGCCTGCCCCAGCTGCGCGGCCCCTGCACACCGCGATAGCCGGAGCGGCCTATGAAGCCGGAGGCCCGCGAAGCCGCCTCGAAATTGGCCGGCTCGCGCGCTACAAAACCCTCGACGCGGGGATCGTTCTCAGGCCCTACATGCAGGCCGAAATTGTAGATCGCCAGACGGTGCCCGGCCGTCATGTCAGTTCACGTCGTCGGGCAAAACCGGCAGGGCGGCAATCTCGATACCCTCTTCCAGCAGGGCCTTGGCCTCGTCGACCGTCGCCTGGCCAATCAACCCACGCTGCTCGGCCTCGCCATAGTGGATCTTGCGGGCCTCCTCGGGAAACTTCGCACCGACATCCTCGGCATTTTCCCGGATAGAGGTCACCAGCTCGCGGATCTTGGCAACCGCTTCCTTGCGGGCCTGGTCCATCATCAGCACCTTGGTCTCGTCTTTCTTGCGGGCCGTCGAGACCGAAGGCGCCATCAGTTCCTTGCCGACCGTGGCCGAGCCGCAGACGGGACAGGAAACGAGCCCGAGTTCGGCCTGACGGTCGAAATCGGCGCTTGAGGAAAACCACCCTTCGAACGAATGGCCGTTGTCGCAGGCAAGCGTGTATTTGATCAAGCGGCCACGTCCCCGGAAGCGCTGGGCGCAACCTCTTCAAGCGAGAACGCCCGGCCGTTCTTCAGGTTCGGAATTTTCGCCCGCGCCGCGGCGACCGCCCCGACATCGATATCGGCAAGAACGATGCCTTCGCCGGTGCCGCCAGTCGAGGCGAGAACCACGCCCCACGGATCGATGATCATCGAGTGGCCAAAGGTCTCGCGGCCGTCCTCATGCACGCCGGCTTGCGCGGCAGCGATCACGAACATGCCGTTTTCGATCGCCCGGGCGCGCAGCAGGATTTCCCAATGTGCCTCGCCGGTCTGGCGGGTAAAGGCTGCCGGAACCGACATGATCTGCGCACCCGCAGCCGCCTGCGCCCGGAAGAGTTCGGGGAAACGCACGTCGTAGCAGATGGCGCAGCCGAGCTTGCCGAACGGCAGGTTCACCAGCCGGGCGGTGACGCCCGGCGTATAGGCGGCGCTTTCGCGCCAGCTCTCACCATTGTCGAGATCGACGTCGAACATGTGGATCTTGTCGTAATGGGTGATCTTCTTGCCATCCGGACCGAACAGAAAACCGCGATTGGCCATCTTGCCGTCGGCAAGGCCGATCGCCGTCGAGCCGACATGCAGATGGATGCCGAGTTCGCCGGCAAGCGTCGATGCCGCCGCAACGATGAGATCATGGCTCTCGTCACGCAGGGCGGCCTTCATCGCAGCGCGATCCCGCTGCAGCGCCCCGGTCATTTCCGGCGTCTGCACGTAAGTTGCGCCCTGTGCGGCGGCCTCGCGCACGAGCCGCGCCATCGTGCCGGCATTGCGGGCCGGATCGACACCGGAACACATCTGGATCGCTGCGGCCTTAAAGGTCATGGAAGCGTCTCCTTACGCGGCGAGCATCGCGTCCAGCTTGCCGGCGCGGTCCAGCGCATGCAGGTCGTCGCAGCCGCCGATATGGGCATTGTTGATAAAGATCTGCGGGAAGGTCGTGCCGCCGTTCGACCGCGCGATCATCTGCTGGCGGATGTCCGGCGCATAGGTTGCGTCATGCTCCTCGAACTTCACGCCCTTGGTTTCCAGAAGTTTCTTCGCTGCGGAACAATAACCGCAGAATTGACGGGTATAAATAACAACCGAAGCCATGAGTTGATCTGCTCCTTTGCTGGCCCGGTGCCAGCATCACATACCTCGTCATATAAGACCGGACATGGCTCTTGCAAAGGTCAAAACGGTCACATCCGCCGTCCCCGCCTTCTTCAGCGCCCGGGCGGCGGCCGATACGGTCGCCCCCGTCGTATAGACATCGTCGACCAGAACGATGCGCTTGCCGAACAGCGCCGCCTTGCCGGCCTCCGTCACCGAAAAGGCACCGCGCACGTTGTCCTCGCGCTGGCTGGCGCCGAGCCCCACCTGCCGGGCGGTGCGCCGGTTGCGGATCAGCGCTGTTGCCAGAAAGGGTTTGCCGGAGATGCGGGCAATCGCCCGGGCAAGCTCGGCGGACTGGTTGAACTTGCGGCTCCATAGCCGGAAGGCATGCAGCGGCACCGGAACGATCGCATCGCAGGTCCCGGCATGGCCGTCGCTGGCCCGAATCATCCACTCCGCCATCATCACGGCCAGATCGGTGCGGTCGCGGTATTTCAGGCCATGCACAAGCGACTTGGCAATGCCGTCATGGATGGCGACGGAGCGCAGCCGTTCGAACACGGGCGGATTGGCGATCGCATCGGCCGACAGGATGCCCGCCCCCAGATCGTGCGAAAACGGCAGGCCGAGAACCTCGCAATAGGGCCGCTCGATCAGCCGCAGCGTCGCCCAGCAGGCGGCACAGACGCCGCGATGCTGACCAACAATCCGGCCGCAACCGCTGCAGACCGGCGGATAGACCGCATCGACCGCCGCAGCCATCAGGCCGCGCAGCCCCCCAAGCAAACCAATGCCCAGCCGCCGCCCCGGATTTTCTACGCCATCATCCCCCATGAGGTTGACTTTACGGCGGGCCGGGTTTCATTGCGAACAGATTTTGGGCGAACAAATTTTTGGGCGATCAGATTTCGGGCCGATCAGATTTTGGGAAGCAAAGCCATGGATATCGTTTTCGATCAGACGCTCATCGAAGCCCGCCGCAAGCGGGCCTTTCGCAATGGCGACCCGAAGGCGCAATTCCTGCTGGAGATTGCGGCACAGGAACTGTCCGAGCGCCTGAGCGTCGTCGAGCGGCATTTTGACAAGGCTGTCGAACTGCACGGCTATACCGGCCTGACCGCTCGCTACATCTCAAACACAGGCAAGGTCACCGAGATCAAGCGGGTCGAGACGGATGCCGCTTTCGCAGCCCCGGATGAAACGGTCTCCGTTGCCTCGCTGGAGACGGTGCCGCTGTCGCCGGAATCGGCAAACCTGATCGTCTCGCCGCTGTCACTGCACCTGACCAACGATACGCCCGGCGTCTTCATTCAGGTGCGCCGGGCGTTGCAACCCGATGGCCTGTTCCTTGCCGCCATTCCCGGCTCCGGCACCTTGCAGGAATTGCGCGAGGTGCTCTTGGCGGCGGAAAGCGAAATGACCGGCGGCGCCAGCCCGCGCGTCATCCCGTTCGCCGATGTCCGCGATATCGGGGCGCTGCTTCAGCGCGCCGGTTTCAGCCTGCCGGTTGCCGATACCGAAAGCTACACGGTGCGCTATGCGTCGCTGTTTTCGCTGTTGAAAGATCTGCGCTCGATGGGAATGACCAATCCGCTCGCGGCCCGCAGCCGCAAGCCGCTGACCCGAAGCTTTTTCGTGCGCGCCGCCGAAATCTACGCCGAGCGGTTTGCCGATCCGGATGGCCGAATCCGGGCGACATTCTCGATCATCTACATTTCCGGCTGGGCACCGCATGAAAGCCAGCAGAAACCGCTGAAACCGGGCTCGGCGAAACAGCGGCTCTCCGACGCGCTGAGCACGCGGGAACTTCCATTGAAAGATGAACAATAGCGTTAATTCCGCCCTCAAGCGCCGCCGGCGCCGGTCATGGCTGTCGTGATCGTTTGAAAGACGGCCAGCAAGGAGTCGGAGAAGGCTCCAAGACCGACAAGCATGCCGACGGAAATGAGGCTGGCCAGCAAACCGTACTCGACCGCTGTGGCTGCGGATTTATCGTTCAGAAACCGGATCAGTGTCGTCATGTGCTCCCAACCTGTCCTGCGCATGCCCCAGCAGATGACCTCATCCGAAAAGCCTAAAATATGCGCACTGTCGTTATCGGTCACGACCGATCCCGGCTGGCAACGACGTGGACCGCGGCACTATCCCCGGCTCACAGGCGCATCAGCAGCCGCTTTTGCTCCCATCACCGTCGATGATGCACACGGCGCCCGGCATTTCCTGCAGCACGCTGCGGCGCACGGTGTATCGCTTGGCGGGCGTGCCGTTCGGGATAGAGCCGGTCGAAATATTGTCATAGTCGATCGGCGCGTCTGCCAGAACCTTGTTGTCCGACTTGGACGTCAGCATCGGCGTCAGGATCAGGGTCAGGGCGATGATGGCGGTTCCGAACAGCAGCGACAGATTGAGCGCACCTGTGCGCCGGCTCTGCGGCGTCGCCAGATCCTTGTCTTGAACCGTTCTCCAAAAATCGTCGTCGACCATCGTCTGCCTCTTCGAATATGTGCGTTTCCCTGAAGCCGGCTCGCGCACTGCTTCACCATGTCGACGCCTATAAAACCGGCGTCGGTCACGGGAATCATCCCCAAACCTTTAGGCACCGGTACTTACTCGAAGCTGATTTTGCGGGAGGGTGATAAATGTTCGATTAATAAAACAGAAATTTCGAGGACAGGTTCAGAGCAAATCCATTAAATAGGGGATAAGTGGTTCATCCGCAGGTGGCATCGGGTAGTCGCGCAGCGCCTTGGGGCGAACCCATTTCACCGCCTGGCCCTCCCGGCCGTGAGCGACACCTTCATAGCGCCGGCAGACATAAAGCGGCATCAGCAGATGAAAATCGTCATAGGTATGGCTGGCAAATGTCAGCGGCGCCAGGCACGCGACCTTGGTCTGGATACCCAGCTCCTCGTCCAGCTCGCGGATCAGCGTTTCCTCCGGCGTCTCACCGGGCTCGACCTTGCCACCGGGAAACTCCCAAAGGCCCGCCAGCGACTTGCCTTCGGGCCGCTGGGCAAGAAGGATGCGGCCATCGCCATCAACCAGCGCGCAGGCTGCCACCAGTAGAATCTTTCGGCCAGCAACATCCATCGTCAAATCCCTTCGCGCCGGTAGGCGTACCGGTAGACATCCCGGAAGCCGAATTTGCGATAGAGCTGAATGGCTCCCTCGTTGTCGGCTTCGACCGAAAGCCAGGCCGTGCGGGCACCGCGGAGACGGGCCCAGCGCAACGAGGCATTGACGATGGCGCTGCCCACGCCCTGCCGGCGGACGCTCCCGGCAACGGCAACCTGCAAGATGCCGGCAAGATCGTTGTCGTGAACGGCGAGCGACACCGCGATCGGCCCCTCGTCCGGCGATTCGAACAGGAACAGTCCGCATTCCGGCTTGATCGCATTGATGATTTCGCTGAGACCGGGTTTGTCCTGCGTATTCTCGCCGCAAATCTGCAGCCGCGCATCGACGAAACGGCCAACATCCCGCAAAGGAAGATGCTCGATCGATTCCGTCGTGTCGTTCGGCGGAATATCCGCCATCATGACGATGGTCTCCGAAAACACCGGCCACTGGTGCTCGTTCATATAGTCGATCAGGGGCAGTGGCGTCAGCGGCGTCTGGCGAACGGTCAGCGGCCGGCCATAGTCGGAAAAGCGCTTGGCGGCCTTCTGAAGCCGGATTTCGATATCGCGGCTATCGGAAGGATCAAGCGGGTTGACGGAGTTCAGGCGCTTGGAATCATGCCCCGCCGTCAACCGGATCAGCCAGCTGCCATCGTAGTGCACCGACGCCGCAGGCCAGGCACGAAAACCAACGGCCTCCAGGCGGCGTACATTCGGCAGATCAGCTTTCGAAATTATCTCATGCACGTCGGGGTCAGCTCCGGTAATCGCCATTGATCTCGACATATTCCTTCGTCAGATCGCAGGTATAGACGGTCGCCTTGCCCGAGCCGAGACCGATCTCGACACGGATGGCAATGTCTTCCTCTTTCATCACGGCCGTGGCAGCAGCCTCCGAATAGGTCGGGTCACGTTCGCCGTCGACAGCGACGCGAACATCGCCGAACCAGATCGCCAGCCGGTCACGGTCGGCCAGTTCGCCGGACTTGCCGACAGCCATGACCACGCGGCCCCAATTGGCATCCTCGCCGGCAACGGCCGTCTTCACCAGCGGCGAATTGGCAATCGACAGGCCGATGCGCTTGGCAGCGGCATCGCTTTCGGCCCCCTCGACGGTGACGGCAACCATCTTGCGGGCACCTTCACCATCGCGAACCACCTGCAGCGCCAGATCGCGCAGGAGATCGTTGAGCGCGGCGCGGAAACCGGCAAGCGCCGGATCGGCAGCGTTCGTGATCCTCGCCTGACCGTCCTTGCCTGCAGCACCAGTGGCAAACAGCATCAGCGTGTCGGAGGTCGAGGTATCGCTATCGACAGTAACGGAATTGAAAGTCGGGCCCGTCCCTTCGGACAGCAGGACCTGCAACGCTTCCGGCGCGATATCCGCGTCGGTCACAACGAAGGACAGCATCGTTGCCATATCCGGCGCGATCATGCCGGCGCCCTTGGCGATGCCGTTGATGACGACGTTGACGCCGCCGATGTCGGTGCTGCGGGTGGCGACCTTCGGATAGGTATCCGTCGTCATGATCGCCTTGGCAGCCTCAAGCCAGAAATCGCCGGTCGCCTGTGCGGTCATGTCGCCGAGGACGCCCGCAAATTTCGTCGCGTCCAACGGCTCGCCGATCACGCCCGTTGAGGCGAGGAAGACTTCCCCTGTCGAGCAGCCCACCGCCTCCGAAGCCGATTTCGCGGTCAGTTCGGTCGCGGCCTTGCCCTTTTTGCCGGTAAAGGCATTGGCATTGCCAGAATTGACGACCACGGAGCGCGCGGCACCGCCGGAGAGGTTCTGGCGGCAGAAATCGACGGGCGCCGATGGGCAGCGCGATTTGGTGAAGACACCCGCGACAGCGGCGGGCTCGTCAAAAACCATCAAGAGCACGTCGGTGCGGTTCTTGTACTTGATGCCGGCGGCGGCAGTCGCCATGCGCACGCCGCGCACCGGCGGCATATCGGGGAAGGATTTCGGAGCAAGCGGGGAAACGGAACCGGACATGATCAACCCTGTTTAGCGATGATGGCCCGGCCTGGCGGGCCCACAAACGAAATCCCGAAGAGCCTGACGCCTCCGGGACCCGTGTCGTTCAAGTGATATCGGAAAGGCGTGACCGACCGAAGACGGCCGCCCCCGATGCCGTCAGTTTGCGGCTGCAGCGTCCGCCTTGTTGGCGTCGTCATAGGCCTTCTTCAGCGCCGGATCGGTGATATCGACGCCCGCTTCCTTCTTGGCTGCGGCCAGAAGATCGATGTACTTATCGCGCATGACCAGTTGCTTGACCTGTGGCTCGACCTGTTCGAATGGCGGCGGCGGCTGCATGCGCTTGTCTTCGAGCAGAATGACATGGAAGCCGAACTGCGTCTTGACTGGCACTGGCGTATACTTGCCCTTTTCGAGCTTGAAAGCGGCTTCGGAGAATTCCGGAACCATGCGGTCCTTGGTGAAGTAGCCGAGGTCGCCGCCATCGGCCTTGTTCGGGTCGGTGGATTTTTCCTTGGCGATCGTCGCGAAGTCCTTGCCGGCATCCAAATCCTTGATGATCGCCTTGGCTTCTTCCTCGGTCTTCACCAGAATGTGACGGGCCTTGGCCTCTTCCTGCTGGGGGATCTTGGCGATTTCCGCATCATAGCGCGCCTTGACCTCTTCCGGCTTCACGGCATCGACAACGTGCTTCTTGAAGAAGGCGTTGTGCAATTCGCGATCAGTCAGGTAGGCGAGACGCTTCTTGAAGGATTCTTCGTTCTGAAGACCTTCCTTGTCGGCATCCTTGGCCAGAAGCTTGACGTCGATCAGGCCCGAAAGTGCGGCAGCACGCTTCTGTTCTTCGGGCATCTGCGCCAGTTGAGGATCAAGACCCGTCAGAGCCAGATCCAGTTCAGACTGGTGGATTTCAGCACCACCGACCTTCGCGATGACCGGATCGGCCGCGTCCTGCGCCGCTGCCGGGCCCTGCGCGGCCATGACAGCGATCAGGGCAACTGCCGCAAGCATCTTGTATTTCAACATCCTCATACCTTCCACTTTGGTATCCGGAACCGCGGTCACGCCCGGCCTCAAACGCTCCACATCATCAGATTGTGGCGGTTCTGTAGCCTCATACCAAGCGTCGATGACAAGAACCCAGGGAAATAAGGCGTCCTGTCATCAATCCTTGATCTTCGCGAACCCCAACTCCCGTTGACATAATTCGACCCCCCTCTTATCTGTCACGCAACCTCGCGTCCAGAACAGTTCCGGGCGTTTCATAGTATTTCGCGGAAATTCCCCCGCGTTGGCGACATAGAAGAAAGGACCATTCTTATGGTCAGTCTCGGCGGCCTCGCCCGCAAAATTTTCGGGTCATCCAATGACCGGCGCGTGCGCGGCTACAAGGCCAAGGTCGATGCCATCAATGCTCTGGAAGCGGAAACCAAAGCGCTTTCCGATGAAGCACTGGCTGCCAAGACTATCGAGTTCCGCCAGCAGTTCGCCGACGGCAAGACGCTCGATGATCTCCTGGTGCCTGCTTTCGCCGTTGCCCGCGAAGCTGCCCGCCGCGCACTCGGCCTGCGACCTTTTGACGTCCAGCTGATCGGGGGCATCATCCTGCACGAAAAATCGATCGCCGAAATGAAGACCGGCGAAGGCAAGACGCTGGTGGCAACGCTGCCGGTCTACCTCAACGCTATTGCCGGCAAGGGCGTTCATGTCGTCACCGTCAACGACTATCTGGCAACGCGCGACTCCGCGACGATGAACCGGATCTATTCGTTTCTCGGCCTGACGACGGGCGTCATCGTCCACGGCCTGACCGACGACCAGCGCCGCGCCGCCTATGCCTGCGACGTGACCTACGCGACGAACAATGAACTGGGCTTCGACTATCTGCGCGACAACATGAAATACGAGCGCAACCAGATGGTCCAGCGCGGTCACTTCTTTGCGATCGTCGACGAAGTGGACTCGATCCTCGTCGATGAAGCCCGCACGCCGCTGATCATTTCCGGCCCGCTCGACGACCGCTCGGACCTCTACAATACGATCGACAAGTTCATTCCGCTGCTATCCGCCGAAGACTACGAAATCGACGAGAAACAGCGCTCGGCAAACTTCTCCGAAGACGGCACCGAGAAGCTGGAAAACCTGCTGCGCGACGCCAACCTTTTGAAGGGCGAGACGCTTTACGACGTCGAGAACGTCGCGATCGTCCATCACGTCAACAATGCGCTGAAGGCCCACAAGCTTTTCCAGAAGGACAAGGACTAC
>JAESFK010000970.1_pt1 | contig 10369 bp, 7 predicted proteins | sample 9269391 | NCBI WGS metagenome assembly JAESFK01 (sample SAMN14506231, study PRJNA617097) | algae metagenome | isolation source: Drouetiella hepatica UHER 2000/2452 and co-occurring heterotrophs from... | place: Slovakia: Slovak Paradise National Park, Hrabusice, Kosice Region | collected 2000-01-01
GACCGGCGAGAGCGAAGACATCGGCTCCTGGAAGATCATGCCGATGCGGCCGCCGCGCAGCGAGCGGATTTCCTTGCCCTCGGCGGGCAGGCCGGCGATGTCGATCGACGTCTCCGGCGCAAGCGGGTCGCGGAACAGGATTTCGCCGCCGGTGATGGCACCGGCGCGCGGCAGAAGCCCCATGATCGCCTGCGAGATCACCGATTTGCCGGAGCCGGACTCGCCGACGAGCGCGACCGTCCTGCCGGCGGGGACGCGCAGGTTGACACCCTTCACGACATCGCGAGCCAGCCCGTGGACGGTGAAGCCGATACGCAAGTCGCTGATCCGCAGGATATCCATCAACCGCTTCGCCGGAACGCCTCGTCTGCGCGTTACAAAACCATAACGTCACTAGACGTGGAAAGTGCCGTCTTGCCAATGGCTTTTGACTGGCTGCGCGATTCGGGCGGAGATTGCCCGGCGGAGATGACAGCGGCGCAACGATGGGCCCGCCGGACATCGCCGCCGCGGACGCTCTGTGGCGTGTGGCTCGGCGGATGATCGAGACGGCGACACGGGCGCGCGCGTGCTTGCTGCCGCCATCCTCCGACGTTCACCCTCAGGCGGCTCCATTGCGCTTGGCGCGAAGCTGACACAGATATGATGACAACAGGTCGAGAGACGAGCGTGCATCAAGGCGCGCCGGACAGGATTGCCGTTGGAGACCAACCTCTTCCGTTATGTCTGGGAGAAGAGCCGCGGCGAACAGATCATCGTCCTGCTGATCATCCTCGCCTCGATCCCGTTCTACTGGGCGTCCTTCGACGTGCCGAAGCGGATCGTCAACGATGCCATCCAGGGCGGGGCGTTCAAGGACGGCAAGACCAGCGCCACGCTGCTCGATTTCTCGCTGAGCCTGCCCTCCTTCCTCGGCGGTGCGAGCTTCAAGCTGTTCGAGGGCTTCCAGGTCGGACAGCTTGGCCTGCTGCTGGGCTTAAGCGGCTATTTCCTGTTCCTGGTCCTGATCAACGGCGCCTTCAAATACGTCATCAATGTCCGCAAGGGCATTCTCGGCGAGCGCATGCTCAGGCGCATGCGCTACGACCTGTTCAGCCAGCTCATGCGCTTCCGGCCGGAGGACATCCGCGCGGTCAAGCCGGCCGAGGTCGCCAGCATGATCAAGGACGAGGTCGAGCCGATCGGCGGCTTCGTCGGCGATGCCTTCATCCAGCCGGTGTTCCTGCTGACGCAGGCGCTGACCGCGCTGATCTTCATCATGGCGCAGAGCGTCTGGCTCGGTTCGATCGCGCTGCTGATCGTGCTGGCGCAGGCGGTCATCATCCCGATCCTGCGCCGGGAGCAATTGCGCCTGGGGCGCGAACGGCAGATCGCCTCGCGCCAGCTCGCCGGCCGCATCGGCGAGATCGTCGATGCCGGGCCGACCATCCAGGGCCATGGCGCGACGACCTACGTGCAGTCCGACATCGCCGGGCGGCTGGGCCGGCTCTTCGACATCCGCTATGCGCTCTACAAGCGCAAATTCGCGGTCAAGTTCCTGAACAACCTGCTCGCCCAGATCACGCCGTTCTTCTTCTACGCGATCGGAGGGTTCTTCGCGCTGCAGGGCCGGCTCGACATCGGCCAGCTCGTCGCCGTCATCGCCGCCTATCGCGACCTGCCGCCGCCGATCAAGGAGCTGATCGACTGGGACCAGCAGCGCAACGACGTCACGATCAAGTACGAGCAGGTGATCTCGCAGTTCAACACGGACGAGACGGTCGAACTCGACGAGGCGGACGGCGTCACCCGGCTGCCCGAGACCGGCGAAATCAGGCTCGAGAGCGTGCAGATGCTGGACAATCGCGGCCAGCCGCTGCTGACGCCGCTCTCGGCGCGGATCCCGCGGCCCGGAACGGTCGCGGTGATCGGGCCCCATGGCGGAGCGATCGAGGTGCTCGGCCGCATCCTGGGTCGGCAGGCGATGAGCTATTCGGGCCGCGTCGTCATCGACGGCTTGCCGCTGTCGCGGATGTCGGTCGAGCGGGCGAGCCACCTCATCGGCTATGCCGACCACGAGACCGAGATCATCGCGGGCACGATCCGCGACAACATCCTGTTGCCGCTGAAGCGGCGCCGGCCGAGCCTCAAGCCGACCGGCAGGGTCACGCCGGACGAGCACCGCCGCTTCCTCGAGGCGATCCGCTCCGGCAACACGCCATTGCCGTTCGAGGCGGACTGGACCGACTACGAAGGGGCCGGCGTCGCCGACGATGCGGCGCTCGCGGACCGTGTCAGGGCCGTGCTCGACGTGCTCGGCTGCGCGGAGGACGTGTACGAGCTGGGTCTCGACGGCAAGGTCACCGCGTCGCTGCGGGGCGAGGCGAAGGCGCAGATCGTCGATGCACGCTGGGCGGTGGCGGAAGAGCTCGCCCGCAGCAAGCTCGCGGGGCTGATCACGCCCTTCGACCCTGAGCGCTACAACGACAACGCCTCGATCGCCGAGAACCTGATCTTCGGGGCCCGCATGGGGCCGCGCTTCGCCAACGAGACGCTACTGTTCGAGCCCTATGCGCATGCGATCCTCAAGGCGGAATCGCTTGTCGAGCCACTGGTCGAGGTCGGCTCGCGAATTGCCGCGACCGTCGTCGAGATCTTCACCGGCTTGCCGCAGGGGCATGCGCTGTTCGAGCGCTACTCCTTCGGCTCCGGGCTCGATTTCGACAGGCTCGGCGAGCTGACGGTGCTGCTCGCCAAGCACGACATGCGGATTCCGCTCGACGCGGTGGCCGAGCGGGACCTGGTCGCACTGGCGCTCGGCTATATCGAGCCCAAGCACCGCCTCAACCTGCTCGACGAGCGCCTGCAGCAGCGCATCCTGCGGGCGCGTCAGAGCTTCAAGGAGCATCTCCCGGCGGATGCCGCCGAGGACGTGCATTTCTACGACCCCGACAAGGTCATGCTCGGCGCCAGCCTGCGCGACAACCTGATGTTCGGGCGCGTCGGCCATGGCGTTGCCGATGCCGGCCGGAAGGTTGCGATGATCGTGCGCAAGGCGCTGGCGCGGGCGGGGCTCGAAGGCGATCTCTACCGGATCGGCCTCAACACGGATTGCGGCATCCGGGGGCGCTTTCTGCCGACCAGGCTGAGGCTCGCCGTGCCATTGGCGCAGGCCCTGATCAAAGCGCCGCAGATCGCGGTGCTGGATATGGGCGCCTTCCTGGCGACATCGGCCGAGCCGGACAAGGTCCTCGCGCGGTTGCGCGAACATTGCTCGGGCATGACACTGTTCCTTCTGGTGGGGGATGCTAATCTCGTCGATGGCATTCCGCTGCGGATCGTCTTCAACGGCCCGTCCGGGACGATTGAAAGCGAGGACGGCGAGCATGCCGACCACGCCGCCATTGCCCCCTCGCGACGGCGCAACGGCGTCGAGCGGATGGAGGCACGATCATGACACTCGAAGCGGATATTTCCTCCCTGGGTCGGCTTCCCCTGTTCCGATCCCTGCCGCCGCCGCGGCTCAAGCTCGTCGCGCTGATGGCCGAGAAGCTCCATTTCGCGGCCGGCGAGCAGATCATCGAAGAGGGTGAAAAGCCCGAGGGGGTCTATGTGGTGCTTCAAGGCGAGGTCGAGATCTCGCATGAGAGCCCCGATGGGCACGGCCCGCGGCTGCAGCTCAATTCCGGCAGCCTGATCGGCGACGTGCCGCTCCTGTGCGGGCAGAGCTATGTCGGCGCGGTCACCGCCAAGAGCGAGGTCGCCGCGCTGCGCCTGCCGAAGGACCTGTTCTTCGAGCTGCTCGAGACGATCCCGGATTTCAGTCTGGCGCTGTCGCGCGACCTGGCCGCGCGGCTGTATCGGCTGGCGGATTTCACGCTCCACGGGGAGAAGGTGCATTGACGATGCGGGTGCCGGCATGAGCCTGCAGCAGACGGCCGCGGCGCGGCGGACCAGCATGGGCGCTGGCATGGAGCAGGTTTCGTCGTGGAGCCGGGACATCCGCTTCGCGTCGGGCATCGTGCTGCTGGTCTTCGCGACGACGCATTTCCTCAACCATGCGGCGGGCATCGCCGGCGTCGAAGCCATGGAGCAGGCGCAGGAGTGGCGCTACTGGCTGTGGCATTCCTGGGTCGGGACGGTCGTGCTCTATGGCGCGCTGATCGTGCATCCGTTCTTCGCGCTGCTGCGCGTCGCGCAGCGCCGCACCTTCAAGATGCCGGCGCGCGAGATGCTGCAGATCGCGCTGGGTCTCGCCATCCCGCTCTTCCTGATCGACCACATCGTCGGGACGCGGGTGATGGGCAGCTTCTTCCATCTCGACGAGAGCTATCGCGCCGTCCTGCGCCGGATCTGGCCGGGTCTTGCCGCCACGCAGTCGCTGCTTTTGCTACTGGTCTGGGTCCACGGCATCATCGGCCTGCATTTCACGCTGCGCTCGCGCGACGGCTATCAGCGCTGGCGCGACCCCTTCCTGCTCGTGGCGATCCTGATCCCCGTCCTGGCATTGATCGGCTTCGCCGTCGGCGGCCGCGAGGCCGGCCGGATGCCGATCGCACCGGAGTTCACGACCGACGCGCAGATCGCCATGTTCAACCAGAACGTGACCTGGGCGAAGTCGGTGTTCTACGGGCTCGTCGGCTGTTTCGTCGGCTTCGTCGCCATCCGCGAGGTCCGGGTCCGGACGACCAAGCAGATCACGGTGCGCTTCGTTGGTCATGGCGTGCGCAAGCTCACTCCCGGGCTGACCGTGCTGGAGATGTTCCGGCGCTTCGGCATTCCCCATGCGGCGCTCTGTGGCGGCCGGGCGCGCTGTGCCACCTGCCGCGTGCTGGTGCTGGACGGAGCCGACAAGCTGCCGGCGCCGGGCATGAACGAGGCCAAGCTGCTGCGCCGCATCTCGGCACCCGAACGGGTGCGCCTCGCCTGCCAGATCAGGCCGCGCGACGATGTGCAGGTCCAGATCCTGCTGGCCTCGCGGCTCAAGGCGGCAGCGCCGGGCGAACTCGAGCCGGATGCGAGCGTCGGCAAGCGCGGCCTGACGGTGGTCGTAGCCGATCTGCGCGCCTTCTCGGCCCTCTCCGAGCGGCAGCTGCCGCAGGAGCTGATCGGCCTGCTCAATCGCTTCTTCGACGAGATGGCGCAGGCCATCACCGCCCATGGCGGGCGCATCGACGCCTTCTATGGCGACGGCTTCATGGCCGTGTTCGGGCTGGAGGGCTCGACCGCCAAAGGCGCGCAGACGGCGATCGCTGCGGCCGGCGACATCGTGCGCGCAGTCGAAGCGCTCAATCGCGAGTTCGGCGCGGCGCTGCCGCTGCCGCTGCGGATCGGCATAGGCATCCATAGCGGCCAGGCGATCACGGGTGCCGTCGAGAACGACAGCCTCGGCCGGCGCGAGATCACCGTCGGCGAGACGGTGGCGGTCGCCGCCCAGCTCGAACTGGCGACGCGCCGGGTGCTGGCCGATATCCTCGTGTCGGAGGAGACGATCCGTATCAGCGGACGCAGCTATCGCGGCACGACGGCGCTCAAGATCACGATCAGGGGGCGTGAGAAGCCGCTGAATGCGCTCGGCTTCGCCAGTGCGCCGGAGATCGCGGACGCGGAGGAGGAAAACGACGCCGCAGCCGCACCCGCCATCCTCGATGCGGGGCTGGAGCTCGCCGCGAGCCAGGCGGATGTCGTCGAGAGTGGCGATGTCGCGGTCGCGACCCGGCCTGCGGCGGCGCGAGACGAGGCTACGGCGCGCGACGATCCAGCCGAGGCTCCTCCGGCAAAGCCCAGAAGATCGCCGCGCAAGAAGGCTGCCGCCAAGAAGCCGGACGCTCCCGACCAGGACGGCTCGTAGGGCTCAAGCCGGGCCGAAGACGAGGAAGCGCCTGCGATCGAAGCCGGCGGCGCGCAAGGCCTCGTGGTTGATCGTCAGGGCGAGATCGACGGTCGGCGGCGCGCGCCGTGTCGCGGCCAAGGCGCCGATCTGGCCCTGTGCCCGTTCCAGGTCGAGCGCGTAGTCGATCACCAGCACATCGGCGCCACCTGCCAGCGCGAGCAGTTCGGGCGGGGTTGCGCCGCGCCGTCCGAAAGGCTTGAGCGACAGCCCGAGCAGGATGAGGGCGTAGGGGCCTACCGGGGCGATCTCGACCTCCTGTAGCTTGGCGGCGCGATGGCGCAAGCGGCAGGGCGCGCCATTGAGCGTCGAGGCGGAGAATTCCGGGATCTTCGGGTCGATCACCGTCACGGCTTCCGGCTGGTGGGTCAGGAAGCCTGTGATCGGCAGGCCGGCTCCGCCGATCTCGACGATATGGGCGCAACACCGCACGGCATGGGCCGCGAGAACCTGCCGCAGGGCGGCGGCGGGGCTCGCAAGATGGGGCAGCAGGGTACCGGAAGGCGGCACGGCGGGCTCGCTGGCCTTTGCCGGCGCGCTTGCATATGGTCCCGCCATCTTCATCTCGCTTTCCTGCACCCCGTCTTCCCGCATCCCGCCATCCCGACACGGCATGACACGCGACACGCCTCCCGACGCCTTCTATGACATTCTACGCGGCGTCGCAGCCCTCACCGGCAACAGCGTGGTGGCCGATCTCGCGCGCCTCGTCGCCGACGACATGCCGCCCGACCTCTGGATCGCCTTCAATCACAAGCAGATCGGCTCGAAGCGCTGGCTCATCGATGCCCTTGCCGAGGCGATGCCACGGCCGCAGGGGCCGGTCTGGGTGCTGGGCGCGTGGTATGGCGTGCTGGGTGCGCTGCTGCTCGCCGATGACCGGCTGGCGATCCCGGCGGTGGTCAGTGTCGATCTCGACCCCGCCTGCGCGCCCGTGGCGGAGCGGCTGAACCGCCGCCATGTCGCGGTCGGTCGCTTCCGAAGCATCACCGCCGACATGATGGCGCTCGACTTCGCGACCCAGCACCCTGCGCCCGGCCTCGTGATCAACACGAGCTGCGAACATCTCGACGATGTCCCGGGCTGGCTCGCGACCCTGCCGCCCGGCCTGCCGCTGCTGCTGCAATCGAACGACTATGTCCGTGAGCCCGATCATCGCAGTTGCGTCGCCTCGCTCGATGCCTTCAAGGCGCAGGCGGGGCTGTCGGAGACGCTGTTCGCCGGGGCACTGCCGACGAAGAACTACACCCGCTTCATGCTGATTGGCCGGCGATGAGCCCTCCACGCATCGCGATCGCGATGAAGGGCTATCCGCGTCTGTCGGAGACCTTCATCGCCCAGGAACTGCTCGGCCTGCAGCAACGCGACCTGCCCTTCGCGATCTGGTCGCTGCGCCGGCCGACCGATGTCGCCCGGCACCTGATGCATAACCAGATCACCGCACCGGTGAGCTACCTTCCGGAATATCTGCATGAAGAGCCCGGGCGGGTCCTGCGCGGCGTGATGCGAGCCATGTTGCGGCCCGGGTTCGCGCGGCTGCTCGGCACCTTCCTGCGCGATCTCGCCCGCGACCGGACGCGCAACCGTTTGCGCCGCTTCGGCCAGGCCTGCGTGATGGCGCGCGAGCTGCCGGCCGGGATCACGCATCTGCACGTGCATTACCTGCACACGCCGGCCTCGGTGATCTCTTATGCGGCGCTGCTGCGCGGACTCACCTGGTCGTTCTCGGCCCATGCCAAGGACATCTGGACGACGCCGGACTGGGAGAAGCGCGAGAAGATTGCGTCCGCCGCGTGGGGCGTGACCTGTACGCAGGACGGCCACCGCGAGCTTCAACGCCTGACCGACCAGGCCGACAAGGTCGGGCTCGTCTATCACGGGCTCGATCTCACGCGCTTTCCAGCGCCACCTGCCCGCCCGCTGCGCGATGGCACCAAGGCCGCCGATCCGGTGCGCTTCGTCACGATCGGCCGTGCGGTCGAGAAGAAGGGCTTCGACGATCTGCTGGCGGCACTGGCGAAATTGCCCACCAGCCTGCACTGGCGCCTGACGCATATCGGCGGTGGCGAGAAGCTGAAGGCCTTGCAAGCGCAGGCGCAGGCGCTGGGCCTCACCGAGCGCGTCACCTGGGCCGGGCCGAAGGCGCAAATCGAGGTCATCGCCGCGCTGCGCGAGGCCGATCTCTTCGTGTTGCCCTCCCGGCAGGCGGGCGATGGCGACCGCGACGGGCTGCCCAATGTGGTGATGGAGGCGGCGAGCCAGGCCCTGCCCATCGTCGCCACCGATTTCGCCGGCATTCCCGAATTCGTGCGCGAGGGTGTCGAGGGGTTGCTCGTCGGCCCCGGGGATGTCGATGCGCTGGCACGGGCGCTGGCCGATCTGGCCGGCGCGCCGGAGCGACGCGCCGCGCTGGGGCAGGCTGCTCATGCGCGTCTGACCGGAGCGTTCTCGGCCGCCGCCGGGCTCGACCGGATCGCCGAACGGCTGCGGGCCTCTGCCGGGCGGGCGCCATGAAACCGACGGGTCCGACCGGCACCGTCCTGATCGCGGTGACGCATCTGCTCGGCAGCGGGCATCTGGTGCGGGCGGCGCATCTCGCCCGGGCGCTGGCGCACAGCGGCTTTGCGGTCACGCTCGCCAGCGGCGGCATGCCGTTGCGGGCAATGGAGGACGAGCCCTTCGCCGTCGTGCAACTGCCGCCGGTCAAGGTCGAGGGCGTCGATTTCCGCAACCTTCTCGACGAGGATGGCCGGCCGATCGACACATCCCGGCGTGCGGCGCGGCTGGCGCGGCTGGCCGGGCTTGCGACGTCGCTCAGGCCGGATGTGGTCATCACCGAGCATTTCCCCTTCGGGCGGCGGCAACTGGCCGATGAATTCCTCGGCCTGATCGCGGCTGCGCGCGCCGCCAACCCGAAGGCGCTGGTGCTGTCCTCGGTGCGCGATGTGCTGGTGACGCCGCGCCCGGACCGGATCGCGGAGGCGGAACGGCGGCTGGCCGAGCAGTTCGATGGCGTGCTCGTGCATGGCGACGGCGCCTTCCTGCCGCTGGAGGCATCCTGGCCGGTGTCGCCGGAGCTGGCCGGCAGGCTACATTACACGGGTTATCTGGCGCCGCCCGGGAGTGCGCCTGCGACGGGCTCTGCCGCGCAGGGCGCGCGGAACCCTCTCCCGGAGGGAGAGGGCAGGGTGGGGGGTAGGCCGTCTGACACTTTGGCCGTGACCTCGCCGCAGTCGCCGTCAGGCTCTCGCTTTACTGGTCCAGGGGCCGACACCTCACCCCTACCCCTCTCCTTACAGGAGAGGGGTTCCCCGCGCCTGCTTTGGCCGGCCGGGATCGGCGAGGAGTCGGCTGAAATTCTCGTTTCCGGTGGCGGTTCGGCTGCGGCGCTGCCGTTGTTCCGGCTCTGCATCGAGGCCGCCCGCCTGTCCGGTTCCTCGCGACGCTGGCGGATCCTCGTCGGCCGTGGCGTTGCCGAGGCCGATTTCGCCGACCTGCGACGATCGGCCTCGCCCAACGTCACTGTCGAATGGGCGCGCCCGGATTTTCCCGAACTGCTCGCCCGTTGCGCGCTGTCAATCAGCCAGGCCGGCTACAATACAGTGCTCGATCTCGTCGCCGCCGGCCGGCCGGCGATCGTCGTGCCCTTCGACGAGGGGGCGGAAACCGAGCAGGCGGTGCGGGCGGAAGCGATGGAACGGGCAGGCCTCGCGCGGTCCTTGCGGCTTTCGGCGACGGAGGCGGCGACGCCGGCCGCCTTCCTCGCGGCCGTCGAGGCGGCGTTGCAGGCGGAGATGCCGCAACCTCTGCCAATCGACCGCGACGGGGCAGGCGCGATCGTCGGCATCATCAGGCGGCTGCTGGCAGCGCGTGGCTAGGCGGCGCCGGGCGGCTATTTCCTGGCCCCCGATTTCTCGCCGGCATGTCTCTTGCGAACGGCTGACCCAGCGCTTTGCGAATTGCCGCTGCAAGGCTTTCGCTCTAATTAGGGAGGTATTGCCTCCCTCCTCGGTCGGCGTTGGGATAACCGGTCATTTCCCGGCCATGGTCCCACGCCCGGAGACTTGATGATGACAACGACGACTGCCGCCGGCCTGCCCGACATGAAGCTGTCGGTGCGCCAGACCTTCGGGATCGATTCGGATCTCGAGGTGCCGGCCTATTCCAAGACCGAGGCGCATGTGCCGGATTTCGATCCGGATTACCGCTTCGACCGCGACACCACGATCGCGATTCTGGCCGGCTTCGCGCATAATCGCCGCGTGATGATCTCGGGCTATCACGGTACCGGCAAGTCGACCCATATCGAGCAGGTCGCGGCCCGCCTCAACTGGCCCTGCGTCCGCGTCAACCTCGACAGCCATGTCTCCCGCCTCGATCTCGTCGGCAAGGACGCGATCGTGCTGAAGGAAGGCAAGCAGATCACCGAGTTCCAGGACGGCATCCTGCCCTGGGCGCTGCAGAACAACATCGCGCTGGTCTTCGACGAGTACGATGCCG
>JAESFK010000971.1_pt1 | contig 10366 bp, 9 predicted proteins | sample 9269391 | NCBI WGS metagenome assembly JAESFK01 (sample SAMN14506231, study PRJNA617097) | algae metagenome | isolation source: Drouetiella hepatica UHER 2000/2452 and co-occurring heterotrophs from... | place: Slovakia: Slovak Paradise National Park, Hrabusice, Kosice Region | collected 2000-01-01
CTGACCGCCGGCTTCCATAACCAGGCCAGGCCAGGCCCCTTCGAGATCACGCGGCTGATGCCGCCGCGCGACAACAAGGAGGAGCAGTACCGCGTCCGCGGTCCCGACGGCCGCGAACGCGCCGTTGGTCATCACGAGATCGAGGAGGAGATCCCGCTTCCGGGCGGGGCTCCGAGCTAGAGACGTTCCGGAAACCGCCCGCGCGGTCATTGCGGACGAGCTGCTCAGCGGCGCCGATCCGGGTGAGGGGCGGATGCGTTAAGGTTCCCACGAAATGCGCGGGGAACCCTTCTCCTGTAAGGAGAAGGGCAGGGATGAGGTGTTGGCCCCGCGACCAGTGAAGCGCCGAGCCAACGGCCTAGCAGGGGTAAGGGCTCGCCCTTTGCGGAGAACGGCCGTCCCCTCACCCTGCCCTCTCCCTCCGGGAGAGGGCTCTCCGCCGAGGCTCCTGAGCCTTCTCGAAATCTTATCCCCGCCCGCCGAACCCATGCCTATCCTGCCCCCGCTCCGCCCGACCAAGGGGGCTGTCGCGAGGCATCGTGCGGCCGGGCGGGTTTGCGGGTTTCGTCGTCTGAAGGCCGTTGCGGGCCAGGGATGGCGGAGGCGCAGATCGCCATCGCGCAGGTGAGTCAGGCTGCGCGACCCGGGGCACGGATAACCAGAAGGCGATCTGGCGGCATCAAACACCCGCGTGCGGGACGGGGCGGCGGCTGTTGGCGCTGCTTCGACACAGACATTCGACATCGACATCGGCACGCAGCCGTCGACTGCGACGCCACCTCGTCCCGCGCATCCCCTGGATACGCCTCAGCCCGAAACCCCGCGGCCTCAGGCCGGTAGAGGCTTTCGGCGCAAGGCGGGCGGGTCCTATAAAAGGCGCCGGGGCGTTTTTGCGCCCCTCATTCGGGAAGGCCCCGCCTCCATGCCCTTGCTCAGCGCCGGCCACTCCACCCTGGTGATCATCGATTTCCAGGCGCGGCTGATGCCCGCCATCCATGACGGCCCCCGTCTCGTCGCCAATGCGAAGCGGCTCGTCGATGCGGCCGGCCTGCTCTCCGTGCCGATTGTGATGACCGAGCAGAACCCGGCCGGCCTAGGCGGGACGATTGCGGAACTCGCCGGCGCGGGGCCGGTCGTCACCAAGATGAGCTTCGATGCCTGCGCGGAATCCGCCTTCCTCGAAGCCCTGGCGGGCGATGGCCACCTCGTGCTCTGCGGTTGCGAGGCGCATGTCTGCCTCGGCCAGACCGCGCTCGGGCTGCTCGCCCATCGGCGCCGCGTCGCCGTGGTTCAGGATGCGACCGGCTCGCGCCTGCCGGAAACGAAGGAGGTGTCGCTGCGCCGGCTGGAACGCCATGGCGCCGAGATCGTCACGACCGAGATGGTGATCTTCGAGTGGCTGAAGAGCGCCCAGCATCCCCGCTTCCGCGAGGTGCTGAAGCTGGTGAAGTGAGGCGCTAGAGCGGCTTCTTGATCCACTTGGCGATGACGCCGACGATGCCCTCGCGGAAGGTCATGACGCAGACCACGAAGATCACGCCCTGCACCACCGTGACCCAGGCGCCGAGGCTGGCGAGGTAGTTCTGCATCGAGACGATGACCAGCGCTCCCGCGATCGGCCCGAACACGGTGCCGAGCCCGCCGACCAGCGTCATCAGCACGACCTCGCCCGACATCGACCAGTGCACGTCGGTGAGCGAGGCCAGCTGGAACACGATCGCCTTGGTCGAGCCGGCGAGCCCTGCCAGCGTCGCCGAGAGCACGAAGACCGCGAGCTTGTACTGGTTGGCGCGATAGCCGAGCGAGATCGCGCGCGGCTCGTTGTCGCGGATCGCCTTGCAGACCTGGCCGAAGGGCGAGTGGATGACGCGGTACATCGCCAGCAGCCCGGCCATGAAGATCGCCGCCACCAGCCAGTACAGCGTCCGGTCGTCGGAAAGGTCGATCAGGCCGAAGAGCCGTCCGCGCGGCACGGCCTGGATGCCGTCCTCGCCGCCGGTGAAGCGCGGCGTCTGCAGCGAGAAGAAGAACACCATCTGCGCCAGCGCCAGCGTGATCATGGCGAAATAGATGCCCTGCCGGCGGATCGCCAGCGCCCCGAACAGGGCGCCGAGCGCCGCCGAGACAGCCGTGCCGAGCAGGATCGCCAGCTCCGGCGTCAGGCCCCAGTTCTTGGCGGTGAAGGCGCAGACATAGCTCGCCATGCCGAAATAGGCGGCGTGGCCGAAGGAGAGCAGGCCGCCATAGCCAAGCAGCAGGTTGAAGGCGAGCGCGAACAGCGCAAAGCACAACACCTTCATGACGAAGACCGGATAGGCCACGAAAGGCGCGATCACGAGCGCGATCGCGAGCCCGATCATGATGGCGCGGTGCAGGCGCAGCGTGCCCTTGTCGGCCTCGCCCGGCAGAAGGGCGGCGGCGGGAGCGTCGGTGGCGGCGATATCGGCCATGGTCAAATCCTCCACCCGTCATTGCGAGCGTAGCGAAGCAATTCAGGAGGCGTAGCGCGGGAAGCCGGGTGGCTTGCCTGCGCCCGCAATGACGAAAGGCCCATCACGCGGCCCGTCCGAACAGGCCAGCAGGCCGCACGAGCAGCACCAGCACCATGATGATGAAGATCACGGTGGCAGACGCCTCCGGATAGAACACCTTGGTCAGCCCTTCGATCAAGCCGAGCGAGAAGCCGGTGACGATGGCGCCCAGGATCGAGCCCATGCCGCCGATGACCACGACGGCGAAGACGACGATGATCAGGTCGGCACCCATGTTCGGGTTGACCGAGTAGATCGGTGCGGCCAGCACGCCGGCAAAGCCCGCCAGCGCCACGCCGAAGCCGTAGGTCAGCGTCACCAGCAGCGGCACGTTGATGCCGAAGGCCTGGGTCAGGGTCGGGTTCTCGGTGGCGGCGCGCAGGTAGGCGCCGAGCTTCGTCTTCTCGATCAGGAACCAGGTCGAAAGGCAGACCACGAGCGAGGCGACGACGACCCAGCCGCGGTAATAGGGCAGGAACATGAAGCCGAGATTCTGCCCGCCGCGCAGTTCTGCCGGAATCTGGTAGGGCAGGCCCGAAGAGCCGTAGCTGTTGCGGAACAGCCCCTGGATGATCAGCGCCAGGCCGAAGGTCAAAAGCAGGCCGTAGAGATGATCGACATGGGCGATGCGCTTGAGCAGCAATCGCTCGATCGCGACGCCGGTCGCCCCCACGATCAGCGGCGCCAGCAGCAGCGCCGCCCAGTAGTTGATGCCGAGATAGTTCAGGCACATCCAGGCGACGAAGGCGCCCATCATGTACTGCGCGCCATGGCTGAAATTGATGATGTTGAGCAGCCCGAAGATCACCGCCAGCCCGAGGCTGAGGATCGCATAGAACGAGCCGTTGATCAGGCCGAGCAGGACCTGGCCGAACAGCGCCTGTGGCGGGATACCGAGGAGTTCAAACATGCGGGGCTCAGATCGTTGAAGAGGCGGACGGTATCCAAAACACTCGCCGTCATCCCGGCCGGAACGAAGCGGAGAGCCGGGATCCATGCCGGAACGGTTCAGGCATGGGTCCCGGATCGGCGCCGCTGCGCGGCTTGTCCGGGATGACGTGGGAGAAACAGGAGCCCGGCAGGGCCGGGCTCCTGTTCACTCACTTCTTGACGAGCGGGCACTCGCTCTCGGCGAGCGGGCGGAAGGCCTGCTCGGCGGGCAGCACCGAGATCTGCTTGTAGTAGTCCCACGGACCCTTCGACTCGGCCGGCTTCTTGACCTCGAACAGGTACATGTCGTGCATCTTGCGGCCGTCGGCGCGCACCGAGCCCTTGCCGAACAGCGGATCGTCCGTCGGCAGCTCCTTCATCTTGGCCATCACGGCAGCCGAGTCCTTGCTCTTGGCCGCCTCGACCGCCTTGAGATAGTGCAGCATGCCGGAATAGACGCCGGCCTGGACCATGGTCGGCTTCTTGCCGCCATTGGCCTTGGCGAAGCGCTCGGACCAGGTGCGGGTCTGGTCGTTGGTGTCCCAGTAGAAGGATTCCGTCAGCACCAGCCCCTGCGCGGTCGCCAGCCCGAGCGAATGCACGTCGGTGAGGAAGACGAGGAGGCCTGCGAGCTTCTGGCCGCCGGCGACGATGCCGAACTCGCCCGCCTGCTTGATCGAGTTGATCGTGTCGCCGCCGGCATTCGCCAGCCCGATCACCTTGGCCTTGGAGGACTGCGCCTGCAGCAGGAAGGACGAGAAGTCGGTGCCCGGGAAGGGCGTGCGCACGACGCCCAGCACCTTGCCGCCGTTCTTGGTCACGATCGCCGCGGTGTCGCGCTCCAGCGCATGGCCGAAGGCGTAGTCGGCGGTCATGAAGAACCAGCTGTCGCCGCCGGCCTTCACCATGGCGCCGCCGGTGCCCTGCGCCAGCGCATAGGTGTCATAGGTCCAGTGGATCGTGTTGGGCGAGCAGGCCTTGCCGCTCAGGTCGGACGATGCGGCGCCCGAATTGATGTGGATCTTGTTCTTCTCGCGGGTGATCTGGTTGACCGCGAGCGCAACCGAGGAGGTCGGAACGTCGAGGATCAGGTCGACGCCGTCCTGATCATACCAGGTGCGGGCGATGGTCGAGCCGACATCGGGCTTGTTCTGGTGGTCGGCCGAGACGATCTCGACCTTGATGCCCTTCTCCGCCGCCTTGAAATCCTCGACCGCGAGGCGCGCGGCGATGACCGAGCCCTCACCGGAGAGGTCGGCATAGAGGCCGGAGCGGTCGTTGAGGACGCCGGCCTTCACGCTGATCTGCTGGGCGAGCGCGGGGGCCGCCATCAGCGCGGCGAACGCGGTCGTCGTCAGAAACGTCTTGAGTTTCATCTTCATCTCTCCCTGGAATGGCGTCGATTTCGACGTGTTGTCCGATATGGATCGGATTGGGGGTCTTTGATTCCGTCCGGAGGCGGGATCAGACCCCGAGATAGCCGTGCAGCTTGTCGATATTGGCGTCGAGCTGGTCGTTGGGGATCATGTCGATCACCTTGCCCTGCTCCACGACATAGTGCCGGTCGGCGACGGTCGCGGCGAAGCGGAAGTTCTGCTCGACCAGGATGATCGTGTAGCCGTCCTGCTTCAACTTGCGGATCGTCGCGCCGATCTGGTCGATGATCACCGGCGCGAGCCCTTCCGTCGGCTCGTCGAGCAGCAGGAAATGGGCGCCGGTGCGCAGGATGCGCCCGATCGCCAGCATCTGCTGCTCACCGCCGGAAAGCTTGGTGCCCTGGCTCTTCAGCCGCTCCTTGATGTTGGGGAACAGCGTGAAGATCTGCTCCAGCGAGAGCCCGCCCGGGCGCACCCGGGGCGGCAGCATCAGGTTCTCCTCGACGCTGAGCGAGGAGTAGATCCCGCGCTCCTCCGGCACATAGCCGATGCCGAGCCGGGCGATCGCACGCGAGGGCAGCCCGATCGTCTCGGCGCCCTCCAGCACGACCGAGCCCTTGCGCTTGCCGATGACGCCCATGATCGATTTCAGCGTCGTGGTCTTGCCGGCGCCGTTGCGGCCGAGCAGCGTCACCACCTCGCCCGGCGCGACGTCGAAATCGATGCCGTGCAGCACATGCGATTCGCCGTACCAGGCCTCGAGCCCGCGCACCTTGAGCATGGGCGCGGCGGTGGCGGCTTTCGCGGCAGATGGCGCGGCCTCAGTGAGCATGGCCCACTCCCGAACCGATATAGGCTTCGATCACGCGCGGGTCCTTCGAGACATGGGCATAGTCGCCCTCGGCCAGCACCTGCCCGCGGGCCAGCACGGTGATGCGGTCCGAGAGCGAGGCGACGACGGAAAGATTGTGCTCGACCATCAGGATGGTTCGGTTCTGCGAGACCTTGCGAATCAACTGCTCGATGCGCTCGACATCCTCGCGCCCCATGCCAGCCATCGGCTCGTCGAGCAGCATCATCTCAGGGTCCAGCGCCAGCGTCGTCGCGATCTCGAGCGCGCGCTTGCGGCCATAGGACAGTTCGACGGCGGGCAACTCGGCGAAGGCCGAAAGGCCGACCGCGTCGACCAGCCGCAACGCCTCCTCGTCGAGCGGCTTCAGCACGTCTTCGGAGCGCCAGAAATCGAAGGAATCGCCGCGTTTGCGCTGCAGCGCGATCCGGACATTGGTCTTGACGCTGAGCTGCGGGAACACCGCCGAGATCTGGAACGAGCGCACCAGCCCGAGCCGCGCGATCTCGGCCGGCTTCTGGCGGGTGATGTCCTGGCCGTTATAGACGATCGAACCCTTCGTCGGCGCAAGAAACTTGGTCAGCAGGTTGAAGCAGGTCGTCTTGCCAGCGCCATTGGGGCCGATCAGCGCATGGATCGACCCGCGCTTGACCTTCAGGTCGACGCCGTTGACGGCTGCGAAGCCGCCGAACTCCTTGGTTAGTCCCGCGGTCGAGAGAATAATATCCTCAGACATGCGTGCCGCTTGCAGCTATCATCTTGTTCTTTCTTATTATTGCCCGTTTCCCTTGTATCGCATGCTGCACCGCGCTCGCGGCATGTGTCAACGCCGCAACTGCGCGAAACGGCCTTGTGAGGGCCTGCTCATCCCTTCGTCGTAGGCGCGAGCCTGCCCTTCCCCCACGTCATGCAAACGCATGATGTGCGGACCTTGGCCGCGGGCCAGTCTGCAGCATCGTGCAGGATCGCTCGAAATGTCGGAATCGACGATAGGGAAGCTTGATGACCGTTGGTAAAAGCCGGTTTACGGGCAGGGGGCGTTCGGGGTAATGTATCCGACTATTTCTCGGCTATCATTGGGCATTCCTGTGGCAGCATTCGCTGATCGCGCGCACCCGCCCGCGCGCGATCGGGTTTTCGGGCAGCGGCGGACTGATCAGGGGAGGTTGCCTTGAGGTTCGCGTTTTTGGGTCTGGCGTTCCGCGCCCGCTTCGCCGCCGCACGCGATGTCGTGCTCGGCGCTTTCGGCGTCGGTGTGCTCGGTGTGGCTGTGCTGGCCTCAGTGCTGCCGGCGCAGGCCGCTCCCGATCGCCGCGTCGCTCTGGTGATCGGCAACAGCGCCTATACGGCGGTTCCCCGCCTTGCGAATCCGCAGCGCGACGCGACGGCGATCTCCGCCTCGCTGAAGCGCTTGGGCTTCGAGGTCGTCGAGGGCTACGATCTCAAGATGGACGAGATGACCAGCATCGTCCGGGAGTTCGCCCAGAAGCTCGACGGCGCCAAGGCCGGCGTCGTCTATTATGCCGGTCATGGCATCGCGGTCGGCGACGAGAATTATCTCATCCCGGTCGACGCCTCGCTGAAGTCGGAGGCTGATCTCGACTTCCGCGCCGTCAACGTCCAGCTCGTGCTGCGCCAGATGCAGCGCGACGAGCGCGTCAACATCCTCATCCTCGACGCCTGCCGCGACAATCCCTTCGCGACGCAGCTCGCCGCCAAGTCGCGCTCCGTCGCGCGCGGCCTGACCGCGATCGAGACGCAGTCGGCCTCGGGCATCCTGATCGCCTTCGCCACCGATCCGCGCGCGACCGCGCTCGATGGCGAGAAGGACGGCAACAGCCCGTTCACCTCGGCGCTGCTGAAGCATATCGAGACGCCTGAAGTGTCGATCACGACCGTGATGGACCGCGTCCGCGCCGATGTCTGGGAAGCGACCGGCAAGAAGCAGAAGCCCTGGACCAACTCGTCGATCATCGGCGAGTTCAAGATGAACCCGACGCTGAAGCTCGCCGCGGTCGATCCCTCGGTGACGATCAAGGCGATCGACGGCGCCGTGCCGCTGCCTGCGGTCGCTGCGCCTGTTGGCCTCGACCGTGCCCAGATGGACGTCAGGATGTGGGAGACGGCCGAGCGCGGCAATTCGCCGGGCGACTACAAGGCCTATCTCGACGCCTTCCCGACCGGCCAGTTCGCCGCCTTCGCCAAGAACCGTCTCGCCAAGCTCGACCCCGCGGCCCCGGTCGCTCCGGCGGTATCACGCGACACGGCGGCGCAGTCTGCCGGCGTGAGCGACGAGGCGCTGAAGGGCGAGGCCAGCAGCGCCGAGACCGAAGCGGCGCTCAAGCTCTCCGCCAAGGACCGTCGAGAGCTGCAGCGGCGGCTGACCCTCGCCGGCTTCAAGCCGGGCAAGGCCAGCCCCAATTTCGGGCCGAGCCAGCGCGGCGCCATCAAGGAATGGCAGACGACGCGCGCCATCGCCGCGACCGGCTTCCTGGCTCCGCTGCAGCTCAAGGCCCTGCGCGCCCAGACCGAGCCCGCCTATCAGCGCGCGCTCGCCGAGGAGCCCAAGGCTGCGCCACGCACCCGCGCGGTCGCCCGGGAACAGCCTGAAGGCCAGCCGCGCACGCGTGGCGGTGTCGCCTATGAGCGTGACCCGGTGATCCGCCGCGACCTGGAGCGCGAGCGCGCCGGCCAGGGCAGCGCCGGAAACGCGGCCGGTGCGGCCATGTTCGGGACGATCGTCGGCGGCGCCATCGGCGGCGTGCTTGGCGGTGGCTTCCGCCGCTGACGCCACGCCGCAGCGACACAAACCCAAGGCAAGCCGGCCCCGTGCGGGGCCGGCTTTCTTATTGGCACAATGGGTTGTTGCCACCGCGCTGCCGGCTCGGCTAGTTCTGTAGCGCGCCGTCCGGCGACATCATTTCTCGGCAAAAGGCGATGCGATGAAGAAGGTTTTCCCTGACGCCACGGCGGCTCTCGCCGGCGCCATCAAGGACGGCATGACGCTCATGGCCGGCGGCTTCGGTCTCTGCGGCATTCCCGACGTGCTGATCGAGGCGGTGCGCGAGAGCGGCGCGAAGGACCTGACCTTCGTCTCCAACAATGCCGGCGTCGACGGCGCCGGCCTCGGCATTCTGCTCGAGACCCGGCAGATCAGGAAGATGATCTCGTCTTATGTCGGCGAGAACAAGCTCTTCGCCGAGCTCTATCTCAGCGGCAAGCTCGAACTCGAATTCACCCCGCAGGGCACGCTGGCCGAGCGCATCCGCGCCGGCGGCGCCGGCATCCCGGCCTTCTTCACCAAGACCGGCGTGGGCACGCTGGTCGCCGAGGGCAAGGAGGAGCGCGAGTTCGACGGCGAGCGCTACATCATGGAGCGCGGCATCTTCGCCGATATCTCGCTGGTCCATGCCTGGAAGGGCGACACCGAGGGCAACCTCGTCTACCGGAAGACCGCGCGCAACTTCAATCCGATGATGGCGAGCGCCTCGCGCTTCACCGTCGCGCAGGTCGAGAATCTGGTCGAGGCCGGCGAGATCGACCCCGATCACATGCACACCCCCGGCATTTTCGTGAAGCGCATCGTGCACACGCCCCAGAGCGTCAAGCGCATCGAGCAGCGCACCGTCCGCAAGCGCGTGGCCTGAGGAGAACGACATGGCATGGACCCGCGAACAGATCGCCCAGCGCGCCGCAAAGGAGCTGAAGGACGGCTTCTACGTCAATCTCGGCATCGGCATCCCGACGCTCGTCTCGAACTACATTCCCGACGGCATGAGCGTGCAGCTCCAGTCCGAGAACGGCATGCTCGGCATGGGCCCGTTTCCCTATGAGGGCGACGAGGATCCCGACCTGATCAATGCCGGCAAGCAGACCATCACCGAGCTCAAGACGACGAGCTTCTTCTCCTCGGCCGATTCCTTCGGCATGATCCGCGGCGGCCATATCGATCTCTCCATCCTCGGCGCCATGCAGGTCGCCCAGAACGGCGACCTCGCCAACTGGATGATCCCCGGCAAGATGGTGAAGGGCATGGGCGGCGCCATGGACCTCGTTGCCGGCGTCAAGAAGGTCGTCGTCGTCATGGAGCACGTCGCCAAGAACAAGGACGGCTCGGAATCGCCGAAGCTGCTCAAGGCCTGCGACCTGCCGCTGACCGGCGCCGGCGTGGTCGACATGGTGATCACCGATCTCGGCGTCTTCGCGATCGACGAGAACGGCGGCGGCATGACCCTGATCGAGCTCGCCGAGGGCGTCACGCTCGACGAGATCAAGGCGAAGACGGACGCGCAGTTCAAGGTCGCCGTGTAAGCCTGAAGCTTGACGGAAAACCGCGGGGAATCCCTCTCCTGTAAGGAGAGGGGCAGGGGTGAGGTGTAGGCCCTTTGACGTCGTGGCCGTGACCTGACCGCTGCGATCCCCCAGCCCTGCTGGTGTTCGGGCCGACCCCTCACCCTGCCCTCTCCGGATGGGAGAGGGTTCCCCGCGCAGCATTTGCGGCTACGTCTGGGCGAATCCAACTCGGCCAAGCCGCCAAACTGCCTCGGGAAAGGGGACGACTTCCCCATGACAGCCAGCAACCGCATCGTCCTCTCCAGCGACCACGCCGCCATTCCGCTCCGACAGGCCATTGCCGCTCATATCGCGGCGCATGGCTGGGTGGCTGTCGACATCGGACC
>JAESFK010000972.1_pt1 | contig 10338 bp, 11 predicted proteins | sample 9269391 | NCBI WGS metagenome assembly JAESFK01 (sample SAMN14506231, study PRJNA617097) | algae metagenome | isolation source: Drouetiella hepatica UHER 2000/2452 and co-occurring heterotrophs from... | place: Slovakia: Slovak Paradise National Park, Hrabusice, Kosice Region | collected 2000-01-01
ACCTCGAAACCGTCGCCGACGGCCTCAACAACCGGCCCCGCATGACCCTCGGCTGGCACACCCCAGCCGAAGCCCTCGCCGAACTACTCTGAACCACCCGTTGCAATGACCGATTGAAACCGCCCAGCGTCACACGGCGTGTTCTGTTCACTCGACGGGGTGCTGTGGAGAAGTATCCGGGCCGCGGGCCGGATCTCGGCAGGCTGCCCGGATGCAGCCGCCACCGCTTCCCACCGAGCTGGCCGACGCACCGTTCAGCACGTCCATGGCGCGCGAGCACGGGCTCGGACCCGGCCGGCTGCGTCGCAGCGACCTCGTGCACCCGACGCGGGGGGCGCATGCGCGGAGTGTGCCGGCCGACCTCGTGGAGAAGGCGGGGGCGTTCGCGGTCGGGCTACCCGCCGAGCGGGCGTTCTCGCACCTCACGGCCGCGGCGCTCCTCGGCCTGCCGCTGCCGTCCGGCCTCGAAGGCATTGCCCGCAACGGGCCTCTGCACGTGATGTCACCGACCGCGGACGGGCAGACCAGACGGGCGGGGTGCACGGGGCACCGAGGGCTGGAGTCCCGCCAGACCTCGACCGTCCACGGCGTCCGGGTCGTCGAGGCCGCGGACACGTGGTGCGACCTCGGCGAGCTGGGACGCCGGCTCAGCGTCGACGACCTCGTCGTCCTCGGTGATGCCGTGGTCGCGAAGGTGTCGAGCGGGGTCGCGGATGCGCAGTGGATGCTGCGCCGTCCGCTCGAGGCCCGCGTGTGACCGCGAGGCAAGCGGCGTCTGCTGGAAGCGCTAGACCTGGTGCGACCGGGGGTCCGGTCACCGATGGAGACGCGGGGTCGGCTGATGTTCGTCCACGCCGGGTTCCCGGAGCCGGAGGTCAACGGCGACCTCACCGACCGTGCGGGAGAGTGGCTCGCCGAGGGAGACCTCGTCTGGCGGGAGCGGCGGGTGGTCGGTGAGTACCAAGGCGCGGAGCATGCGTCCCGCCGACGTCGCAGTGCCGACGCATCCCGGCGGGCGTCGCTCGAGGGAGAGGACTGGACGGTCCTCGAGATCTGGGCCGAGGACGTGCTCGTCGGAGGACGTCGGACCGCGTGCCTCCTGCGCTTCGCCCACGAGCTGGGGCTCGACCCGCGCCACCTGCAGATCTGACCCCGTCGAAAGTACAGAACACGCCGTGTGCACCCAGCGCCACGCGGCGTGTTCTGTACTCTCGACGGGTTTCGGGCGGGCGCGGGGGCGCGGGTAGGGTTCCGCGGCATGGGACTGTTCAGCCGTGACCGCTGCGAGGGCAAGACGCCCGAGCAGCTGGCGATGATGCGCACCGCCGGCCTCCTCGTCGGGCGCACCCTCGAGCTGGTCGTCGCCGCGGTCCGCCCGGGCGTCACGACCCTCGAGCTCGACGCCCTCGCCGAGGCCCACATCCGCGACCACGGCGGCATCCCCAACTTCCAGCTCGTGCCCGGCTACCGGCACACCCTGTGCACGAGCGTCAACGACGAGATCGTCCACGGCATCCCGCGCGAGCGCGTGCTCGAGGCCGGTGACCTGCTCTCGGTCGACTGCGGCGCGGAGGTCGCCGGCTGGAACGGCGACGCCGCCGTCACCGTCGTCGTCGGCGGCGCCGAGGCCGCCCGGCCCGAGGACCTCGCCCTGAGCGAGGACACCGAGGCCTCGCTCTGGGCGGGCATCGCCGCGCTCAGGGTGGGCGGCGGGCTCTACGACGTCGGCGCCGCGGTCGAGGACGCCGTCGTCGCCGCGGGCACCCGCCGGGGCCGCGAGTACGGCATCGTCGAGGACTACGTCGGCCACGGCATCGGCACCTCGATGCACATGGACCCCCAGGTGCCGAACTACCGCGTCCAGGGCCGCAGCCCCCGGGTGCCGGACGGCATGACGATCTGCATCGAACCGATGGTGACCCTCGGCGACCAGGACAACACGATCCTCGAGGACGAGTGGACGGTCGTCACGCGCGACGGCTCGCGGGCCGCGCACTGGGAGCACTCGGTGGCGGTCACCGAGGGCGGCACCTGCGTGCTGACGGCGATCGACGGCGGCCGGGCGCGGCTGGAGTGCCTCGGGGTCACGTACGCCGACATCACGCCGGCCTGACCTCGGCGGGCCTCGCCGGGTGACCGATCTCTCGGTGAGCCGGCCCCTGTGCGTGGCTAGGGTTGAGGGTGGACCAGACCACCGACCGAGGAGAGCTGGATGACGACGTCGTCGCCTCCGCAGGACCTCCTGCCGCTCGCCGGCGGCTTCGACGCCCGCACCCGTGAGGACTGGCTCGGGCTCGTCGCCGACGTGCTGAACAAGCGGCGCGCCGAGGACGACCGGCTCGACCCTGCCGCCGCCGGTGCGGCCCTCGTCACCGCCCTCGACGGTGGGCTGAGCACCGAGGGCCTCTACCTGCGCGAGGACCGCCCGCTCGGGGTGCCCGGCGCGATGCCGTTCACCCGCGGCCGCGTGGTGCGCGACGGCACGCTCCCGTGGGACGTCCGCCAGCTGCACGACGACCCGGACGCCACCCGCTCGCGCGAGGCCGTGCTCGACGACCTCGAGCACGGCGTGACCTCGGTCTGGGTGCACGTGGGGGAGGAGGGCGTCGCGCCCGCCGACCTCGCGACGGTGCTCGCCGACGTCCGCCTCGACCTCGCCCCCGCCGTCGTCAGCTCCTTCACCGACCAGCCGGGCGCCGCCCGGGCCCTGCTCGACGTCGTCGGCGACCGGCCGACGGCTGGCGGCAACCTCGGCCTCGACCCCGTCGGGGCCGCCCTGCGCACGGGCGCCGCCGCCGACCTCGAGCCGCTCGCCGACCTCGTCCGCGCCGCAGGCGCGCACGACGGCTGGCGCGCCGTCACCGTCGACGCCCGCGTGCTGCACGACGCCGGGGCCAGTGAGGTCGACGCGCTCGCGGTCGCCGTCGCCACCGGGGTCACGTACCTGCGCCACCTCGACTCCGCGGGGATGGACCCCGCAGAAGCCTTCCCGCACATCGAGTTCCGCGTCAGCGCCACCGCCGACCAGTTCCTCACCGCCGCCGTGCTGCGCGCCCTGCGCCGCGTCTGGGCCCGCGTGGGCGAGGCGCTCGGCGTCCCCGAGGCCGACCGGGGCGCTCGCACCCACGCCGTCACGAGCCTGCGGATGGCGACCCGCGAGGACCCGTTCGTCAACGTCCTCCGGAACACCCTCGCCACCTTCGGCGCGTCCATCGGCGATGCCGACGCGATCACGGTGCTGCCCCACGACACTGTCTCCGGTCTCCCGGAACGCTTCTCGCGCAGGCTCGCCCGCAACACCCAGATCCTCCTGGCCGCCGAGTCCAACGTCGGGCGCGTCACCGACCCCGGCGGTGGCTCCTGGTACCTCGAGTCGCTGACCGACCAGGTCGCCGAGCATGCCTGGGCCCGCTTCCAGGAGGTCGAACGAGCCGGCGGTGCGCTCGCCGCCCTCGACCGCGGCCTGCTGCGCGAGTGGGTCGAGGGCGCCACCACCGAGCGCGAGCGGCTCGTCGCGACCCGCCGCCGCCCGCTCACCGGCGTCTCGACGTTCCCCAACCTCGCCGACACCGCGCCCGAGCGTCGCCCGCGCGTCGCGCTCGCCACCGGCGACACCGCCTTCAGCCCGCGCCGTGACGCGGCCGCCTTCGAGGCGCTGCGTGACCGCGCCCGCACGCTCGAGCACCCGGCCGTCACGGTGCGCACCCTCGGCGACCGGCGCGACTTCGGGGCCCGGCAGGGCTTCGTCGCCAACCTCCTCGCCTCGGGCGGCCTCGCGACGACCGACGAGGTCACGCCCACGGCCGTCCTCGCGAGCAGCCGCGGCCAGTACGCCGAGCACGGCCGCGAGGCGGTCGAGGAGCTGCGCGCCGCCGGGGCCGAGCGCGTGCTCGTCGCCGGCCGCGCGAGCGAGCTCGGGGACGCCGCCGACACCGTCGACGGCGAGCTCCACGACGGGATGGACGTCGTCGCCCTCCTCGGCGAGCTGCTCGACCGACTCGGCGCCCCGGCCGAAGGAGACCCCCGATGACCGGCATCCCCGACTTCACCACCCTCGACCTCGGCCCGGCCGCCGTCGCCGCGGGCCCGCCTCCCGAGGCCGAGCCCTGGCTCACCCCCGAGCAGATCCCCGTCAAGGCGGTCTACACCGAGGACGACCTCGCCGGGCTCGACTTCCTCGACACCGTCCCCGGTGCCCCGCCGTTCCTCCGGGGCCCGTACCCGACGATGTACACGACGCAGCCGTGGACCATCCGCCAGTACGCGGGGTTCAGCACCGCCGAGGAGTCCAACGCCTTCTACCGCCGCAACCTCGCGGCCGGCCAGAAGGGCCTGTCCGTCGCCTTCGACCTCGCGACGCACCGCGGCTACGACAGCGACCACCCGCGCGTCGCCGGCGACGTCGGGATGGCCGGCGTGGCCATCGACTCGATCTACGACATGCGCACCCTCTTCGACGGCATCCCGCTCGACCAGATGTCGGTGTCGATGACGATGAACGGCGCGGTCGTCCCCGTCCTCGCGCTCTACGTCGTGGCCGCCGAGGAGCAGGGGGTGAAGGCCGAGCAGCTGACCGGGACCATCCAGAACGACATCCTCAAGGAGTTCATGGTCCGCAACACCTACATCTACCCGCCCGAGCCCTCGATGCGGATCATCAGCGACATCTTCGCCTTCACGAGCCAGGAGATGCCGCGCTTCAACTCGATCTCGATCTCCGGGTACCACATGCAGGAGGCCGGGGCGACGCAGGACCTCGAGCTCGCCTACACCCTCGCCGACGGCGTCGAGTACCTCCGGGCCGGCCAGGCCGTCGGGCTCGACGTCGACCGCTTCGCACCCCGCCTGTCGTTCTTCTGGGCCATCGGGATGAACTTCTACATGGAGGTCGCCAAGATGCGGGCCGCGCGCCTGCTCTGGGCCCGCCTCGTGAAGGAGCAGGGCGCGAGCAACCCGAAGTCGCTCAGCCTGCGCACCCACAGCCAGACCTCCGGGTGGAGCCTCACCGCGCAGGACGTCTTCAACAACGTCGTGCGCACGTGCATCGAGGCGATGGCCGCGACGCAGGGCCACACGCAGTCCCTCCACACGAACGCCCTCGACGAGGCGATCGCCCTGCCCACCGACTTCTCGGCCCGGATCGCCCGCAACACCCAGCTGGTGCTCCAGCAGGAGTCGGGCACCACGCGCACCATCGACCCGTGGGCCGGCTCGGCCTACGTCGAGCGGCTGACCCACGACCTCGCCCAGCGGGCCTGGCAGCACATCGAGGAGGTCGAGGCCGCCGGCGGCATGGCCAGGGCGATCGAGGCCGGCATCCCGAAGATGCGCATCGAGGAGGCGGCCGCCCGCACGCAGGCCCGCATCGACTCCGGCCACCAGCCGGTCATCGGCGTCAACACCTACGTCGTCGACGTCGACGAGCCGATCGAGGTGCTCAAGGTCGACAACGCCGCCGTGCGGGCCAGCCAGGTCGCCAAGCTCGAGCGGCTGCGCGCCGAGCGCGACGAGGAGGCCTGCCGGGCCGCCCTCGCCCGGATGACCGAGGCCGCGCGCTCCGGGTCCGACGGCACCCTCGAGACCAACCTGCTCGCCCTGGCCATCGAGGCCGCGCGGGCCAAGGCCACCGTCGGCGAGATGTCGCTCGCCATGGAGGAGGCCTTCGGGCGCTACACCGCCCAGATCCGTACGATCGGGGGCGTGTACAGCGCCGAGGCGGGGGAGGACGCCACCGTCCGGGCCGCCCAGCACGCCGTCGAGGAGTTCGAGGAGGCCCAGGGCCGGCGCCCGCGCATCCTCGTCGCGAAGATGGGCCAGGACGGCCACGACCGGGGACAGAAGGTCATCGCCACCGCCTTCGCCGACCTCGGCTTCGACGTCGACGTGGGCCCGCTGTTCCAGACCCCCGAGGAGGTCGCCCGCCAGGCCGTCGAGGCCGACGTGCACGTCGTCGGGGTCAGCTCGCTGGCCGCCGGACACCTCACCCTCGTGCCGGCGCTGCGCAAGGCCCTGGACGACCTCGGCCGCGAGGACCTGATGATCGTCGTCGGCGGGGTCATCCCCGACCAGGACCACGAGGCCCTGCGGGCAGCCGGCGCCGACGACATCTACCCCCCGGGCACCGTCATCAGCACGGCGGCCCTGGCCCTCGTCGCCGAGCTGCGCGAGCGGCTCGGGTGAGCGGTCCGCCCTCGGTCGAGGAGCTCGTCGCCGGGGTGCGGGCCGGCGAGCGCCGGCAGGTGGCGCGGGCCATCACCCTCCTGGAGTCGCGGCGCCCTGACCACCGCGCGCAGGCCCGCGAGCTGCTCACCGCGCTCGCCGACCGCACCGGAGGGGCCGTGCGCGTCGGCATCACCGGTGTGCCGGGGGCGGGGAAGTCGACCTTCATCGACGCCCTCGGGCTGCGCCTCGTCGAGCAGGGGCACCGGGTGGCCGTCGTCGCCGTCGACCCCAGCTCGCGGCGCACCGGCGGCTCGATCCTCGGCGACCGCACCCGGATGGGCCGGCTCGCGGCCTCCGACCACGCCTACGTGCGCCCCAGCCCGTCCGGGCGCCACCTCGGGGGAGTGGCCCGGGCGACGCGCGAGTCGATGCTCGTGCTCGAGGCGGCCGGCTACGACGTCGTCGTCGTCGAGACCGTCGGGGTGGGGCAGAACGAGGTCGCCGTCTCCGAGATGGTCGACACCTTCCTCCTGCTCACCCTCGCCCGGGCCGGCGACCAGCTCCAGGGCATCAAGCGCGGCATCCTCGAGCTCGCCGACGTCATCGCCGTCAACAAGGCCGACGGCGACGGCGAGCTGCCCGCCAAGGGCGCCGCCCGCGAGCTGGCGGGCGCGCTGCGGATGGTGATGCCCGGCCGCGACGTGCGCCGGCCGCCGGTGCTCACCTGCTCGGCCGTCACCGGCGCCGGGCTCGACGAGGTGTGGCAGGCGGTGCTCGAGCACCGCGCGTACCTCGAGGAGCACCACACGCTCGCCGGCCGCCGCGCGCAGCAGCAGGAGGACTGGATGTGGGCCCTGGTCGACGCCGAGCTGACCGACGGGGTGCGCTCCTCGCCGTCGGTGCACGCCGCGCGGCCCGGGCTCGAGGCGGCGGTGCGCTCCGGCGAGCTGAGCGCGGTCGAGGGGACGGCCCGCATCCTCGAGCTGTACGCCGCCGACCTGCGGGCCAAGGATTCCGAAGGCTGAGGCGCCCGGGTCGTCCGTTCGGACGATGCCGACCGGGCCGTCCGGGCCCCGCTCATCGTCCGATCCGGCACGTGGGAGTGCTGCGGGTAGGCCGTCGGCGCCGGGACAGGGCATCGTGGATTCCGCACCCGGTGATCCGGACCATCCGGTCCGACCCTGTCCATCGGGCGCAGAGCCAAGGGTCCACCCCCTGCACGGACCCCGCGCTCGCCCTAGTCCACCGGGTCGGCCAACCCTGCAACGGCCGGCCCGGTGGACTGTTTCGTGTCCGGGGCGACCGATTTCGTCCGGGCCCCCCTCCTGCCGTACCATTGAACGTCGGTCACGTGTGCGTTCCTGCATGGGTGCAAGCCTGCGCAGAGCAGCACGGGGCCGATTTCCATGAGCCAGCCCGACCACGACGAGGGCTGGCCGACAGCGGATTGAGAGGGTATGGCCAAGAAGGACGGCGTCATCGAGATCGAGGGCACGATCGTCGAGGCACTCCCGAACGCGATGTTCCGGGTTGAGCTCACGAACGGTCACAAGGTGCTCGCGCACATCTCCGGCAAGATGCGACAGCACTACATCCGGATCCTCCCCGAGGACCGTGTGGTGGTCGAGCTGAGCCCGTACGACCTGACCCGCGGCCGCATCGTCTTCCGCTACCGCTGAGAAACGCACGAATCGACGAGACAGCAAAGGCGACATGAAGGTTCAGCCGAGCGTCAAGAAGATCTGTGACAAGTGCAAGGTGATCCGCCGCAACGGTCGGGTCATGGTGATCTGCGAGAACCTGCGCCACAAGCAGCGCCAGGGCTGACGCGAGTCAGACGCAGCACCGCCCCGTGAGGGGCCGCACGAGGTCACCGATCCTCGAGCAGACGCACCACCAGAAGCACGCAGCACCCGACCCCCGACGGGCCACCTGGAACAGCAGGTGGGCGCGGGACGTCACCCCCGGCCCGGAGGCCGGGGACCGGACCAGGATGGGCCGGACCGGTGTTGTGCCAGACCTCCGGACAACCAGAAAAGGAAACCATCCACAGATGGCACGTCTCATGGGCGTCGACCTCCCGCGCGACAAGCGCGCCGAGGTCGCACTGACCTACATCTTCGGAGTCGGCAAGACCAGCGCACAGAAGGCCCTCGCGGCGACCGGGGTCAGCCCCGACACCCGCGTCAAGGACCTCGGTGACGACGAGCTCGTCAAGCTGCGCGACTGGATCGAGGACAACCTCAAGGTCGAGGGTGACCTGCGGCGCGAGGTCGCCGCGGACATCCGCCGCAAGGTCGAGATCGGGTCCTACGAGGGCCTGCGTCACCGTCGCGGCCTGCCCGTTCGCGGGCAGCGCACCAAGACCAACGCGCGCACCCGCAAGGGTCCCAAGCGCACCGTGGCCGGCAAGAAGAAGGCCGGTAAGTGACCTGCGTCTGACGCAGAGCACACCGCCTCCCCTCCCGAAGACTCAGTAGGAGAACCACATGCCTCCCAAGGGCCGCACGACCGGCGCCAAGAAGGTGCGCCGCAAGGAGAAGAAGAACGTCGCGGTGGGCCAGGCCCACATCAAGAGCACGTTCAACAACACGATCATCTCGATCACCGACCCCACCGGGGCCGTCATCAGCTGGGCCTCGGCCGGGCAGGTCGGCTTCAAGGGTTCGCGCAAGTCCACGCCGTTCGCGGCGCAGACGGCCGCCGAGGCCGCTGCGCGCCGTGCCATGGAGCACGGCATGCGCAAGGTGGACGTCTTCGTCAAGGGCCCGGGGTCCGGTCGCGAGACCGCCATCCGCTCCCTGACCGCGGCCGGCCTCGAGGTCGGCTCGATCCAGGACGTCACCCCCCAGCCGCACAACGGTGTCCGCCCGCCCAAGCGCCGCCGCGTCTGAGCGACCGACAGACTTCGCGAAAGGTATAGAGAGACATGGCCCGTTACACCGGACCCATCACGAAGAAGTCGCGTCGCCTCAAGACCGACCTCGTCGGTGGTGACAAGAACTTCGACCTCCGCCCGTTCCCGCCCGGCCAGCACGGCCGTCGCCGGATGCAGGAGAAGGAGTACCTCACCCAGCTGCAGGAGAAGCAGAAGGCCCGCTTCACCTACGGCGTCATGGAGAAGCAGTTCCGTCGGTACTACAAGGAGGCGGCCAACCGCCCCGGCAAGACCGGCGAGAACATCCTGACGATCCTCGAGTCCCGGCTCGACAACGTCGTCTACCGCGCCGGCCTGGCCCGCACCCGTCGTGCGGCCCGCCAGCTGGTCACGCACGGTCACTTCGAGGTCAACGGCGTGCGCGTCGACGTCCCGAGCTACCGCGTGGAGCAGTACGACATCATCACCGTGCGCAAGCAGTCGGTCGAGACCTTCCCGATCCAGCTCGCGCGCGAGACCTACGGCGACCGCCCGACCCCGGCCTGGCTCCAGGTCGTCCCGGGCAGCCTCCAGGTGCTGGTGCACCAGCTGCCGACCCGTGCGCAGATCGACACGGTGCTCACCGAGCAGCTCATCGTCGAGTTCTACTCGAAGAACTGACCGGGACGGGACGCCGCGCGCCGAGCGCGTGCGGCGTCCCCGACCGTGGGTGGCCCCACGGACCGATGTGAGGCCACCGGCGGGAGGCGACTCCCGCGTTTCACGAGGCGTCAAATAGCGGTCGCCCGTGGGAAGGAAGTATCACCGTGCTCATCGCACAGCGTCCCGTCCTCAGTGAGGACGTCGTCTCCGACTCCCGGAGCCGTTTCGTCATCGAGCCCCTCGAGCCCGGCTTCGGCTACACGCTCGGCAACTCGATGCGCCGCACCCTGCTCTCGAGCATCCCGGGTGCCGCGGTCACGAGCATCCGCATCGACGGCGTGCTCCACGAGTTCTCCACGATCCCCGGGGTCAAGGAGGACGTCACCGAGATCATCCTCAACATCAAGACCCTCGTCGTCTCGTCCGAGCACGACGAGCCGGTCGTGATGTACCTGCGCAAGCAGGGCGCCGGCGCGGTCACCGCCGCCGACATCGCCCCGCCGGCCGGTGTCGAGGTCCACAACCCCGACCTGCACATCGCGACGCTCAACGACAAGGGCACCGTCGAGATGGAGCTGACCGTCGAGCGCGGTCGCGGCTACGTCTCCGCCGTCCAGAACAAGGCCGGCGACCAGGAGATCGGCCGCATCCCGGTC
>JAESFK010000973.1_pt1 | contig 10337 bp, 10 predicted proteins | sample 9269391 | NCBI WGS metagenome assembly JAESFK01 (sample SAMN14506231, study PRJNA617097) | algae metagenome | isolation source: Drouetiella hepatica UHER 2000/2452 and co-occurring heterotrophs from... | place: Slovakia: Slovak Paradise National Park, Hrabusice, Kosice Region | collected 2000-01-01
AGGTACCGAACTGCCGCGCTGGGTGACGATGTCGAACGCGACCATGGCACCTGGCCCGCGTATCGACGACATCGCGACTGCGTCATTGCGCAACGCAATCCGCTCCAGCGCGGTCTTGATCGAGGCCCCGATCTGATTGGCGCGCGTCACCAGCTGCTCGTCCTCGATGATGTCGAGTACGGCGAGTGCCGCAGCACAGGCGATCGGGTTGCCGGCATAAGTGCCACCAAGGCCGCCGGGTTCCGCTGCATCCATGATCGCGGTGCGGCCGATGACTCCGGACAGGGGAAAGCCGCCGCCGAGCGCCTTGGCGACCGTGATGATGTCGGGCTCGACACCGGAGTTCTCGATGCCGAACATCGCGCCGGTGCGGGCAAATCCCGTCTGCACCTCGTCGGCGACCAGCACGATGCCGTGCTGGTCGCAAATCTCCCGCAGCGCCACGAGAAGCTCCTTGGGAGCGGGCCAGAAGCCGCCTTCGCCCTGAACAGGCTCGATGATGATCGCCGCGACGTCGGACGGGGCGATATCCGCGCGGAACAGCAACTGCAACGCCCGCAGCGATTCAGACACATCGACGCCCAGCGGCTCGGCCGGAAACGGGACGTGATAAACGCCGGCCGGCGAAAGGCCGAACTTGCGCTTGTAGGGGTCAACCTTGCCGGTCAGCGCCATCGTCATCGCCGTACGGCCGTGGAACGCACCGGCAAAAGCGATGATGCCCGTCCGGCCCGTCGCCACCTTGGCGATCTTGATCGCGTTTTCGACGGCCTCGGCACCGGTCGAAAACAGCAGCGACTTGGCCGCGCCGGAAAACGGCGCCAGCGCGTTCAGACGCTCGCAAAGTGCGACATAGGGCTCGTAGGGAAACACCTGGAATGCGGTGTGGGTGTAGGCGTCGAGCTGATTCTTGGCAGCGGCGATCACCTTGGGATGGCGGTGGCCGGTGTTCAGCACCGCGATGCCGGCGGCGAAATCGATGAAGCGGCGGCCTTCGACGTCCCAGACCTCGGCGCCTTCGGCCTTGCCGGCAAAGACCGGGAAAGCGGTTGCTACGCCGCGCGCCACTGCCGCCGTCCGGCGTGCAAGCAAAGTGTTGTTGTTCGTCATGGGGGGATGCTCCGCAAGTTTTCGCCGGCAACCTAGCGACAGTTCTTTGCATGCAGTGCGCGATTGATTTAGATGCTGTGGTGCTTTTGACGCACCACTCACTTTCGAAAGACAGCCGATTGGGTACCGAACTTCGCAGACGCCGCTCCACCGAAAAGAACGAGCAGCTCATGCCGCCTCTGGCGATGGTCCGTGCCTTCGAGGCCGCCGGGCGCATGGGCTCGATGCGCAAGGCAGCTGACGACCTCGGCATCAGCCACTCGGTGGTCAGCCGCCACGTCAAGAATCTCGAATTCTGGATGGCGGTGAAACTTGTCGCCTCAAGCCCGAGGGGGCTTCGCCTCACCCGCGAGGGTGAAATCTTCCATGCCGCTGTTTCCACGGCTTTCGAACTCATTGCGACGACGACCGAGGAGCTTCGCCCGCCGTCGCACCGGCGCAGCTTGCGGCTATGGTGCATGCCCGGCCTTGCCACGCGCTGGCTCGGGCCGAGGCTGCCGCAGATCCAGCAGATGCTGGGAGAGACCGAGATTGTGCTGCGCGCGATCGACCGGTTGCCGGATTTCTCCGTCGGCGAAGCGGAAGTGATGGTCGGCTACGGCAAGTTGGACGACATGCCGATTGGCGCGAGCCAGCTTGTCTATCCCCGGATGTTTCCGGTCGCCAGCCGGGAATGGCTTTCGGCGACAGGCCCGCTCGAACGCGTTGACGAACTGGCACGCGCGCCGCTGATCCACGAGGAAAACCGCCAGCAATGGGCCGACTGGTTTAGCGCCGCCGGTGTCAATCACGATGCCTTGCGCGGCCCGCGCCTGTGGGACGCCAGCCTCGGCTTCGAAGCCGCGCTCGCCGGCCAGGGCGTCGCGCTCGCCACACGCCTGATCGCTGGCGATGAAATGACCAAGGGCCGCCTCGTCGAGCTGTTCGACACCGACATCCGGCTCGGCGCCTATTATTTCATCGCCGCACCCGCCCGCCGCAAGGACAGGGCGATCCGCAAGCTGCATGACTGGCTGTTTGACGAATTGATGCGCTCGGAGGCTGCCGCAGCGTCTTCAAGCCGATAGCTCGGGAGCCGCTGGAGCTGTCGGCCCGACGCTTGATGCCATACCCCGAAAGAGGGACTCCGCAGCCCTGTGATCCCGCGCGATGGACGCCGCTTTTGTCGGCGTCTAGCTTGTGGCCGCCCACCGTGGAGAACAGCAAATGACATACAGCATCAAGACTGCAGTCGCGGCGATCCTCGCAGGCGGCATGGTCGTGGCGCCCGCTTTGGCAAAGCCGATGGTTCTGACCAATGCCAAGGTCCATACCGCCGAGGTCCCCTGACCCGTTGCGCCTCTCGCCACGGTTGCCTATTTCTGCTCGGCCATGTCCGACCAAGATAGCGAACGCTTGCCATCCGATCCGTTGCCCGCGAAGGGCGACGTCCGCACGGCCTACAAGACCGACATCGTTGTCATCGGTGCTGGCCAGGCAGGGCTTTCCACTGCCTACAATCTCAGCAAGCTTGGCCTCCAGCCCGGCCGCAACTTCGTCATCCTCGACAAGTCGCCCGAGGCCGGGGGCGCCTGGCAGTATCGCTGGCCGTCATTGACGCTGTCGACCGTCAATCGCATCCACGATTTGCCCGGCATGCAGTTCGCCGACGTCGTCGAGGAGGGCGCGACCGAGGTCCGGGCGTCGGTCGCGGTGCCGAAATACTTCGCCGCCTACGAGCGCGAATTCAATCTGCCGGTCTACCGTCCGGTGACGGTCAAGGTGGTCTGCGACCGCGGCGAGCGGCTGCGTGTCGAGACTGACCGCGAGACGTTTTCGGCCCGTGGCATCGTCAACGCCACCGGCACCTGGGAAACGCCTGTCATCCCGGCCTATCCTGGCGCCGAGCGCTTCAAGGGGCGGCAGCTCCACACCCGCGACTACCGCAACGCCGAGGAATTTGCCGGCCAGCATGTCGTCATCGTCGGCGGCGGCATTTCGGCACTGCAGCTGCTCGATGAGATCTCGCGCGTCGCTTCCACGACCTGGGTCACGCGCCGTGAGCCGCAGTTCCGCGACCGCCCGTTCACGCCGGACGATGGCCGCGCCGCTGTCGCGATCGTCGAGGACAGGGTGCGGCGAGGGCTGGTGCCCGGCTCGGTCGTGTCGGTCACCGGCATCCCGTGGACGCCGGCGCTCAAGGCTGCCCGTGAACGTGGCGTGCTCAACCGCCTGCCAATGTTCAGCGAGATCACCGAGAATGGCGTCCGCTGGCCCAACGGCAGCGAAAAGCCGGCCGACGTCATCTTGTGGAACACCGGCTTCCGCAGTTCGCTCGACCATCTGGCGCCGCTGCAGATCCGCGAGGAGGGCGGCGGCATCGTCATGGCCGGCAAGCTGGCGACACAGGTTTCAAGGGATCCGCGCATCCATCTCGTCGGCTACGGCCCCTCGGCTTCGACCATCGGCGCCAATCGCGCAGGTGGCGCCGCCGCGCGCGAACTGGCGACCTATCTCGGGCTCGCCTGAAGCCATCCACGTTGCCGGCACCGGAACTTCACGCGTTGGGCCGACGGCCAACGTATGCCGAGCGTGGCGCGCCCTCCAGCTTGACATATAGTTTAATGTTAAATCATAATTGGTATGACGTTAAACTACATAGGTGAGGGCATCATGAACGGCAGGCGCAAGTTTCTTTCCATCCTTGGCGGCGGCGTCGTGCTCGCCGCGACGGGCGTTTCAGTCTGGGCAACGACACGTGACCCCATGCGAGCGAGGGAGCCGTGGCAGCATGCAGGCGTGCTCGATGAAGCCGACCCGCGACGGCGGGCATTGAGTTACGCCGTCCTTGCGCCCAATCCGCACAATCGCCAGCCTTGGGTGGCGGAGCTTTCGGTTGATGGCGAAATCACGCTGTTCTGCGACCTCGACCGCCGCCTGCCACACACCGATCCCTGCGATCGGCAGATCACCATCGGGCTTGGCTGTTTTCTCGAACTGCTTGCTCAAGCCGCGGCTCAACAGGGCTGGCGTACCGACATCTCGGTCTTTCCTGACGGCGAGCCACAGCCGCGGCTCGACGAGCGGCCTGTCGCGCGCGTCCGCTTTGTCCGCGATCCAACGACACCGTCCGAACCGCTCTTCGCCCATGTTTTGTCGCGGCGGTCCAACAAGGAGCTCTACGACATCTCGAAGCAGGTCTCTTCCGAGAGTCTGGCCACGATCTCGGCGGCAGCACGCACATATGCCGTTGGCCACACCAATGACCCGGCGCGGGTGGGGGAGTTACGGACGAGAGCCTGGGCGGCAATGGAAACTGAACTGACGACCTACTCAACGATGAAGGAAAGTGTCGAACTGATGCGGATAGGAAGAGCAGAAATCGAGGCCAATCCTGATGGCATAGATCTCAGCGGTCCGTTCATCGAGGGGCTGGCAACATTCGGCCTGCTCCGCAGGCACGACTTGCTTGATCCGAACTCTTCGGCGTTCAGGCAGCAGATTCCGGTCATCAAGGCGCCGTTTGACACGGCCATGGCTTTCATATGGCTGACGACACCTGGAAACAGCCGTCACCAGCAGATCGGCGCGGGTCGCGATTATGTCCGGCTCAACCTGGCTGCCACGGGGCTCGGTATCAGTATGCATCCCCTCAGTCAGTCGTTGCAGGAATTTGATGAAATGCGGCTGCATTTCTCGTCGATGCGAAAGACCCTTGGCATCGCGGCTCACGAAACGCTGCAAATGTTCGTTCGACTTGGGTATGCTCCGCACGTGAAAGGTGCGCCGCGCTGGCCCTACCAGACCCGGATCAGGAACGCATGAACAAGCAAGCCAGCGAAGACGAAGCGAGCCTCGCGGCAATGTTTCGCTTCCTCAATGAGATCGGGATTATCGCCCAGCTTGCGGGCGCGGCTTTCGAAAAGGTCATGCCGGGAACAATGACGCTGCCGCAATTCTCGGTGCTCAACCATCTGAGCCGGCTCGGTGGCGACCGCACACCTTTGCAGATCGCCAACGCCATGCAGGTGACCAAGGGGGCGATGACCAATACGCTCGGCCATCTGGAGCGAGCCGCCTGGATCACCGTTCGTCCAGATACCAGCGATGGCCGCGCCAAGCGTGTCGACCTCACGGACCAGGGGCGAAGCGCTCATGCCGAGGCCATCCGGGCGCTTGCACCGGAACTCGCCTGGCTCTCCGGCGTCATTGCGCCTGACCTCATCGCAAGCGCGACGCCGCTGCTCGAACAGATGCGCAAGGCACTGGACCAGCGCCGGAACTGAAATCGCGCCTTTTCACGTTTGAATGGCTCTTACTCGCTGGGCCACAAAAGGGCTGGCCAGCGCCGGCCAGCCGCTGATTTGACGAATAAACTTGACGATTAATTTCAGGATTATTACCGATGCCAGTCCGCCGGCATGGCGACTGGAGATTTCAGATGATGACAATCCGACATTCCGTTGCGGCCCTTGGCTTTGCGGCGTTGATCGCAACACCCACATTTGCCCGGGCAGAGACGGTTTCGGTCACGGACTCCCGTGGCCAGGCGGTCCAGATCGAAAGCCCGGTCAAGAAAGTCGCCATCTTTCCGCTGCCCATTCCCGAAGCGATGATCGCCATCGATGGCGGAACCGAGCGCCTGTTGGCGATCAACCCGCGGGCGCAGAGCGCCTTGATGAAGGGGGTCATCGGCCAGCTTTTCCCCGAGATCGCCAACATCCGTACCGATCTGGTGGCGCCGAACTTCATTCCCAATGTCGAGGAAATCCTGAAGGCCGGGCCCGATGTGGTTCTGCAGTGGCAGGCCAAGGGCGATGAGCGTGTTGCGCCGATGGAAAACGCCGGCATCAAGGTGGCAACCGTCAGCACGGAATCGCGTGAGACGCGTCGCGGCTACGTCGCCATGCTCGGCCAGATACTCGGTAAGCAGGAACGCGCCCAGGCGTTTCTCGATTGGGAAGACAAGACCGTCAACGACATCTCGGCGGTGCTTTCGGCTGTCGACAGCAAGCGGCCGCGCATCGTCTTCATCGACTCCATGAATGACAACGAGTTCGTCGTCTTCGGCCGCGAGGAGGCGTACTTCAAGGCCTCGGGCCTGGTGAATGCCGCGACCGAAGCCGGCTTCACCGAAGGCTCGGTCAAGGTCGGCGCCGAATCCCTGCTGCAGTGGAACCCCGACATCATCCTGGTCAACTACTACAACGACACCATCAAGCCAGCCGACATCCTCGGCCACCCGGTTCTCGCCAGTCTCGACGCGGTCAAGAATGCGCGTGTCTACAAGACCCCGGCCATCGATCCGGCGACCGCAGCCGGCGGCGAGCTTGCCTATCAGTGGTTCGCCGAAATCGGCTATCCCGAGCTGTTCGACACCGACATGCGCAAGGCAGTCTCCGACGGGTTCAGGTTCCTTTATGGCAAGGAATTGACCGCCGCGCAGATGGACCAACTGCTGCAGATGGACTGGAACGGCAACAGCGCTGGTTATGCCAAGAGCTTTGGCTCGGCCAAGTAAGGCTCGGGAGCAACTGACGTGAAGGATATCGGTTTCGTCACATCGGGTGATGGCGCGCACCTGCAGTGCTTCCAGGACTACAAGGCACTGCTCGATGAGGAGATTTATCTGCGCTTCATCGACCGCGTCGACCTGAGCGCATTCAGGGCGATCGTCGTTCCCGACTTCTCCAACCAGGACCTGTTGCGCCGGCATGCCCGCCAGCTCAACGACTATCTGGCGCAGGGCGGTTTCCTGATTGTCTTCGAACCCAACCGCATGGACGAATGGCTCGATGTCGTGTCCGTGCAGTGGTTCAGCCGCGAAACCGAAGACTGGAAGTGGTGGATGCGGCCGGGTGGCCGCATGGAGGCCTATCAGCCCACGCCACTGCACTCGATGGCTCAGGCGATCCCGCTCGCCGACATGTGCTGGCACTTCTTCGGCGCCTTCCGTTTTCCGGAGGCCGCAACGCCGATTCTCAATCTCGACAATGACGAGGGCTGCCTGATGTTCGACCTGCCCGTCGACGGCGGCGGGCGGCTGATCGCCTCGACCATCGATCCGCACACCCATCACGGGCGGCGTTTCATGCCGGCAACCACGCGCTTTCTCAACGGCTTCTACCCCTGGCTCAAGGCGGAGGTGCGGACCCGTGGCTGAGACCAGCTTTCGTGGCGGAAACAAGCCGCATTTGCTCTACGTCCGCTCGACCCGGAGCTACAACATCGATCGCATCGGTGGCCTGGTGCCGCAGGACTGGCGCTACAGCGCCATCGACATCTACGAACTCGAGGGCAGGGACCTCGGTGATGTCGACGTGCTGATGCTGTCGGGCATGCACGACCAGATCTTCCTCAAGTCGATCGAAGAGCAGCTCGTCGACTATCTCGCCTCGGGCGGCCATTTCCTGATCAATGGCCACATCATCATTCCGTGGCTGCCTTGCCTGTCGCCGTTCAAGGCGGTCAGCCCAAAACCCTTCACCAACTGGATGATCCGGCCGGCCGAGCCGGGCGGCTATTTCGGCCGCATGGATTTTGAGAACTTCCACCGCCACGAAGGCATTCTGGGCCAATACGCACGCGGCTACGCCGATGCACCCGATGGCGCGCAGTGGCTGTGCCTGATCGGCGGGCCGACCGCCGATGGCACCATCCACGAAGGCCCGGTGGACTGGGTCTGGCGCATGCCCGGCGGTGGCAAGGTGTTCATGCACAATGGCGACCACATCGAGCAGTTCTGCTCGGATCCGCGCCATCAGCCCAATCTGTTCCAGGACATCCTGAAAGCCCTGGTCTTCTCCGACGAACCCGCAGCGCATCAAGAGCCGTATCGTCCAGCAGGCAGATCGGCCTGATGTCGTCGATGATCGACAACGACGGCACGACGGCTGCCAACATGCGCAAGAGCGGTACAGGCCTGGCCATGCCCGCCCTTGTCGTCCTGCTTGTTGCAGCAATGGTCGGGTCGCTGTCGATCGGCCGCTATGGCGTTGGTCTTGGCGATCTGTCGACGCTGGTCCTGGGCTGGCTTGGCATTGGCCCGGGCCGGGCGGGCGTTGCCGAACCGGTGTGGCGGGTGGTCGAGCTGGTGCGCATTCCGCGCATGCTGATCGGCGGTTTCGTCGGTGCCGGGCTCGCGCTTTCCGGCGCAGTGCTGCAGGGCGTGTTTCGCAATCCGCTCGTCGATCCGCATGTCATCGGCGTTTCCTCAGGCGCAGCCTTCGGCGGTGTGTTTGCTATCCTGCTTGGGCTTAGTGCTGTCGCCTTGTGGTCGATGGCCTTTGCCTGCGGGCTTGCCGCGCTGCTGCTTGTCGTCTTGATGAGCCGCAAGTCGGGCCGCTCGTCGATTCTGATGCTGGTGTTGTCGGGCGTTGTCATTTCGGCGCTGTTTTCCGCCCTGGTCTCGCTCGCCACCTATCTCGCCGACCCCAATGACACGCTGCCGGCGATCGTTTTCTGGCTGATGGGATCGTTTGCCAGCGCAACGCCCGAGCGCGCGCTGTACATGGTGCCGATCGTCACGGTCTTTGCCGTGCCATTGATCCTGATGCGCTTTCGCATCAACATCCTGTCGCTCGGCGACGAGGAGGCCCGCGGCCTTGGCCTCAAGGTCGAGCCGACGCGATGGCTGGTACTATGCTGCGTCACCGGCATCACGGCGGCAAGCGTTGCCAATTCCGGCATCATCGGCTGGGTCGGACTTGTGGTGCCGCATTTCGCCCGCTCCCTTGTCGGTCCCGACCATCGTCGGCTGCTGCCGGCCTCTGCGCTGCTGGGCGCGAGCTTCATGCTGCTTGTCGATGTCATGGCGCGCTCGCTGATCCCGGCCGAAATCCCCCTTGGCGTGCTGACCGCCATTGTCGGCGCGCCGGTGTTCATGGTGCTGTTGCATCGCACCCATAACGAGGGCTGGTAGCGATGATCAGCGCGCAGTCCGTGGGTTTCCGTTATGGCACTGACGCAGCGTGGCTGTTTCGCGACCTGTCCTTTTCGCTTGAAGAGGGGCAGACGCTGGTCCTGCTCGGTCGCAACGGGCGCGGCAAGACAACGCTGCTGAAATGCCTGGCCGGCCTCATCGCCCCGACATCAGGTGCCATCCGCAGCAATGGCACCGTCGGATATGTCCCGCAGCATTTTGCTTCGCCCTTTGCCTATTCGGTGGCGGATGTCGTGTTGATGGGGCGCGCGCGCCATGTCGGGCTGTTTTCGAACGCGACGGCCCACGACAGGCGGCACGCGGCGGAAGCTCTGGAACTTGTCGGCCTGCAAGGATTCGCCAGGCGCGCGATCGGCACCTTGTCGGGCGGCGAGCGCCAGCTCGTCCTGATCGCCCGCGCGCTGGCCTCGGAAGCCGACATCCTGCTGCTCGACGAGCCAGCTTCGGCGCTCGATTTCCGCAACCAGGCGGTGGTGCTGTCGATGCTGCGCCGGCTTTCGCTGGAGCGTGGTCTTACCATCATCATGACGACGCATGAGCCGACCCATGCGCTGGAAATCGCCGACAGGGCGGTGCTGTTGCATGGCTCCGCCAGAAGCGAGGAAGGCCCTGTCGCCGCCATGTGCACGGAAAGCAAGCTGTCGGAGCTCTATGGCCTGTCGATGCGGCGGCTGGACTATCACAGCGGCGAAGCCCAGACCTCCAGCATCGTCGCCAATTACGCGTCGATCGATCGCTGACTGAGCCACTCACGCCTGGTCGATGAGCACCTGTTCCAGCCCGGATTCGGGTGCCGAGCAGATGCACAGGATCGTTGCCTCGCCAGCGCCGACCGAGACATAGCCGTGGCCCATGGTCGAATCGATATAGACGCCGTCACCAGTGGCGAGCCGAGTCGGCGCGTAATGATCGGTATGGATCTCGATCTCGCCGTCGACCACATAGGCGAACTCCTCGCCGACATGGCGGACAAGCGGGCCGAATTCCTCAAGTGTGCGTGCATGGATCTTCGCGATGATCGGCACCATGCGCTTGTTGATCAGATCGGTGCACAGGTAGCTGTAGTCGTAGTTCCGCGTCGCCAGCTGTAGCGTGTTGGCGCCTGAAACGACCGAGCGCCGCGTCCGCTCCACGCCCTTTGCCGGCTCGAAATTGAGCAACTCCGTGACTGGGATATCCAGCCCCGTGCAGATCTGCAGGATCTTGTCATAGGTCAGCGACATCAGGTCGTTCTCGACCTTGGACAGCGTCGACAGCGCGAGCCCGGTACGCTCGCTGACCTCCTGCAACTTCAGCCCATGGCGCT
>JAESFK010000974.1_pt1 | contig 10325 bp, 13 predicted proteins | sample 9269391 | NCBI WGS metagenome assembly JAESFK01 (sample SAMN14506231, study PRJNA617097) | algae metagenome | isolation source: Drouetiella hepatica UHER 2000/2452 and co-occurring heterotrophs from... | place: Slovakia: Slovak Paradise National Park, Hrabusice, Kosice Region | collected 2000-01-01
CGCGTGGCTTTTTCCGCACCCGTGATCCGCTCGTCAGAGCCGGATCTGTCGCCCCGACAGGGGACAGGAGGGCGCGGTCCTCAACCCGCGATACCCGAGAGGACACGCGATATGTCGAAGCGCCATGAGGCGAAATACAAGATTGACCGCCGCCTCGGTCAGAACATCTGGGGCCGCCCGAAGTCCCCGGTCAACCGTCGCGAATACGGCCCCGGCCAGCACGGCCAGCGCCGCAAGGGCAAGCCGTCCGACTTCGGCACGCAGCTGCGCGCCAAGCAGAAGCTGAAGGGCTACTACGGCTCGATCTCCGAGAAGCAGTTCCGCCGCTACTATGCCGAGGCGATCCGCCTCAAGGGCGACTCGGGCGAGAACCTGATCGGCCTGCTCGAGCGTCGCCTGGACGCCGTGATCTACCGCGCCAAGTTCGTGCCGACGGTCTTCGCTGCCCGTCAGTTCGTCAACCACGGCCATGTCACGGTCAACGGCAAGCGCGTCAACATCGCTTCCTACCAGGTCAAGCCGGGCGATGTGGTCGCGATCAAGGAGAGCTCGCGCCAGCTCGCCATCGTCATCGAGTCGGCCCAGCTCGCCGAGCGTGACGTGCCCGACTATCTCGACGCCGACCACAACAAGTCGACCGCCACCTTCACCCGCACGCCGACCCTGACGGACGTGCCCTATGCGGTGCAGATGGAACCGAACCTGGTCATCGAGTTCTACTCGCGCTGATCGGGTGGAGCGGGTCGCAGGACCCGTTTACCGGCATTATTTTGGGGGACGGCGAGAGATCGCCGTCCCCCAATTCTTTTGCCCTCACGCTTTTTGTGGGTGCTTCTTCGGCCCGGCTGTTGAGCCTTCGCTCCGGCCCGCCTACGCTCCCCAGCGTGACCTCTATCCCTCCCGTTTGGACGCATCTTCAGCCGGCCTCCCTCAAGGCGCTCCTCGAGCCGCCCGGCAGGGTCCCGCAGGCTCTGCGCCTCACGCCCTGCAATGTCCCGGTCGAGGCCGCCCTTAAGGTCCCTATTGTCATCGCCGCACGGCTCCTGCTTGAGCTTGCCGTGGAGAAAGGCGGGCTTGTCCTTACGCCTGCCGGAGCCCTGAAGCGTGTCGATGTCTGGCATGTCTTCGACCGCACGGAATGGCCGGGGCACGACAAGGCCACCACGCTCGCCATGAACAAGGTCATCAACGAGCACGACGCCTATGGGGTCCTCTTCACGAGGATCGTGCTGCAAGCCGCTGGGCTCTTGAGGAAGCGTCTAGGGATCCTGAAGGCGAGCAAGGCGGGCAAGGCGATGCTGGCTCCTGAAGCCGCTCCTACCCTGCTAGCTGAGCTTTTCGCGGCGACGTTCTGGAAGGTCAACCTTCAGGACTTCGACAGGAACCCCATAGATTTCTGGCCGCAGCACCACATGGGAGTGATCCTGTGGAGCCTGTCGGTGACGGCGCACGGCTGGTCGAGCGCGGGAAAGCTGATGGAGGCCTGCACGATCATGGAAACCCTGCCAGAGGTCCCCGCCCAGGACCTCCCGGAGTTCGCCATGGTGACGCGCGTCTTGCGACCCCTCACATGGTTAGGGGTTTTCGAGAGCCGAAAGCAGAAGCGGCATTCCGGCTGGGGCGTCGACGAGGATTTCCGGAAAGTACCGCTATTCGAGCAGTTGGTAGAGTTTGAGGTGACGATGAAGGGGGCGGACGCGGCGAGGCATTGAAGCCTGAATGTGACCGTTGCGGAAAGGCCGGCACCCGCCGCTACGCGTCACTGGCGTGACCGACTGGCTTGATCATATAGACCCGCCGCAGGCCCTTCTCCTCAACACGATACGATTCCGCGTAACCAATGCGAGAATACAGCGCGATATTCTCGGTCATCGCCTCGTTCGTGTAGAGCTTGATGGAGCGGTAACCCGCCGCGATTGCAGCTTGCTCAGCGTATGCCAGCATCATGCGGCCCAGACCGAGGCCCTGAGCCCGCGGCGAGACGGCCACGTTATCCAGCAGCATCGCATCAGCTTGCGGGATCAGGACGAGCAGCCCTTGCACGACGCCATCGTGCTCGATCACGGAAACGCGCCCTTCCGAAATCAGAACGCTGTAGTCATCGAGCATTGGCCCCGGTTCACGCCCAATGCGAGCGGTGTAGTGGGTGTATGCCTCCCGGACGATCCGCTCAACAACATCAAGGTCAGTGGGGGTTGCCGGTCGAATGCGCTGGCTCATGACGCCATGTTGCCATAGCCGTCACCAGCAGGGAATGACGTCTACGGGTCAGGAAGCGATCTCCAGATCCTCAGCCGCGCGCATCCGAAAGCGCTCCTCTATCCGACCGCTTTCCGATTTTGCCCCGTGACCCGCTCGCGCTTCCTGCAGGTCTCCGTCACGGGCGCTACCGGGGCTCTAACGGCCCTCTGCTGCTACGGATCGGGAGCAGGCAGCGTTTCCGTTCCGAGTAGACGATGCGGATCGCACGCCGCATATTGGCTCAATGAAGTTCACGAAGTGGGACTACATCGCCTTTCCGGTGCTCGCAGCAATCCTTCTGGGGGTTGGCTACGGAGCATTACGCCTTGTGGGCTTCTTCGGACTAGGCATCCTTGGACTCATCATCGCTTTTATCGCAACGCGGATCGATTTGGAAAGCAACGGCGCAAGCACGGACCCCGAAATCCTCGCTGAGCAGTTCAAGTACCGTGATCGCATGTCACGCGCGGAGAAGGCAGGGCTTCACGCCGAGCAATCCGCAAGGCTCAAGCCCCTTTTCGTGGCGCAGGTGACAGCGGCGGGTTTCATCATCCTCGGCTTCGGCTTTCACTTTCTTCTCTGAGCAAGCGCGATACTCGCCGTTTGCGCCTCGCATCCGGTGCCCTACCATCCGGCGAGCGCGCGGCCCGCCAAGACCATCGCGAACAAGCCCAGCAGAAGCGCCGAAGCGCGCGGGATCAGTCTTCGGCGGCCGGCTCCAGCCGCCGCGGCCAGCGCTCGCCCGCCGACGAACCACGCGGCGCCTGCAAGCGGGATCAAGACGGACATCGCCAGCAGATGCGCCGCAGCGACGGCCCCATCGGCGCTCCAGCCCTGCGGCATCAGCACGAACGCGATGATCAGCGCCTTGGGGTTCAGCAACGTCGTTGTCGCGACATGGTGTGGGCGAACCTGGCCAGCGCCGGGCAGATCGGGCCGCCAGCGCCACATCCGGCCAGCGACCCAGAACAGATAGAGAGCCGCCCCGGCCTGCATCCAGGACCGCAGCCTCTCGATCCCGGCGCCGAGCAGCGCGACCACGACGCCCAGGACCACGACCGCGACGAAATAGGCTCCGAGTTCGGCCACGAGCAGAGCCGGCGCATCGCGCGGCCGCGTCGTCGCGCCTGCAAGCGCAAGCAGCGTGTTGGTGGGGCCGGGCGTGGCGAGCAGAAGCACCATCCCGAGAAGAAAACCGCTGGCGACCATGCAGGCCTGGCTACACGCTACCGGTGCCCTGGCCCTTGCGCTGGATCAAGCCTGATGCTGGGGCGCGCGAACGCGACGCCGCCTCGCCGCTCACAGATGCGAGCCGACCTCGTTGCGGAAGTAATGACAGCCCAGCCCCAGGCAGCCGATCAGGATCGACAGCGCATAGGGTCCAAACAGGCTCAGCAGGAAAACGAGGCCGATGAAGCCGCGCATACCCCAGATCAACCATGTCGCCTTCATGGCCCACCTTTTGTTTCGCAATCACTGCCGAACCGTAAACGGAAACACATGAATCGAAGTTGAACGGTCAGGGTAAACCGGCGTTTCCGCTTTGTTTCCCAAGACATTAGGGCATCAGGCGAAATCATGGCGGAGCAGCGCGGAAATGCCGCTTGCCCTTCGCCCGCGCAGCGCTGACCCTCGAGCTCCCAACCATGGGAATCACGAGCCGGGAATCACGAGCGATGACGAAGACCCTGATAGCGGCCCTGGCGCTGACCTGCCTCTCGACCTTCGCCCATGCCCAGAGCTGCAGCGTTCAGGCTAGCGACAAGAAGCTGGCCGGTGCGGCCAAGACCAGCTTCCTGACAAAATGCGAGAAGGACGCGGGCGCGACCTGCGACAAGCAGGCCGCCGACAAGAAGCTCTTCGGCGCCGCCAAGACGAGCTTCACCAAGAAATGCGTCACGGACGCCGTGGGAACCTGATCCCGCAAGCATGAAGGGCGGCTCTCGCGAGCCGCCCTTGTCCATCCGCCAGAACCCGGCACATGCTCAGCCGCGACGGTCCCAACGATCACCGCGATCGCCGCGATCCTCGCGCCAGCGGCGCTGGCCACGATCCTCGTCATCATGATCGTGGCCGCCACGACGCTCGTCCATGCGCTCGCGCATCCGCTGCATCATGCCGCGCCCCTCAGCCATGGCTTCGCGCACGGCGCGGCGCGCCACGGTCTTTTGCTCGTCGCTGAGCGTCGCCCAGAGCGGACGCACGGCATCGGCGAGTTCCTTGGACCGCGCGGCACGTTCGGCCTGGCGCCCGGACATCATGTCGAGCTTCTCCATGATGTCGGCGTGGCGGAAGGTCTCACGCTGCTCGCGCATGGCCGACCAGCCCGCGCGCCGCTCCTCCGCCCGCTTCTTGACGAGAGCCTCGAGCGTGTCGAACAGCGGCACCTGCTCGGGCTTCAACTTCATGTCGGTGCGCAGCTTGGCAAGGCGCTCGTTGAGACGCTCCTGCATGCGCTGGCTGCGCTGCTCGCGCCATTCGCCACGACGCTGCTCGCGGCTTTCCGAACGCTCATGGCGCGAGCGGTCGCGATCGCCTCCGGCAGGCGGGATCGGCTGCGGCTGGGCAATCGCAAGGGTCGCCGCGAGCACAGCGGCGGAGGTCGCTGTGATAAGTGCGATATGTTTCATGCGGAATCTCCCATTGAGGCAATCGGATCGTCGGTCGCTGCGCGGGTCTCGAAGCCGTTTCGCGATCGGGCCACACTGAGCACGGGGCGGTGACCCCACGATGGCGCGATCATGAAAAGATCGTAATGTGCGGCCCGCGCGCTAGCGAGCGCGCTTGTGTTTCCAACCCTTTCGGCTTTCCCGCGATGCGCAATCTGATCACCGATGTCCGGGGCGTGCTCGTCGGGCAGGCACACGACAACGCGGCCGCGACGGGCGTCACGGTCGCACTGTTCGAGCGCCCGACGGTTGCCTCCATCGCGGTGCTCGGCGGCGCACCCGGCACACGCGAAACGGCCCTGCTGGAGCCGGAGATGACGGTCGAGCATGTCGATGCGATCGTCCTGTCGGGCGGCTCGGCCTGGGGGCTTGCCGCCGCCGATGGCGTGATGGCGTGGCTCGCCGGCCAGGGCCGCGGCTTCCCCATCGGTTCGCTGCGTGTCCCGATCGTGCCGCAGGCGATTCTGTTCGACCTTCTCAATGGCGGCGACAAATCCTGGGCGAAGGGCCCGTCCGGCACAACGGAAGAGGCGGAAGCGCCCTATCGCCGGCTTGGTGGCCTCGCTGCAGCGGCGGCCGGTGCGGATTTTCCATTGGGCACCGCCGGCGCCGGCTTCGGCGCGACGACCGCCACCCTCAAGGGCGGCATCGGCTCGGCCAGCGCCCGAGCCGCCACCGGCCAGACCGTGGGCGCGTTGGTCGCCGTCAATGCGGTGGGCACCGCCACCATCGGCGACGGCCCGCATTTCTGGGCAGCGCCCTATGAGAAAGCCGGCGAATTCGGCGGCCGCGGCTGGCCCGCCGCCATTGCTGCGAACGATCTGGCCCTGCGCTTCAAGGGCGGCACCGGCCAGAACACCACGATCGCGCTGGTCGCCACCGATGCCGTGCTGACCAAGGCGCAGTGCAAGCGCCTGGCGCTGGCCGCTCATGACGGCCTCGCCCGTGCGCTGCGGCCCGCCCACGCGGCGCTCGACGGCGACGTCGTCTTCGCGGCGGCGACAGGCCATAGCGGCGCCCCGTCGGACGCCTTCGCCCTGACCGAACTCTGCGCCACCGCCGCCGACGTGCTGGCCCGCGCCGTGGCGCGCGGCGTCCATGCCGCGACCGCCCTGCCCATTGCAGGGGCGCAACCGGCCTGGCGCGACAGGTTCGGCGGCTGACGCGCCCCCGAACCGATTCTGCAATGTCCCGACGGCTAGGAATCCGGCGCGACCGGCTTCGGCGAATGGCGCGCATTCGCAGCGCGCACGGTTAACTCGAAATAAAACTTCGCCAACTACTCTGTCTGAATGTTCAAGACGTAGAGCGATCACTTCATAGGTCTGATGCTGGTGCGGGGGCACGATGCGTGAGATCATCTTTGGTTGTGCTCTGAGTGTCGTCATTGCTGCGGCAGGTCTTCTGATCGCTGCCCAGCCGACCTCCGGACAACCTGTGGCCTCGTTCTTTCCGGCCGGCACATCGGCCGCCGAAGCCGCCGCAGCGGTCGGCCAGGCTGGCGGCGATCTCCTGCAGTTCGGTGCGACGCCTGCACTGGTCATCAGCGTCAGCGAAGCGCCCGATCATGCCGCGCGGCTCTATCGTTCCGGCGCGTGGCTCGTCGTCAACGCCGGCCTGGCGCGCCTGTGCCTGAACCTGAAGCCGCGAGACATTCCATGAACTATGTCGAACAGTTCCGTGCGCGGTTCGCGCGCGTCGTGATGCTGCTGCTCTGGATGAATGCTGCCGTGCTGGCCGTGGCGAGCCATTGGGTCGGCAGCGCCGCAGCCGCGACGCTCACCGGCGCGGGTCTCGCTCTGGCCTGCCTCGGCAGCGCCGCCTGGGCCCTGTTCGGGGCCGGCTGGATCACCCGGCAGGTCAGCACGGCGGCCTGTCTCGGCCAGGTCATGCTGCTGGTCTACGCCTATGCGCGACACCCCTACCAGCCCGACACGCATATGTACTTCTTCGCCGTCCTGGCCGTGCTCTCCGGCTGGCTCGACTGGCGGATCTTCGTGACCGGTACCGTCGCGATCGCCGCCCATCATGGCGGCATGAGCCTGCTCTATTCCGATGGCGTCTTCCCGGGCGGCAACGACATCAACCGCGTGGCGGTTCACGCCGCGATCGTCATCGTCCAGGTCCTTGCGTTGAGCTGGATCGTGGTCAACCTGGTGTCGGCGTTGGAGACATCGGCGCTCGAGCGGGAGAATGCCACGAGCGCCAGGCTGGTCGCCGAGAATACCCGCCAGGAATTGGCGACCGTGACGCGCCAGGCCGAGACCGAACGCCGCTCGATGCTGACGATGGTGGCCGATGAATTCGAGCGCACCATCTCCGGGATCGCCAGGAGCGTGCTCTCCTCGATCGAAGCCCTTCGGGTTGCGGCGCGGCAGATGACCGCCGGAGCCATGGACGTGGCGGCCGGCGCCAGCACCGCCGCAGAATCCTCCCAGCGCGTCTCCTCGAACGTCGTGGCCGCAAGGCAGGCGACAGAGGAACTGGCCGCCTCGATCGACGAGATCGAGAAACAAGTCGTGCAGTCATCCCTGATCGTCGAGGCGACGACGCGCAGCGCGAACGAGGTCGCCGCGACCGTGGCGAGGCTTTCGGCCAATGCCGACGACATCGACAACATCGTCGGGCTGATCTCGACGATCGCCGGGCAGACGAATCTGCTCGCCCTCAATGCCTCGATCGAGGCCGCCCGCTACGGCGCGGCCGGCGGAGGCTTCGCGGTGGTGGCACAGGAGGTCAAGGCTCTCGCCGGCGAGACGTCGAGGGCGACCGAGAACATCCAGCGGCAGATCGCGGCGATCCGCCAATTCGGCAGCGAAGCGCTCTGCGCCATCGACATCATGAACCAGATGATCGGGTCGCTGAACGACGTTTCGACGGCGGTTGCGGCGGTGGTCGGGCAACAGGCCCAGACGACGCTCGGCATCGGCAACACGATCGAGCTCGCCGCACGCGAGACGCTCGCCGTCTCCGACACGATCGGGGTCGTCGATCGCGTCGCGGCCGAGTCCGGAGCGGCTGCCGGGTTCGTCGCGACATCGGCAGATCGCCTGTCCGTTCAGGCCGGCCAGCTCGATACCGAGGTCGCGCAGTTCCTCGGCCGGATCCGAAACGCCTGAGAGACGTCGCCACCGCGGCCACCAGCCCTCGCTCACAGACGTTCTCGCCAGCGCCGAAATGCGCTATGGGGCGGGCATGTCGACCGATGATTTCCTCGCCCGCTTCGGCGCCGCCGGCCAGCGCCAGCCCGATCCCGTCGCCGCGGCCCAGTCCGCGATGCGCAATGCGCTGCCCAAACGCTTCTATGAGGCAGCCGGCATCGCCGAACGCGACGGGTTGTTCCATGTCGCGCTCGACGGGCGCACGGCGCGCACCCCTGCCCGCAATGTGCTGGCCGTCTCATCGCGCCCTGTCGCAGAGGCGCTCGCCGCGGAATGGCAGGCGCAGGCGGAGCGGATCGACCCGGCCCGCATGCCGCTGACACGGCTGGTCAATTCGGCGCTGGACGGCGTCTCCGATCAGCACGAGGCCGTGCGCGCCGAGATCGTGCGCTATGCCGGCAGCGACGCGCTTTGCTACCGCGCCGGTGAGCCGCAGGAGCTGGTCACGCTGCAGAACGACATCTGGGAACCGATCCGCCTCGGCGTCGAGACAAAGATCGGTGCGCGCTTCCTCCTGACCGAGGGCATCGTCTTCGCAGAGCAGCCCATGGAAACCCTGGACGCCGTCGCCCGCCATGTCGCGGACATCAAGGCGCCGGTGGCGCTCGCCGGCGCACACAACGTCATGACCCTGACCGGCTCGACCATCCTCATGCTTGCGCTTGGTTTCGGCCAGCTTGATGCGGACGCGGTCTGGGCAGCAGCCCATCTCGACGAGGACTACCAGATCGGCATCTGGGGCCAGGACGAGGAAGCAGCCGAGCGCCGCATCATCCGGCGCGCCGAGTTCGACGCCGCCGTGCTGCTGCTCAGGCTTGGATGAGCGATGAAGCCGGGCGCTCCGGTTGCTGACGACCCGGAGGGCTATCTCGCCCAGCTCGACGGCTGGCGCCGCGCGACCGTCGATCTCCTGCGAAGCGCGACGCTGGCTGCGGCCCCGCTCGACGAGCGCATCAAGTGGACGCATCTGGTCTACTTTTCCAGCGGCCCCGTGCTGCTGATCCGGGCCGAGGCCGAGCGTGTCCTCTTCGGCTTCTGGCGCGGCAAGCGGCTGCGCCATGTCGAGCCGCGGCTGAAGCCGGGCGGCAAGTTCGAGCTGGCCACCATCGTCCTGCGCGAGGGCGACACAATCGACCCGTCCGTGGTCACGCAGCTCGTGCGAGAGGCGGTTGCCCTGAACGCTGCGCTCGGCAACCCGACGAAACCGGGCGGCTGAACCCAGCCGGCCTTGCACCAAAGCCGCAACCGCGCACCATGGACAGCCCGCCCGTCCGCGCTTAATCCGGAAGCGGCAAGACAGTTCGTCGGCTCCGGGGCGTCCATCATGAAAGACATTCTCGACCAGCTCGAAGCCCGCCGCGAAGGCGCGCGCAAGGGCGGCGGCGACCGGCGCATCGAGGCGCAGCACAAGCGCGGCAAGCTCTCGGCGCGCGAGCGCATCGAACTCCTGCTCGACAAGGACGCCTTCGAGGAGTTCGACATGTTCGTGCAGCACCGCTGCGTCGATTTTGGCATGGAAAAGGCCGAGAAGATCCCCGGCGACGGCGTCGTCACCGGCTGGGGCACCGTCAATGGCCGCACCGTCTTCGTCTTCTCCAAGGATTTCACCGTCTTCGGCGGCTCGCTCTCCGAGACCCACGCCCAGAAGATCATCAAGATCCAGGACATGGCGCTGAAGATGCGCGCGCCCATCGTCGGCCTGTTCGATGCCGGCGGCGCCCGTATCCAGGAGGGCGTGGCCGCGCTCGGCGGCTATGGCGAGGTCTTCAAGCGCAATGTCGCGGCCTCGGGCGTGATCCCGCAGATTTCGGTCATCATGGGCCCCTGTGCCGGCGGCGACGTCTACTCGCCGGCGATGACCGACTTCATCTTCATGGTCCGCGATACCAGCTACATGTTCGTCACGGGGCCGGACGTGGTGAAGACGGTGACCAACGAGACCGTGACCTCCGAGGAACTGGGCGGCGCCAAGGTCCACACCACCAAGTCGTCGGTGGCGGACGGTTCCTTCGAGAACGATGTCGAGGCGCTGCTGCAGGTGCGCCGCCTGCTCGACTTCCTGCCGGCGAACAACACGGTCGGCGTCCCGGAATGGCCGTCATTCGACGTGCCTGATCGCGTCGACATGAGCCTCGACACGCTCGTCCCGGACAATCCGAACAAGCCCTACGACATCAAGGAACTGATCCTGAAGACGGTCGACGAGGGCGACTTCTTCGAGATCCAGGCCGCCTACGCCGCCAACATCGTCACC
>JAESFK010000975.1_pt1 | contig 10321 bp, 11 predicted proteins | sample 9269391 | NCBI WGS metagenome assembly JAESFK01 (sample SAMN14506231, study PRJNA617097) | algae metagenome | isolation source: Drouetiella hepatica UHER 2000/2452 and co-occurring heterotrophs from... | place: Slovakia: Slovak Paradise National Park, Hrabusice, Kosice Region | collected 2000-01-01
TCGCCACGAGCGCCTTCGCCCAGGTGCCGACCGGTGCGCCGCGAAGCCCGACCTTCGGCGTGGCCAAGTTCCACGATCCGATGCCGCGGGCCGCTGTTCAGACCCCGGTTCCGCTGTTGCGCAAGGCCAATGGCGATGCTGCCTGGCAGTTCGGCTCGGGCGGCTCCGAGTTGCCTGCGAAGAACCTCTCCTATCACACGGACTACAATGATTCCGGGCGCACGGCCTTCCGCAACCCGGTGACCGGGGTCGGGCCGTTCGAGGGCCGCCCGCCGGGTGAGTTCTTCGCGCATCAGCGCTGGGAGGAACTCTACCCGAAGAAGGGCTATCTGCTGTCACTGGGGCAGTCCCGGGTCGGCAGTCGCTACTGCGACGGGATGCCCGAGCAGAAGCCCAACTCGGTATGGTGCTTTGGCCCGCGGCAGCCGGGCCAGACCGGCAGCAAGACCGGCCTTCGCACTGGGATCTGCTACCCGATCCTGATCAAGGCGCGCTATGGCGAGCCGATCCTCGCCCGGATCTACAACGATCTGCCGGAAGAAAGGGGGGCCAACGGCGGCTTTGGGCGGAATGAGATCTCGATCCACTTCCACAATGCGCATAATGGCGCCGAGAGCGATGGCGCCTGCAACGCCTATCACTTCCCCGGCACCTTCTATGACTACCACTGGGCCATGGCCATGGCCCGGCGCGACATGCCGAGCATTTGGCCGACGGGCGACGTGAATTACGCGCGCAAGTGTTCAGGCCCCGATGACGGCGAAGGCCTCGTCCAGGTGCCTGGCGATTTCCGCGAGATCCAGGGCAGCCTGTGGTTCCACGATCACCGCTTCTTCTTCACGGCGGAGAATGTGCACAAGGGCATGTTCGCGGTCTGCAATATCTATAGCGGGCCCGACCGCGGCCGCGAGGATCTCGATGACGGCATCAATCTGCGGTTGCCGAGCGGTTCGCAGCTGAAATGGGGCAATGTCGATTTCGACGTCAACATGGCGATCTCCAACCCTGCCTTCGATGTCGAGGGGCAGTGCCGCTTCGACATCTTCGACACCGATGGCTTCCTCGGCGACATCATCTGCGTCAACGGCATCTACTACCCGTATTTCGAGGTGCTGCCGCGGCGCTACCGTTTCCGCTTCCTGAACGCGTCGATGGCGCGCTTCGTCAAGCTGGCGCTCGCCGTCAACAAGAGCGTTCGCTTCTCGCAAACCACGAAAGTCCCGTTCCACTTCATCGCCAATGACGGCAACCTGGTCGTCAATCCGATCGCCCTGACCGATCTGGACGAGATGGGGCCGGCCGAGCGCTACGACATCGTCGTGGACTTCGCGGCGTTCGCGCCGGGCGACAGCGTCTATCTGATGAACCTGCTGGAGCAGACCGACGGACGCAAGCCGAAGGGCGCCGTGTCCATGGAAAAGGCGTTCAAGGGGCGGGACGATGACCCCTGCGTCGGCCCGATCCTCGAATTCCGCGTCGTCACCGCTCTGCAGAGCGTCGACAATCCCGCCAAGATGTACAATGCGAGCAGCCTCGCCGACCGGGATCGCAGCGTCGACCTCAACGGGCCCGACTGGCGGGCCGGGACGAAGACGCTGACGACGCAGGTTCCGATCGTGGCGCCCGTCCGCGAGCGGACCATCGAGTTCGGCCGGTCCGGTGGGGGCGATTCGCGCGATACCCCGGACGGCCAGTGCATCCCCGAATGCGGGATTTACGAGTCCTTCCCTTGGACCATCAAGATCAACGGCCAGAGGGCGCATTCGCTCAACGCCAACCGCATCTCGCTGCTGGTGCCCAAGCCAGGCGAGGTCGAGCACTGGACGCTCGTCAATGGCGGTGGCGGCTGGGATCATCCGATCCACCTCCACTTCGAGGAAGGCGTCACCATCGACCGCGGCGGCGCATCCGTTCCCGCAACGGAACGGCTCGCCCGGAAGGATACCTGGCGTCTGCGGCCGTCCGGAAAGGTGAAGTTCCAGGTTCGCTTTGGCGAGTTCGGCGGTTCCTACGTGACCCACTGTCACAATACGAGCCACGAAGACTTCGCGATGCTGCTGCGCTACCAACTCCTGTCGGCCCCGCCCGGCCATCCCGACTACAAGGGCCAGCCGCAATACGTGCTGACCATGACGCCGATCCCGACCCCGAACGGCGTGACCTGGAAACAGCCCGAGGTCTTGCCCGAGGGGGATCCAAGGACGCTCAGGCTCGCAGGAACGTCCAGGTAGTGAACGCTGGCCAGTCGCGTCGCTACCACCTGTAGCGACGCTTGGAACGCCTGATCGCGTCCAGGCAGAGTCGGAAGGGTCGGATCATGTTGGGACGGCTGTTGTTGGTGATCGGTGCTGTGGCTGCGCTCCTCGGCCTCGTCGGCAAGAGCCCTGCGGCCCCTGGCGCTTCGCCTTGGGGCCCGGGCTATCTGCCCAACACATCCGTCACGACCCAGGACGGCAAGACGTTGCGGTTCTATGACGATGCGATCAAGGGCAAGATCGTCGTGATCAGCTTCATCTACACGACCTGCCGCGACATCTGCCCCGTGACGACGGCACGGCTGGCACAGGTCAAGGACAAGCTCGGGGCGCTGGTTGGGCAAAGCATCTTCTTCGTCTCGATCAGCATCGACCCGGCCAATGACACGCCGGACAAGCTGAAGGCCTATACGGAAGCATTCCAGACCGGGTCGGACTGGCTTTTCCTGACAGGGAGCGTCCAGGATATCGCGGTGCTTCGCCACAAGCTCGGCGAACGCAGTCGAAAGGTGGTCGAGCACCGCAGCGACATCATGCTGGTCAACGATACGACCGGCGAGTGGGCGCGGGATTCGGCCTTCAGCGATATCAATACCCTGGTCATGACGATCAGGGCCATGGATCCAGTCCTGCGCAACCAGGCCGGCGGGAGCGAGGACGGCGGCACGCGCGCCGGCGAACGACATGCGGCCGGCCCCACGACCGGGCTGCCGGGGCAGGCGCTCTTCATCAAGGCCTGTGCGTCATGCCACACGATCGGCGGGGGCAAGCGCATCGGCCCGGATCTGCAAGCCCTCAGCGCGCGCCGGGATCGCGGCTGGATCGTCAGCTATCTCACGGCCCCCGAGCAAATGCGGGCCCGGAAGGATCCGATCGCGATGCAGCTCTCCGCAAGCTACAGCGCGCGGATGCCTACCCTCGGTCTCTCGGAGGCCGATGCCGCCGATGTCATTGCGTATGTCGAGGCGCTGACCTACGCGGCTGCGGCGGACAAGAAGAATCCGCACCAGCATCATCAACACCGCAAATAGAGTGCTCGCGGAGCGCGGTGCCGAGACGCGCGGGCATGGTCACGGTCCGTGGCGGTCGTGGACTGCCCCGCCTCCCGACCTGCGCGCCCAAGGGAGGCCACGCGGTTTTTCTTTCCTGTACTGGAAACGATGATTTTGCAGCGAAGCAAAAAGTGCTTCCGTATGAACTGCAATTTCGCTCTCGCATCGGTGTGGTCAGAGCAGGCGATGGGACCAGGGCAAGGCAGCGGCTCCAGGGACGATGCAACGGAAGCGCCGTCCCGGAAGGCTTGCCTCCCGAACGGCAAGACTGACGGGTTTGCGCTGATCGTGGTGATCTGGGCCGTTGGAATCCTCACCCTGCTGTTCATGACTTACATTGTAGCCGCCCGGTATCGGGCGATCGAGGCGGCCAGCCTGGCCCAGCATGCGCGCGCCGAAGCGATGGCGAATATCGGCATCAACCTGGCTGTTCTGGACCTGCTGTCCGGTGGAGCTGATGGCAAGGCACGCGGCCGCCGGTTCGGGGTGGACGGGACACCGGTCGCGTGCGCCTTGGGCGATGGATGGAGGCTCACTATCTCCGTCGCCGATGAGGGGGGAAAGATCGACCTCAACACTGCGAATTTCGAGCTGATCGAAGCGCTGATCCGGGGCGTGAACGCCGATGCCGGGTCTGCCACCGCGGTCGTGCGGAGCATCAGGGGCCTGCGTGAAACGGCGGCGGAGACCGGGTCCGCTCAGGCGGGGGCCTCGCCCGCAGCGTTCCGGTCGGTGCTCGAACTCGATCAGGTCACCGGCGTGGGTCGTGCCCTTTTTCGCGTGCTGGTTCCCTTGATAACCGTCCATTCCGGGAGTGCCGGTCTGGATCCGGACGTTGCTCCGCTCCAGCTTCTTGGCGCGATCTCGCCCGGAGGTGTCGCTTCGTCACGCGAGATCGCCCGCAGGGATCTGCCAAGCATTTACATTGCGGAGACAGCGGGCACCGCTTTCTTGATCAGTAGCGAGGCCGTGAGCGCCTCGGGAGCGCGCTTCGCGAGAGACGCCATCGTCGAGGTTTCGCGCGACCAGCCGACTGGCTATCGGGTCCGGGAATGGCGCGAGGTTTCGCCGCGTCTTGCCGACACAGGCAGCGCCGGATTGCCGCGATGCTGACGAGCCGCGTGATCGGGGGCGCCTGAGTTGATGCCGGATCCCGCCCAACTTGCTGCGCTCGCGGTTCTTCTCGGGCTGACACTCTATGCCGCAGCGGTCGATTTCCGCTCGATGATCATTCCCGACAGGGTCAATCTCGCGGTCTTCCTGTGCGGGATCGCTGCATCTTTTCTTCCCGGAACGATCGGCCCGATAGCGGCGCTCACCGGTGCGGCCGTGGGAGGCTGCGGCTTTCTGCTGCTGCAGGCAGCCTTCCGGGCCTATCGTGGCTATGACGGTCTCGGCCTCGGCGACGTCAAGTTCGCCGCCGCCGCGGGAGCTTGGACCGGCGTGGAAGAGCTTGCCCTTGCCCTTGCGCTGGCTTCGATGTCGGCACTCGCGTACCTGCTGGTGCGTAAGCTGCTTGATGCCAAATTCGATGCCCGGCATCCGCTTCCGTTTGGCCCATTTCTCGGATTGGGCGTGGTGTCAGTCGTGACGGCCCGGACTCTGGTCGGGATGCCCATGATCGACATCCTCGACCTGTGGCTTCTGCGCCTCCACCGGGGATAGTCGCTTGTGACGAGGTGTTCCGTCCGCACCGCTTCGTGCGCGGCTGAATTGCCGCGATCTGGCGCGTCGCTCCCGCTCGAGCCCGTTTGCAAATCGACAGCTGCGCGGGACTGTGCTGAGCTTGTCCCTCATCGGTCGCAGGGGGCTGAACGGTTATGAGGTTTCAGGTATTCCTCGCGCTGGCGGTGGCGGCGGGCCTATCGGCCTGTGCCAATTCCGTAACGTTGGACATCCCCAACGGGATCGATTTCCCGACTGGGCCGATCAAGTACTCATACGAGAATATCGGCCTTTACAGCCATCTATTGAAGGTCCGAACCGAGCGCGCTTTCGATGAGCCCCGTACCGCGGTCGTCCTCCGTATGGATTCCTTCGCGAACCGCTACGCAACGACGATCTGCCCGTTGGGATTCAGCTTCAACGACAATGCCGATCCTGCAGGCGGGTTGACCGACCGTTTGCTTCAAACCTCGAAAACCTACTCGTTCAACTGCTTCTGAGCCCCGCAGTGCCGAACGGGCGGAAGAGCCGGCCATGTTGCACGATCGGGTGTGGTTCGGTTTGGCCGGATTGCAGGGAACTCGGGCCGAGGCAGCCAGGCTTCTCGACCTCGACGCGCGGCGATCGTTGCCGACCGCGGCGCAGCGTTGCTTGCGGCTTGTACCGCTCGGCGGCGTTGGGCTAAGGTCTCGCCGAAGGGGCGGCAGGAATGGCTCTGCGACGCGCAGCCGTTTTCGCTACGGTGCTGCTGGCCAGTTGCGAGCCTGGGCTGGCCCAAGGGCTTGAGCCGATATCGCGCCAAGTGTTCGCCGCGCTTCTGAGTTCATATTTGCAGCCGCGAGGTGTCAGCATCTCGCCTCAGACCGACTGTGATCACGCACTGATCAATTGCAAGGTTCTACGCCTGCCTGAGACGCTGGAAATCTGGCTCAGTCCTAATCGCAATGGGTATCTCGCAAGCGTCCAGGTCAACTTCGACGCTGCCAAGGGCAACGCCAACACCGTCTTTGCCAGCGCGCGCGAAATCTGCTCGGCCGCAATTGCTATTCTCGCGATTAGCGTCGTCGAAGCCCCGTCTCTCGAGCGCCCGTTTGAGCGTGCGCGCACGGCTGGCCATTGGGAGGGCGCAATCTCCGGTCAGGCAACCTCAGTATGGATCAACACGGCGCACGCGTTCGGCTCCTGTGAGGTCACGTCTGCGCGCAAGTAGACGCTGTTGGCCATTCTCGAACCGATGTGCAGCCCGCCTCAGCGTTGTCAGGTTGACCTGTGCTTGACGTGGGCAGGCCTGCGGCAGGGCTGGGCCCAGGTGCCTTTGATTTTGCAGGGTAGGCGTGACGGAGGTCTCTAGCGACTGGCGGATTTGTGCTGCTCTGAGTGCTGCGACAGATTAATAGTGGCGATGTCAGTATCAGAAACGTGCCAGAACAGAGCGAAGCATGGGGGTTTGATTTTGCTGCAAGATAAGCCGGACTGAAAATGGAATATGAGATAAATATGCAGCGAGACATCGCATAGCTTTTTTATGCGGGCGACCAGATCGGCATATGGAAACAAAATTCGGATCCAGGTTACGTTCATCGAGACGCTAAACACTTGGTTCCGCGAAAATGTCCGGCAATTCATTTCGACGCTCAAGGACGGAGTCTGGCAATCCGGCTCCGGGGCGCGGGCTCATTCCTGAGGTCATCGGAATTCTCGGCCTGCTTGCCATTGGGTTTGCGATCGTTGCGATGCGGCTGACGATCACCATGGACCTCGCGGGCTAGGCCGATGTGCGAGGGTATGAGGCCGGGCGGAGCTCGGCCCTCCAGTTGCCGCATGCCGACACGCCGAGACCAGGCAGGGCGGCAGGGCCGGTTCCCGTCGTCCTGTTCGTGCTCGCTCCGTTAGAGGGCTCAACATGATGGTTCATCTGGACGCAACGGCACGCGAGACCATTCGGCGCTTCGGGCTGAAGGTTGGCCTGACCGCGCTGGTCGCGTCGCTGGGCACGACGAGCTACGTTCTCGCCGCATCCGGCTGGATGGCGCTCTACGCGATCGTCACGGCCGTCATGGCCCTGCTGCTGGGGCAGCAGTTCCAGGCCAGGTCGCTCAACCATTGGGATGAAGCGATGTGGTTGACCACGGGCTCGCTCGGCCTCTGGGCAGTCTACAAGGCCTGGTCATGATGGCTGGCACGGTTGCGAGCGCCGCTCCCGATCTCGCCGGCCTGTTGGACCGGATCGCCGAGATTCGGGTGTTGCGTGGGCATCATGTCTGGGGCGTCGACAGATTGCTGTCGCCCGGCGTGCTGGAACAAAGCGCCGACCGGACCCGACGCCACCTTGACGCATTGCGGGAAGCTGGCACCCTGGTTTGCGGTGGCGATCACTCGGTCTGCTCGATCCGGTGCGGGCAGGGCCACGCGGATCATGGCCTCGAGGCCGAGCATGCCGACCAGGCAGCTGCGCTCCTGGCTTCGCCGCTTCGGCCGTGCCGACACGGCGAACAGGGGCGGCTTGCCGGGCTCAATTGCAGGGAAAGCGAACGGGGGACCGACGCCCGATGAACTACGATCGATTATGCGGCCGCATGCACGGCGCGATGACGGCGCTGGCAACGCCGTTCAAGGATGGTGGCGTCGATTATCAGGGATTGTCGACGCTGGTCGAATGGCAGATGGCGGAAGGCATCCGCGGCCTCGTTCCCTGCGGGACGACCGGCGAGGCGCCCACGCTGACCTGGCAGGAGCGCACGGCGATCATCGCTCGCTGCGTCGAGATCGCGTCAGGGCGAATACCCGTCATCGCTGGAACCGGCAGCAACAGCACCGCCGCGACGATCGAGCAAACGGCCATGGCGGCGGGGCTTGGCGCCGACGCTGCCCTGATCGTGACGCCATACTACAATCGCCCGACCCAGGAAGGTGTTTTCCGGCACTTCGAGGCGATCGCGCGCGAAGTCAGGATCCCGATCATCATCTACAATGTCCCGGCGCGGACGGGCATCGATCTGGCGCCGCAGACGATCGAGCGCCTTGCCGCGATCCCGACGATCATCGGGATCAAGGATGCGACCGGTGATCTGTCCCGCCCGATGGCGGTCTCCCGGCTGGTCGGCGACCGCTTCATCCAGCTCTCCGGCCACGACGCAACCGCGCTCGGGTTCAACATGATGGGCGGCAGCGGGGCGATCTCGGTGGTGGCGAATCTGACGCCCCGCCTGTGTGTCGAGATGCACGATGCCTGTGGGCGAGGCCATTTCCAGTCCGCCCGGGCGACGCAGTATCGCCTCCTGCCGCTCATCGCGGCGCTCGAGCGCGAAACCAATCCAATCGCGGTGAAGCACGCCCTGCATCTGCTGCACGGAACCCGCCCGGATGTCCGATTGCCTCTGACGGCTGCCACCGCGGAAACCGCGACTGCCGTTCGCCTGGCGCTGCAAGCCTGCCTGCGCGATAGCGAGGAGCCTCGCGCCATGCCGGCGCGCCTCTTTGCTGTCGGCTAGGACCTTTCTGATCGTTCAGCGAAACGCATCGTCATCCCGGGGCAGCCAGAGATGACCGGCGGAGCGAGAGAACACAGCGCGCACTCGCAGCCGCAAGAGCCGTCCCCGTGTTCAGTCGAACCGGCACGACGCCGTGCCGATGGTATCGAACTCGACCGTCAGATGCTGGCCGGGCAAGACCTGGAGGATGGGCGCGCAGGAGCCGGTCGCAACGACGTCGCCGGCGTTGAGTTGCCGGTCGTGGCGGGCGAGTTTCTGCGCAAGCCAGACGACGGCTTCCAGCGGATGCCCGAGGATGGCACCTGCCTTGGCCGTCACCACGGTCTTGCCGTCGATGCGCGCGGTCATCACCGAGCGATCCAGGCAATCCTTGTCGGCGGGCTCAACCAACGGGCCGCAGATCGTTGCAACATGGAGGGCAAAGTCGGCGACTGCCGCAAGCTCACTCTCCGAGCCGGGTCGGGCTCTCCGCCCAAGCAGCCCGATCGCCGGCTGGCAGGCCAGGATGGCGTCCGCCGCCGAACGGCGGTCGATGCTCTCGCCGCGTTCCGGAAATGCCCTGCCGAACGTGAAGGCCAGCTCGCACTGGGCGCCGATCATTCCTTGCGGCAGGCGGATGCGCCAGCCGTCCCCAAAATGGGCCCGGTCGGGGAGCGGCGTGTAGATCGGGGAACGAAGGCCAAGGCCGTGCCGCGATAGTTCGCTGGTCCCGACCAGGGCGTAGCCGGAAAAGTCGTCGGTATAGGCGTCAAGCGCGGCTGACTGCACGTCTGCGGCATTCGCCTTCGAATGAAGCCCTTCGAGAGCCAGGCCGGAAAACGCGCCGGCGATCCGATTGCGCGCCAGGCCGGCGGCCAGATCGTCCAGGGAATTCTCTTGCATGTCACGCCCTCCAAACGAGCGCAATCAGCGAGCCAGTAGTTGGGAAGTCAAATAAAAATACTCTTATGCCGAGCAACATGCTCGGAATCCCGAAAACAAATAACAATCTTATCTCCCGACTGCTTGGCTCCAATCGAAAAGATATGCGCGGATCGGTACATTGGTTGCGTGAAGGAGTGTCTGAAATGATCCATCGTCTAGGGATGCATTACCTCGCCCACCAACTTCAGGATGCTCAGGACGCCAAGGCGGCGCGTCAGCGCAGTCGCTCGGCGCCTGGTCGATACGACGTGGCGGATCATGAAGAGTTCGGAATGCTCGCGCGGATCGGCGCTGCCCTCGTCGTTGCCGTGGGTGCGCTTGGGCTCATCCTGTGGATGGCAAACTGACGGCTTCTCCTTCTGACATCGATCTTCAAAAAGGAAAGATCAGGACCAATGGGTCAAGCAGCGCAGAAATCCGACCTCCACGCCAGCCAAAGCCGTTTCGTTGTCGGGAGAGATACGCAGGGCCGCTGGGTCGTGTGTGATCAAAGGGGGTTGGTCGGCGGATTGTTCTCCAACAGGGACTCGGCGGTCCATTTCGCCGAGTTCGAGAGCGATCACGCTCCGGGCGCCGTATGCTGCGCGCCCGACGATGCCGTCGTGACATTGGCGGGACTGTCCGAAAGCCGCAGGGCGGCGCCCACGCCGCGGAGGTTTGCGCGCGCATAGCCAAGACTGCCGGCAGGCTCGCTGGCCTGCCGACGACAACCTGACATCCAGGGCCCCCACCGCCGTTGCTCGGCGATGGGGGCCTTTCATTTGCATGGCAGATGGTCGCCCATCGCTAACGCCTGTGTGGGTCCGAAGACCGCGGCGAGCACGCTTTTCCTATAGCTTTTTTATTTCTTTCCTATGAGCTCACTCTCGAACGCATATGCGGTTTGGCGCCATATCACGCTCAAATCCCGATCTGGCGCCTGCATATCCGTGCG
>JAESFK010000976.1_pt1 | contig 10315 bp, 9 predicted proteins | sample 9269391 | NCBI WGS metagenome assembly JAESFK01 (sample SAMN14506231, study PRJNA617097) | algae metagenome | isolation source: Drouetiella hepatica UHER 2000/2452 and co-occurring heterotrophs from... | place: Slovakia: Slovak Paradise National Park, Hrabusice, Kosice Region | collected 2000-01-01
CCGATAACAGAGGCACCTTCGTCGAGGGCAGCTTCCATGAGTTCTGCAGTGCCCGGCTCGATCAGCATGCCGAGCTGCGGAAAGGCGACGATCTCGAGGTCGACGGCGTGTTTGGTGTTCTCCCAGGCGGCCAGCACGCCATGCAGATTGTCGAGCTTGTATTCGGGCGAGATGTCGACATGGCTGCGGATATGGGTCGCGCCGTTGGCGACGCATTGGCGCATCAGCTTGCCGGCGCGGTCAGCGACCGACCAGGGCAATGTGCGGCGGATCTCGACCTCGTTGTCGATCATCGCCCGTAGCGAGTCCGGCACGTTGATGCCGTGCCAGGGCAGGCCCCACAGGATTTTGTCGAGATGGACGTGTGCTTCGACAAAGGGCGCGATGGCGATCGCGCCCTTGCCGTCGACGACCTTGATGCCGTCGCAAGTTGCCTTGACGTCGGTGCCGATGGCCGAGATGCGGCCGTTCTCGATCAGGATGTTGCTGGTTGCCCCGGCATCAGGGCGAACATTGGTGAGCAGAAGATCGGTCATGATGCGGTTCCGTGGTCTTAGCGGAGGCGAGGATTGAGCACGTCGCGAAGCCAGTCGCCGACGATGTTGACGGCCAGCACCAGAAGCACAAGTGCCGCGCCGGGGAAGAGCGAGATCCACCATTCGCCTGAAAGGAGCAGGTCGTTGCCGGCGCGGATCAGGGTTCCGAGCGAGGGCTGCGACGGCGGCATGCCAAGGCCGAGGAAGGAAAGGATCGCCTCGGTGAGGATGGCGACGCCGAGGCCGAGCGTGGCCAGCACCAGCACCGGGCCGATGGTGTTGGGCAGGATATGGGTAAGCAGGATGCGGACGCCGCTGACCTGGCTGATGCGGGCTGCCGCGACATAGTCCTTGCGCCGCTCGATCATGGTGGCGGCGCGTACGGTGCGGGCGAACTGCACCCAGTCGGCGACGCCGATCGCCAGGATCACGACGTAGAAGCGCATCTCCTCGCGCATGCCGATCGGCATGACGATCTTGGCGACGCCGTCGATAAAGAAGGCGATCATGATAGTCGGGAAGCTGAGCTGGATGTCGCCGAGCCGCATGATGACGGTGTCGACCCAGCCGCCGAGATAACCGGCGATCAGGCCGAGCGCCACGCCGATGGTCATCGAGAAGGCGACGGCGGCGATGCCGACAAGGATCGACACGCGCATGCCGTAGAAGATGGTGGAGAGTATGTCGCGACCCTGCTCGTCGGTGCCAAGCAGATAGGTCGAGGTGCCGCCGTCGATCCACACCGGCGGCAGGCGGGCGTCCATGATGTTGAGCGTCGCCGGGTCGAACGGGTTGTGCGGGGCGATCAGGTTGGCGGCTGCGGCGCAGAACACCAGCACGATGAGCACGACAGCGGCGAAGATGACCGGCGGCGAGTTCCTGAAGCGCCAGGCGAGATCGCTGTTGCCCAAGGCTTTGAGTCTGAGGACGAGCTGGCTCATTTTGCACGCAACCTTGGATCGACGGCGAGATAGATCAGGTCGACGATCAGGTTGATCGTGACGAAGCTGAAGCCGACAAAGGCGAGATAGGCGGCCATGACAGGGAAGTCGGCGAATTCGATGGCTTGCAGGATCAGCATGCCCATGCCGGGCCACTGGAACACCGCCTCGACGACGATGGCGAAGGCGATCAGCGAGCCGATCTGCAGGCCGGTGATGGTGATGACTGGCAGCAGGGAGTTGCGAAGCGCGTGCGTCAGGTAGACGGCGCGGTCGGAGAGGCCGCGGGCGCGGGCGAACTTGACGAAATCGGTGCGCACCACCTCGAGCATCTCGCCACGCACCAGTCGCATGATCATCGACACCTGGAACACGGCCAGCGTGATTGTCGGCATGATCAGCGCCTTGAGCCCCGATGTGGTGAGCATGCCGGTCGTCCACCAGCCGAGCTTGACGACGTCGCCGCGGCCGAAGGCCGAGAGCCAGCGCAGCTCGACGGAGAAGACCAGGATCAAAAGCATGCCGATCAGGAACTGCGGCATCGAGATGCCGAGCAGCGAGCCGAACTGCAGGCTGCGGCTGATGAGGCCGCGCGGCTTGAGCGCGGTGTAGACGCCCATCGGGATGCCGACGGCAAGGGCGATGACGGTGGCGCAAAAGACCAGCTCCAGCGTCGCCGGCAGGCGGGCGAGGATCAGGTCGACGACGGGCTGGCGGTTGCGGTAGGAGACGCCGAAATCGCCGACCACGGCGCGTTCGACGAAGCGCCAGAACTGGACGAAAGTCGACTGGTCGAGACCGAGCGCGACCCGCAGCTCGTCACGCTGGGCAAGCGTGGCGTTGACGCCGAGAATGTTGTTCACCGGGTCGCCGAGGAAGTTGAAGATCGAAAACGAAAGTGCCGACACCACCAGCATCACGAGGATGACGCTGGTCAGTCGCGTGGCGAGCAAGGAAATCATCTCAGCCTCTGAAACGGAGAGAGGCCGGGCGCAGCAAGCGCCCAGCCTCCGATCAATCGTCAGTCCATCGTGTAGTACCAGAACCGCGTATATTCGTCGGCCGGTACGATGGCGTGGACCTTGTCGCTCATGCCCCAGGTCAGGAACTGCTGGTGCAGCATGATCTTGCCGACCTCGTCGCGATGCAGCTTCATCACCTCCGAGACCATCTCCTGGCGCTTTTCCGCATCGTATTCGGTGCCGATCTGCGGGATCAGCTCATCGACCCGGGCGTTGGAGTAACCCTTCGGGTTCCAGGCGCCGAGGTCGCCGGTGGGCGTATGGAAGGTCGCCGAGATGATGTTGTAGGCGTCAAGCGTCGGCAGGCCGGCCCAGCCGAGCATGTAGAAGGAGTATTTGCCGGCCGGAAGTTCGGTGTCGAACTGCACCGGTGGGTGCATCGTCAGCTGCGCCTTGATGCCGACCTTGGCAAGCATGCCGACCGTTGCCTGGCAGATCTGCTCGTCATTGATGAACGAACCGGCCGGGCAATCCATCGGCAAGGTGAAGCCGTCGGCATAACCCGCCTCCTTGAGCAGCGCCTTCGACGCCTCGATGTCGAAGGGGAAACGCACGTCGAGGCTGGCGTCGTAGAACGGCAACTGCGGCGCCATCATGATCGCCGACGGGCGGCTGTTGTCGCGCATGATCGAGCGCTTGATGCCATCGATGTCGATGGCCTGGTAGATCGCCTTGCGCACGCGGACGTCGGCGAGCGGGTTGGAATCGAGGCCGGGCAAGGTCTTCGACTGCTGGTCCATGCCGTAGAAGATGTTGCGCAGGTGAGGGGCGCGCATGATCTGCATGCCCGATGTCGCCTCGATGCGCGCGACGTCCTGCGGCGGCGCGTTGCGGATGAAGTCGACCTCGCCGGAGAGCAGGGCCGCGACGCGCGTCGCGTTGTTGGCGATCGGCGTGTAGACGATCTCGTCGATGTTGTGCTCGCGCTTGTCCCACCATTTGTCGTTGGCGACGAAGACTGTCTTCACGTCGGGCTCGCGGCTGGCGACCTTGAACGGCCCGGTGCCGATCCCTTGCGTGATCATGGCGCCGCCGGTGTTGGTCGACAGGTCGAGCGGCTTCTGGGCGCCGATCGATTCCTGGAACTCCTTGTCGAGGATGTACCAGCCGGCGAAATCGTTGAGCAGGAGCGCGTATTTGCGCTTCAGCGTCATGTCGATGGTGTGGTCGTCGACCTTGGTCACCTCGGCGATGGGCTCGAGCAGGCCGGCGAAGGGCGAGCCGGGCGAGCCGGCGCGTTCGAAGGAAAAGATCACGTCGTCGGCGGTGAACGGGTTGCCGTTGTGGAACTCGACGCCCTTGCGCAGGTGGAAGCGCCATTTTGTGTCGGACAGCGTTTCCCAGCTTTCGGCAAGCGCGGGCTCGATCTTGAGCTCCTTGTTCCAGCGGACGAGGCCTTCATAGACGTTGCCGATCAGGCTGAGGGTGAAATCCTCACGCGCCGCGTGAGGGTCCATCGAACTGATTTCCTGCGATTCAGCGAACCGCAGCGTCTTGGCGTCAGCCGCGCCGGCGGCGAAGCCAGCGCAGGAAGCGAGGAGAAGTAGTTTCAGATAACGGTTCATCGGCTGTTCCCACACAGTTCTTGTTTGTTGGACTTGCGTTGTCTCGTTCGGGCGTCGGCATGCCGATGGCCGGGGCGTCGAGCGTGCCGAAAGCCGCCGCATCCATCGGGTTCGAGAGCTGGTTCAACAGGGCTGCGTGGCCGGCGTGACAGAAACGAAACCGCGATCCTCTCATTCCCCGAGGTTCGGGGAATGCCCATTTCGATCCGTTCTGATCTCGAGCGCTTGTCACTTGGAGCCCAGCCTGTTGAGAGCCGACAGGAAGGATGATTTCACATCGAATACGCTTCGTCTACAGCGTTGTATGCGTAAAATGGCATCAATTGTATACAAATAATGCCTGAAATTTGAGCTTCCTGCCGGGAGGAGGGGCGTGGCTAAACGGTCGCCACTCGCAACTGGCGACGCCGGTCGAAGGCCATGTCCAAGCCGCGGTAGCGCCCTTCTGGGGGGCGGCCGTTATGCCTTCAGAGCGTCGTGCCGCCCTGGTGGATGAAGCAGGCGGCGGATGTGCCGCCTGCGTCGGCGAGCCTTGGCAGTTCGCCGCGGCAGCGATCACCGGCCCTGGGGCAGCGCGGATTGAAGGCGCAGCCATCGGGCCAGCTGCCAAGGCGCGGCATCGAGCCATCGATCTGCGCAAGGCGATCCGCCTTGCGCTTGAGTGAAGGGATCGAGGCCATCAGCCCCGCGGTATAGGGGTGCCGGGGACGGTGGATGACCTCGTCGACAGGCCCGATCTCGACGACACGACCGGCATACATGACTGCCACCCGGTCCGCCGTCTCGGCAATCACGCCCATGTCGTGGGTGACAAGCATGATTGCCGTGCCGCGCGTGGTCGCCAGCCGCTTGAGCAGCCCGATGATCTGGGCCTGGACCGAGACGTCGAGTGCCGTTGTCGGCTCATCGGCGATGATCAGCTCGGGTTCGCCGGCGAGCGCCAGTGCGATGACGATGCGCTGGCGCATGCCGCCAGAAAACTGGTGCGGATACTGGCTGAAACGGTTCTCCGGGTCGGCGATGCCGACTTCGCGTAACAGCTGCAGCGCCTTGGCGCGTGCCATCTCGGCATTGCCGGGATGATGCGCGCGGATGGTTTCGGTCAGCTGGCGCCCGACGGTGAACAGCGGATCGAGGCTTGTCAGCGGGTCTTGGAAGATCGCGCCGATGTGTCGGCCGCGCAGCTTGCGCTGCTCTGCCTGCGAAAGGTCGTCGATGCGCTGTCCTGACAGGTGGACGGTGCCGCTGGCAATCCGCCCGGGCGGCTGCAAAAGTCCGATCAGGGCACTGCCGGTCAGCGACTTGCCGGCGCCGGACTCGCCGACGACGCCAAGGATTTCGCCCCGGCCGATGCTGAAGGAGACATCGTCGACAGCGACGAGCGAACGTTGGCGCAGCGGAAATTCGATGCGCAGATTGTGTACATCCAATACAGCGCCTGTCTGCGCCATGGGGCTCGGCTCAAGGGCCAGTCCGTTCATTGGAACACCGCCGTTCGTTCAAGGGTTGTGCCAAAGGAAAAGGCATGTTCCAAGCGGGAACGGTAGAAGATAGAATACATACCAAGTCCTCCCTTCGCCCAATTCACCAGGATCGTGACATGCTACGCGAGCCCCGCGCTTCGAAGACCGCCGTTTCGACGAGCCCGAGCGGCAAGACCAAGAAGCGTGGCGGCCCAACCGACGAGCACATTCACGGCGAGATCTATTCGGCGATCATCAACCATCAGATCCGGCCGGCAACGCCGTTGCAGGAAGACGCGCTGGCGACGGCCTTCGGTGTCAGCCGCACAATCATCCGCAAGGTGCTGCAGCGGCTGTCGCACGAAAAACTTGTCGACCTGATCCCCAACAAGGGTGCCTTCGTTTCCAAGCCCTCGATCGAGGAGGCGCGGCAGGTTTTCGAGGCGCGGCGCGGTGTCGAATGCATCCTCGCGGAAAAGCTCGCCTCGACGATCACCAAGGAAGACGTCGATCGGCTGACCGCCATGGTGGGCGCCGAGGCGGAGGCAGTCGAGCAAGACAGCAAACAAAGGCGGCTGCAGCTCTCCGGGGATTTTCATCGTGAACTCGCCTCGCTTGCCGGAAACGAGGTGCTGCGCGATTTCGTCCACGAACTGGTGTCGCGGACGTCGCTTATCATAGCGCTGTATGAGTCGCCGGGCGCGGTGCCGTGCTCGTACAGCGAGCACAAGGAGATCGTGGACGCCCTGAAGCGGCGGGACGGCAAGAAAGCTGCGCAGTACATGGACCACCATCTCCGTCATATCGAGGCTCAGATCGACCTGTCCGACCACCCCGTGCGCGTCGACTTCAAGACGCTGTTCAAACCCCTGAGCTAACTGACCTTTCTCGTCATTTCGTCGCTTGCGAGGCGCGTATCGGGCGCATAGCCGGCAAGCTTGCCGCGATAGGTCTTCGGTAGCGGGTAGGCGAGGTCGCCGCGCTTGGACGTCTTCAAGCCCATGCCGACTATAGCCTCGGCGAATTTGACGCCGGCCACGACGCCGTCGATGACCGGCACCTGCAGCCGGTCTTCCAGATAATGCGCGAGATCGGCCATGCCGGCGCAGCCGAGCACGATGGCTTCGGAACGGTCCTCGGACAGCGCCCTTTCGCACTCGGCAAGGATGATCGCGCGGGCGTTCGATTCCGGTTTCTCAAGCTCCAGCACAGGAACGTCTGTGGCGCGCACGCGGCGGCAATGGTGCTGCATGCCGTAGTTGCGGACGAGCTGTTCGGCGATGATGCGGGTGCGTTCGAGCGTCGTCACCACCGAAAAGCCGGTGGCGACGAAAGTTGCGGCGTGCATTGCCGCCTCGGCGATGCCGAATACCGGTGCACCGGTGATTTCACGCGCGGCAAGCAGACCGGGATCGCCAAAGCAGGCGATGATGTAGGCGTCGGCGGCGGGTCCATCCATGATTTCGTCGACAAGGCCGATGATGCTCATCGCCTCGTCATAGTGACCTTCGATCGAGGCAGCCCCTGAGCGGGAGGTCACCGCCAGGATCTCGGTTCCAGGTGCCGCAACCGATCGCGCCGCGTCGCCGATGAGATCGGTCATCGACTGGGTGGTGTTGGGATTGATGAGCTTAATTCTCATGCGATCCTCTGAAGCCGGTGGCTTGCCGCGGTACGGGTAATTCCGAGCCTTAAATTGTATACTATTATGCATTCGTATTGGATGTAATTTGCTGTTGTCAACACAGAGGCAAGCGATTTTGCGGGACAGGCGATAACCAGCGCCGGCTATTGGCGGATCGGGTAGTGGCCATCGCACGCCGATCGGGGCGCTGCCGCGATAGCTTGGACAAGCATTTGAAGGATTTGGGATTTGCTGCGCTGCGGCGGGCGGCAGCTCAAAGCCAAGCAATGCGTGGATTTTCGGGACGGCTAGCGAATCAAGACGTCGCGGGAATTGTATACAGGTATCGATTTCCAGGTTCTGCCGAGAAAAGGCCTAGAAACCGCACGCAAGGCATTCGAGGCCGTTCCTGTAGCAATATTCGGCTTTCCAGTAGTGCGGGTCGTTGACCACGGCGTATTCGACCTCGGCCACCGTGGCGTATTTCTTCCTGAACGGACGCGCCAGCATGATGAACAGGCGGCAGTCCGGCGGCCAGTCGCCGACCGAGAGAATGCTGTTTCCCCTTGATAGCTCCGACATCAGGATCGCCTGCAATGGCGGGGCCATCTTGGGCAGGTCGGGCATCGGTGGGCTCCAGAGATTGCTGAATGACGAGGGCGACGGAATGCCAGCCGGCGGTTGCGCGTATCGGGACGGAAGGTAAGGTGTTCCGGCAAGTGCCCGCAAGCTATTGCGGCAAAGCGCCGGCTTTTCTCGTCTCGCGCGGAAGCTCGCCGAACTCGTGCCGATACTCGGCCGCGAAGCGGCCGAAATGGGTGAAGCCCCATTTCAACGCGATGTCGGTGACGCTGGCTTCGCCCGCCACCAGGTCGAAGCGGGCACGCCGCATGCGCTCGCGTGTCAGCGCGCGGATGGGCGAGATTCCAAAGGTGTTGCGATAGGCCAGTTGCAGCGTCCGGGGGGCCACGCCGGCGGCTTCGGCGATCTCATGCAGCCCGATGGGTGCCGCGACATTGGCGCGGATGAATTCTTCCGCCCGCTTCAGGTGACGGGGTGCTGCACCCGGCCTCTCTTCGTTGAAGAACAGGCTCATATTGTTGGGCTGGTTGCGTAGGAACAGTTCCAGCAAATGCTGCTCGTGCAGCACGTTATGCAAGCCTGGGCCGTGCAACGGCGCTTTCGCGTCGGCGGCATGGAAAAGTGAGTTGGCCAGCCGCCGCCATGCCAGCATCTCGGGCCGGGCAAAATCGATCAGCGGGTCGAAGATCAGCGGCCCCGAAATGTCGCGGTCGAGCAGGCGCATGGCAAAGGCGTGCAGCGGTGCCTTGCGGACCTGGACCAGCAACTGGGTGCAGCCCTGCCACCATTTCATCCTGGTCGCCAGGTCGGCGTTGAGGACGGAGGCGATGCTGCGGTCGGTCAGGAATTCGCGCGCGCCGTTGCGGATGGTGGCCGCGCCCGAGATCGGCATCTGGATCAGGTAGAAGTCGCCGAGTTCGCCCGGATCGATCAGCACGTCGGCGCCATAGCTGATGTAGTTCAGCGAGATCATCTCGCCCGGCGCATGATTATGCGTGACTCGAAAAGATTTCCGGTCACCGATGATGTCCAGTCGGTGATTGCAAAACTTCTGGGCGACCCGCTCCCTGGCGCAGTCGAGATCGTTCGACTGAAACAAGACATGGTCTGAAAGCGGTACCCTTCGGACGGACGCCTCTTCCATCAGCATCCTGGCAGACTAGCACCGATCCTTGGGCTGCCAATGAAAATGAGCGGCAGTAGGTCGCGCCGGCAGCATTTTTGCGCTTTCTGGATAGTCATCGCGCAATACGGCTAGTGCTTTAGGAACGTTCGCAGCAATCTCTGCGGTGGAACAAATGAAAGGGTCGCCTCGGGCAGGCCCTTCGAAACAAAGGGAGCATCACATGAGCAATGAACTCGCCAAGGGCATCACGCGCCAGGGCACCGGCCATGCCGGCAAGACCTGGAACATCCTTGGGCAGGTCTATTTTCCGAAGGCGGTCTGTGAGTCGACCTTCGCCTTCGAGACCAACAGCGAGCCGGGCCAGTTCGTGCCAGTGCACACCCATCCCAACCAGGAAGAGTTCATCCTGGTGCAGGAAGGCGAACTCGATCTCAAGCTTGACGGCGAATGGGTCAAGGCCAAGGCGGGCGACCTGGTGCGCATGCCCCGGGGCATTCCGCATGGCTACTTCAACAAGTCGGACAAGCCGACCAAGGCGCTGTTCTGGGTCTCGCCGGCTGGCATGCTGGAAGAGCTGTTCAACAAGCTCGACAACCTCGCCGATCCGGCCGAGGTGGTGAAGGTCTCGGCCCAGCACGAGGTCAACTTCCTGCCGCCGGAAGCCAACGACTAGGCTGCCAGCTTTCATTGAGGAATCTGCCTGACGCGCGCGACTTGGGTCGCGCGCGAAGGCTGTCCCGTGTCCTGGCGAACAAGGAACAACGATATGGTCGACAAGAAGAAAGTCTGCGTTATTGGCGCCGGCGTGAGCGGGCTTGCGGCAGCACACGCCTTCAGACAGCGCGGACACGATGTGGAAATCGTCGAGCGCAGCAACGATCTGGGCGGGGTCTGGGAGCCGGCGCGGTCCTATCCCGACGTGCAGACGCAAAGCCCGAAGGATCTTTATCGCTACACCTCGATGCCTATGCCGGACGACTATCCGGAGTGGCCCAAGGGCACGCAGGTCCACGCCTATCTCAAGAGCTATGCTGAGAAAAACGGCCTCGTTCCGCTCATCCGCTTCGGCACCAAGGTTGTTTCCATGCGGCGGCGGGAAGGGGCGAAAGGCTGGAGTGTCGAGCTTGCCGACGGCGACGGAAAGACCGTGCGCCAGGATTTTGACTTCGTTGCCGTATGCACCGGAAACTTCAGCGAGAAACGCGAGCTCGTGCATCCGGGCCAGCATGATTTCACCGTGGCCGGCGGCCAGGTGCTCCATTCGTCCGAGTACACCGATCCGGCGACGGTGCGGGGCAAGCGTGTCGTGGTGCTCGGTTTTTCGAAGTCGGCGACCGACATTGCGGTCAACGCCGTCAAATCGGGCGCGACTGCGGTCACCATCGTCTATCTCGAGCCGGTCTGGCGCATTCCCTACTTCATCGGCGGCCTGATCAACTTCAAGCGCATCCTTTAT
>JAESFK010000977.1_pt1 | contig 10305 bp, 8 predicted proteins | sample 9269391 | NCBI WGS metagenome assembly JAESFK01 (sample SAMN14506231, study PRJNA617097) | algae metagenome | isolation source: Drouetiella hepatica UHER 2000/2452 and co-occurring heterotrophs from... | place: Slovakia: Slovak Paradise National Park, Hrabusice, Kosice Region | collected 2000-01-01
CTTCACTCCCGTCTGCACGACGGAACTCGGCAATTTGGCCAAGCTCAAGCCGGAATTCGACAGGCGCAGCGTCAAGATCATCGGGCTCAGCGTCGACCCGGTCGACCGGCATGCGAGCTGGGCGCAGGACATCGCCGAGACACAGGGCTTCGCGCCGAACTATCCGATGATCGGCGACACCGAGCTCGCGGTCTCCAAGCTCTACAACATGCTGCCGGCCGAGGTCGAAGGCTCCTCCGAGGGCCGCACCGCCGCCGACAATGCGACGGTCCGCACGGTCTTCATCATCGGACCGGACAAGCGCATCAAGCTGATGCTGGCCTACCCGATGAGCACCGGCCGCAACTTCGACGAGATCCTGCGCGTGATCGATTCGATGCAGCTCACCGCCAAGCACAAGGTCGCGACGCCGGTGAACTGGAAGAACGGCGACGACGTCATCATCCTCGCCTCGGTCTCCGACGAGGATGCCAAGAAGCAGTTCCCCGCTGGGTGGACGACGCTGAAGCCCTATCTGCGCGTCCTGCCGCAGCCGAGGTGAAGGGTGGGGCGAGGCCCCTGTGGTGGCGCGGCGCGGCTGCTCATCGCAACGCATCGTCTCGGCAGATGTAAGTCAGAGGCCACGGAACGTTCGGGCCTCGCTCGGCCACCCTCGTCGCAAACTCCGCCATCGACGCGCTGAAACCGCGCCGGGACGTCGATAATCTCGCCGCGGCCAGCCAGTATGGCCATCCCGGGGTCGATCAAGAGCCTTGATCGACAACCGGTCAGCCGCGTGCGCTCGGCGGCCTACGGCGCGACATAGGCCAGTTCCAGCCTCTGCTCCGGCAGGAGGACGCGGTGGGCGGTCGAGATCGTGCGCGTGCCGGGCGGGCTGGCGACGATCTCGTACATGCGGATCAACCGTGCGCCCTGCAGGTCGCGATCATGCAGGGCAGAGCTTCTCGGGGGGCGGGACTCGGCGATGCAGCGGGTGAATTCGAAGGGCGTGTAGACGGGCAGAGCGTAGGTCTCCCACCCGTCCGATTCAGGCGGACTCGGCCGCTCCATGATCCATTCGGCCGTGGCACCGCTGATGCGGCAGGGTGACGGTGCCCAGGCTCTGAAGGCCTCGAGCATGACGTCCTGAGTGACGTTCCTGAGGTTGCAGATGACCGAGTCCTGGTCGAACACCGTGATGATGGCGCTGATCGCGTCGCCGGGGGCCACGGGCAGAAGGAGAGGCACTTCCTCCGTCTCCTGGCCGCGAGCCCACCACTGGAACCAGGCGTAATACGGGGGTTTTCCCGCCAGGCCGGGCCCGCATCGCTGTTTCGTTCCGATCTGTGGCAGCGACGAGTCGAGGTAGAATTTCTGGCCGTCGAGCCCGATCCAGGTCGAGCTGTGGAATTCCAGTTCGGTGCGGCCTGGCGGGACCGATACCGTGGGCACGACCCAGTCGGCCATCACCGAGACGAAGCTGTGGCCGTCGCGGGGTGAAAGGTAGCCGCCCGACCAGTTGACGCTCTTCTGCGCCGGCTGCGACGTCGGGGCAGCGAGCGGGATCACGGCGGCGTCCGGCCCCGCGGCGGCCATTGCCAGGGCCGGCATGAAGCGCAGAGGGAGACCGTTGGCACGCGGTTGCAGGAACGCCCGTCGAAACTCAGTCGCCAGCGGATTGGACGCCATGGCATTGAGCGCTGGCAGGCCATATCCGATCAATTCCCTGTCGAGCTTGGTCGATGGATCGAAGGTGCCGAGCGGTACGCCGAGGGGCTGAATCCGGCCTGGCCGTGGCGCGATGGTCCCGCCGCCATCGCTCGGATTGTGGCCGGGCATCACGGGAAGGCCCTGTCAGGCGTCCATTCCCGCCTTGCCGCGGCTATCACGGCTTGGCCGAACGATCTGATGACATAATCGGCCGGGTCTTGCGGATCGGGCTCAGCGAGGATGTCGAACACCGCTTCCGCCAGCACCTTCCCAGCCGCCGAGTCGCTCCGATAGTGCAGGCCGGCGATCTCGCGATTGTGCGCAACACGGCGCGCCAGCGCGTTCAACCCCTCCTTCATGGCGTCGGTGTCGCGCTGGGGCAGGGGCGGATCGACCAGCTCCAGCACATGCTGCATGCACAGCGCGATCAGGTGGGCCTGGGTCGCGTGCCCGCTTGGATAGGAGGAATGGCCCGGCACCGGCACCGGCGGCAGCAGCGCCGGACATTGCCAGGACGGGCGCGGCCGGTTGAATTCGTGCTTGAAGTGCAGCGCCGCGAACGACGCGAGCAGGCTCGCGATGTGCAGTACGCGGAAGGTGCGCGGATGCGAGCCGGGCGTCATCGACAGGAATTCCATGAATGTCGTGATGAACTCGACGTCCTGGCTCAGGATTTCGCCCAGCGCCGATGCCCTCTCGTCGCGCGCCATCGCGCAAAGCTTGTCGATCTCTTGCGCCTGCTTCGTCCCCGATGCCGGGTCGTTCGGGTCGACATAGCCGTTGAGGTCGAGCAGGATGTTGGCGAGGTCGTCGTGAATCGCGCCCGGTCCCCAGGTCCTGGCGAAGGGGATCAGGACATCGAACGCATACCAGCGCGCGCCCCAATTGTTGTCGTCGAAGGCGACCGATGGAGCGTTGCCGGCATCGGCGCTGCGGAATTTGACCCGCCTTCTCGCCCCGCTGGATTCGTCGCGGATATGGACCACGCGACGGAGTTCGGCGATGCGTCCCGCGCTGCCCGAGCCGATCGAGTAGGTTTCCATCACGAAGGGGAAATCGGCCCTGTCGGGGACGAACCAGCCGCCCCCCATATCGCCGCTGATGCCGGCGTTACCCGTATTGCCCGTGTTGCCCGTGTTCCCGGTATTGCCGGTCATGGCTCGCCCCCCACGATTGCTGTTACGGCAAAGTCGTTAGGCCTCGGCTCAGTCAGGCAGTCCCGCCTCGCGCAGATGTCCGATCCATTGCTCCAGAACAGGGGGCACGAACGGGCAGCGCGGGACGTAGGAGGTCAATCGAAAATCGGGCTGGACCAGCATCAGGCGGTCGGCCGCGCTTGCGGCCTCCGTCAATCGGCCAGCCGCGACCAAGCTGGCGGCAAGCGTCCGCATTGTAAAGCGAATTGAGGGGTTGTGGGCAACCGCGCTGCGCGCCCAACTGACGGCCTGATCGTAGTCGCCATTGATGTAGTGCGCCTGGGCGAGCATGCCCTCATGCCAGAAGCGATAGGGATCGGCCGGCGCCAGGCGTTGCCCGTTCTCGCCGTGCTGGACCGCCAGGGGGCCGTTCCCGACGAAGCCGCGGGCCGCACTGCTCATCGTCCAGGCCATCGCCACGCTCGGCCCGGCTTCGATCGCCCGGTCGAGGAAGCGCTGTGCCGTGACGGTGTCGTGCAGCAGGAAGGCCTGGACATGGCCGTAGATCGCCAGCGCGAGCGCGTCGTTTCCGTCGCGTTCGACGGCAGCAAGTGCCAGGTCGACGGCGACCCTGGCATCTCCGTCGGGATCGGGCGACCCGAGTTCGCCGACCCGGAAGACATGCCAGAGCGCAGCATAGGTGAAAGGGGGCGCATAGGACGGATCCAGCGCCATGGCCTGTTGCAGGAGCCCTCGCGCGCGGGAGAAACTGTCGGGATCCATCTTGTAGAGCAAGTCGAGGGCCTGGAGCAGCAGGTCATAGGCGGTCATGTTCTGGGGGTGCTGGCGCAAGGCCCGCCGCAGTTCGCGCTCGCGAACATGGGGCGCGATGGTCCTGACGAGCTTGAGCGAGATGCGATCCTGCAGCTCGAACAGCTCGGCCATCTCGCCATCGTAGTGATCGGCGCTGACCACGGCGCCGTTCTCGTTGGCGATGAGCTCGGTGCTGATCCGGACATGGCCGCGGTTTAGCGCGACGGTGCCGTCCATGACGTAGCGAACGCCGAGCCTGCGCCCAATGGCCACCGGGTCGACCCGCTGCCGACCGTATTCCAGTGTCGACCCCCGCGAGATGACGAACAGCTCCTTGAGTCCCGACAGCGACTGGATGATCGAGTCGACGACGCCATCGGCAACGAAGGTCTTGTTGGACCTCGAGCCGTTCATGCGGAACGGGAGGACCGCGATGGACGCCCGCGCATCGACGCCGGCCTGGCTCTCCCCGATCTTGCGGGTAGGTCCCGCCCCCGGCTCGGATCGAATGGCGAAAACGCGCACCGGCCGCTCATGATTGCGCAGGAAGATTTCGCCCATGTCGAACGCGAGCGATCTTGACTCCTCGTCGGCCTGCTCGAAAACCGCCTCCGATATGATCACGCCGCCTTGCTCGGCATAGGATTGCAGCCTGGCGGCGACATTGACGCCATCGCCGAAGATGTCGTCGTTCTCGTGAATGACGTCGGCGAGATGGATGCCCATTCGAAACGCGATACGAAGGGGCAGGGGCTGGTCGGCGGTCGCGACGGCCAACGCGCGCTGCAGGCAAACCGCGCAACGGATTGCCGTGGGTGCGCTGTCGAAGGTCGCCAGAAATCCGTCGCCCGTGTTCTTGACGATCCGCCCGCCATGCTCCTGCACGCAGGGGTCGATCAGGCTGCCGCGCAGGCTCATCAGGCGATGATGAGTCGCTTCCTCCGCCGCCTCGCTGAGGCGCATGTAACCGACGACGTCGGCTGAGAGAATGGCGGTCAGATGGCGTCGCATCTTCGCTACAAAGCTCTCACATCCCGACCGGAAGGCGCCGGTCGAGACGGCCAGTGCAGGATCAAGCTTCGCTGAATGCTGGCATGAGAGCTGTGCGCGGTCCACCTCTATGCGGACCGGCGGCAGCGCCGGGGCCATGGCGCGGAGGCGCGATCAAACACGATTCCGCGAGATGCGATCGATGGGCGGTCGACCCGGTTTTGAAGCGAGCGCGACCGCCAATCCGAATTATTGAGACAAATCAGTAATCTGCTCGCGTTACTTCGGATCCCAATACAGCGCCTCGATGCGCGGCATCCCGATGTCGCTCAAGGTATGATCGTCGAGTGGCTCCGGGTCGAAGCGGGCTCGCCGGTCGTCGCTGGTCCGAGATAGCCAGCGACGAAAATTTCCGGCTCCCCGCGACAACCGTCCCACGAACGGGAATTCCCCCGTCCGGCTGGCCTGCGCAACGTCGCGCAGCGGCTCCAGATCTGCTATCGTCAAGGGCGCTTGGTGACGGCTCACGGCGTTGTACACGATGCAACTCCCTTCCTGGATCGGCTTTCTCCCTGATCGCGATGAGCGATCGCGGCGGCTGATGGCGATGGCTTTCTGGAGTGTTTCCGCTTCGAGTTCTGTGCGCTGGATCACATAAGCTCCGGCTGCTCGGCGGAGCCGGTCGTCGAGGTCGCGGGATGAACGAGGGACATCATCGCATTGCGAGCCTGCTGTCGGCGAACCCGTTCTTTTCCGGCCTGGTCCAAGGCACGCTCGAGAGGATCGCAGGCATCTGCAAGCCGCACCATCTCGCTGCGCGCGAGGTTCTGTTCCTCAAGGGAGACCCGAGCGATGGGCTCTATGCCATCCGGCGAGGATTGATCCGCATCGGAACGACCGATGATCTCGGGCAGCAGATGACGATGAACATTCTCGGAGGCGGCGACGTCTTCGGCGAGATTTCGCTGCTCGATGGCCGCTCGCGAACGGCGGATGCGGTGGCGATGGAGGACACCGAGATGTTCTTCCTGCCACGGCGCGACCTTCTGAGCCTGCTCAAGAGCGAACCCTCGATCGCGCTGCAGTTGATCGTGCTCCTGTGTGCCCGGCTGCGCGACATCATCGAGCGGATGGAGGAGACGACGTTCCTGTCCGCCGAGACGCGTCTGGCGCGTCGGATTCTGATGCTCGCCACCGACTACGGCGCGGAGGTGCATGCCTCACAGGAAGAACTGGCATCGCTTGCCGGCGTGACGCGCGAAACGGTGAACCGCCAGCTCCAAAGCTGGAAGCGCAGCGGCGTTCTCTCCCTTGGGCGTGGGCGGCTGATGATCCATGATCTTGAAGACCTAAGGCGGCTCGCGAAGGTCGGGGCGATCTGAAACTGGGGCGCGCGCCTTGCGGCCGCCCGTTTTCTATTTTGAGTGGAGCGCGGCGGCGAAGACGGATACCGGCCGGTCGAACCCCTTCAGGGCGCGTGGGGCGAGTTCGACGAGGCGCAGGCGTGAGCCGACCGCGTTGGCCGCAGCGCGATCAACCAGGATCTCGCAGTCATGTGCACCCGAGCACAGACGTGATGCGAGGTTCACGACGTTGCCGATCGCGGTGTAGTCGAGCCGCCCTTCGGAACCGATCCGCCCGACGGTCGCCGGGCCCATTGCGAGACCGACGCCGAAGCCGAGGCGGTGGTCGAGCTGTTGCCGGTCAGCCAGGAGTTTCTGCACGTTCGACTGCATGTCGCGAGCCATCTCCACGGCCCGCAAGGCCGGATCAGGGCAGGGCACCGGAGCGTTGACCAGCACCATCGCGCCGTCGCCGGAAAAATTGGTCAGCGTGGCACCATGGGTGCTGACCACTCTTTCGAGAGCGTCGTAGTATTCGCCCAGCAGATGAATGACGGTCTCAGGCTCGGCACGCGCCGAGAAGGCTGTGAATCCCCGCAGGTCGCAAAAGACCACGACCACTTCGACACGCCGGCCGTCCAGCACATGGTCGTCACCGCTGCGGTCGATCAGTTCGGCCACTTGCGGCGCGAGAAAGCGCTTGAGCCGGCTGATGCGTTCCGAGCGCTCCTGTGAAACCGCCAACTCGCCTGCCATCTCGTTGAAGCGGGCCGCAAGCCGCTCGAATTCGTCCCCCGTTATGATGTCGATCCGGTGGTCGAACTGTCCGGCGCCGATCCTGGCGACCCCGTCCTCCAGAATCAGGATCGGCCGGGTCATGCGCTGGGTGAGCCAGTAGGCGAGTGCTGCCGCGAGGGCTGCGCCCGCAACCAGCAGGCCCAGCGTGCGCCAGAGAGCCGCGTAGATCGGGCCGAATGCCTCGGCGAGTGGCTGGCTGACGATGACGCTCCAGCCGGCCGCCGAGATCGGCGCCATCGCCGCCAGCACGGTGTTGCCCGCCAGGTCCCGGCCGGCGATTGCTTCGCCCGGGCGAGCGAGAATGGCTGACCGCAAATCCCGGAGGGGCCGTGTCGCGGCTTCATCGGCCCGCAGCACCAGGCTGATGTCGGGATGAGCGATGAGCCGGCCTTGCCGATCGAGCACGAAAGCCTCCCCGGTACGCCCGACCCGTATCGCCGAAATCACATCCCAGATGAGTTTGAGGTTGACCTCCGCGACGGCAACGCCGGCGGTCGGGCGATTGCCCGCGACTGCGACCGTCATGAAGGGTTCCGAGCCGCGCTGAAACGTGACCGGCCCGAACCAGGCACGGTCCTCGCGAGCGCCCGTCACGGCCGGATTGGCGGAATGGTCGTCACCTCCCTCGACCCGGTTCAGGCCGATGCGAGACACGAACAGGCGCTCCTTGCCGGCGGCGTCGACGAGGCCGAGGCTAAGGACGGCCGGGACCTGGCGCAGCAGGAGCAAGGCGTCGAGCCTGCGCCTTTCGTCGGCATTCTCCGTCCACGGCAATTGCACCGTCCATCCGAGCTGGTCCCGGATTCCTTCCATGAAATCCTGGATCTTCGCCGCAGCCGCCCGCGCTTCGGCATCGAGCAAGTCGTTCAGCCCAGCCCGCCGGTCGCGATACCCGAACCAGGCCTGGCTGCCACCCGCGATCAGAAGCGGCACGACGACCGCCGCGAACAGCGCGAGGAAGTACTTGCTGAACAGCGACATTCGCGGTGCGGCGAGTGGATCGGGCAAAGTCTTGGCTCTCCGCACGGCGCGCCGGCCAGGTCATTCGATCAGCGGCTCATTCGATCAGAGGCTCATTCGATCACGAGGTCGGCGCTGCTCAGAAGCGAGGGCGGAAAGGCAAGGTCGAGGGTCCGGGCGGCCTTGAGATTGATGCACATCTCAACCTTCGTGACGCGCTGGACCGGAAGCTCGGACGGTTTCACGCCCTTGAGGATGCGGCCGGCATAGATGCCGGTGTGGCGGTGCGACTGTTCGAAATCGCCGCCGTAGCTCATCAGGCCGCCAGCAAGCGGGAAATCGCGGGATTGCGTGATCGCAGGCACGGCATGAGCGACGGCGAGCGCGGCCAATTGCGGACTGCGATAGGCGAAATACGGATCGGAGCTGAAGACGAGGCCTCCCGCACGCATCTGAGCAGCGCCTGTGAACAGGGCGTCGAATTCCTGTTCGGCACTGGCCTCGAGGATGCGCAGCTCCAATCCGAGGCTGCCTGCGGCAGTCTGGAGGTTTCCCAATTGCGATTTCGCCGTCGGGCTGGCCGGATTGACGGCGGCCGCGAACAGCTTGATGCCCGGGCGCAGTTCGCTCATGAATTCCAGCCGCTTGCGCGAGAGTTCGACACTCAGGCTCGAGACGCCGGTGAGATTGGCGGCCGGCCGGGACAAGCTGTCCACCACGCCGAGCGCGATGGGATCGCCGCCCATCTCGAAAACGACCGGAATGCTGGACGTCGCCGATTTGGCCGCGAGCGCAACCTCCGCGCCGCCCGGCGCGACGATCACGCTCACCTGACGGTCGGCCAAATCCTTCGCCAGGGCCGGCAACCGGCGGTACTGGCCTTCCGCCCAGCGATAATCGATCGTGACATTGCGCCCCTCGATGTATCCGGCCTCGGCCAGTCCGGCCCGGAAGGCCGCAAGACGGCTGGCGTAGCGGTCCGGCGTTTCCGAGCCGAGATATCCGATGACCGGCATCGGGGGGCGCTGCGAATAGGCCGGGAACGCCCACGATGTCACCGCTGCGCCACCCAGCGCGATGACATCGCGCCTTGTTCGATCGGCGGACTTGGCCGAGGCGGAGGGCACGAAACGCAAGGCCGTCTCTCCTTCCAACCAACATCGCCTGTCAGCGTGAAGCGCTCAATCTTATCCTATGCGCTCGGCCGCGGTATAGTTGGCAGCATGGCCGTGATTCATCGCCGCGCGATGACCACTTCCAGATACGTGCTCGGCACGACCACCGTGCCGTCTCCGGAGCGGTTGAAACGGGCGATCAGCGCTTTCAGATCCTGCTCGAGTGCGAGTTGGGCCGGCGGCGCCAGGGCCGCGAATGCCTTGAGGACAGGTCCGTAGAACCCCCTGAAGACCTCGAGCCAATGCTCCGGCGAGCGATATCGGAAGACGAAATGGCGTTCCGTTGCCTCGATCGTGGCGTCGCGAGGGTCGAAAAGCTCGGCAAGCCGCGCCCGGGTGCCCCAAAGCGCCGGCGAGCGCGCGCCGGGCGGCGGCGCAACATGCTGCCCGATCGTCTTGAAGAGCTGGCCGATGAAGCCCTCGGGAGTCCAGTTGGCCATCCCGATCTTGCCGCCGGGCCGGCAGACGCGCACGAGTTCGCCGGCGGCGCGCTCCTGGTCGGGCGTGAACATCACGCCGAAGGTCGAGAGGACGACGTCGAAGCTGGCATCGGGGAAGGGCAGGGCTTCCGCATCGGCCTCGCGAAACACCATCTCCAGGCGCTCGGCTCCGGCCCGCTCGCGGGCGCGGTCGAGCAGGGCGCCGACATAGTCCGTGCTCGTCACCTTGCACCAGCGCCGGGCGGCCGCCAGGCTGGCGTTGCCGTTGCCGGCGGCGACGTCGAGCACCGTCTGTCCCGCACGGAGGTCGAGCGCCTCGCAAAGGCTCTCTCCAACGATTTGCAGGGTGGTGCCGACGACGGCATAATCGCCCGACGACCAGGCGCCATGCTGGCGGACCTTGATCGCGGCAAAATCGACGGTTGGTGCGGTTTGGCTCTGGATCGTGGCAGTGTCTGACATCGCTCGCTCTCCTTGTGAGGGCCGTACTGCTGTGATGCGGCCCATCCCTGTGACTGCAGGGGCAGGCCTGTCGTCGCGAAAGCTGTGACGATGCCGCCGAGAGTACTGGCCACTCGTGGAAACGAGCGTGGGAGCCGGTGTGGAAATGGCCGTGGAATCCGACCTTGCCAGCGTCGCCGGTGCGAGCCCCGCCTTGCACGTGCGGCTGCTGGGACCGCTGGCGATCCGAAAAGGCGGGACACTTCTGGCGCTTCCCGGTTCGCGGAAGGTCCGTGCGCTCTTCGGCTATCTTGCGCTGGCACCGCAGCCGGTCACGCGGACCCGGCTTTGCGAACTGCTCTGGGACGTTCCTAACGATCCGCGCGGCGAACTGCGCTGGTGCCTGAGCAAGATCAGGCACCTCGTCGACGAACCTGGCCGGCAACGGGTTCGCGCGCAGGCCGACACGGTACAGCTCGACCTGGCCGATTGCGGCGTGGATGCGCGCGACATCGCGCAT
>JAESFK010000978.1_pt1 | contig 10298 bp, 10 predicted proteins | sample 9269391 | NCBI WGS metagenome assembly JAESFK01 (sample SAMN14506231, study PRJNA617097) | algae metagenome | isolation source: Drouetiella hepatica UHER 2000/2452 and co-occurring heterotrophs from... | place: Slovakia: Slovak Paradise National Park, Hrabusice, Kosice Region | collected 2000-01-01
AGCCCGGCGCGGCCGCGGCGGTTCAGCAGGTCGATGAGCACGGCGGCGTCCTCGAGGGCCATCGCGGCGCCCTGCCCGGAGCTCGGCGACGGCGCGTGCACCGCGTCGCCGACGAGCACGCTCGCCCGGCCGTGCCAGGTCGGCACCCGGGCGAGGTCGTGGGTGTTGTCGCCGGCCAGCTCGAGGCGCCCGGCCTCGATGAGCTCGGCGGCCGGCCCGGCGTCGGCCGAGGCGAGGTCGGCGAGGTGCCTGCGCCACTCCTCGTCGCTGGTCGCGGCACGCTCCTCGCGCGTGACCTGCGGGCGCGGCTCGTTGACGAACCACACGACCCGCCCGTCGGTCAGCGGGAAGCCGCCCGTGAAGCAGCGCCGGCCGAAGACGAAGTGCCACGCCCCGGGTTCGAGCCGCTCGCTCCACGGGGTGCCGGCCGTGATGCCCCCGACGTTGACCATCCCCACGTAGCGCGGCGGTGGTGCCTGCGGGTCGAGGGTGGTGCGCAGGTGCGACCACACGCCGTCGGCCCCGACGACGACGTCGCCGCTCACGCGGGTCCCGTCGGCCAGGACCACCGCCGGCTGCTCGCCGTCCTCGAACGAGGCCACCGTCGCCCCGAGCCGGAGCTCGGCCCCGGCCGCGACCGCCGCCTCGACGAGCAGGGCGGAGAGGGCCGAGCGCTTCATCGTCAGGGCGACCGTGCCGCCGGCCAGCGGCGTGCCGAGCGGCACCTCGCCGAGCAGCCGCCCGCCCGTACTGAAGAGCCGGTTGGTCCGGGCGGGCCATCCCACCGCGCGCGCGGCGTCGAGCACCCCGAGCCGGTCGAGCACGTCGAGGCCGTTGGGCGCCAGCGTGATCCACGACCCCTCGTCGGCATCGACGTGTCCGCGTCGCTCGAGCACCCTGACGTCCAGCCCGACCCGGCAGGCCGCGAGCGCCGTGGCCGCCCCCGCGACCCCTCCTCCGACGACGAGTAGCCTCATCCTCGACACCCTTCAGTACGACGATCAAACATTTCGATTATCGAAAGAGTAGGTGGATGGACCAGCGCGGTCAACTCGTCGCGTCGCTCGGCGACGCGATGCAGCGCTACCAGCGCAGCGTCCAGGCCTACGACGACGCCGTGGGGCGCGCCCTCGACCTCGGCCCGGCCGACCTGCGCTGCCTCGACTGGCTCGTCGACGGGCCCAAGACGGCCGGCACCCTGGCCACCGCCACCGGACTGCGCCCCGCGGCCACGACGGCCCTCATCGACCGCCTCGAGGCCCGCGGCCTCGTCGAACGGGTGCGCGACGAGTCCGACCGGCGCAGGGTCCTCGTCCGGATGACCGACGAGGGGTCGCGCTCGACGTACGCGATGTACGCCCCCCTCGTCGAGGAGGGAGCCGGGCTCTTCGACGGCGTCACCGACGCCCAGCTGCGTGCCATGGCCGCCCTCCTCGAGCGGATGCGCGAGCTGACCGAGCGGCACTCCGAACGCCTCCGCCAGGGCTGACGCCCCCTCGGGCGACATCGCCCGTCGCCGCTCACGCATCCGCCGCCGCTGACGCACCCGCCGCGCCCGCACCCGCCGGTCGAGGTGAAACCCGACCGGATCCCGGTCCTCCATCACCTCGAACCGACAACCCTGCGCCCACCGCACACCGCGCCGGCACCTTCGACAGCAGGCCGCCGGGGCACCGGAGTGGTCGGCGGCGGCTCGCGGGTCACCCAGACTGGGGGGATGCTGCTCGAGGGGTCCCACGTCCTGCTCACCGGCGCGACGGGGACCATCGGGTCCGCCCTCGCGGCCGGGTTCGCCGCGCGCGGCGCCCGGTTGACCCTCCTGGCCCGCGGCGCCGGCCCCCTCGCCGACCTCGCCGACCGGCTCGGGGCCACCGCCCTCCCCGCCGACCTCACCCGCACCGACGAGCTGCCCGCCGTCCTCGCCGGAGCCGAGGACCGCCACGGCCCGGTCGACGTGCTCGTGCACAACGCCGGCGTCGAGGTCCTCGACGAGCTCGCCGACGCCGACCCCGCCGAGCTGGCCGCCGCCGTCGCCCTCAACCTCACGGCCCCGCTCGTGCTGACCCGCCTCGCGCTGCCCGGCATGCTGGCGCGGCGGCGCGGCCACGTCGTCGCGGTGTCCTCGCTCGCCGGCGTCGCGAGCTTCCCCGGGCTGGCCGCCTACGGCGCGACCAAGGCCGGGCTGACCCACGCGGTGGCCGGCCTACGACTCGAGCTGCGCGGCACCCCGGTCCGGACGACGACGGTCGAGGTGGGGCCGGTCGAGTCGCCGATGATGGACCGCATCACCGAGCACCCGCCCACGGCACGCGCGTTCGCCCGTGCCCACGGCCTGCACGTGCTGCGCAGCCTCGGGGCCGACGAGGTCGCCCGAGCCGTCGTCGACGCCGTCGCCCGCGACCGGACGCACGTGCGCCTGCCCCGCCGGGCCACACCGCTGGCCGCGGTCGCCGCCGCGCCCCGCGCCCTGGTCCGCGCCGCCCTCACGGGCATCCCGACGGCGACGGCCACGCGCGTCGCACCGTCGACCGGCAGCCGGACGGGGACCCGATGAGCCCGCGCCCGGTCCGCCGCAAGATCGCCGTCGCCACCTGGCGCGCCCCGACCGAGGGACGCATCCACGCCCGCACCGAGGTCGACGTCTCCGCCGCGCTGGCCCACCTCGAGGGCCTGCGGGCGAGCAGCGGCGTCCGGGTCACCCTCACCCACCTCGTCGGCGCCGCGCTCGGGCGGGCCCTGCGCGAGGTCCCCGAGGCCCGCTCCCGCGTCGTGCTCGGCCGGCTGCGGACCACCGACGACTGCACCGTGGCCTTCGCCGTCGACGTCGAGGACGGCTTCGACCTCGCGCCCGTCCGGGTCGCCGACGCTGACCGCCTGACAACCGTGCAGGTCGCCGAGCGCGTCGAGGGAGCCGTCTCGGGTGTGCGCGGCGGCACGGACCGCCACCACCGCCGGAGCAACGCCCTCGTGCGCCTCGTCCCGACGTGGGGGATGCGCCCGGTGCTCGACGTCGCGAGCCTGCTCGTCGGCGGGTTCGGGGTGCCCGCCTTCGGCCAGCCGGCCCGTCCGCTCGGCACGGCGTTCGTCTCCAACGTCGGCACCCTCGGGCTCGACGAGGCCTTCCTCGCGCCGGCGCCGTTCGCCCGGACCGCGGTCTACCTCGCGGTGGGTGCGGTGCGCGAGCGCCCGGTCGCCGTCGACGGCGAGGTCGTCGTGCGACCGGTCAGCGTCCTCGTCGCGACCGCCGACCACCGCGTCCTCGACGGCGCGCACGCCGGGCGCCTCCAGAAGGTCCTCCTCGAGCTGCTCGCCGACCCGGCCCGCCTCGACGTCCCGGGGTCCGGCGCCCGGGCCTGACCCGCCGGCACACGACGAGGGCCCGTCCGGTGCGGACGGGCCCTCGTGGTGTCGTGCGACGTGCCGGCGTCAGGGGGCGCTGCCCGGCTCCATCTGCTGGGCGAGGTACTGCGGCACGCCGATCCGCTCGATGGCGTCGAGCTGGGACTCGAACCAGTCGGCGTGCTTCTCCTCGTCGCGGACCATCTCCTCGAAGATGGCGGCCGACCCGTGGTCGCCGAGCGCGTGGCACTCCTTCGCGGCCCCGTTGAACTGGGCGATGGCCACGAGCTCGCTGGCGTGGGCCAGGCGGAGCATCTCCTCGGCCGTCTCGCCGACGGTGAGGGGGAGGAGCTTCTGGATGTTGGGGTGGCCCTCGAAGAAGAGGATCCGCTGGATGAGGGCGTCGGCGTCGCGCATCTCGTCGATGGACAGGTCGTAGAAGACCTTGCCGAGCCGGGTGAAGCCCCAGTTGTCGAGCATGCGGGCGTGGAGGAAGTACACGTTCGTCACGGTGAGCTCGAAGGACAGGGCCTCGTTGAAGAGCTCGACGACACGGCGGTCAACTGGCTGCACGGATGGTCTCCTCGTCGATCGTCGACACCCGCAGGTCGTCCATCGTGCGGGCCCGGAAGACGTCATGCTCGCAGACGAGGGCCTTGACCGTGAAGACGCAGCCGCCGCAGTCGGTGCCGGCGCCGGTCGTGCGGCAGACCTCCGCGAGGGTGACCGCACCCTCCTCGACCGCCCGGGTGATCGCCGAGTCGTTGACGACCTTGCAGTGGCAGACGATCACGCGTCCCCCTCCCGGGTCCCGGCCGCGGCCGGTCCGCGGAGTCAGGGTTACCTAACCACAAGAAGGTGAGGCTCACCTAATAAGTGCCCAGGATGTGGCCGGGTGGACGATGCGGGGCCCGGCTAGCGTGGGGCCGGTGGAGACCTCGCCCGCCCGGATGCGGCCGGCCACCGTGCACGACGCGGCCGGCCTCTACCGCGTCTGTCGTCTGACCGGTCTCGTCGGCGGCGACGCCTCGGCCCGGCACGCCGACCCCGACCTGCTCGGTCACGTCTGGGCCGGGCCGTACCTCCATGCGCCGGGGGCGGTGGCCGTCGTCGTCCAGGACGACCGGGGGGTCGCCGGCTACTGCGTCGCCGCGGCCGGCACCACGGCCTTCGAGGACTGGCTCGAGTCGGAGTGGCTCCCCCCGCTGCGCGCACACCACCCGGCGGGGTCGGGTGCGACGCCGGACGACGCCGCGCTGGTCCGGAGGCTGCACGCGTGGCCGCGCACCGACCCCGGGCTGGTCGCCGCGTACCCGGCGCACCTGCACGTCGACCTCCTCCCGCGGCTCCAGGGCCGGGGGTGGGGTCGCCGGCTCGTCGGGGCCGTGCTCACCGAGCTGGGGTCACGCGGGGTGGGCGGGCTGCACCTCGTCGTCGACACGGCGAACACGGGCGCCGGCGCCTTCTACGAGCGCCTGGGCTTCACCCTCCTCGCGGCCGACGACGGCGGCCGCATCTACGGCAGGAGTCCGCTGCCCTGAGCCACCTCGCCGCGCCACACGGGGGGCTCGGCGGGGGTGAGCGCGGGGTCGTCGTCCGCGAAGGTCCGGATGCGACCGACCTCCGTGTGCGGGCCCTCGAAGCGCACGGTGACCCGGCCGACCCCGCTGCCCTGCACCCATCCCCGGCCGTGCTCGGCGTGCTCGACGTCCTGCCCGGGACGCCAGCCCGGACGGCCCGGTGCCGGCTCGGGGGCGTCGACGACCTCGACCTGCTCGGACGGACGCGCCTCGGGTGAGCCCCCGGCATCCGGGCGGTCGAAGTCGTCGGCCGTGGTGTGGACGGCGGGCAGCGGTTCGTCGAGGAGCCCGTCGAGCAGGTCGGGCTGGGTGTAGAGGGAGAGGCCGGAGACGCCGACCCCGAGGAGGCGCAGGCCGTCCGCGACGTCGAGGCCGGCGAGCAGGCGCTCGGCGTGCCGCACCACGACCGCGTCGTCGTCGGTCGGCTGGTCGAGGGTCGTCGAGCGGGTGAGGGTGCTGAAGTCGTGCCGGCGGACCTTGAGCACCACCGTGCGGCCGGAGAGCCCGTCGTCCCGCAGGCGCGCGCCGACCCGGGTCGTCAGGTCGCGGACGTGGCGGCCGAGGGTGACCCGGTCGGTGACGTCGCTCGGGAAGGTGGTCTCGGCGGAGACCGACTTCGCGGCCCGCTCGGTGACCACCTCGCGGTCGTCGACGCCGCGCGCGAAGGCGTGCAGCTGGGTGCCGTGCGCCCTGCCGAGGAGGGCGACCGCCTCGTCGAGCTCGAGGGCCGCGAGCCGCCCGACGGTGCTCACCCCGTGCGCCGCCAGCCGGGCCGCCGTCGCCGGGCCGACGCCGGGCACGGCACGCACCGACATCGGGGCGAGCCGCTCGGCCTCCTCGCCGGGCGGGACGACGAGCAGGCCGTCGGGCTTGGCGAGGTCGGAGTGGATCTTCGCGACGAGCTTGCTCGTGCCGGCACCGACCGAGGCGGTCAGGCCGGTCCGCTCGTGGATGCGGGCGCGCAGGTCCTCGACGAGCGCGGTCACCGACTCGACGGTGGCCTCGGGGTGGCTCGGGGTGAGGTCGAGGTAGGCCTCGTCGATGGAGACCTGCTCGACCAGGGGGGTGAGGGTGCGGGCGAGGTCCATCACGTGGACGGAGGCGTCGCGGTAGGCCTCGAAGCGGGGTGCGAGGTAGGCGGCGTGCGGGCAGCGGCGGCGGGCCTCGGCGGTCGGCATCGCGGAGTGCACGCCGAAGGCGCGGGCCTCGTAGCTGGCGGTCGAGACCACGCCGCGCCCACCGACCCCGCCGACGACGACCGGCTTCCCGCGCAGGGAGGGCTTGTGGAGCTGCTCGACGGCGGTGAAGAAGGCGTCGAGGTCGAGGTGGAGGATCACCGGCCGCGAGCGCACGGACCCAGTCTGCAACGCGCTCCCGACGCCCGGTGCCGGGTCCTGCGGTGTGCGTCTCCACAGGATCTCCACACGATGCCCACCCGCCACCCCCCGGAGCGGACGACGGCGTCACGCAGGATGGGGGCATGCCATCCGGGGGGATCCCACGTCCACTGCTCGCCGTCCTCGCACTCCTCGTCCCGGCGTGCGTGGCGTGCTCGCCGGCCGGGAGCGACGCCGTCCAGGCACTGGCGGTCGGCGCCGTGGCGCGAGGCCTCGAGCAGGCGCTCGCCGGATGGCAGGTGACGACGCGCACCCAGCTGAGCGCGCTCGTGCGCGACAGCCGTGACACCGTCGTCGACCCGGAGCGCACCGACGTCGGCTTCGGCGGGATCGACTACGCGACGTACGGCACCGACGACCAGGAACTGTCCGAGGACGACGCCGTGCCGCTCGTCGTGTGGCACCGCACCGTCGGGGGCGGGCCGTTCGTCGACGACGGAGGACGGTGGCACGTCGTCTGCGCGCGACTCTTCGTCGACCGGTCGGCCGCGGCGCTCGTCGGGGAGGTCGTCCGGTGCCCCGGCGAGGTGCCGTCCGAGCCGTCGACGCCCTCGGGCGACGCGTCGGCGAGACACCTCGACCTGGAGGCTCCCGGCGGCGGGACCCTCGTGACGGGTGACCCGCCCCGACAGGGAGCTCCTGCGCCTCCGCTGCGTGCCGCGGCCCCCGAGAAGGCCGACCCCTGCTGGGGCGACGACCTCGACCTGGCCCTCGGCCCGACGGAACGGCTCACGGGGACGGACGCGGCACCGCTGCTCGTCGTCAACACCGGCACGCTGGCGTGCCGCCTCGGACCGGTGACGGACCTCGTCCACTCCCGGGCCGGTGAGCGCGTCCCGCTGCGCACCGCCCTGACGGGCGGTGAGGTCGTGCTCGCGCCCCGGGAGTCGGCACGCTCCCTGCTGACGTGGCGTCCGTCGCAGCGCTCGGGTTCAGCTGCACCCCAACGGCTCTCCGTCGCAGGACCGGCCGGAGGCGAGCTGCTGCCGGTGCGGCGCGGAAATCCCGGCACGCCGGGGGTGCTGGCGGTGGACCCCGGCGCCGACGTGGCCGTCTCGCGATGGCAGCGCTCCGGGTACGGCGTCACCTCCGGCGACGGCTCTCGGCGTCCGGACGTCGCACGAGAGTGCACACCCGACGAGCTGGCCGTGACCAGCGAGCGCGTCGACCCGGGGAGCGGGCAGCCCCCACCACCCTCGGTCCGGGTCCTGTCGACCGCCGTCACCGCGTGCCGGCTGCGTCCCGGGACCGGGTCCCTCCCCGGCGGTCTGCCCGAGGCCGTCCCGGCCCCGGTGGTGGTGCTGGCGCCGGGCGGGTCGACGGAGGTGCGAACGCTCGCCCCCGGGCCGGACCGGCCGGGCGAAGTGCTCGTCGCGGGACGCTGGGTGCGCGTGCGTGCCGCGACCTCGGGGTGAGGCGCCCGGCGCCGTGCAGCCGCCGGTCAGTCGGCGGCCAGCCGCTTCTGCCGCCGGGTGTCGCCCGCGTTGAGCGCCCACAGGACGAGCAGCGGCTGGAAGAAGAGGCGGGCGAGGCGCTTCTCGTCGGTGTCGAGGCCGAAGCCGTCCTTGCGCTCGAGCCACTGCGCGACGTTGCCGGGGAAGACCGCGACGAAGAAGAGGGCCCCGAGCCGGCCGACCCGGGCGCGGGAGGGCTGGCGCCAGGCGAGCAGCGTGGCGGCGCCGAGCGCGATCTCCGCGTATCCGGACCACACGACGACGTCGTCGGGGTCGGCGGGCATCCACTCGGGCACCTGGGCGCGGAACTCCTCGCGCTGCGTCGTCAGGTGCAGGGTGCCCGCCGCGACGAGGAAGGCGCCGAGGCCCACCTTGCCCGCGCCGCGCAGGGCACGACCGAGGGTCTCGCGCCGGGTGGGGGTCTCGTCGTCGCGGGGAGTCATGACCCCATTCTGCGAGGTGGAGGCGGGGCGCGGGGCGAGGGCTCCGGACGGGTGTACGCCGGAGTGCTCTCGGTTGCCCCGGATGCTGACTCATCCGAGAGTCCCCGCACCCCCTCCCGTCCCTCCGGCCGTCTCCGGGGCGGTCACCGACCACGCGCCCGCGCGGTTACCGGCCGGTAGGATGCCCGGATGAAGAGGCCCGACCTCACCGTCCTCGCCATCCCCGCCTTCGTCGGGGCGATGGCCGCCGAGTACTGGTGGCAGAAGCGGAACCCGGCGCCGGCCGGCACGACCCGCGCCGGTGACTACGAGCTGGCCGACACCGTCGCGAGCCTGACGATGGGAGTCGGCAGCCTGATCGCCCCCTTCGTCGCGCAGCGCCTGCTCGACCCGGTGACGCCGGGCCGCGGTCGGGCTGCGCGCTGGCTGATGGGTACCGCCGTCGCCGCGTCGGCCGCCACCACGGTGCTCGACGTGCTCCGGCGCCATCGGGCCGAGGGTGGGCTGCCCGAGGCGGGGTCGATCCCCGAGGACGCGCGCCAGGTCCGCCGCGTCGGGGTTCCCGGCGACGGGGCATCCGGTGGCGAGCCGCTGGTGCTGCGCCGCGTCACCGGTGGGACGGCGGTCGCCGCCGTCGCCTCGACCGCGCTGACCGTGGCGACCACCTGGTCGGCACAGACGAGCGGCACCCGGTTGTTCGCGACGAACCGCCGCGACCTCGGCACCGGCCTGCTGGCCAACGTCGTCGCGCTGCTCGGCTGGGACGCCATCTACTACTGGAACCACCGCTTCAACCACGAGAGCCGGTGGCTGTGGGCGATGCACGTCGTCCACCACAGCAGCGAGCGGTACAACCTCTCGACGGCGCTGCGCCAGCCCGTCGCCGAGGGCCTGACGATGAGCGTGCCCTACGGCCTGCTCGCGCTGGTCGGGGTGCGGCCCAGCGTCATCGAGAACGCCCGCGCGCTCAACCTCATCTACCAGTTCTGGATCCACACCGAGGCCATCCGCTCGATCGGCTGGCTCGAGAAGGTGCTCAACACCCCGTCGCACCACCGGGTGCACCACGGGTCGAACTCGCGCTACCTCGACCGCAACCACGGCAGCATCCTCATCGTCTGGGACAAGCTCTTCGGCACCTTCGAAGAGGAGGACGAGCCCGTCGTCTACGGCCTGACGAAGAACATCGACACGTACAACCCGGCGGTCATCGCGACCCACGAGTGGCGCGACATCGGTCGGGACATCGCCGGCTCGCGCACGTGGGGCGACCGCTGGTCGTTCCTGGTGCGCGGACCGGGATGGGCCTACGACCGGCACCGCGCCCTGGCGGCGGCCGGAGACCCCGCGATGTCCCCGGCGCCCGCCGTCCCCGTCGCCGGCTGACCCGCTCAGCCGATGGCGTCCGCCGCCACCTCCGGGCGCCCGGCCTCGATGGCGTCGAGGACGGCCGTCGCGACGACCTGGGGGTCCAGCCCCTCCGGCAACCTCGGCGCGGTGCCGGCGAGCGGACGCGTCGCGAGCCCGGTCTCGGTGTGCGGCGGCCGGATGTCGATGACGTCGACCCCCTGGCGCCGCAGCTCGCGGGTGAGCGCGCGGTCGGCGGCGGTCAGCGCGGCCTTGCTGGCCGAGTAGGCGGCCATCCCGGCCATCGGCTGCTCCGCGACGACGGCGCTCAGCTGCGCGACGAACCCCCGGGACTCCTCGAGCAGCGGCAGCACCCGGCGCAGGAGGAACAGCGGGCCGAGGACGTTGGTGAGGAAGAGCTCCTCGATGACGGCGTCGTCGGTGTCGGCGAGGTTGCCGAAGGCCACCACCCCGGCCGCGTTGACGACGCCGTCGAGCCGGCCGTGGTTCTCGCGGACGGCATCGACCAGGCGGCTGCCGAGCTCGGCGTCACCCAGCTCGCCGACCACGGTGAGGCTGTCGTCGGGCAGGCCGACGGCGGCCAGCCGGGACGCGTCGCGGCCGACGAGGACGGGATGCCCGCCGCGGTCCGCGACGCCGCGGGCGACGAGCGAGCCGAGGGCACCACTCGCCCCGACGACCGCGACGACGGAGTCCTGCAACGCGTGGGAGGCCATG
>JAESFK010000979.1_pt1 | contig 10297 bp, 15 predicted proteins | sample 9269391 | NCBI WGS metagenome assembly JAESFK01 (sample SAMN14506231, study PRJNA617097) | algae metagenome | isolation source: Drouetiella hepatica UHER 2000/2452 and co-occurring heterotrophs from... | place: Slovakia: Slovak Paradise National Park, Hrabusice, Kosice Region | collected 2000-01-01
GACACGGCCCGCTTCATGAAGACGCCTTTCTGGATCGCCGATGGCGCGCTGTCGGTAGAGCACCCCAACCAGATCAACATGTTTGCTCCCGCGGCGGTCAATCGCCATGAGCGCGACGACGACGAAGCCGCCACCGGCTGATTTTTCCGAAATCACTCAACGCTGAAAGGAACCGGCCATGGCCGAACAGCAGAAACTCGACTCGCATGCCATCGAACTCGTGACCGCACTGGCCACAGAAGGCACGACGCCTTCGATCATGCACATCACCACCTCCGGCCTTGGCGCCGGCTTGCCTGCTTCGTTGCCGGTCGCTTTTGACCGCAAGTCGCAGGCGTTCAAGTCTGTCAAAACCCTTGTCGACGAGTATCGGGAGGCACCTTCGTGCCGCAAGGGCACAGCGTCGGCCGATACGCTCGTCAGCTTCATCGATCTGGTGAACCGTCACAAGGATGCGGAATCCGCCCTGTTTGGCAAGACGACATGGCCGGCGCCGAAACTGACGGCGGTGCTCGACTATGATCGCGAGGGCTTTGGCGCGCGTAATCGCGCTCATCGCGTCGTTTACGCCTTCCCGCTGACCGACGAGTTCAAGATCTGGGTGAACACCAGCGGCAAGCCGATGGACCAAGAGGCGTTCGCCGCCTTCATCGAAGAGCATGCCGTGGAACTATCGGCCCCGATGGATGGCGAACGCTCGACCTACGAGCAACTGTTCAAAGAGCCGATGGCGACGCCTTCCGAGGTGCTGTCGCTGTCGCGCCACCTCGAGGTGTTCGTGTCGGCGAAGGCCAAGCAGGGCATCCGCCTGCAGACCGGCGAGCGGGTGGTTGAGTTCACGGAAGAGCACCAGAACGCCAAGGGTGAGAAGGTGGTCATTCCGGGCATCTTCATGGTGTCGGTGCCGGCCTTCATCGACGGTGATCCAGTGCGCATTCCGGCGCGCCTGCGCTACCGGATCTCTGGCGGCGACATCACCTGGTTCTATCAGCTCTACCGCTGGGAATATTTCCTGCGCGAGCAGGTCGGCCACGATCTGCGTGAAGCCGCCGAAAAGACCGGCTTGCCGTCGTTCGAAGGCGCGCCGGAGGCCTGATGCGCTCTTCGGCTCCCGCCACAACCGGTCATGCTTCGCTGCCTGCGCTCGTGCGCCAGGCAGCGAATGCTCTTGCGTCAGCCGAAACGGCGGCGCAAGTGCTGGACGCCCGCGACCAGGCGGGTGTTGCCTATGACGTGGCAAAGCGCGCCGCCCGTATCCACAAGGTTCGGCGTGCCCACGATTCCATTATTGCCGCAGTGCATCGTGCCCAGGCCGATGCGCTCGAAATCGAGGCTGGCGCCAAGCGTCGGATGGCCGACGAGTACGACAACGCGCAGTCGCGCGGCGAGGTCGGCAAGCGTGGCCAGCGCACCGACATCGTTCCGATAGGGAACAAGGTCGCGACCGCCGAAGATGTCGGCCTTTCGCGAAAGCAAGTATTCGAGGCGCGCCAGATCCGCGACGCAATCAAGAGCGATCCGACGATTGTCGGCCGCGTGCTTTCCGAGATGTTGTCCGAGGGCGAAGAGCCGACGCGGGCCGCGTTGAAGCGCGCCATTGCGCCAGCCGCGACCGTCATGCGCCACGAGGCACAGCAGGCCAAGAAGGAGCGCCGCAACGCGCGCGAGGTCGAACTTGCCACCAGGCAGTCGGCGCTGCCGCAGAAGAAATTCGGCGTCATCTATGCCGATCCGGAATGGCAGTTCACGCCCTATGACGACGACACGGGCATGGATCGCGCCGCCGACAATCACTATCCGACCAGCGATCTGCTGACGTTGATGCGTCGCGACGTCGGCGCCATCGCCGCGCCCGACTGCGTGCTGTTCATGTGGGCGACGGTGCCCATGCTGGTCGAGGCCATTTGCGTGCTCGACGCATGGGGCTTTGCCTGGATCGACCGCGATCCGACAACGGGTTACCTCGCGCCGAACAAGACGCGCTGCCGATATGTCAGTCATTGGGCGTGGCTCAAGCAGCGGATCATCACCGGCTACTGGAACCGCGGCAAGCATGAGATTCTGCTCATCGCGACGCGCGGCAATCCGGTTGCCCCGGCCATGGGTGATCAGCTGGAAAGCTGGCGCGACGACGTCGCCATCGAGGCAGGCGCCAGCGAGCACTCCGCCAAGCCTGACGTGTTCGCCGAGTGGATCGAACGGCTTTGGCCGAACACCCCAAAGATCGAACTGAACCGCCGAGGTGCGCCGCGTCCGGGCTGGGATGTCTGGGGAAATGAAGCCGAAGAGGTGGTGGCATGAGCGCGCCTGTCCCCGAATATTCGCCCGCCATGCTGCGTCTGATGCTGGAAGGCCGCGCCGTGCTCGCGCGCGACGATGCTGGCCAGTCGCTGCGACAGTTCGCGCAAGAGGTCGCCAAGCTGGCGGGCGTGCATGTCCGCACCGTGTACTCGGCACTTGCTGGCCGCTTGCGCGAGGCGGAGCGGCGCGCGCGGTTGTGGGCCGTGCTTGGCCACTTCCCGTCCGACTTTGGCATCGTGCTGACAGACGATGGAGGCCAGTTCCGTGGCTGAAATCGAACGAAAGCAGTTTGCAGCGGCGCTCGTCGCCCGCCTTCGCGAGCTTGGCTATTCCTACGGCAAGGCAGTGGAGATGTGGCCGGCTCTTAACCGCGCGATGCTGTCGCGCGCCTGCAACGGCATGGAGCTTTCGGCAGCGAACTATCTGCTGGTTTGCGAAATGGCCGGGCTCGATCCGTACTGTTTCCTCATGCGTGAAAAGCAGGTGCGTCACACGCTGAAAAGCATTTTAAATCAGCCTGTTACAGCAGGCGTTTCCCGTGAAGCGCGGGAGGCGGGCCGATGACCGCCGACACCATGCTGCCGATCATCCGCCAGATGCTCGAGGCGTACACCGACGAGGTACGGGCAAGGATACTGCTTCGGGTTCCTGACGCCGTGTTGGGCAAGTTCCGGCCGGTTTTCGAACAGGCGTGCCGGCGCGCCGGCTTCGACCTTGGCCTGGCGTTCATCGAGATCCGGCGCGCCGAATGGCACGCCACGCGCGGTACCGACGGGCAGCAGACGAATCCGCTGTTCGCCGAGGTGCGCGCAGCTTTCGCCGAGTTCGCAGGCGTCGGGGAGGCTGGATGATGGCCGAACCCGCACGCCGACAGCTCGACAAGGATTTGCCGCGCATCGTGGTTCACACCCCAGAGTTTCTGAAGCGCCATCGCGAACCGGAAATTGCCGCTCGTGTCGCGATCAACCAGGCACGCGACGCTGCTGTCCTTGAGGTCATGGAGATTGCCCGCTCCATCATTGCCGAGGCGCAGGGCGAGGCTGTCAGGATACTGGAAGCTGCGCGTGCCGCGGCCCGATCTGAGCGGCGCACTGCCGTCGAACTGCCTGCCGTTTCTTCTTTGCCTTCGTTCTCCGACATCGTGCGCGAGACTGCGGAAGCGCACGGGCTGTTGCCGCAGCACCTGCTGGGTCGGCGCAAGTCGCGACAGGTGTCGGTCGCGCGCCATGAAGCCATCGCCCGGATCTATCGCGCTCGGCCCGACCTGTCGGCCGCCGAACTGGGGCGTCGGTTCGGCGACCGTGACCATTCAACCATCCTGAAGTCGCTGCGCAAAAGCGGCGTCGTCACGCGCAACGGGGAGGGGAAATGAACGATGTGGCTTCATGTCCCGAACATCTCGACATCCTCTCACTCTGCACAGGAGGCGGCGGGCTCGATCTCGGCGTCGAGCTGGCAATTCCGGGCGCTCGAACAGTCTGCATGGTGGAGAGGGAAGCCTTCGCCGTCGCGCACCTGGTTTCAGCGATGGAACAGGGTCGACTTCATCAAGCGCCTGTGTGGAGCGATGCCACTACGTTCGACGGCAGACGTTGGCGTGGATGCGTGGACGGCCTCATTGGCGGCATCCCGTGCCAGCCGTACAGTCTTGCCGGCAAACGCGAAGGCTCCGACGACGAACGTGATCTCTGGTCACCAGCCCGTCGCATCATCGTCCAATCGGGCGCTTGGTTCGTCCTCATCGAAAACGTTTCTGGAATGCTCTCGGCGAAGCCCGGCCTCTATCCGGGCGCGCTACGGGTCAGGCGTGACCTACAGCGATTGGGTTTCGACGTTGAGGGAGGATTGTTCACGGCGGCGGAAGTTGGCGCGAGCCATGAACGCGAACGCGTCTTTATCCTCGCTGTGGCCGACGCCCGCCGCCCGCGATCACAAGGGCGCGAATGGACCGGAGCATCTCGAAAACGGAACGGGGCGGCTGCACCTCGATCAGTTGCCAAACTTCGTCGAGCACCTTTGGACCGCGCCATCGGCCAGCGACGGAGAGCGTGGCGGGACGATTACGGAGGCGATGCCGGGCACGAGCCTTACGCAGCAAGTGAACTCGCTTTGGCCTACTCCGACAGCGATGAACCGTCCGCGATCCCCAAAAACGATGGAGAAATGCGCGGCGTTTCGGAAGCGCAATGCCAACCAGAACACCGTTCCGCTCTATCTGGAGGAAGTCGCGATCATGTCGGCCTCTTCCCTCCCGGACCAAGCGACATTGCCGCATGGCGAAGAGTCCTCGCACGTTCGCCGGACCTTGAACCCTCTGTTCGTCGAATGGTTGATGGGATGGCCGCCCGCGTGGACCTCTCAGGCCCTCACGCCGCCCGCGTCGAACGCCTGCGCCTGCTCGGAAACGGGGTTCACCCTCTGGAAGCAGCGTATGCGATCCGCACTCTCGCAACTCGCCTCGCCGCAAGCGGCTCCACCGGCGCAGCTCGCCTTGTTCGGATGATGGAGGGGGCATGACCGCGTGGTTAGACCAGCAAAATGCCGGATTCCTTGCAGAACGCCTCGAAGGCGTCCCTGGCATGGTCGGTCGGCATGGAACCCGTGAGGGCGCCATCCAGCGCGTTGCGCGCCAGATACCAGAATGGGCTGCGCGCGTTTCTTGGCCATTGCTCAAGGAACTCAATGGCTTCGGGGATCGACTCGACCTGCTGTCGAAAGAAGCCGGGGCCGTTGATCAGTATGGACGGGGCGATTTTCATCGCACCCAACGCGCGGAAGAGAGGCTGGTTGCATGAACGCACAGCAGCTTTCCCCCGACGCCATGAAGCTGAAGGCCATTCGCACCAACCTGGCGGCGCTCGAAAGCACCGACTGGACTGTCGTGCACGACACGGACGGCCGTTACGTGCTCAACGCCACGGGGCCGATGGACGAGCGGCAATGGCGCGTCTGCAGCTTCGACAACGATGCCAGCAAGGACGAAATGGCGCTGATCAGCAGCGCACCGGAAACCATCGTGTTCCTGCTCGGCCTCGTCGACAGGGCATGGCGGGCGCTTCGGCCAAGCCATGGCGTGCATGACCGGCGCGGCGAGGCGAGGGGCGAGCCTCAGGTCGACCCCAAGAACTATGCCGCCGAAGCGGCGATGAAATGCCAGGAGCCGGTGTTCCTTGTCTTCCTCGAGCAGGAACACGGATTGGCCCGGCCGCTGACGCCGGAGCGCGCGGCGCAAAAGGTGCGGTCGCTGTGCGGCGTCACCTCGCGAAAACAACTCAATGACGGCGGGCAGGCGGAGCAGGCGTGGCGGCAGCTGCGCGACGCCTATGCGGCATGGCGGAAGGCAGGGCGATGAGCGAAGAAGCCACGATCAGACGCGGCGTTCGCAATGCCCGCTACACCACCTTGCCGAACCATGTGTTCGAAGACATCCGGCTCTCCATGGAGGCGCGCTGGCTGCTCGGCTACCTGCTGTCGAAGCCCGACAACTGGACCGTGCGCATGGGCGACATTGCCAAGAAGGGCGCCTGCGGCCGGGACAAGGCGCGCCGGATGATCAACGAGCTGGTTGAGCACGGCTATGCCGAAAAGGACCAGCAGCGCGACGAAGGCCGCTTTGCCAAGCTATCGCTGGTGATCTTCGATGAGCCCAAAGAACAGCGTGAAATCAACGACGAGGGGGCAAGTGTTGCATTCTTACCGCAGACTGAAAACCCGTCGACGGTGAATCCGTCGACGGGAAAACCGGCGCCGGTAAATGCGGCACTAGTAAGTACTGAAAATCTAGCAATTCCTGAATCTCAGTTTGAGAGAGAGCGCGGGCGTGATGGGGAAGAGGAAACAACATCCTCGGACGTTGACGCCCCCGAAGGCCTGACCAAGCGCGCCGAGGCGCTGTTCTTCCGATCGTTCAAGACTTGGGATCGGTTCGACGTTTCGCCCAAGCGTCCCATGCTGGCGGCGTGGGAGCGACTTACCTGGTCGCAGATGCAGGCTGCAGCTGATGCGGTGCCGCGTTTCCTCGCCGGCAAGAAGGCTGCTGGCATGAAGTATGCCCCTGCCATAGCCAGCTATCTCGACCTCGACGAACGGCTTTGGGAAGCGTTTCCGCCGGTAGCGGAGGTTTTGCCGGAGATCGTCGACGCGCCTGTCTTCGGGCCGGTGTGGGGCGCGTTGCGGCATCGCGAGTTCGGGCTCGTGGCACCCGTCGAGGGGCCACCGCCAAGCGCCTTCATGGCCGAGCAGCTGAAGCGCGCCGACGAGGCAGGCGAACAGGCGCGGCGGACCCGGCGGGCCGCTCACGGCTGGCCGAAGGTCAACCACATGCACAGCCAGGCCCTTTCGCGGAAGGGCGTTTCGGTACGCCGTGTCGTGGCCGAGAGGCTCAAGCCGCTGATGGAGCCGGTGATGGTCGGCTCGTCCGTCTACGACGCATGGCGCGATGTGCACGAGGCCAAGGGTTGGCCGTGGATACCCGATCCCGGGACGCACCCCGTGGTCTATTTCCCGGTCGGTGGACCGGAGGCGCTGGCAGCATTCGAGCAGGCAATTCGAGACGAGGGAAACGGCGATGATGGCGGTACGCGGCAGCAAGCAGCTGAGTGAGAGTAACCGCGTATGGCTCGACCAGAAGGGCGAGCCGATCAATGTCGATCGTGCATGGCAGAAGAGCGACAGGCGAATCGCATTGACGCAGCGTGACCGTGCCTTGCTCGCAGCAGCTGGAATGGATGGTCCTGAGGCACAGTGGTATGTGCTGCGCATCGACTACGGCATGGACAAAGCTGTTGATAAGGCCTTGGACGTCGCCAACGTCGAGCGCTGCATGTTGGTGCTCAAGATGGATGCAAAGCGTCGTGGCAAGCGCAAGTATCAGAAGCTAGAGCAGGTGAATATGCCTGCTTTTCCGGGGTACCTGTTCGTCAAAGTGGTGGCGTGCCCTGCCACATGGGCAGGCCTTCAGACTATAGATGGCGTGGTTGGTCCGATTGGTGGAGCGGATCGCCCTGCGCCGATATCTGCCAGTGAAATCACCAAGTTGCAGGCGAAGATTGAGAAAGACCCTAAGGCCATTGCCGTGCTCACCAATGCCTTGCTGGTAGGCGACAAGGTGATGATCGATGATGGGCCTTTTGCGTCGTTCGAAGCGATCGTGCTGATGGTAGGAGAGACAGACAGGATCCGCGTCGAAACCGGCATCTTCGGGCGTCCTGTGCCGATCGACCTCGATCTTGCACAAGTCACGAAACTGGATTAGCGAATCTCACTCAGGACGAGCCGAAAGAGTCGCACGCCGCAAGGTGGACCGCGCCATCGGCCCTAGGTGATGCAACAGGCGAGATGCCGACAGCTTTCACCATAATGGCCGCGCATGAGAGTTTCTTCAGCTTACAAGATGGCGCCTGTTGTTTTGAGTTTGATCTCTCGGCCACCAGCTTTCAATTTCTTTCGCTTCGCCATTGCCACCAGCAGTGTGGCCACAAACGCCACGGCGAACACAATTGTCATCATCAAAAATGGTACGGCCAACGGGCCGCCCGATTGGAATTCTTGGATTGTAGGGGCAAGAAATCCAGTGGTTGCGCCGAAGAAAAGCGACGCGATGAAGACCTGGAATTCATAATCCTCAAGAACGGTAGCATTTACCATCCGTATTGGGATTTGATCGGGAACCACCACGACAACATTGAATGCATCTGTTGATGGGTTCGGAACAATCGGATCTGTGGCGGACGGTTCAACATGTTGCAAGGCGGCGGTGGTCATGCCGTTCTCCGGTTCAGCTCTGGCCACAAGTTTGCAGGCAGAACGCCGCCGTACTGGCCGCCAACCATGGACGGGCTAACCAGCACATGGACGGAACCGCCTGGTGCTGAGTTGGCAACGGCACTTAGATTGCTAACAATCGTGGCGTGAGTAACCGCATCCGGAATGGGCACCACGTACACTGTGCGAAGCGGCCTCACCCACGCAAAGGGCTGCAAGACAGCTTTCAAGCGCTCATTCCATTCGTTCCAGTTGTTGCTTGCTGGCTCGTTGATGTCCCATGAAACTACAATGTGCATTGCCCCGCCTTTCTAAGGAAAGGCAGGAAAGCACTGAACTAACCCAACGACAAGCGGCGCCTGCAAGTAGAGGAAAGAAACTGATGCCTGACATGCCGAAGATGTTTCGGCCATCTCATGCGCAGTCGCGGCAAGAGCAGCGCCGGGACTATGATCGTCGCCGCGATGAGCGCGAGTGGCGCCAGTGGTACAAGACCGCGCGCTGGCAGAAACTGAAACAGCGGGTGCATGTCCGCGACAACTTCACATGCCAGGCAACCGGTGTTGTCTGCTTCGGCAAGCACCCCGCACCCAACAGCCCGGTCGCCGACCACAAAGTTGAGCACCATGGTGATCCTGATCTCTTCTGGGACGAAGAGAATATCAGGACCGTTTCAAAAGAGTTCCACGACCGCGAACGCCAGCGCGAGCAGAATGCGCAGAGGCGGGGGGTGGTCAAAAGTCTGGCCTAAGGCCGCTTCTAGACCGGCGCTCTCCCACAAAATTGTTGGGCGCGAGTTTCCGGAAGATTTTTTTCTTGGGCCGGCATCGTCGGCGACATCAGCGAGGACATCGATGGGCAGGCGTGGACCGAAGCCGGAACCGGCTGCGGTGAAAGAGGCAAAGGGCAAACCGGGTCGGCGACCGATCGGATCAGATCCGGTCGAACCCACCGAAGCCTCGCCTGCGCGCATCGATGCGCCCGATTGGTTGAAGGACGACGGACGCGACGTCTGGGCTCGACTTGCACCGCGCCTAGTAGCGCTCAAGCTGCTGACGCTGACCGATGCCGAGACGTTCGGTCGCTACTGCAAGAATTTTGCTCGATGGCTCAAGATGCAAGAGCGCCTCGACGAGCTCGGCGAGATCTACGAGATCGAGACCGCGAGCGGCGTGGTGCGCCGTGCCGATCCGGCGTTCCTGATCGGCGACCGCCTCGAGCGTCAACTGGTGTCGGCTGAGGCAGTGTTCGGTCTCAACCCGGCGGAACGCCAGCGCATCTACGCCGCCCGTGCCAATGGTGCCGGCAGCGGTACCGGCGACCGGGATCTCTTTGGCCATCCGAACACTCCATCCGTCGGCAAAGGCAAGAGCGGTGGGGCGAGGGCGACTGCCTCGCCTGCGCGTTCCAAGTCGGCGATCGGGTTCCTTCAGTAGGCCATGGCTGTCAAGGTCGGGCCGGCGCGGCGAAGCAAGCCGCGTACACGCCCTCGCGGGGTCACACACAAAGCGGTCTGGGACGCCCGGTCGCTGGCCTGGTGCGATGGCGAATACTGGTTTGACGAGCGTGCCGCCGTTGCTGCCGTCGGGTTCTTTCCCGAGCATCTGCGGCTGACGACGGGTGAATGGGCTGGACGCCCCTTCGATCTCGAGGACTGGCAGCAGGATGACATCGTCCGCCCGCTGTTCGGATGGAAACGTCCTGACGGCACCCGGCGCTACCGTCGTTGCTATGTATGGGTACCGCGCAAAAACGGTAAGACGGAACTCGCGGCTGGCATCGCTCTGCTCGTCCTGGTCGGCGACGGCGAAGAGGCTGGCCAGGTCTATTCGATTGCCAAGGACAAGGATCAGGCCAGCCTCGTCTTTGACAAGGCCACGCTGATGGTTGGCAAGTCGGACACGCTGCCGGCCGATCTGGAATGCTTCAAGACGTCGATCTACTGCCCGGCTCTCAACGCGTCGTTCAAGCCGCTGTCTGGGCGCCCAACCGGCAAGCATGGGCTGTCCATGTCGGGGCTGATCGGCGACGAAATCCATGAGTGGGACAATGGCGACCTCTACCAGTTCATCCACGATTCTGTGGATGCGCGCCGCCAGCCGCTTGAGTTCCTGATTTCGACGGCCGGCAAGAAGGGCGGCTACGGCGAGCAGATTTGGGACGAGTGCCTGAAGATCCGCGACGGGCTGATCGACGATCCCGAAACCCTTGTCGTCATCTACGCCGCCGGGGA
>JAESFK010000981.1_pt1 | contig 10289 bp, 9 predicted proteins | sample 9269391 | NCBI WGS metagenome assembly JAESFK01 (sample SAMN14506231, study PRJNA617097) | algae metagenome | isolation source: Drouetiella hepatica UHER 2000/2452 and co-occurring heterotrophs from... | place: Slovakia: Slovak Paradise National Park, Hrabusice, Kosice Region | collected 2000-01-01
GCGAATTCCCGACCAATGGCGTCGGCCCGCACGAACTGCTGCTCTGCCCCGACGGTCGGACCCTCGCGATCGCCAATGGCGGCATCGAGACCCACCCGGATTTCGGCGCCGCCAAGCTCAACCTTGCCACGATGAAACCGTCGCTGGTCTTCCTCGATCGTCTCTCCGGCGACCTTCTCGAGCGGCATGAACTTGCGCCCGAGCTTCACCGCCTGTCGATCCGCCACATGGACTTCGACGGCAATGGCACGCTGTGGTTCGGCTGCCAGCACGAGGGTCCGGCCACGGACCGGCCGGGCCTGATCGGTCGGGCGCGCCGGGGTGAACGGTTCGAACTGGTCGCCCTGCCGGACGAAAACCTCGAGGGCCTGCGCAATTACGTCGGCTCGGTCGCCGCCAACCCCGCTGCCGGGACCGTCGCCGTCACGTCGCCACAGGGCAACCGCCTTCTGGTGCTCGACGCCGCCACGGCGAGGATCGTCTCGGATCGCGCGCTGACGGAAGTCTGTGGCATCGCGCCGGATGGCGAAAGCTTCATCGCCAGCACCGGCACGGGACGTATCGAGACGCCGGACGGCAAGTCGGTGCGCGACCGTGGTCATGCATGGGACAATCACGTGCTTCGACTGTAAGTGAAGACGCACGGAAAGCCTGGGCAATGGGGCAGCACGCGCCCGCCGCATGCAACCCGATTGCGCCAGTCTTCCCCCCGGTCGCGGAATTGAGGTAGACGCTCTCGCGATGCCGCCGCTCCTGCCTCGTCTCACCTCGCTTCCGGATCTCCCCGTCGTCGACGTCCTGCCGGACCTGGTCGCCGCGCTGGCTGAACGCCCGAATGCCGTTCTCGTCGCGCCGCCCGGTGCCGGCAAGACCACGCTCGCGCCCCTCGCTCTGCTTGATGCCGGCTGGCGGGGCGATGGCACCATCCTTCTGCTGGAGCCGCGACGGCTCGCCGCCCGCGCGGCGGCGCGGCGGATGGCTTCGCTTCTCGGCGAAGAGCCGGGCCGCACGGTTGGCTACGCCATGCGCATGGATCGCATGGTTTCCGACGCCACGCGCATCCTCGTCGTTACCGAAGGCATCCTGGCCCGCATGATCCTCGACGATCCGGAACTGCCCGGCATCGCCGCCATCCTGTTCGACGAGTTCCACGAGCGCTCGCTGGATGGCGACTTCGGCCTGGCGCTGGCGCTCGACGTGCAGGGAGCACTGCGGCCCGACCTGCGCCTGCTGGTCATGTCGGCCACGCTCGATGGCGCCCGCGTGGCCCGCCTGCTCGGCGACGCGCCAGTGATAGAGAGCGCTGGCCGCAGCTTTCCCGTCGAGGTTCGCCATGAGGAGCGCGCGCCCGGCGTCCCCGTCGAGGATGCCGTCGCCGCCGCCATTCGCCGCGCCCTGGCACAGGAGGAGGGAAGCGTGCTCGCCTTCCTGCCCGGCCAGCGCGAGATCATGCGCACCGCCGAGCGGCTCGAGGGCCGCCTCGCCGCGAACGTCGACGTCACGCCGCTGTTCGGGCAGATGGAGCAGCGGGCGCAGGACGCAGCGATCCGCCCCGCGCCGGAGGGCCGCCGCAAGGTCGTGCTGGCGACGTCCATCGCGGAAACCTCGATCACCATAGAAGGCATTCGCGTCGTGGTGGATTCGGGCCTGTCGCGGGTGCCGCGCTACGAGCCGGCGTCGGGGCTGACGCGGCTGGAGACGGTTCGGGTCAGCCGCGCCTCGGCGGACCAGCGGGCCGGACGCGCCGGACGCACGCGACCGGGCGTGGCGGTCCGCCTCTGGCGCGCGGAGCAGACGGCCGCCCTGCCGGCATTCACCACCCCGGAGATTCTCGAGGCGGATCTGACCGGACTGCTGCTGGACTGCGCGGCGTTCGGCGTTTCGGATCCGACCAGTCTGGCGTTCCTGGATGCCCCGCCCGGTCCCGCGCTGAAGGAAGCCCGTGCGCTCCTCGTTTCGCTCGGCGCGTTGGACGGCAGCGGCCGCCCGACGACAACTGGCGCGGCGATGCGCGGCCTCGCGCTGCCCGTGCGTCTCGCGCACATGGTCGTGGAAGCGGCGCGGTCCGGGCAGGGGCTGCCTGCGGCGATGCTCGCAGTTCTGATCACCGAACGCGGACTGGGCGGCGACGGTGTCGATCTCGAGCGCCGGCTGGAGCGCGCCCGGTCCGAACGCTCGCCGCGGGCCAACACCGCCCGCCAACTGGCCGAGCGCCTCGCCCGGCAGGCCGGCGAGGGCGGTGCGGGTTCCACTGTCGCAGCCTCTCCCGGAGCCCTGCTACTGCACGCCTGGCCGGACCGTGTCGCGAAGGCGCGCGGCGAGCGCGGGCGCTTCCTGCTCGCCAACGGCAGCGGCGCGATGCTCGATCCCGCCGATCCGCTGGCGGGGGCCGGCTATCTCGTGGTCGCGGACATCCAGGGCAAGGCGCAATCCGCCCGCGTCACGGCAGCCGCTGCTGTGACCGAAGCCGAAATCCGCGAGGCCCTCGGAGACCGGCTCGATCGACGCCGGTCGACGGAATTCGACGCGCCGCGCCGCGCTGTGCGCAGCCGCGAGACGGTGCGGCTGGGTGCCATCACCCTGTCCGAACAGCTTCTGCCACCGCCGTCCGGGGAGGTGGCCGACCGTGCGGTGATCGATGCGGTCCGAGCCCATGGCCTTGATCTCCTTCCTTGGAACGACGAGGCCGCCAGGCTGCGCCACCGGCTGCGCTGGCTGCATGCCTCGGGAGAGGCGTCCTGGCCCGACGTCGCGGACGACGCCCTGCTCGCCAGCCTGGACGGTTGGCTGCTGCCCTTCCTCTCCGGCGAGGCGTCGCTGGCGCGCATAGACCCGTCTGTCGTCCGCGAGGGGCTGATGTCACTTGTCCCGCACGATCTTCGGCGACATCTCGATCGCGCCGCGCCGACCCATTTCGACGCCCCCTCGGGCAGCCGCGTGCCGATCCGCTACGATGGCGAGACCCCGGTCCTGTCGATCCGCGTGCAGGAACTCTTCGGCCTCACGACGCATCCGCAGGCCGCGGGCGTGCCGCTGACGCTGGAGCTGCTGTCGCCGGCCCATCGCCCCATCCAGACCACCCGCGACCTTCCGGCCTTCTGGCGCGGCTCCTGGGCGGATGTGCGCGCCGACATGCGCGGCCGCTACCCCAGGCATGTCTGGCCGGAGGACCCTGCGGGCGCGGTCGCCACCAGCCGCGCCAAGCCGCGCCAGCGATAGGGACTTGGCGGCGCGCCGCGCCGCGTCCATAAGCGGCCATGATCGCCAGCAGGGACGTTCCCGACCTCCGGCAGCCCGACCGGCTACGCCTGAATACCTTGATCCGGCTGCGCTGGCTGGCCATCGTCGGGCAGAGCGCCACGGTGCTGGCGGTGGCCTACTGGCTCGCATTTCCGTTGCCGGTGAGCCTCTGCTTCGCGCTGATCGCCTGTTCGGCCTGGCTGAACCTGTTCCTGACCTTTCGCTATCCCTCCGCGCACCGGCTTTCGCCGCCAGCCGCATTTGCGACGCTGCTGTTCGATTCGGCACAACTGGCCGGGCTGCTCTACCTCACCGGTGGCCTGACCAATCCGTTCTCGCTGCTTCTCACCGTGCCGGTGGTCGTCTCGGCCACGACCCTTCCCCTGCGCCTCACGGCCCTGCTCGGCGGGCTGGTGATGGCGATGGCGACGGTGCTGGTTTTCCAGCACCTGCCGCTGCCCTGGGTGGATGGCAACGGCCTGTCGATTCCATTCATCTATGTCGCCGGCATGTGGATGGCCGTGTCCTCCTCGATCGCCTTCACCGCTGTCTATGCCTGGCGTGTCGCCGAGGAGGCGCGCCTGCTGGCCAACGCGCTCGCCGCCACCGAACTGGTGCTCCAGCGCGAGCAGCACCTCTCCGCGCTCGACGGTCTCGCCGCGGCGGCGGCCCACGAACTCGGCACGCCGCTGGCGACGATCACGGTGGTTGCCAAGGAGATGGAGCGGGCCCTGGGCAACGATCCGAGATTCCGCGAGGACGTCACGCTGCTGCGCTCCCAGAGCGAACGCTGCCGCGAGATCCTCAAGCGGCTGACCAGCCTGTCGTCGGAAAGCGAAGCCCATCTCGATCGCCTGCCGCTGACCTCGCTCATCGAGGAGGTATGCGCCCCGCATCGCGATTTCGGCATCGCGATCCGCCTCGACCCGGGCGAGCGCGTCGGTCCGGAGCCGGTGGGGCATCGCAATCCCGGCGTCATCTACGGCCTCGGCAACCTGGTCGAGAACGCGGTGGATTTCGCCACGGACGCCGTCACCATACGCTGGCGGTGGGACGAGACGGCCGTCGCGATCGAGATCGTCGACGACGGGCGGGGGTTCCCTCCGGAGATCCTGGATCGGATCGGCGAACCCTACATGTCGACGCGCCAGGGCGCCGAACCCGGCGGCGGCCTCGGCCTGGGGCTGTTCATCGCCAAGACGCTGCTGGAGCGGTCGGGCGCGACACTGTCCTTCTCCAACGCCAATGAGCGCGGCCTCGGCGCCATCGTCCGTGTGTCGTGGCGCCGCGAGCAGTTTCTCAGCCGGCGCATGACGCCGGGAACGGTGTTCGACACGGCATAGGGGACGGCGGCGGCGAAGAGTCCCGCTGTCGCGCGGCAGGCGGCGGAAATGCTGGATTCTGGGGCATTTCGACCCTATATCGCCGGACAAGCAGGACAAGACGGAGCAGCGACATGAATGACGCCCCGGGACGGGATGACGACGGGCTTGGGGCCGATGCGTCGCTCCTGTTGGTGGATGACGACAAGCCCTTCCTGACGCGCCTGGCGCGCGCCATGGAAACGCGTGGCTTCATCGTCGAAACCGCCGAAAGCGTCGAGGAGGCGATCGCCAAGGCGCGCGCGACGCCACCTGCCTATGCGGTGGTCGACATGCGGCTGGGCGACGGCAACGGACTGGACGTTGTGGCCGCGATTCATGAGAGCCGGGCAGATTGCCGCGCGGTGATCCTCACCGGCTATGGAAACATCGCAACCGCGGTGACGGCGGTGAAGCTGGGCGCCGTCGACTACCTGTCGAAGCCCGCCGACGCGGACGACATTCACGCGGCACTGACGCGGACCGGCCGCGACAAGGCCGCGCCGCCGGAAAATCCGATGTCGGCAGACAGGGTCAGGTGGGAGCACATCCAGCGGGTCTACGAGATGTGCGAGCGCAACGTGTCTGAAACGGCGCGGCGCCTCAACATGCACCGCCGCACCCTGCAGCGCATCCTGGCCAAGCGCGCACCGCGCTGACGCCGAGCAACCGTTCGGGCCGGCGGTCCTCGGCAGCCGCTACTTCTTGTCCTTGATCTTCGTGGCCGGCACGGGAGCGGCCTTGAGCACCGGCGCGGCGGGCGCGGCCACCTTCTTGTCCTTCTTGGGTTTCCGGGCTTCCTTGCCAGGACGCATAGAACCTTTGGCCATTGGCGAATCCTCCACTCTCGCGAGAGGATTGCGGCAGTCGGCGGCGCTTCGCAAGAGGGATAAGCACGCTGCGATGCCCGGCGGGAGGCGTGGCGCCCAAATATCGGCGTCAGCGGCGCTGAAGCGCCTCGAAGAAGGCCCCGATCAGGCGGACGTCCTTGACCCCCGGGGCGCTCTCGACGCCGGATGACACGTCCAGCCCCGTTGGCGATGCCTGCCGCAGCGCCTCACCGACGTTTGCCGGCGTAAGGCCCCCGGAGAGGAAGTAGTCCGTGTCCCCGTCAAGACCGCGCAGCATGGACCAGTCGAAGGCCACACCATTGCCGCCGGGCAGTTCAGAACCGGCGGGAGGCTTGGCGTCGAGGAGGAAGCGGTCTGCCGCGGCCCTGTAGGGGTTCAGCCGGTCCAGGTCGGCGGGAACGCTCATCGACAGGGCCTTGATCACCGGCAGGCCATGACGCGCCTTGACCGCCAGCACCCGCTCCGGGGATTCCGAGCCGTGCAGCTGGAGCATGTCGGGATCCATCGCGGCGACGATGCGGTCGAGCAGGGCGTCGTCGGCATCGACCGTCACGGCGACAGCCTTGGCTCTGCCGCGCACACCTGCGCGAAGTGCGGCCGCTGCTTCCGGCTCCAGATGGCGTGGGCTCTTCGGAAAGAAGATGAAGCCGACATGCGTCGCCCCGCCGGCAATCGCGGCATCGACGGCCTCGGGCGTTCGCAGCCCGCAGATCTTCACGTCAGGCGACATGGCGCTGCTGATGCCACGTGGATGCGCCCATGTCGAGGCATGGCTAGGCCAGTCCTCGATACGTTCCTGTGGTTGCGGACCGGACGTCGCTAGCGGACGACCACCTTGGCGCCCACCTCGGCGCGGTTGTAGAGGTCGATCACGTCCTGGTTGAGCATTCGCACGCAGCCCGACGACATCGCCTTGCCGATCGACCACCACTCCGGCGTGCCGTGAAGGCGGTATCCGGTGTCTCCGCCCTTGTTGTACAGGTAGAGCGCACGCGCGCCGAGCGCGTTGTTAGGCCCCGGCGGCATGCCGCCGCGCCACTTCGCCAGTTCGGGCTGGCGGCCGATCATTTCGGCCGGTGGGGTCCAGACCGGCCATTCCCGCTTGGCGGCGACACGGGCCGAGCCGCTCCATTCGAAGCCATCCCGACCGACGCCGATCCCGTAGCGCACGGCCTTCCCGTCCGGCAGCACGAAATAAAGGAACTTCGGACCCGTATCGACGATGATCGTGCCGGGAGCCTCGGTGGTTTCGTAGCGCACGATCTGGCGATGATACTTGCGCGGAACCTTGGAGATCGGGATGGACGGCACCTTGTAGCCGGCATCGGTCCGCGAGCCATAGTCCGACGAGAACACCTGGTACGAGCCGATGGAGGTACAGCCCGACAGGGCCGTCGCAAATGCCAGGCCGGCGGCCAGGGCCAGATGTCTCAAACGCATGTCCGGATCGCCGCCTGTTGCCCACTCGCAAGATGCGCCGTCATGGCGCACAGACTTCACTATTGGTGAAAAATGGCCCGTGCCAAGCGATTGGTTGCTTCCGAAACGGGCAGGCAGCGACTGAGATGGCGTCATGGTGCGCCAACGCAACACTCCCGTCACGTCCCCGTGAACTGCAGCATCGCGCCGATCACGCTTGGGTGGCTTGCGCCATCGCATGGTCGCGGCGGCAGCTTCGTCGAGGCTTGCAAAATCGTTCCGGTTTTGTACCATAACCGCATGCCGATCGTCTCGCTTGATCCACGCCATCCCCTGTCCGACGGTCGGCAGTCGCAACGCGCGCTGCTGGTTCGCCGCGGGGTCCAGAGGCTGCTGTCCCAGCAGGGCATGCACGTCCTGCCGGAACTCTCGCTGGCGAGCGGCCGCCGCGCCGACCTGGTCGCGCTCACCCGTGGCGGCGACATCTGGATCATCGAGATCAAATCCTCGATCGAGGATTTCAGGGTCGATCGCAAGTGGCCGCAGTATCGGCTGCATGCCGACCGCTTCTTCTTCGCCACGCATCCCGAAGTGCCTGCCGAAATCTTTCCGCAGGACTGCGGCTTCATCCTGTCCGACGGCTATGGCGCCGAAATCCTGCGCGAGGCGCCCGAGCATCGGCTGGCGGGCGCGACACGCAAGGCACTGATGCTGCGCATCGCACGGGCCGGCGCGGCCCGCCTGCTGGCCGCCGAACTGGCGGGCGTGTCGGTTCCGGCGATCGATGGCGAGAGCGGGTAGGGCATGTCTTCCGAAATTGGGAACCGGTTTCGGGAAAAGGAGACATGCGCAAGAACAGACACCTGAAGCGCAGGGAGCGGATCTGAAGGATCGCGACGCGCTTTGGCCGGTCAGAGGCTCTTCACCGTCTCTTCGAGCTGGTCGGCGGCGAGGTTCCAGCCATCGTGGAACCCCATCTTCTCGTGGGCGTCGCAGTCGTCCTTCGTCCAGTGCAGGCAACGGGCCGTGTAGCGCGTCTTGCCGTCCTCGTCCTCGAAGGTGATGATCGCCGTCATGAACGGCTTTTGCGAAGGCTGCCAGGCGGAGACGAAGGCGTCCGTGGTCACGATCCGCTCGTTCGGCACGACTTCCAGATAGATGCCGGGATTGGGATATTCCTTCCCGTCCGGATCGGCCATGACGATCAGGCAGGCGCCGCCGGGGCGGACGTCCATCTCGACACGCGTCGTGCTCCACGGCTTCGGCGTGAACCACTTCACTGCGATCTCCGGATCGGTCCAGGCGCGGTAGAGCTTTTCGCGCGGCGCATCGATGAGGCGCGTCAGCATCAGTTCGCGCTCGCCGGGGCGCGCGGTCTTTGCGGTGGGGTTCATATGGCAGGCTCCTCGCTGAATTCCGTGTCGATGCAAGGACGTACGGGTCCCGATCGTCCCGACAGGCGCCCCGCTTTTTTCAGCCGGTCTCAGACGTGCTTGCGACCGCCGGCGTCGCGGAACCAGTCGTCCGGATAGGGATACCACCAGTCCTGGACGACCGGCTTGTGGTCGATCACCACCATCTTGGAGCGGCGGAAGGCGTCCAGCCCCTGGCGCCCGAGCTCGCGGCCGAGTCCCGAAGCCTTCCAGCCGCCGAAGGGCAGGGCGTCGTTGTCGATCAGCGGGTTGTTCACCCAAACCAGGCCGGCCTCCAGCCGCTCGGCCGCCTCGTGCGCCTCCGCGAGATCGGTGGTGAACACCGACGCTCCCAGGCCGAAGGGACTGTCGTTGGCGAGCCGGATCGCGTCGTCGAAATCGCGCACCCGGCGGATCGCCGCCACGGGCCCAAAACACTCCTCGCGGCAGATCGCCATGTCGGGCGTCACACCAGTCAGGATGGTCGGCTCGTAGAACCAGCCCACGGGCAGTTCCGGTGGAATGCGGCCACCGATCACGACGGTCGCACCCTTCGAGACGGCATCGTCGACCAGGCGCATCACCTTGGCCCGTGCCGCCTCGCTCACCAGAGGGCCGATCTCCGACCGGTCGAGGCCATTGCCGATCCTTAGCCTGCGTGTCTGCTCGGCAAACAGCGCCACGAACCGATCATGCACCTCGTCGACGACGAAGAAGCGCTCGGCCGAGGTGCAGACCTGGCCCGAGAGGTGGAAGGCCGCCGTCACCGCGCCCGCCGCCGCGACCTCCAACGGCGCGTGGCGCGAGATGATCATCGGATCGGAGCCGCCCGCCTCGATGACGCAGGGCTTCATGCGCTCGGCACAGGCGACGGCTACGGCGCGTCCCGCCGCAACGGACCCGGTGAAGGCGACCGCATGCGTCCGCTCCGAGGCGATCAGGGCGCGGGCCGTGTCGGCCCCGCCGGGCAGGCAGCACACGAGGCCGTCGGGCAGGGACCGGAAGACGTTCATGTAGTCGAGCGTCGAGAGCGTCGTCGCCTCGGCCGGCTTCACGATCACCGCATTGCCCGCTGCCAGCGACGCCGCCACCGTCCAGCACATCAGCAGGATCGGAAAGTTGAACGGCATGATGTGGACAGACACCCCGTAGGGCTCGTAGCGCGCATACTGGAACGACCCGGCCTGCGTGCTGCCGGCGATCTTGCCGGCCTCGTCGCGCGCCATCTCGGCATAGTAGCGGAACACCGGCGCGCAATTGGCGATCTCGCCGATGGCTTCCGGATAGGGCTTGCCCATCTCCCGCACCATCAGTTCGGCGCAGCGCGTGAAGTCGGCCGCCTCGATGGCGTTGGCGACGTCGTGCAGCCGCCTGGCCCGCGTCTTGGCGTCGAGAGCCTTCCAGGCCGACTGCGCGGCCGTCGCCGCATCCAGCGCCCGTTCGATCTCGGCCTCTGCCGCGGCGGCGCTCGCGCCCACCGTCTCCAGAGTCGCGGGATCCACCACCGGGCGTGGTGCACCGGACATCCGGTCGAAATGCGGGTTTATGAAGAGGGTCGGCTGGGACGGGGCGAAGCTCATGTCGCTCTCCCTACCGGATCATGTAGACCTTCTTGATGGTCTCGTGCACGGTGCACACGCCCTTCCAGTCCTGCGGGAAGAAGGCGGCGGTGTCCGGCACGATCTCGATCACCTCGCCGCTCTCGTGCACATAGGTGCAGCGGCCCTCCAGGAAGTGGCAGAACTCGTCGCGCGTGACGTGGCATTCCCATTTGCCCGGCGTGCAGACCCACAGCCCGCATTCCGACCGGCCCTCGGGTCCCTTGTGCAGCAGCTTGCCAGAGGTCCGGGACTCGCCCTCGATCATGGTCGGGATCACGCCCCAGTCGACGAGATCGGTCTGGGCGAGCGGGCTTTTCCAGGCTGGGGTCGTCATCGCGGCTCCTTGGTCGGGCGGGTCGTCGGCGGCCAGCATATACACGTTGCGCATCGTCTCGTGCACCGTGC